>Ga0182041_10001120_pt1 | contig 13346 bp, 10 predicted proteins | sample flu12Cox44000178_FD_125967 | JGI IMG/M metagenome (GOLD analysis project Ga0182041, IMG submission 125967) | Lab enrichment of tropical soil microbial communities from Luquillo Experimental Forest, Puerto Rico - flux8day.12C.oxic.44.000.178 | ecosystem: Environmental > Terrestrial > Soil >...
CAGCCGCGAGGAGTTGATCTTCCTGCACCGGCTTGGTGAGGAAGGCGGCCGCCCCTTCCTTCATGGCACGATCTCGATGCTTGGCGCCAGCGCGCGAGGTGACCACCATGACCGGGATACGTTTCGTGGTGGGGCTCTGGCGCAATTGAGACATCAATTCGTAGCCGGTCATTCGCGGCATTTCGAGGTCGGTGATGACCAGGTGGCAACCTTGCTGGGTGATGAGTTCGGCGGCTTCGAGGCCGTCGGCAGCCAGCTTGATGCGGTAGCCATTCTTTTCGAGCATGCGGCCGACAAATTTGCGAACGCTGATGGAGTCGTCGGCGATGACGATGACGCGCTCCTGCTCGACGCGGTCGATAGCGTCGGTGGGGATGGTGCCGCGAGCGACGGCAGCAGAACCCGGAGCGAAGACACGCGCGGCGCTGGCACTGGCCTGGACCGCACGGCGCTCGTTGGGTTCGGCGGCGACCATGCGATTGAGATCGATGAGCAGGATGAGGCTGCCATCGGGAGCAATGGTGGTGCCGGGGAAAAGTTTGACTCGGCGGAGATACTCGCCGAGATTCTTGATGACGATTTCGTCTTTGCCGAGGACTTCTTCGACAATCAGGCCGACCTGGCGCGAACCGGCATTGGCGACGACCATGCGGAAATAGCCGTTGATCGGTTCGAGCGGCGGGAGACCGAGATAAGAGTCGAGGCGAACGACTTCGGTGACCACGTCGCGAACTTTTGTGAGGAGCTTTCCGCCGACGTCTTCGATTTCGTCGGCACGGATGCGGCGGATTTCTTCGACGACCGCGAGCGGCAGAGCGAAGTTGGTGACGCCGCAACGGACAAAGAGCGCCGGTGAAATGATCAGGGTGAGGGGCACCTTGAGAACGAATTTTGTGCCCCGCCCGCTTTCGCTTTGGACTTCGATTTCGCCATTGAGGGCGTTGAGATTCGAGCGCACCACGTCGAGACCAACGCCGCGGCCGGCCAGTTCGGTTTTTACCGTGGCGGTGGAGAAGCCGGGGTGGAAAAGCATTTCGCGAAGATCGCGCTCGGTAAGGCGGTCGGCAGTTTCGGTCGAGACCAGGCCGCAGTCGATGGCGCTCTGCCGGACGCGGTCGTAGTCGATGCCCCGGCCATCGTCCTCAACTTCGATGTAGATATGGTTGCCGCGGTGGTAGGCACGCAGCATGACTTTGCCCTGCTCCGGCTTGCCGTTGGAGAGGCGGTCCGCGGGAAGTTCGATGCCGTGAGCGACGGAGTTTCGCACCAGGTGAACGAGAGGATCGGAGATCTGCTGGATGATGTTGTTGTCCAGTTCCGTTTCGCTACCGGCGAAGTCGAGCTCGACTTTTCTCTTCGAAGATTGGGCGGCATCGCGAACGGCGCGGGAGAGCAGGGAATAGAGAGTGCCGATGGGCACCATGCGGGCGGCGGTGATTTCGTCCTGGAGGTGGTGCGCGAGTTTGGTGAATTCGTCGATGTCCCCTTCGACGCGGCCGATGTAGCTCTCGAGTTGCGAGAGAACTTCGTTAACGTCGGCGGAAATCTCCGTCATGGACCGGGAAAGGATATTGAAGTCGTCGTAGCGGTCCATTTCGAGCTCGCTGAATTCATCGAGGAAGCCGGTTTCGCCGGCGGCAGCGCTGGTGAGGAGCCGCTGGCGCTGGTTGCCGGCCCAGGGCATGCCGATTTGCGAGCGAATGCGGTTGTATTCGTACTTTTCCTGGAATTCGTTGACTTTGCCCTGGAGGCGCTCTTTCGAAAAGCTGAGGGTGTCGATGAGCTTGTCGAGCTCGGCGACGCGGCCAACCATTTTGGTGCGGTTGATGACCAGCTCGCCGACGGTGTTCATCATGCGGTCGAGGCGAGCCAAGGCGATGCGAACGGATTTGTTGGCGGCGGCCTGTTTTTGCGCCGCCCGGGCGGACGCGGCCTTCGGTTGCGCTTTTTCGGTGGCCGAGGCTGCCGCGGGAGTTTCGGCGACCGTGGCCGCCCCGGGCTGCGATGGTGGCTCGCTCTCTTCGGGCTCGAGGGGAGCAAATTCGGCAATGCGGCCAAGCAGAGAATCGACGCCAGCGCGCATGTCGGCCTCGTCGGGCCACTCGCGGCGCAGGGTCTTGCGGAGAACGTCGACGGACTCGAGGCAAATGTCCACGACCGCGGGCGAGGGCTGGATGGCGCCGTCGCGGAGGCGACCGATGAGATCTTCGACGCGATGCGCGATGGCACCGAGACGACGGAGACCGACCTGGGCGGCGGAACCCTTTACGGTGTGGATGGCGCGGAAGAGTCGATTGACTTCTTCCGGATTGTTGTTGCCTTCGAGCGAAAGAAGGCAATCGGAAACGACCTGCAGATGTTCCTCGGCTTCGGGCTGAAAGAACTCGAGGATCTCGTCGGGTACTTCGTCGTCGGACGGCAAAGCGTCGAAGTACGAGCCGGTGAGGCCGGTGTGAGCGGATTCGGCTGGGTGCTCCTCGAAAGTCGCAGGAGCAGAGTATGCCGGGGCGGGCGGCATACTCAGGTTGAGGGGCGGAGGCTCGGGCGGAAAAGCAAAACGGTAGCGCTCTTTGAACGCGGCGATGTCTTCGACGTTTTCCTGGCCGGTGTCGCTGATCTCGAGAAGGCTGGTTTCGAGGAGGGAAATACCGTCGGAGAGAAATTCGGTGAGCGGGCCGTGAAGATCGTCGCCCAGGGGCGCGTTCAGAGCGTACTGAAACACGTGGGCCAGTTTGCCGGCGATTTCGGAGAAGCGCGGGAACCCGTAGCTCGCGGAAGTGCCTTTTAGGGTGTGCGCGGCGATGTACAGACGTTCCATGTCTTCGCGACGCGGCGCGACTTCCTGGAGGACACCGACATACTCCCGCAAATACTGCAGGTGCTCGGAGGCTTCCTGAAGGAAGAGTTCGACGGCTTCGCGGTCAGGGGTGCTCACGCGCGACCCTCCGTAACCAGTTCCGGTTTTTGCAGCTCTTCGACCGTGGGTTTGCGATACATGATGCAATCGCCAAGAACGATGGCTTGGAATTTCACCGGCATCTTCGAAATGGACTCGGAGTGGCCGAGGAACAGATAGCCACCAGGCTCCAGGGCATCGTAAAAGCGCTGAACGAGGGTGCGGCGGCGCTCTTCGGAGAAGTAAATCAGTACGTTCATGCAGAAGATCAAGTCCATCTTGCCGACGTAGACGGGGGAAGCCAGATTCATCTGCACGAAGCTGATGACCTTGCGGATGCGCGGTTTGACCTGATGGCCGCCGTCCACCAGGGAAAAGTGGGCGGCAAGCTGGCGCTCGTTCACGCTGGCGAGGCTTCGCCCGGAGTACGTGGCGCGTTCGGCGTGCTTGAGAGCGCTGCGGCCGATATCGGTGGCGAGGATTTCGAGGTCCCAGGCTTCGGCGAGGGAAAGCGAGTCGAGAATCGTGATGGCGATGGAGTAGGATTCTTCGCCGGTGGAGCAGCCGGCGCTCCAGACGCGGAGGGTACGCGGATTTTTCCAGAATTTCTTGGCGTGAAGTTCGGGGAGTACGCGTTTTTCGAATGCCTCGAAGACCGCAGGATACCGGAAAAAGGTGGTTTCCTGGGTAAGCAGCCTTTCAAGGAGCGCTTCGTACTCCACGTTGGACTTGCGAATGGCGCGAAGGAGATCGGTGCCGCGAGCGAGCGAGCGTGCGTGCAGGTGTTCGCGAACGCGGGTGGAAAAGAAGCGCTCCCGCGAAGAATCAAAATGGATACCGGTCCGCTCTTCGATCAGCATGCGGATCTCGCTCAACTCATGTTCGCTCAAACCGTGTCCCGCCCCGTGGCGTTCGCTCATGATCTTCACACTCTCGCCCCGTGAGGAACCCGGGGCCAGTTCCTGAAACTAACGAACCGCACCCGCGGGAATCGGCCGATCCAGATCTTCGGTGCTGAGTCCGCCCTTGGGGTTAGCGCGGAACTGGGCCAGCGCTTCGTTCAGCTGGTCGGACAGTTTGACGAGCTGGCTGACGGTCGCGACCGTGCCGCGCGTGCCCTGGGACGTCTGGCGCGTGATGTTCGAAATGATCTGCATGGCGTGCGCGACGCCTTCGGTACCGCGCACCTGCTGCTTGGAAGCGAGGGAAATTTCCTGAACCAGCTCGGCGGATTGGCGGACGACGCTCGAAATGGCGTCAAGCGCGCGGCCGGCCTGATCGGCGAGCTGCGCGCCGGATTCGACTTCCTTGGTGCCGTCTTCCATGACCACGACGGCCTCGTTCGTTTCGGCCTGAATGGCCTTGATGAGGGCAGCGATATCCTTGGTGGCGCTGCGGGAATGTTCGGCGAGCTTGCGTACCTCGTCGGCAACGACGGCGAAGCCGCGGCCGGCCTCACCGGCGCGAGCGGCTTCGATGGCGGCGTTGAGCGCAAGCAAATTGGTTTGCTCGGTGATGTCGTTAATCACGTTGATGATTTCCGAAATTTCGAGCGAACGGTCGCCGAGCGATTTGATTTTCTTCGCGGTGGCCTGCACGGAAGACCGGATGCGCTGCATGCCGTCGAGGGTGTCACGGACGGCGCGGTTGCCCTGCTCCGCGGCGTCGAGAGCGCGGCGGGCGGCTTCCGCGCTCGCTTCGGCGTTGTTCGAAACCTGTTTCATGGAAACGGTGAGTTCTTCGACGGCGCTGGAGGTGTTGGTAATTTCCTGGTCCTGCTGGGTGGCACCGGCCTGCATTTCATCGGCGGCAACGAGAATGTTGTTGGAGCAGGCGGTGACCTCCATGGCGGCCTTGCGGACGCGCTCGAGAACTTTGGTGAAGTTGTCGAGCATGTAGTTAATAGAGTCGGCGACGTTGCCGAGTGCGTCGTTGGTGACCTTGCCGCGGAGGGTGAGGTCGCCACGCGCGATCTGGTTGATGACCGCGAGCAGGTCGGTGATGCTGCGCTGGAGGGATTCGTTCGCTTCCTGGTTGCTGGAGGCTTTCGAAACCTTGGCGACGGCGCGGTTGAGGTTCTCGGCGATGTAGCCGAACTCGTCGTTGGAAGTGACGTCGGCGCGGGCCTTGGCATCACCTGCGGCGAGGCGCTCGGAAAAATCGGCCAGCTCGCTGATGGGAGAGAGGATGGAGCCGCCGAGGCGCCAAGCCAGTATGATGCTGATACCGATTGCCACGATGCCGGGGATGATCAGTCCACTGGCATCAAAGGCGCCGCCACTCGACTGGCGGCCGGCGTTGTAGGCCAAGGCCAAGACGACCACAAAGGCGAACGCATTTAAGATGATCAGCGTCCAGATGGTGCTACTGAGTCGCGATTTCATTCCTTCCTCCCAAACTCTTCCTAAACGGTTCAGATACTCGGGCCCGGATAAACTTCCAGAAGACGGCGAAGATCGATGACCAGGGCCAAACGATCGTCGTGACGCAACATGCCCACGACGTGCGGCACGTTTTCTGGAGCTTCTTGCAGAAAGTCTTCGGCTTCGTTGACGGAGTAGGTGCCGACCACCTCGTCGGCGGCGATGCCGAGGCGCACATCGTCGCGGTTGGTATCACCGCGAAGAGAAGCGACGACGACGTGCTTGGGCAGAAGCCCGGGGCGACGGCCCTCGGTGAGGGCGATATCGATGAGCGGCACGATGGCGCCGCGGAGATTGAAAATGCCGAGAAGATAGCCGGGCGCCAGGGGAATCTTCGTTACCAGCGGCCACTCTACGACTTCCTCGACATCGAGAACCGGCAGGCAAAAACGCTCGCGTCCGCTGCGGAAGAAGCAGTATTGCGATTCGGGATGCCGGTCGGAACCCGGACCGACGGCCTCGAGCAGTTCTCCCAGTTCCGCGTCGGCGGGGATGGGAGCGAGTTGGAAGTCGTCATGCATGCGGTGTAATCCTCAAGCCCTAGACAAAACGGCGAACTGCCCGTAAAAGCTCGTCGCGAGTGAAGGGCTTCGTGACGTAGCCATCCGCGCCCTGCTGCTGACCCCAGTAGCGATCGCTGGCGGTGTCTTTCGAGGTCACGAGAATGACGGGGATGGCGTTGTACTTGATGTTGCCCTTGAGTTCGCGGCAAACCTGAAAACCGTTGCGCTCCGGCATAACCACATCGAGCAAAATGACCTGAGGCTTCTCGACGGCGATGGCTTCTTCGACGCGCTTCGGATCGCTGAGCCCCACGGGCCAATAGCCTTCGGGTTCGAGCAAGCCCTGAATCATCTTGACCTGAGCCGGCGAATCATCGACGATGAGCACTTTTTTCTGCACGAGCGCACGCTCCGCATGGTTCTCCGCAGCAGAAAAAAGCACGTGAGCGGCCACCGTGAGGAATTCATCGGGCAGCGTGTCGATATTTTTAAGTTACTGAAAGCAATAGGGATATCGGAATAGGGGTAAGCGTCAACGGCTGGGGAAAAGGGAGCTATCGGCTTCTTCCGTCTCAGCTTGAGAAGACGTCTCAACCTCCCGCATCTCGCTAGCGAGGGATGAGAATCGCTGCATGATTTCGTTAATCCGCAGAGCCATGGTGTGGATGGTCTTGATCTGCGCGAGAGACTGCGCCGAGAGTCCTCCCGGCTCGAGAAGAAGGAGTTCGGCGTTGCCGAGCAGCGAGGTCATGGCATTGTTCATGTTGTGGCGCATGTCCATCATGTAGCGGCCGAGCGTTGCCTGGTTAGCGTTTTGCGCCGCGCGACGTTCGGATTGTCGGGCGAGGCGCAGGGCTTCGGTGCGGCGAAGAGATTCGCCGGCGACCAGTAGGACAACTTGCGCCCAGTCTTCGCGCAGCGGAACGTGCACCAAGCGCGGATATTTTTTGCGGAGCAAGCCCATCTCCTGCGATTCGGGCGGGGCGCACAGGATGACGCCGGTGTTGGGCGGAACCGAGCGCAAGGCTTCGGCGAGCTGGCCGTCCCTGAGCGGGCCGATGACGATGAGATCCGGCGCGACAGATTCGCGAGCATTCCACAAATCGCTGGTGATCACGGACAAGCCCGGTAGCTGGCGTTCCATCTGCCAACACGCCGTAAGGAGCCGGGCGAATTCGGCGTCATCGGTGAGAATCAGTACGTTGCTCGTTCGCAAAGGACCTCGCTCCCTGACTGTATTTCACGCCTGCCAGCTACACAGCAGGGAATCAAAGCTTTTCCGCTTCTTCCAAACTCGAGAGCAGGCGCTTGGTGCTGATGCCGAGATTTACGGCCGCCTCCGTGTCTTTCGCCTGCTTGGCGCCTTCGACACGCTCCTGAAGGCGCGAAACTTCCACGCGCGCAATGGGCAGGACCCGGTCGAGCACCGTCGCGTTACCGGATTGTTTGGCTTGCTCCACGGCCGAGGTGACCAGCGCGCGAGCGACGACCGCACGGCGCAGATCTTCGGCACCGGGGCCGTCTTCGCTGACGAAGGCGGCCACTTCCCAGGACGACATCAGGAGCCGAGCGCCGCCAATGCGCACGGTGGTCATGGAGCGGCCACGTGACGGGGGGGCCGAAATCAATTGTTCCCAGACTTTTTCCATGCAGGATTCAAAATCGAGTTCGCCGTCATCTGGCGCTGCAGCGGGAGCGCGTTTCTCAACGCTCTGCGCAACGCGGTTTGCCGGGACGCGAGGCGCGGGAGTTTGTTCCGAGAGCGACTTGACGGCCGCACTCTCGAGGGGCTTGCCGAGGACGTGCTCGATGGTGCGCTCAACGTCGGCGCGCAGAGCCAGGAGCTTGTCAAAAGCCTGACTGACGCTACGCTCGTTGTACTCGCGGTGGAACGGCTGTTTCCACTCGCCGGCGGTCTGTCGAACCCTGGCGATGGGCTCGGCGGAACTGAGGCCAAAGGTCTGGCAGTCGACAGTTTTGGCGCCCGAGCTTTCCAGGTGATTGATGCCGGCGCGAATGTAGATCAAGTCGGCATGCATGAGTTCGATCAAGGTGCGGCGAAGCAGGAAATTGAAGCGAACAAAGGCAATCATGGCGGAAGGGTCATAGAACATACCGCCGGCGCCTTCTTTGACCTTGCGCCCTTGTTCGATGAAGTTCGTTTTCAGGATATCGCGCAGACCGCGGAAGGAGCGAAGGGCGACGATCATCTTCTCGAGAGGTTCGCACCAGCTCAGGGGAGAGCAGTCGACTTCTCCGAGGACCGGTTTCATGACCTGTGCGACGTCGGCGAGTTCGATTTGCTTATGATAGATCTTGGCGGGAGCGCAAAGAGCGAAATACTGAACCAGCAGGAAGTCGATTTTGTCGCGGTCCACGGTGGACTTGGAGGGCTTGCGCAGGTGGCGCATGATGAGGGCGCGGAGGCCGCTCTCGCTGGCATTCAGGGTGGTCATCTGCAGCAGGTGGCGAAGTTGGTGAACCTGGACTTGCTGGTCCATGGAGTCGAGCCACTGCTGTACCTGGGAATGCAATTGAGGATCAGCCTTGTCTGGCAAAACGCGCTTGTTCTGCGGGAAAGGAATCTCGATTTGCAGGTGCTTAGCGAGCGCCAGGTAGATGGGAAATACGGAGCGCAATTCGTCCCAGGGAGCCGGTTTGGGACTCTCCGGCTTAGGAGGAGCGGGCAAATTCAGAGTGGTGATCATTTTGTTCACGGGCGCATCATCCATTCGCAGGGGCCATCCAGGAAGCGCACGGCGACGGCTTTTTGTCCGTCGTGATACTGCAGGGCAATGACCGCGGCCTCAACGGATCGTCCCCCTCCATCTGGAAGCAGTCGGACGCGATCGTCGAATTCGAGGGCGAGTTGCGAAAGGAAGATGGCGTATTCCGGAGTGCCAAATTCCAACACGGTAGCCTCTTTCATCCGCGCCTGGCCGTAGCGACGAGGAATTACCTGCACAGGGATGCGCACCGAGGGAAGTTTCGGAAAGAAACGCGCGAGCTGTGCCGTGCATTCGCGAACATCCGCCGTGATGGTCATGGCCACGCCCCGTTCGTCGATCGTCCTCTGCGTTCCATGAGCCAGCCGGAAACGAAGGGAATACACTTCGGAGCCGACCAGGAGCGCAGAGTCCCGTGGGAGAAGATGCAAGCGGGGAGCCAAAAAGGGGCTAGGGTAACGTTTGGTTGAAGTAGAAGAAAGGGAAGGGCTTAAAGATTTCCCGTCGGGCGGGAAGGGCTGCGACGTCTCAGGCTGAAACAGTTCGTCTCAGGTGGATTTGCGAGCGGCAGGGCTTTTTTTGAGACGCGTCAGTTGCCGACGGCATGGGCTTCGGTGTTGGTCTCTTCGCGTTCCGAGGAGCCGCGAAGAGGGATGTTGTAGCGCTTGAGCTTACGGTACAGGGTAGCGCGGCTGATGCCGAGCATTTTTCCGGCGAGAGCTTTATCGCCGTGCGCCTGCTCGAAAACGCGAAGAATGGTCATTTTCTCCATTTCAGCGAGGGCGGTGGTCGAGAGGGAGGCCGCATCCTGCGCGGTCATCTCGACACTTGGGGGTTGCTCGGTACGCATGGCGGGGGGCAGGTCGAGGACATCGATGGTTTGGCGATCACCGAGGGTGACGGCGCGGGCGATGCAGTTTTCGAGTTCGCGGACGTTGCCGGGCCAGTCGTATTGCAGAAGGCTTTTCATGGCGCCGGGTGTGACTTGAAGATGCATTCCGGCGGCATAGCGATTGAGGAGCTGGTGGACGCGCATGGGGATATCGGAACGACGCTCGCGGAGCGGGGGGAGATGGACGGTGACAACGTTGAGACGGAAGTAGAGGTCCTTTCGAAAGGTTCCGGCGCGGTAGGCGGCTTCGAGGTCGCGGTTGGTGGCGGCAATGACGCGCACGTCGACGTCGATTTTTTCGTTGCTGCCGACGGGACGAACTTCCTTTTCCTGGAGGACACGGAGGAGTTTGGCCTGCATTTCCAGGGGCAGTTCGCCGATTTCGTCGAGGAAGATGGTACCGCCGTTGGCGGCCTGGAACAGTCCGGGCTTGGATCTGGTGGCGCCGGTGAATGCGCCCTTTTCGTACCCAAAGAGCTCACTTTCCATGAGGGTGGGAACGAGCGCGCCACAGTCGACGGCGACGAAGCTCGATTGCGCGAGCGCTCCCCGAAAATGGATGGCCCGGGCAACGAGTTCTTTGCCGGTGCCGCTTTCGCCGGAGATCAACACCGGAGTGCGGGTGTCTTTGAGGCGGGAAATCATGCGGAGCACGTCCTGCATGCCGGAGGAAGTGCCAATGATGCCGTCAAGGTTTTCGTCGGTATTCACCTTTTCGCGAAGGAAGGCGTTTTCGTTGACGAGGCGAACCTTTTCGGCCATGCGCTGGAGAAGCAGGCGCATCTTCTCGACGCGGAAAGGCTTTTCGATATAGTCGTAGGCGCCGAGTTTCATGGCATCGACGGCGGATTCGATGGAGCCATGACCGGTCATGATGGCGACTTCGGTGCGCGGGAGCAGACTTTTGACTTGCTTGAGGAGTTCCACGCCGGATTGATTCGGCAGTTTGAGGTCGGTGAGGACCAAATCCGGCGGATCGGTTTCGAGGCGGGTGACGGCAGATTCGGCGCTTTCGGCTTCATTGCAAACAAATCCCAGAGAGCCGCCGATAGTCATGCACAGGCGCCGGATGCTCTGTTCGTCGTCAACTACGAAAAGTTTAATCTTCAGGTCGTCAGTCATGGTTTTCCGAAAGTCGTCTCCACAGTAGAAATCAGTTGCTGAACACGAAAAGGTTTCTCGATGCAGGGGGTGGAACTCTCCGAGAGGAGAGATTGCGTTTCGCTGTTGGCGGTGTCCCCGCTAATCAAAATGATGCGGTCGCAGAGTTCCGGGCGGTGGTTGCGCACCCATTTGTGGACATCGGCGCCGTTGATCTCGCCGGGCATGCGGATGTCCGTAATGACGCCGGCGTAATCGCCGGAGGAGAGTTGTTCGAGGGCGGCAGCCCCGGAGGAGGCCTGCACCACGTGATAACCACGGCGCTCGAGTGCGGCACGGACGAAAGCGCTGACCGAGGGCTCATCTTCGATGAGAAGAATAGGAGCCAGTGCGGGATGCGTATGGGGAGCGTTCATTGGCCGGCCTCTTTCGCGGCGGCAGCCAGGGCGGAGTCGGAAGCGATGGGCAGTCGAATCACGAAGGTGCTGCCAGGGGTTTCTTCGTTGTTCCAGCAGAGAATCTCGCCACCATGGGCGCGCACGATTCCGTAACAAATGCTCAGGCCCAAGCCGGTGCCCTTGCCGGCCTGCTTGGTCGTGAAGAAAGGATCGAAGATGCGATCGGGCTCGCCGATGCCCGTGCCATTATCGATAAAGGCAACTTCGAGGGAATCCTGGGTACGACGGGTGCGAATGCGGATCTTGCCGCGATTGCCGGATTCCTGGATGGCGTCGTAGGCGTTATTGAGGATGTTGAGGAAGACTTGCTGGAGTTGCTGGGGATCGCCCATGGCGAGCTCGAGATTTTCGTCGAACTCCTCGCTGACCTCGACGCCGTGGCTGGCGAAATCGTAGCTGCGCAGCTTGATGGTCTGGCGAAGGATGGAGTTGAGCTGCATGGGCTCGCGCTGGGCGGGGCGCTGGCGGGCGAAGCTGAGTAAATCCTGGACGATTTCTTTGGTGCGCTGTGTTTCGCGAAGGATGATTTGCAAGTCTTCGCGGGCGGTCGCGGGAACTTCGGGATTTTCGAGAAGCAGATCGGTGAAGCCCAGAATAGCGGCCAGGGGATTGTTGACTTCGTGCGCGACGCCGGAAACCAGGCGGCCGATGGTGGCCATTTTCTCGGAGTGCGCGAGTTTCGCTTGCAGCAGGACAGCGTCGGTGATGTCGGTCATGACCACTACGACGTTGTTGACCTGATTGGACTCGTTGCGCATGGGGCTCATGCTGGCGGAGAAATGGCCCATGGAGCCGTCGCTGCGTTTGAAGCGCAGTTCCAGATTGTCGACTTGCTGACCATGCGCGGTGGTCTGGAGCGCGGCTTCGAAGTCGCTGCGTTGGGAGTTTTCGACCCACTGCACCAGGCGATGGCCGATGAGTTCGTCTTCGCGGTAGCCGGATTCGAAACAGCGGCGGTTGGCGTAACTGACGAGGCCGGCGGTATCGAGAACGAAGATCATGCTCTGCGTGGTGTTGAGGATTTTTTGGTTGAAGTCGCGCTCGCGCTGCAGTTGAGATTGGAACTTTTTTTGATCGGTGACATCGAGCATCAGGCCGCGAATTTGCACCACATGGCCCTGAGGATCCCGGACGGCGCTGATGTTTTGCAAGGTGTGAAGCAAGCTGCCGTCTTTGCGGCGGAGCGTCTCTTCGTAGTTGCGGAGAACTCCGTGAGCGCTGATGGCGCGGGCCAAGCGGTCTTTGGCAAGACGAGTGGGGTAGAGGTGCGCGCTCACATCGGCACGCAGGAGTTCGTCGCGGGAGTCGTAGCCGAGCATACGAACCATGGCGTCGTTGACGTCGATGAATTGGCCGTCCGGCGTGGCGAACAACATACCTTCCTGAATATTGTCGAATAGCTCGCGATAACGGCGCTCGGCTTCCTGGCGGTCGGTGATGTCTTTGAGGACGTGAATGGTACGTCCGTCGTCGTCGCTGACGCCGGGCCGCCGGGAAGTGGAGACGAGGAAGGTACGACCGTTGGTGGAGGCGAAGTATTCTTCGCGTTCCTGGGTGGTGTTGCGGCAGAAGGGGCAGGGAAGGGCACTGCCGGTTTCGGCAATCTGCCGGAGGCTGCTGACCGGTTCGCCGACCAGAGCGGCAGGGGGAATACCGAGATGCGCGGCGAGGGAACGATTGGTGCGAACGATGCGCCACGCGGGATCGTGAACGACGATGTAATCGCTGATGGCGTCAATGTCTTCTACCCACTGTTTCTTGGAACGTTCGAGTTGTGAGAAGCGGCGAACCTTTTCCATGACCAGCGCGGCGTGGCTGGCCAGGGCATCGAGCAATTTGTGTTCGCCGGCGGTGAAGTTGGATTCGCGGCGCGTCAAGCACAGCGTGCCCATCAATTCCTGGTCGCTGGCGTAGATCGGATAGAAGGCGCAAGACAGGCCTCGGTGGGAACTGGGCAGGACTTCGAGGCCGGGCCGAGGACGCAGGACATTTTCTTCAAGCCAGCGTGGGTCAACACGATTGGCGGGAGAAACCGCACCTTGCTGGTGGAGCTCCACGCGGTTTCCGAGGATTTCGCCAACCGCGCCCCAATCGGCTTGCAGAAGTTCGCTGGCGCGCTTGGCGAATCCGGCGAGGAAGGTGGGCAACTGGCGGCAATGGGCCGCTTCGACGGCGAGATTCATGAGCTCGCGAGAGACAAGGTTGGGGGTACGCACAGAACGCTTCGCGCCGAGAGGGCGCGGGGGCCGAGAGGAAGAGAATCGCTTTTGATCACGCATCGGGCAGCCCGGGATGTCGCGGGCGTCTCAAAATAAGAAGATCTCCAGATCAACGCTACTGACGAATC
>Ga0182041_10001123_pt1 | contig 13333 bp, 10 predicted proteins | sample flu12Cox44000178_FD_125967 | JGI IMG/M metagenome (GOLD analysis project Ga0182041, IMG submission 125967) | Lab enrichment of tropical soil microbial communities from Luquillo Experimental Forest, Puerto Rico - flux8day.12C.oxic.44.000.178 | ecosystem: Environmental > Terrestrial > Soil >...
GAGGTCCAGTTGAACAGCTCGGATTGCAGCACGTGCTGTTTAACGCCCTGCCACACCCAGGCCCCACCGCTGACGACGCCCAGGTTCGGGTGATGCCACAGATAGGTCAGCGCGTGGATGTTTTCCTCCGGGACGCTGAAGCCGAAGAACTGTGTTTCGGTCAAGTTCGGTGATCGATTCGCATCCGTGAACTGCCGATGCAGCAGGTCGTCCGCGGGTGTGGCGGTCTTAAACGATGTGTTCTTTTCTTCCCAGAACGCCTTCTCGTGGGTTTCAGTGGACACCATTATCTCCCTTCACGATTCCACTAGCTGCCAACACGGCTGCAACAGCGGCGCCTGGGCCGCCCGTTCGGCTTCGGTCATGTTCCGCTGCAGAGCGCTGACCGCGACGATGATCATGTAGGCGGCGAACTTCTTGAAGTAGTCGAAGTCGCGCAGCGGGCGCCCGCCGGCGGCGCGGTACATCGCCAGCCATTCCTCTTCGCTCGGTGGCTGCAACAGCCCGCTGTCGGGCGGTGCCGCGAAAATCCGGTTGCTCACGCATTGCAGCGCGAGATCCGCCTCGGCGCGGCCAAGGCACGACATCTCCCAATCCAGCACCGCGGCCAACCGCGTGCCGTCGAAAAAGTAGTTCTGCAGTGTGGAGTCGCCGTGCATCAGCTCCGGCCCGCCGTCAGGAAGGTGATCGAGCAGCCAGCGGCGCACCGGAACCAACCGCTCGAACACCGGTAGGTGCACCCAATCCCAGGTCTGCCAGTACCAGTTGATGCAGCGTTCCAGCGGAGCGATGCCGGGTGCGTTCATCACGAAGTTCTCCAGGCCGCGCGCCTTGATATCCGTGTTGTGAATGGCGACCAGCGTTGCCATGATTTTGCCGAGCATCTCCTCGCGATCGGCCGGCGAGGCCTCGGCGATCGGGCCCTGGATGAAGGCCGCCGGATGCTGGCCCCTTCCGTGCACGCGCGCCATCACGTAGCCGGCTGCGCCGAGCCAGCGGCCGTCGGAATCGAGCCACAACGGTTCGGGAACCGGCACGTCGGTGCCGTAGAGAGCGCGCTGTACCTGGAACTGTCGCGACAAATCGTATTCAAAGAACAACCGCTTGTCGCTGACCGGCGCATGACGCAGGACCAGTTCGCGTGTGACACGGCCTGCGCCGGCATCGAAGGTCGCGTCGAACAGCACTGTGCCACTTGATGCGCCGACTTCACCGCCGTCGCCGACCACCGTCACGTCGACCGCCCCAGCGATGTCGGGCTGGTTCTCGATGAAGCGGCGAATCTCGTCGGCACCGATCTTGTGAACCGCGGTCTTGCCCGCGCCGATCACCGAGCTGAGCATCGATTGCACATCAGCCATGAGTGAACTCCTCGTGTTTCGTGTGGGTGTAATGACCGTGGTGCCTATGCAAGTTCGCCGCGGCGCGGTTGCCCCAGGCGACGGCCGTGTTCTGGCCGGTCTGCGACAGATAGTCACCGGCGAACTGGATGCGAGACGCCGGATCGAGGTTCGAGGTGAACTCGGCGATCCGCTGATAGACGCCAACGCGTGTCTGCGGCAACGCCACTGGCCAGCGGCGCACGTAGGTGAAATCGACCGTGCACCGCAACTCCGGGAACAGTCGCAGGACCGTTTGCAGCGAGCGCGCGATGAGTTCATCATCGGAGCGCGGCATCCACGCCGCGGCCGCCGACATCTCCCAGCACACCGAGACGAGGCCGTGGCCCGCCGGCGCGCGGTCGGGCGCCTTGTTGTTCTCGATGATGATCATGCAGATCTCGCGGTCCTCCGCGGCCGGAAGCTGGACCAGGAACGCCGGCGTGTTCGCCGGTCGTGTCGTTCCGATGGCCACGTTGATCGCCTGCGTGAAGCGCAACGTGTCATTGAGGGGACCGAGCTGTGTTCGTGCTGGGGCGCAAATGGTGGCCGCTATCGGCAATGGGGTGGCGACGACACAGGCGTCGGCCTCGACGGTCTTCCTGTCGCCGTCGGAAGCGCGATAGTCCAGACGCACACCGTCGGCGGTGTCGGTCAGCGAGAGCACCGGCGAGCGCAAGTGCACTGTGCGTACGCGTGCGAGTAGCGCGTCGATGATCGCAGCCTGTCCACCGGCCAGCGTGGACAGCCGGCCGGCAACCGCATTGACCAGACCCGACATCAGTTCGACACGGCTGACCTTGTCTGAGTCGGCCAGCAACAGCGCACGCGTGATCGGTTCCCCGAAGTAGGCGTCGGCCTCGGCGCCGGCCAGCCTGCGGACGTAATCGCGAGCCGTCTCTGTGTCGAGCGCTGCGGCGGCGCGCAAGTCGTCGTACGACAGCATGCCGCGCAGACTGGCTCGCGCGACGTCGAGTACCACCCGCACGAGCCTGAGCTTGGTGGACAGGGTCAGCACGTCGGTTGTCAGCCCCGAGCGGATCAACCGGTCGAGGCGTAACAATCGGACTCGGCCGTCGCGGTACACGCCGAGATACGGGGCCGTATCAACGATGCGCAGATTCAGCTCTCTGGCCAGCCGCGTAGCGACCGGGTAGCTCGCGGCGAACGCCGTCGCGCCGGTATCGACGCAATATCCCTGCTGCATGATTGTCTCGACGCGCCCACCCGCACGGGGTTCCGCTTCGAAGACTGCTACCTCCCAGCCTGCCTGCTGCAGACGGTATGCGGCGGTGAGGCCGGCGATTCCAGCGCCAGCCACGACCGCTCGCCGCGATTTCACAATCGATGGTCGGGGCACCTTGTGGCTTCTGCGACTCTCTTGATGGGGGCTATTTTGAGACTGTAGTATCCTTAAATGCCCGGCGTCAACCATCGTTCACGCGAATGTTTGGGAGGCGGCCTGCGCCGGACGCTCGTCTGGGTAACCTTCATTCAGCATATCGGAGTGAAATCCGTATCCCGCAGGGTAATGTGTCACTGTCAGGTAGTTAACGAACGTTCGCGCAATCCGGGCCGGGTCGAGTGCGCAGACCGCGAGCGATCGGGGAGGATGTGAAATGCTGTCGCCACAGGCAAATCTGAGACTCCTGCAGCGCACATCCTGGAGTGGGTACGTCTACATAGCCTTCCTGATGGTCGGCATCTGGCCGCTCGCCCGGTTCTTCCCCTCCCAACCGCCGAGCTGGAACGCCGCTCAGATCACGCGGATCTATCACGACAACACCACAGGGATCCGCATCGGGATGGTCCTGGTGCTCGTGGGCTCGATGTTCTACGTGCCCTGGACAGCGATGCTCGCCAAGCTCATCGCGGCGGTGGAGGGAAAGCCGGGAATACTCACCTTCTGTCAGATCATTGCCGGCTGTACCAACGTGCTACTCACCGCCTATCCCGCCGGCTGGTGGCTCACCGCGTCGTTCCGATCGGACCGCGACCCGCAGCTTGTGCAGCTGCTCAACGACATCGCCTGGCTGCAGTTCCTTGGCGTGATCGCGCCGTTCTACTTCGTCGTCATCAGCATCATTTACGCCTCACTCGCCGATGAGGACACCGATCCCATCATTCCGCGCTGGGTCGGGTGGTTCAACGTGTTCTTCATGCTCGACCTGATACCGCTGAGCATCATCTTCTTTTTCAAGACCGGGCCGTTCGCCTGGAACGGCTTGTTCGGCTTTTACCTGCCGTTCGCGACGTTCTGGATCTGGTTCTTCGTGATGACCTACACAATCCGACGCTCGTTGCATCGGCTCGACGATGTGCCAATTGCGCCGGCGCCTTCGGTCAAGGCGGTGTGAGCGTGCCGCGCGCAGCTGTTGTGGGAGCGGGCCTTGCCGGGCTGACGGCGGGCCATCGCCTAGGCCAGGCTGGCTGGCAAGTCGATATCTTCGAGGCCACTGACACCGTCGGCGGTCGCGTACAGACCGTGCGCCGCGACGGTTACGCGATCGACACCGGCGCATCCGCCCTGGGCTCCACGTACCACAGCTACGTGGCGCTGGCTCGCGAACTCGGCGTCCAAATGCGCGCTACTGCGCCATATATCGCCATCCGTCGCGCAGGCGCCAACCACCTGCTCGACATGGATCACATGGTGCGCTGCGGAATGAAAACCGGCGTACTGTCGCTGGGCGCCAAACTGCGGGTTCCCCGCTTGGCTCTGGACGTGGCGCTGGCCAAGGCACGCGGCCGACTGGACTACACGGATATGCGCAAGGCCGCACCGCTGGACACCGAGAGCGCCCGCGCGTACGCGACGCGCGCGCTTTCGGCTGAGCTCGACAGCTACCTGTGCGAGCCGATCGTGCGAACGATGCTGATCGCTGACACGGACAAGGTGTCCAAGGTGGAGTTGTTCTCCGGGATCGGCAACATCTTCACCGCGAAGATCCTGGCCGTTGCCGGTGGACAGGGCCGGATGGCCGAGCGGCTGGCCGAAGGCCTCACGGTACGCCTGCAGACGCCGGTCACCGAGGTGCGGCGCAATGAAAACCGGGTCCGTGTCAGCCATTCCGGCACGACATCGGATTACGACGCCTGTGTCGTCACCTGCCCGCTGCCCGAGGCGGCGGCCATCTGCGTCGATGACCGCGGCATCCTTGGCCCGCTCAACGACAGCCTCGGGTACACCCAATGCCTCAGCGTCGCCGTCGGCACTACCAGGCCGCCGGACTGCCCGGCGTTTCTGCTGATGTTTCCGTCGGTGGAGGATCCCGACATTGCGCTGATGTTCCTCGACCACAACAAGGCGCCGGATCGGGCGCCGGCCGGACACGGCTTGCTGAGTTGCTTGTGGGAGACCGGCGCGTCCGAGCGGATGATCGACGCGCCCGACGAGCAGGTGGTTGACCACACCCTGGCGACGGTGTTCGAGGTGTTCCCCGAACTGCGCGACACCGTCGAGTTCACCCACGTGACCCGGTGGCGGCGGGCATTGCCGTTCACCCGCATCGGCGCCTACCAGGACATCGGGCGCCTCAATGCGGCGCTCGATCCGGCGTCGCCGGTGCAGTACGCCGCCGATTTCATGTCGGCGGCTGGGCAGAATACCGCGGTGGAATTTGGAAATCGGGCCGCGCGCAATCTGATTGGCGCAATCTGAGGCGCGCCCGATAAATTCCGGCTAAAGCGACAGCCGATTTAGGTCGGCATTGCGGTGCTCGAGGCCGCCTTAGCAGGTCTCGTAACCGGGCAGCTGGGCATCTGAGCTATTGCAGGCGATGACGTCACGGTGTCCCGCATGGCGTGGACGTAGATGCGTGCACCACGATGCGGCGTAAGGATGACGTGTTTCACCCTCTGTCGTTCGCCTTTGGCCGTTGTGGTCCTCAACTCGACACGCCGGAGAACCTCACGCAGGACAATTCTTAGCTCGGCCATGGCGAACGTCGCACCGAGACAGCGGCGATTGCCGCCGCCGAACGGCAGCCAAGTGGTGGGACCCAGCGTGACACCCAGCATCCGGTCTGGGTCGAACCGGTCGGGATTGGGATATTGCTTGGTGCTGCTGTGTACCAGCCCGATGCCCGGAGCGACCATGACGCCGGCGGGCAGTCGGTAGCCCGCCAGCTCGACGGGCTGGGTCACGACCCGGCCGACATCGAAGACCACCGGGCGGATCCGCAGCGTTTCCTTCGCAATCGCGTCAAGGTACTCGTCTCCCGCCGGATCACCGGCCGCACTCGCGTCGGCGGCGCGGACTGCCTTGTCCAGTTTGTCCGGGTGCCTGATGAGTCGCTCCAGAGCCCACGACAGCGCCGTAGCGGTGGTGTCGTGTCCGGCGACCAGAAGTGTCATGAGTTGATCACGCAATTCGGAGTCGGTCATTGTTCGACCGTCGTCGTCGCCGGCACGCACGAGCATCGCGAGCACGTCGGTGCGCTCCGCAAGGTTGGGGTCGGCGCGACGATCGGCGATCTCGGCAAACAACAGCCTGTCGGCTTCCTCGATGCGGCGACGCACATATCGCCAGGGGCGGCGGCGCTGCAGGTCGGGATTGGCGATCGCCAGCGACGCCCATGATCCCAGGTTGAGCAGCCGCGGCATCACCTCACGCAACGAGGCCAGCCGGGCCGGGTCGGTAGCACCGATGACGGTACGCAAAATCATCTCAAGAGTGATCTCGGACATTCTGGGCGCAACCGGAAACTCGGTAGCCACCGGCCAACGGGCAATGTTGGCGGCGGCGATCTGGGCCATCACATCGGCCTGGCGCGCAACGGCGTCGCGGTGAAACGGGGCGATCATGAGGCGGCGACGGTCGCGATGCAGGTCGCCGTCGATTACCAGCACTGAGCTTTCGCCGAGCACCCCGGCCAGCATCGAGTTGGCTTCGCCGGCATGGTAAATGGCGGGATCACCGGCGAATACCGCTTTGATGTCGGCGGGATCGTCGAGGTAAACGAGCGTTCCCAACGACGCGATCCGCAGGGTGAACACGCTGCCGTACCGGCGTCGGCAGGCGGCCACAAAGCGCGGCCAGTAGCGCAGCATCAGCGCCGTCTGCACCGACCGGGGGAGCGGGGGCCCAGGCGGCAATGGACTCGGCATGGATTCGCTCATGGTCCAAAGTTTACGAGTATCCGCAGGGAAGGACATGACAAGTAGGATCTGGGACTCCTCCTCAAGATGCTCCACTGGCGCGACAACCCCTGGCCAAGGTCAAGTAGCGCTCACTTCGCTGGCGTCGACCATGCCGTCACGCCACCGAATGCCCGAGACACGCGGTTAGCGTCATGTATCTGGCTGAGCCTTTCGGGCAGGCCGCTGATTCTGTGCTGCACGGTCACGTCGCCCACGCCAATCGCCGACCAAAAATTCTGGTCAACTTCGGTAATCAGCCGCTCAGCAAAGCTAACGTTCGTTCATGTGAAGCCTCTTTTTCGAGGTGGAATTGGCGACTATTTACAGCAATAGAGTCAGGAGTTACCATCAACTTGGTCTCGAGCACGTCTGGCTTCGATGCGGTAACGATCGTTAATCCAATGAACGAGACGCACGAATGACGACAATGGTTGATGAACATGCGTGCACATGGCGTTGTCAGCCACGCGGGCCCACGTAGGCCCACAGGAAGGGGCAACGATGCACAACGCAATTGTCGAGCGCACCAAGCTGATTGGCGCTTGGTGTGGCGTCATCTACATAGCGGCATTGCTTGTCGGCTGGTGGCTGGTAGGGGGGTACTTCCCGCTCCACCGACCCTCGGCCGGAGCTCAGGAGGTGGTCGAGTTCTATCGAGGTGACTTGACGCGGATTCGCCTCGGACTGCTCATCGTCATGTGGTCCGCACCGGTCTTCCTTCCCTTCGTCGCCACGATGGCCGATGCCGTGGCCCGATTCGAGGGACGCAACGGTCCACTCACCCGAACGATGACCATGGCTGGTTATGCCAACGCGATGCTCACTTTCTACCCACCGCTTTGGTGGCTGATCTGCGCATTCCGGCCTGCCCAGCGGTCGGCGGAGTTGACATACCTGCTCAACGACATCGCGTGGCTACAATTCATCGGCGGCGTCTCCCTTGTGGTGCCGATGTACATAACGGTGACCATCGTCGCGTTGGCAGATAAGAGTCAAAACCCTGTATTCCCGCGTTGGTTCGGTTACCAGAGCATCATGACGTTCATTGGGCTACTGCCCGACCAGATGTTGTTCTTCTTCAAGACCGGTCCCTTCGCCTGGAACGGCATCCTGGGATTCTGGATACCGCTGACCCTGTTCGGCGGCTGGTTCGTCACAATGTTCGTTTTGCTGCGGCGCGCGGTGCTGCACGATATGCGTGAACCCTCGCAGGCACTGGTACCGGCGTAATCGGGACACGTCGTCCGCGGGGCAGAATACGGCGGCGAAATTCGGAAATCGAGCCGCGCGCAACCTGATTACAGCGACTTGAGGACGGTGCGGGCGGTGGTGCGGCCGGCCCAGCCGTGGACGCCGCCCATCGGATGCGCGCCCGCACCGGTGTGCCAGAGGCCCGGAATGGGTGTGCGGTAGCCCGCCAGCGCTGGAGACGGCCGGTTCGGGCCCAGCTGGTTGAGCGACATGTCGACGACAACGTAGCTGTCCGCGCGCGTGGCCTGCCGCAGCTCGTCGGGACTCTTGACCCAGCTGCCGATGACGGCATCGGCGAAGCCCGGTGCCACCTCGTCGAATTTCGTTATCGCCTGGTTCGCGATCGAATCGCGATGCCCGGCCCAGCCGCTGCCGTCGGCAAAGGTCTGCGGAACCGCGGTGCAGAACAGGTACATCGTGTCGCCCGGGCTGGCTGGTGGCACCTGAGAGCGGTCGAAGGCCGACGGCATGAGGGCCCACATGGGCGTCTCTGCGGGCAGTGCGCCGTGCATCGCGCCGGTGAGCGCACGGTCGACGTAGGACTTGTCGTCGGCGACGAGCATGTAGCTGCCCCACAGTTCGGGCCTGTCGCATAGCAACTTCGGTCGCCGCGACAGCGCGACGTCGATCTTGGCGTTGTTGATGCCCCAGCCGTTGATCCTGATATTGCGGACCTCGTCGAGCACTTCGCTCGAAATGTGGGCGGAGTCAACCAGCTCGCACATCAAGGTGGCTGGAGCAATCGCCCCGATCACGTGCCGGGCACGCAGTTCCTCACCGTCGGCCAACCGGACGCCGGTGGCTTCGCCGCCGTGGACCATGATCTCGGCCACCTCAACTCCGGTGCGCGTATCCCCGCCGTGGTAGCGCAGGCACGCGGTCAGCGCCTTGGTGAACTCCGCCATGCCACCAATCGGACGTTTAATGCCCCACCCGATGTGCAGCATGATCACACCGAGCACTGCGCCGGATCCGGGTTCTCGCAGTGGCGCTTCCGACCCTGAGGCGTACACGGCCAGCAACGACTTTATCTCGTCGGACTCGAACATGGTCTCGATGAGCTCGTGCGGGGAGGCCATCAACATGCGAACGACCGGTGCGAGGTTCTTGCGTTTGCGCAACACACGCCAACCCAGCTCGGCTATCGTCTTCACTCGTGGCCGAGTGGGATGGTCCATGAGATATGGCGCTGCCACATACCAGAAGTCGCACCACATTTGGCACAGCTCGGCGAACTTCGCTGCGTCTCGTTTCGAGTACCGCGTGATCTCCTCGACGGTGCGATCCAGCGATCGCCACAGTCCGATGGATTGCCCTTCCGATCCCACGTAGGCGCCCCAGGGCTCGGGGCTGGCCTGCCGCAGCCCGAATGACTCAAGCTGCAATTCAGTGATGATGGAGGGTTCGAGGTTGGTGAACAGCAGGTCGACGGCACAGGGGTTCATCACGAATCCGGGTGCCTCTGAGACGGTTTCGCGGGAGTACGTCATCCCGCCCAGCCAGGGCTGGCGCTCCAGCACGATCACTCTTTTGCCGGCACGTGCCAGATAGGTGGCGCAGGTTAGGCCGTGGTGGCCGCCGCCGACGATGATGGCGTCATACATCTCAACCGGCATTTGCCTTGGCGCGCTGCTCGGCCAGCCGGGCCTGGTTGCGCGCGATGGCGTCGGCCGACAACGGAAGCGGCAGGAAGCGGCGGGTGCGGGCCATCAGCTCCTGATACTCCGGCCGTACGCCCATGTAGTTGTCCTGGAACGTCGAGCCAAGCACCGAGGTCAGCATGATGGTGTTGAGGATCGGGCCCCCAACGGTCCACCAGCAGTCGGGGTTGCCCGCAACGGCCACTAGCCACATGCCCCACCAGACCGTGGTGGTCCCGAAGTAGTTCGGGTGGCGGCTGTGTTTCCAGACCCCGGTGTTGAGATAGCGCGGGCGCTGATCCAGCGCCAGGAAGGACTGCAGCTGCGCGTCGGCCACCGTCTCGTGGTACAGGCCGACCATGAACACCAGCAGGCCGGCGAATGCAAGCAGGCCGATGCCGCCGTTCGGCGCGCGGTTCTTCAGGATGCCGACCACGGCGGGCATGCCGATCAGCACGATGATCACGGCCTGGGGCTCCATCACCCGGAAGAAGCTTTTCCACCAGTAGCCGGGGGACATCTCTTTGACGAAGTTCAGATAGCGGGGGTCGCCTCCGTACTTGGGCACATACCGGCGCCAGCGTGCCGCCAGGTACCAGCCCAGCCGGCCGCCGTGCAGCATCACCATGAACAACAGCAGCGCCGCGGTAACCGATTGGGCGCCGACAATCAGGTACGCCAACAAAGCGGGAACGGCGAAGGCGAAGCCGTACCAGCCGTCCATCATCGAGTGGTTGCCCTGAAATAGGCCCACCACCCACAGGATCGTCACCACCGCGAACGTGAAGATCGCGCAGAACAAAAAGACGCTGAGATCGCTGGACGGGTCGACGCCCAAGCTGGTGACTAGACTGCCCATGGGGCCTGATTCTAACAGAGAATTGAGAACGATCGGTCACAAATCTCTAAAACACTGCTATGGTGCTTTACATGCATCGCTGTCGTAGTACGTTTACGATCGTTCAGATCTCGGAAAGCTGTTGGAACGGGGCCGGCTGATGCGCATTGGGCACGGCCACTTCTTCCAGAACCTCGACGGGCGACCCGATCACGAAGTCTGGCGAACAGAGATGACCCTCGCCGACCGCGCCGAGCATCTCGGCTTTGATTCGGTGTGGGCGGTCGAGCACCATTTCGCCGACTACTCGATGTCGACGGACCCGTTGCAGTTTTTGACCTGGGTCGCGGCGCGGACGCAGCGCGTGCAGCTCGGCACGATGGTCTCGGTCCTGCCGTGGCACGACCCGATCCGGTTGGCCGAGCACGCCTGTGTGCTCGACCATCTCTCCGGCGGAAGGCTGATCCTAGGCATGGGGCGTGGTCTGGCACGCCAGGAGTTCGACGGCTTCGGGGTTGAGATGGCGCGCTCTCGACAACTCTTCGACCAGTACGCCGCCGAGCTGCTCGATGTGTTCGAAACCGGACGCATCCGCGGCGTCGAGCTGCGGCCGGCGCCGTTGGCGCCGCTGCGCGGGCGGGTGTTCGCGTCGTCGATCTCGCCGGAATCTGCCGAGGTGATGGCGCGGCTGGGTGCCGGGATAATGATTTTTCTGCAGAAGCCGTGGGAGCAGACGGTCGCCGACCTCGAGCGTTACCGCGAGCACTATCGCCGATACCGGGACGACGACCCGCCGAAGCCGATGGTGGTCATCTTCAACGCCTGTCACGAGGACCGCGACATCGCGGCCGGGCTGTTCGAGCAGGTCGTCGCCTATTACCGGTCGACGATCGATCACTACGGGTTCGCGGATGAGGCGATGGCCGCGATACCGGGCTATGAGTACTACGGCAACATCGCGCGCACGATCGCCAAGCACGGCCGCGAGCAGTTCGCGCACTTCCTGGCCGGGCTGCAGCCATGGGGGACGCCCGACGAAGTCGTCGAGCAGACCCGCGAGATCGTGCGCCGCACCGATGCCGGCGGCCTCATCGTCGTCTCGGCGTTCGGAAACCTGGCGCCCGATGTTGCGGTGACCAACCAGGAACGCTTCGCGCGGGCCGTCATGCCCGCGTTGTACGAAACAGTCGGCAGTTCAACCTGAAAGGGGTAGGGGATTGAAACTTGGAATCACGATGCCCAGTCGCACAGCGCCGCTGTCGCGCATACCGGATTACGCCCGGATGGCCGATGAGGCGGGCTTCGATTCGGTGTGGACCTACGAGCTGTACCGAAACCCGTTCGCGATGTTGTGCACGTCTGCGCTGGCCACGTCCCGCCTAGAGCTGTGCACGGGGCTCGCGACGGCATTCAACCGCTCGCCGTTCGAGGCGGCAAACGCGGCAGCCGACGTCGACGAGCTATCCGGAGGCCGCATGAAACTCGGCCTCGGCACTGGGGTTCCGGAGTTTTTGCAGGCCTTTCACTCCACCGACTTCAAAAGCCCGATCAAGCGACTCAGTGAATACGTCGACGCTTTGCGCCGGTCCTGGGCATACCTCGCCGGTGAGGAGGTCGAGCCGTTCAACGGCACGCATTACCAATTCGCCGCCCCGCCGATCAATCCGTGGGGACTGCGTGAGATGGTCCGCCCGCAGATTCCGATCCTGGTCGCCGGCATGCGCCCGCAGTTGCTGAAGTTGTGCGGGGCGAAGGCCGATGGATGGATCGGATATCTTTGGACACCAAAGTTTTTCGACCAGGTCGTAATGCCCAACATCACCGAGGGCGCGCGCTCGGCCGGCCGTGATCCCGATGCGCTGGACCTGGCGTGCGAGGTCATCTGCTGCGTGCACCCCGACCGCGACGTCGCGCTGGCGCGCGCCAAGAAGCATGTCGGGTTCTATATCGCCCATCCGGTCTCGGATGTGGTCGCCGAAATCGAGGGCGTGCAGGATCTGGTCAACGGATTGCGCGTGTCGATGATGCAGAAGGGGCTGGCGGCTTTCGAGGACACTCCCGAAGAGCTGGTCGAGCTGTTCTCCATCACCGGGACACCGGAGGAGTGTCGCCAGAAGCTGGACAACTACAAAGGTTTACCGCATCTGGCCCTGCACACGTCCTACGTGCCTCCGTTTACCGCCGAAGAATCCGAGGACTGTTACCTGCAAATCATCGACGCGTTCAAGCGCTAGTGCTGCGATGACGGATGATATCATCGTCGTTGGCGGTGGGCCTTCGGGATTGGTTGCGGCACATCGGCTGTCGCGGGCCGGCATCCCGGTCCGGGTGCTGGAGGCCACCGACCGCGTCGGCGGAAAGATGCTCACATCGTGCCGGGACGGTTTCGTGGTCGACGAGGGTGCCTTCTTCCTGCCGACGACCCACCGGACGCTGTTGGCTACGGCCGCCGACATCGGAATGGCCGACGACATTGTCCCGGGCGGGTTCATGTTGGGCATCGTGCGCGACGGGGTCATCCACGACTTGGATGGCGATCACCTTGTGTCGTCGATGATCCGGACCCGGTTGTTGTCCACCCGGGCGAAGCTGGAGATGGTCAAAGTCGTGCCCGAGCTGATCCGCGCGCGACGAGCCCGCTATTCGCGGATGCCGGAGGCAGCGCGATATGACACCGAGACGCTGTCGGCGTGGTCGCGGTCGCGGTTGAGTCCCGAACTCCAGGAATATCTCGCCGAGACGGTGCTGCGCGGCATTGCCGCCACCAGCGGCGACACTGCGTCGCGGGCGGATTTCTTGGCGATCCTGGCGCTGTTCGGTGGCGCGAAGCTGGTCAGTTTCCGCGACGGCATGGGTTCCTACACAGACCGATTGGCTCGCGACGTGAAAACCGAAGTCGGCGCGGAAGTTACGTCGGTCGAGGAAAACGGAAGTGGCGTCACCGTCACCTGGACGGACCAGGGCGGCGTCGAACGCGTCGACCAAGCGGCGGCGTGCGTGATCGCTACCCCTGGGGAGACCACCGCACGGATTCTGCCCGGGCTGGACAGTTGGCGACGGTCATTTCTCGACCGGGTGCGCAA
>Ga0182041_10001127_pt1 | contig 13308 bp, 9 predicted proteins | sample flu12Cox44000178_FD_125967 | JGI IMG/M metagenome (GOLD analysis project Ga0182041, IMG submission 125967) | Lab enrichment of tropical soil microbial communities from Luquillo Experimental Forest, Puerto Rico - flux8day.12C.oxic.44.000.178 | ecosystem: Environmental > Terrestrial > Soil >...
CACCCGGGCCCTGTCGATGAACGTGTCGCCGTCCTCCCGGCAGTTGCGCCACACATCGAACAGCTCGTGCATGCAGTAGGGGGATTTGAGATACTTGTCCGACAACACGACGCACACGCAGCCGTTGACGACGCCCCTGCCGATGCGATCCATGAACGTCGAGATGCGGTCGCCAATCTTCATCGCGGTCTTGTCGCGGATGATGCGTTTGCCCCGCGCCTCGGCTTCCGAGCACAACCGATCGAGCACGGCCTCGCGCTCCTTACCCTCCGTGGTGTCGTCCCCCCAGGCATAGGAGACGTAGTACTCGAGCACCTTAGATGGCTCATGCGCCGGACGAATCGGCACCACGTCGGCCTTGGCGTCGGGGTCCTCGCGTGCCTCCGCCCTCGCCGCGACTTCCCGCTCGGGCGTGCACCGAGTGAGATGCGGTCGTTCTCGACCAGTTTGATTTGCAACAGCACGCCGGCCTGTCCGCGCTTGGTCGCGATTCGCATCTCGCCGGCCCAGCCCTCCGTCCAGCGCTGTTCGATCAGCGCGCGAGATGCAGTCCTTTCATCGTAGAAACACACGCCGTCGCGCCAATACTCGGCGGCGAGGCCGGCATCGCTGCCGATCCGCGCAATCAGCGCGCGCATGAGTCCAGGCGGCAAAAGGGCGAATGCTAGCACCGCCTCGGCATCGGGATTTGCCTCGTCCCACATCAGCTTTAGCCGCGTTTGAGTCTCGTCATCGGAACGCGCGGGCAGCAGATCGGGCGCGATGTACTCGGCCTCGGCGCGCTTCTCGTGGTCCTCCTTTTGGATGGTGAAGCAGATGCCGCACTGCTGCATAAAGCTCAGGAACAGCTCCTGCTCCGGCACGCCGTGCTTCTGCCAAACCCATTCCGCCAGCTCCGAGCGGCGGAAGCGGCCATGGTTGCGTTCGATCTTCTTGAAGCTCTGCGAGGCGCGGTCGAACACGGCATAGATAGCCTCGAGCGCCCATGCCTGGTCGAGAATGATCTGATCACCGAACAGGCCCTTGCGATAGAACACCGTGCCGGTGTTGTACAGGTAGTCGAGCAGTAGCGCGGGATCGCTGATCCGCCCTTTGCCCGTGCGCTCCGCTTCGGCGCACAGGTCGAGATAGCCCTGATGCGAGATGAGCCGCTGGCCTGCCGCCAGCTTCGCCTCAAGGGCGTCCTTTACGGCGGCACGGCCAGGACCGATCTTGGCGACGCCCTGGTTGCCGCGCATCCATCGCACGGCGTCGAGCAGGGTCTCCTCGAGCGCCGCGTGACCTCGCGCATGCGTCCCGTCGCCCTTGGCGCTGTAGTGCAGAAGCTTCCTATAGCCAAAGCCGTCGAGCGCGCCCTCCGGCAGCGGCGGGTCGCGCTCGTCCTCGGGGCGGTCACATTGGGATTGGGCAACGAGCACCGGCGACCGCGCACCACCAAAGGTGCGCACGTAGGCCAGCCAGTAGGCGAGCGGCTGGTTGCGAAATGTGAAGCCGCCATGCGTGTGGAATTGCTCCGCCTCAGACTTACGCGTCCACACGATCAGGAAAATCGCGCGGGAGTTCAGGAACAGCGCATGCGTACCATGGTAGATGTCCTGCCCACCGAAATCCCATATCTTCAGCGTCACCGGCGCATCGAATACTTGCGGCGCGAGCGGCAGTGAGCTGATCTGGATCCCGTGGGTCGATGGCACCGCCTCATCAAAGCTCTCGCCTCGTAACCGCCGACAGATTTGCGTCTTGCCGACACGCCCGTTACCCAGCATCATGAGCTTGACATCGCTCACGGGTACGTCGTCGCCGGTGAGATCCGCAAGATGCGCTCGCAGCCGGTCAAGGCAGTTGTCGAAGGATCCGTCCCTCGACAGGATTTCGACCGGCACTCCCGGCAGGCGCGCGCCGTGAAGGATCACCTCTTGCAGTGACGGAAGCATCCAGAATGCCGGCACGTCATGATCGAGGTGGCTGCCCGACAAATTGATCTTGCGCAGATTGCGCAATAAAACGAGTGGGGAGATGTCCCCGATCTCATTTCCGGCCAGGTTGAGGCGGGTGAGGTTGACGAGGCCCTTGAGCGCCGGCGCCCCCTCGTCCCCGATCTCATTTCCGGCCAGGTCGAGGCGGGTGAGGTTGACGAGGCCCTCGAGCGCCGGCGCTCCCGCGGCCCCGATCTCATTGCCGGCCAGGTTGAGACTGGTGAGGTTGACGAGACCCTCGAGCGCCGGCGCCCCCTCGTCCCCGATCTCATTTCCGGCCAGGTTGAGGCGGGTGAGGTTGACGAGGCCCTTGAGCGCCGTCGCCCCCGCGGCCCCGATCTCATTGCCGGCCATGTCGAGGCGGGTGAGGTTGACGAGGCCCTTGAGCGCTTGCGCCCCCTCGTCCCCGATGCGGTTCCCGGTCAGGTCGAGGCTCGTGAGGGCGGTGAGGTTTGCCGTCGATGCCGGCAGGCCACGCAACCAATTGTGCGCCAAATCGAGCCGATCAAGTTGCTTCAACGCGTCGAATAAAGCGCCCGGCAGCGCAACGAGGGCGTTGCCTAGTTTTGAGCTTCTTTCTCTATTTGCGAGCGCGAGTTGCAGCTTTCCTCGGTCCTCGACGCTCGGTCCGAGAAACAGCTTTCGCAGCCAGCCAAGCCCGCACAGCGCTGCGAGCAGTTCGCCGTCGAGCACCGTGAGCTGCAGCCCGCCAAGGTCGAGTTCTTCCGCCTGGGCGGTGCGGCATGCCGCGATGCGCCGCAAAGCCTCCGCCCGCCCCTCCGCCGCGCTCCCGTCTTGAAACTCCTGTATCTTCGCGGGTAGTCGGGCGGGCCTGGAACTTGTGCCCGAACGTTCGAGCGCATAAATCAATTGGTCCACACCCTGGTGGAAGCCGCTGTCGTCGAGCGCTATAGCCTGGCGATGAACAAGCCCCTGGAGGTCCGGGGGTAGCTCTTCGCTCCGAGGCATCGTCGCGCCGGCCACAAGCACCGGAATGACGGGAATGTCCCGTTCCAGAGCGGTGGCCACTTCAATGCGAACGAAGTCGTCTGGGTCATCCAAACGCCGCTCGCCTCGCGAGCTTACGGATCGAGCCCAATTCGGTCCCATCACGACGAGCCATGCGGTTGCCCCGTCCATGCGGCGTCGTGTCGCTTGCACAAAATTCTCACCCGGCAGGATCGCATCGACGTCCAAAAAGACGCAATCGAACCCGAACCGTTGGCTAAGTCGATCATACAGACGGCCCGCATGTGCGGCCGCATCGTCGCGCCGATAGCTAATTCCGATGATACCTTCCACCTTCCCAGAACTGCTGCGCCGATTGGCTTCGGCCCTGTCTTGCCGCAACTGCAAGCTTCGTAGGAATGCGTGAACAGGCGGGGAAATCGAAACCGTCTGGTTGACATCATCGAAAGCGATCAGAGACATAGCGGCCACTCGCCGCGCCATGGCCTCCCCCTCTAAGAGGCCGATGCCGCTGTTCTCTGCAAAGGTCGCGAGATCAACGGGCCGGGATGGTGGCAGTACCGCAAGCATTGGGAGTCGCAGGCGGTCCTCCTGCGGCAGCCCTTCGAGCGCGAACATCAATGACGCGAAGAGCGAAGCGGAAGCATCACGCGAGATGCCCGTATCGATCGCGGTGAGCCCCTCATCACCGATGCGTTCAATGAGGTCTTCGGCGAGCACGCCGCGCCTCAGTGTCTGCTCGGCGAGTTCGAGGGCCAACGGCAGATTGCCGAGCTTCTGGGCAAGTTGGGCAGCGATGTCCGGGGACAGCCCTTGGCGTTCCATCCAGGTCCGCGCTTCGGCCGTGGAGAGGGGAGGCAAGGCGAACGTCGCTGCGGCTGTAGCGGCGGTGATATGGTGGGTTCGTGTTGTAACGATCGCGCGCGCTTGGGGGCCTATGCTGGAGATCAGCTTCAGATGTGCGGCGTCAAACACATCATCGACTACGACGAGACATCGTTTATTGCTCACATGCGCCGCTATTCGGCGCTCGGCTTCCTCAATATGCATACTACCAGCAACATCCTCGCCAAAAGCGGCCAGTACTGCGGTAGCCGCGTTCAGCAGGTCAGGATCGCTACCAAGTGTCATCCAGGCAATTCCGTCATCGAACCTGTCAATGACGTCGTCGTCATGACAGACCGCCCGTGCGAGAGCCGTTTTTCCGATTCCTCCCAGGCCCACAATTACAACGGTACGGGTCTGCTCGGCGATTCCTATCGGCGCGGCTGCTCCCACCGGACTTACACCTAGCAACCCCTTAATTTCCTCGATCTCGCGCGTGCGCCCGAGGAACCCTGCTCGCACTGGGGGAGCCATGAACGGGATTGGTGCGAGGTGAACTGGACTCTGAACTGCGTGAAGAAGTTCATTAAAGTCTTTCGCGACGTGATAGACGGGTACCCGGCGGGACCAACGCGGAATCTCGTTTCCGGCGCTTTCACCTGCTTCGATCGCGAGCATAAGGGTGACGCCAAACTCACGGCTCCGCCGCCAGAGGTCGCGGATGCGGGTATCGGTGCCGCTGTAAGACGGAATCGCCAATACTACTGCGCCGTAGGGCGTTGCGCTCCGTCGGGCTGCGCCAGCCGTTTCGAAGGCGGCTTCGGGTTTCTCAGCCGTGTAGACGGCCATAGCCCCAGCCGCGTCCAGACGCGCGCGTATGCTAGACGCAAAGTCGGGGTTGGCCGGGTCCAAGCTCGCAACCAGAATGGTCGGAAGTCCAAACGTCTCTTGCAGCGCTTTGCGGCATTGCCGCTGGATGGCGCTGTCCGCGCTTGCAAGGGCCACCAAGTGAGCAGCGACGGTCGTGTACGCCTGCTGAAGGGTTTTAACGCCAGTCGATTCGCCAATCGCCAATCGCTCGGCATAGGCGTATTCCCGAATGTAAGCAGTGGGTTCTTGGGCACTGGCAATCCCCTCAACAGCTCTGGGATGAACGGTCCCAGTCTGTCGCGAAATTGCTCCTCAAAGATATCGACTAGCCGCCCTTCCGAAACATCAACGCGTGCCGGGATTGGCAGCAACTCGATAGGGCGGCCGCGCCGAGCCGCAAGGACATCGGGGCGCGTGAACGACTTGGCCATAGCGGCGGTGCCTTCCAGGTTCTGGTCGTTCGGAGCGCACAACATGACCACCACGTCCGCGAGCTGGCGAGTGCAGACACCGCTCATCTCGGCCACTCCCGTCCGGCTATCGATCAGCACGACGTCGGCTATGTTAGGCTTGAGCAGTTGACCACGCATCCATTCGATGTAAGCCTCGCCTTGGTACCTAGCGTAGAACTCCTCCCAATCGAACTGCTGAACCGTCTGCGCATAGCCGCTAAAACGGCTTTCGTTGCGGCAGCCCGCTGAAAGAAGCGAAAGCTTGCCAGTGCTTGTTGCGGCCGATTCGATGCGGATTGGAATAAGTGCGTGCACTATCGGCGGTAACATCTCGTCAAGGATCTCTACAAACCGCGAAAGCGAATCGGACCCTGCTCCTGAGTTTCCCGATGATAGCACGGGCTTGGGCAAGCTAGGGAACAAGTCTTTGTACATACTGAGGAGATCGACGAGACCGAATTTGGCCCGTAGCAGATCGCGTTCGGCGGACGTAGTGGCGAAGAAACTCTCGAGCCCAGGCGCTTCCAGGTCCCAGTCGATCATCACGACTTGCAAGCCTTGCAGGCGGAACCATGCGGCCACATTGGCCAACGCCATCGAACGGCCCACGCCGCCCTTATACGAGTAGAACGTCACGATCACCGTTCAGCTTCCGTGCCGAAGAAATGTCGATCCAGACTCGCGGTTGGCTTCTGCACCAAGGTGAACGGCGGCGGCGAGGATCAACCTCTGGATGTCGTCCAGATCGGTAATGTTCCACCCGCAGTGGGCTGCAACGCGGCGGCGCGGCCGGACAGCTAGCTGGAAGTAGTCATCAAAATAAGGGGCGCCGCGGTTCATCAGTGCACTGCGTAGTTGTAAGATCTCTGGCCGCGCATTGAAGTGCGGCAACGTCAGCACCACCACTCGGCTACTGCTCAGCGACTCTTGAAAGAACATAAGTCGCTGGTGGACGTCGTGACGATGAAGGGCCACGGGATCTACAATCAAGACCGCGACTTCGCCCGTATCGAACACCCTGCTCACGTAATTTCGCGCCTCTGATATATCCAACCAGAAGCTCTCGTCTGGAGGATTCCAGTAGGGGCGGAACGCCTGAAATGTTGCCGCCATCTGGTTCTTGATTTTTTCGAGTACTGTGGCAATCGTCTCGCCCCCACCGAACGGCCGCCAGTCCGCGCGCGTGAGTCCATATCGTTCCGAGATCACATCTTTGGGCAGGTCGAAGTCCTCGCTGACTTGCTGCCACTGCTCGGGACTGAATTGCGCTAATTCCGCCTCCTTCATCGTCAACACAACGACCGGGACTGGCAACGGCCTGGACGGGTTGAGCCCTTCTTCGACGTCGCGCATCAGATCACGCCAAGTCTCATTCGTGACGCTCTGGATCGCGGGGTAGCTGGTGAGCAATTGTGGCCGATTGACCTGCTGAAATCCCCGCATAGCCTCGTTTATGCCTTGAAGGTTCACGAAGACGAGTCGACGGTTCATATTCGTCTTTGGCTTGGCCGTCGCATAGTACGTCCAAATCTCCCTTAATACCCAATCTGAGGATTTGGCGTGATCGCTCCAGAGGACGACCAAATGTCGGGAAGCCCCCAGAGCCCGCTGAATCCGGCGTCTCCAGCCGTCGGCGGCTCGCAGAGAAGCCGCGTCGAAAAAGGGCGCGTATGCTCGTGACAGCAGCTTGAGCGATTCGTTAAGGCGCATCGCATACGGGCGGTCCTTGCTCCCGTATGAGATGAACACGTCATACTTGAAACTCAACGCCCGCGCTCCTCCGATCAGCCTATTATGGCGGCGGCGGAACTAGCTCCCTTGCGCCGCTCCCAATTCTGAAGAAGTCAGTAGCAACCAGACCAGCTGTTAGGCCTAACACGGCGGCTCGACACAGACGAGAAATTTCCGGGGGCGGGAGATGAGGGGTGCCTGAAAATCGCGCCGCTTCCGTCCCGATGCCCGAAATCGCCGGGCGCGCCCCGCTGATGGCCCAAGCCCGCGCCAGGGTGGCAGGGTGGCCCCGGCAGCCCTTCTTGCGCCCCCGGGCTAACGTAACGGCCTCGGGACCGCGCTGGGCAGCGCGCCGAGCGCGGTGCGTACCTTTAGGCCTTCAACTCCGTCCGCCAATTCCGGCTTTGCCGGGCCTCGGCACTCGGGCCGAGGAACAGACGGCGCAGCCAGCCGAGCTGGCACAGTGCCGCCAGCAGCTCCCCATCGAGCGCCGTGAGCCGCAGGCCGCCAAGATCGAGCTCTTCTGCCTGAGCAGCGTGGCATGCCGCGATCCGACGTAACGCCTCCGCGCGCCCCTCCGCCTCGCTTGCGATCATGCCCTGCGCCCCAAATCAATTCATCGCAAGGGGGTGGGGGCAAGGCGGGGCGAGGGCGGAAGCCATGGAGCTGCGGTGTGCGGGGCGGAAGCGGTTCACTCGTCCTCCTCGAAACCAGAAAGGGCAAGCGCACGGGCGCGGTAACCCTTTTTTGTCGCATAGTGGACGAGCGCCTCTTCGCGCCCATGCGTCACCCAGATTTCCTCGGCGGCGACCTCGTCAAGCGTCGCGGTCAACTCGTCCCAATCGGCGTGATCGGAGATCACCAGCGGCAGCTCGACCCCCCGCGCCTTGGCGCGCTGGCGCACCCGCATCCAGCCCGAAGCCATTGCAACGAGGGGGTCGGGCAACCGCCGCGACCAAAGGTCGGCGGTGGCGGCGGGCGGCGCCAGCACAAGGCGGCCCTTGAGCGCATCGCGGGCGACCCCGGCGAGCGGCAGCACCGGTCCGACGCAAATACCAAGGCTTTCATAAAGCTCGGTCAGCTTGATCAGCGCGCCGTGCAGATAGACCGGCTGCTCGTATCCTGCGCGCCGCAGCAGCGCCAGCACCCGCTGGCACTTACCGAGCGCATAGACCCCGACAAGGTGGCAGCGCTCGGGAAAGAGAGCCAGCGAATGCAGCAACTTGTCGATCTCCTGAGTGTCCGGCGGATGACGGAACACGGGCAACCCAAAGGTCGCCTCGGTGATGAAGGCATCGCAATTGCAAGGCTCGAACGGCGCGCAGGTCGGATCGGGCCGGCGCTTGTAGTCACCGGAGACAACCACCCGGCTGCCGCGGTATTCGAGCACGATCTGCGCGCTGCCGAGCACGTGGCCGGCCGGCACGAGGCGGATCGCGACGTCCCCTGCGGTAACGGTCTCGCCATAGGCGAGCGGCTGCAACGAACCCCCGGCCGCGTCGCCGTAGCGCTCCCGCATGATCGCGATCGTCTCCGGCGTGGCGAGCACCCGCCCATTACCGGATCGGGCGTGATCGCCATGTCCATGGGTGATCACCGCGCGCGGCACCGGGCGGACAGGGTCGATGTGGAAATCGCCGGCTTCACAGTAGAGCCCGGCCGGGGTCGCCCTGATCCAGGTCTCCGGCCGCGGGGCAGCGAGCGCCATCAGGCACCGGGCAGTGGTCGCAGATCTTCCTAATATAGGCGGTGGGCGGCGGTTTATCGGATCAGAAGCCGGGTATTGCGGCCAGACGTCTGATCTCGGCGAGATCGCGGATCAGGATCGAGCCTTTGCCGAGCGCGATCAGGCCTGCCCGATGCCAAGTCTGCAAGGTCTTATTGACGCTCTCCCGGCTGCAGCTCGCGATATTTCCGAGCTCTCGTTGCGAAAGGTGAAGGTCAACGGCTGGACCCTGCACGCTGTGCAGACTGGCGCTCTCGGCGAGATGCAGCAGCGCCTTCGCGATCCGTGACTCGATATGCAGAAAGAGCACGTCCTCGACCTGCTCGGTGGTTTGACGCAACCGTTGGCACAGCACGTTGAGAAGGATGAGGCAAATATCCGCCCGCTTCTCGAGGATCGGCTTGAAGTCTCTACGATCCAATACCAGGAGTTCGCAGTCGCTCATCGCCACAGCATCGGTAGACCGTGCTCCGCCATCGATCAACGCAATCTCGCCGAAGCAATCACCGGGGTTCATCAAGTTGAAGACGACTTCCTTTCCCTCGGAGGAGACCGAGCTCATTTTGAGTGTCCCGCGCAACACCGCCATCATACTCGATCCCTCTGAGCCCTTTGAGAAAATCTCGCGGCCAGCGGGATAACGCTCCACTCGCGCGTAATGCAGCAACGTGTCGATCTCGTCGCCGCTCAATCTCCCGAGCAGGAAATGGCGCTCGAATATCTGCCTCTTTTCCGCATATGTCGGGCCGGTCATCACAGTCCTCGTCAAGGAGCATCGACGCCCGCGAACAGGAGATGTCCGGACGTCGTTCTCGCCCTCGAACAAACGCACCGGCTCGCCGCTTGCGGCCGTCGCGTCTACGCGGCGGTCATGATAGACTGGCTTGTTGTTAACCGTCTCGCTCAATCTGCACGGTTTGGCTTCCGAACATGCAGCGCAGCCGTCGAAGGAAGGGCGGTCGCTCGCGCGATCCATGCGACCGCGCGGTGTCAACGTCGGGCGGGTCGCATGCTTGCTCGAGCTCGGCCCACTCGCACACCTGCTTAGCTTCGGCTTCCTCCGCCCAGCGGACAAATGTCGGCTTGCGGCTGGTCACGGCGAACTCCCCGAGGTTATGAAACCGCGCGATGGCGGGCCGCATATCACGGGTCCCGAAGAGGCAAGTGTGAGGTCCGTCACACTCGGGGAAAATTTTTACCTGGAAGACCACGGATCGCCGTTCGGGGGCAGCTCTATTCCAGTTCAAGCTTTGGTAACTTGCCCCCTTGCAGCAAGCCATTTTTTGCTGGTTCCGGAGACCGCAAATTTCCCGGCTTGACGGGAAAATTGCCGCAAAAACCGAAATCGAGAGGTTAAATCCACTGGATGATTACCGAAATTCCATGATAATCAAATACTTATGTCACGAGGGCGCTGCTTATCGCCGGTGCGGAAAACGGCGAATTTCCGGTCGCCGGAAACCGGGAAAAATCTTGATAACCGGGAAACGGCAGCTGATCGTCCGCCGAGGCCGCCCATCTTCGCGCGCAGCATACGCTGCGATCTTGGCGCGAGGATGGTTGACCCCCTCACCCCATGGCTTGCCGCGCGGCGACTCTGTGATATCCGGTGTCCTGGAACTGATAGGAGACCGTCAGGGGCGTGACCCCGGCTGCGAGATGGGCGCGGATCGCCGCGACCATCTTCAGCGCATCGGCCCGCTTCTGATCAACCTGCCGGCGACGCGACCAGGCCACGAGGTCGGCGAGCGGTCGCGGCGGGAGACCGCCGCCGGCGGCGAGCCGGAAGATCGCCTCCCAGCTGCGCTCCTTGTAGAACAGCGCTTTGCCGATCTCGGTAAGGCGAGACGCGAGCCAGCCCTCCACGATCCCCTCCGCGACCGCCTGCTCGAGAGTCGCGCGGATGTTAACCATTGCCTCGGTCACGGCGGGATAGCCCAGCTCTTCGGGGCCGTGTAACACAGCGACCTCATCGTCATCGGCGAGGATGCCGTCGCGGTAAGCGACAAAGATGCGACCAACCCCGACCATGCCAAAGGAAGAGAGCTCGGCCGCGCGCAGCGCGCCGATACTGGCGCTGCCATAAACGTGGATCCCCTGCGTCATCGCCCACAGGATTTCCTTGTGCCAGACCGTCGGCGTCACCTCGAAATAGCCGTCGATGATGCCGATGATCGCCGGGCGGGTCAGCGCGGCTTGGTACATTTCGCCCTGCTTGACCGGAGGACGCCATTCGATCGCCGGATTGGCCGGACGGACGGCGGGGGGAAGCGACGGGCCGGCAAATATGACCGCGGCCGACGAGGTGCTGTTCATCGCGGCGTCACCGCTGCCCGACGCGCTCGCGGGCCAGGAACGTAGTGCGGGTGCCTGATGTCGCCTTCGAGACCCGGGATGACCACTCTGACCACCGGGATGCCGAACTCCGCACGAGTTAGGTCGACGGCGATGACTCGGGTTATGCCGGCCGAGCGCAAGTGTTCAAGCTCCCACCGCAGGTCTCGATTCATATCATCTGCGCTAAAGCTCGGAACCTGGGGGAACAGATGAGGCTCGCTCTCCTGGCACAGGGCGTCGAGCAGCGCGTCGACAATATCGGCATTCGTCGGCTCCTCATATTCGACCGGTAGCAGATCGTCGCGAATGCCGGTGATATACGTAAGGCGGGTCTGCGCCGCCTCGCTCAGCGCCCGGGCCAGCGCGACGACCCGATCGGGATGGCAGCCGGCGCCATGGAAATGCCGGAGCCGGCGCGGCTCGTCGGCGGACGGATCGCGGATGTCGCAAAGAAAGGCGGCAATGCCGTCATCCGTCGTGACGTGCCATAACCGCACGTCGATGCCCGCCCTGTCGTATTTGGCCAACAGTGCGCGGCAATCCGGGTCGTCGTCGGAAGCGATGTCGAGCGCCCGCCGGGCGCGCGCGCGAATGCCCGATGCACTCCACAACGCGACGGCATCGCGCTCGGTCAACTCGCAGACCGCCGAGCTAATCGCCTCGACCAGGTGGTTGCCCGATGCCAGCCCGTTGGAGCCGGCGAGAAAATAGCCGTCCAAGGGACGCGTGTAGTCGGTGTGGACGATCTCGGCCGGGAGCCAGCAGGACTCGTGGCGCAGCAGGTCGAACCCCTCGAGCCAAGGGATCGGGACATCGAGTTCGAAGGGCCGGCCGGTCATGCACAATATCAGCGGGTCGACGACGTCGCGGTCGCGGGCAATCTCGCGATAGGTAGCGCGCCGGCCTTCGCCGACTTCCTCGGCGTGGAAGCCCTCGATGGCTTCCATCAGCGCCGAGGCCATGGCCTGGGACAGATCCAGTCCCTTTCCTTGCGAGACCGATACCGAGCGAGAGTTGGGGCGTATGGCGGCAACGACCGGGATGCCAATGCGGTCGAGACCCGTGATGTTGCCCAACCGTGTGATCCCCATCGACGATGCGAGCGGACGGTAGCGGGCGAGCGTCTCCGACGGTTCGACGATACGGTGAGTGCCTCGCTGAAATGCCTTCGGGCAAGCCGTCTCGGCAATCGCGGCGGCGATGCGCGAGCCGGCGGGCGTCACCATCGGTGCACGGCGCGTTGTGTGGCCATCGGCCCCTCCTCGGCGCGGAGCAACTTAATTTGGCGGTTGCGGCTCTCGCAAATCGAAAACTCCCCGGGTTCGCTCGCATTTGCTTTCGCTCCGGGCCATCGACCGCAAGCTCCCGCAGGGTTAAGCTTTGGGTATCACCAGGGAGGTGCCGATGAAGCACAGCACACATCGCATATTGACGACCCATGTCGGAAGCCTGCCGCGGCCGCCCGATCTGTTGGCGATGATCCTGGCAAAAGAGCAAGGTGCCTCGTTTGATGCCGAGCGCTATGCGAGCGGGGTCAGGAGTGCGGTTGCCGACGTTGTCAAGAAGCAAGCCGAAGCCGGCATCGACGTCGTCGCCGATGGCGAGATGGGGCGGTTCGGGTTTATCCCGTATGTCAACGATCGCCTCGCCGGCATCGAGGCGCGTCCGAACCCGGGCGGCGAAGGAACATGGTCCCGGTCGCGCGAGCATCTCGCCTTCCCCGAGTACTATGCTTGGGCCGCACAGATGCCGGGCGCGGCCGGTGGGGCGCAGTCGACCCGCTGGGTGTGCACCGGCCCGATCGCCTACAAGGGACACGACGCGTTGGCGCGCGACATCGCCAACCTGAAGGCCGCACTCGCCGCGGTCAATTGCGAAGAAGCCTTCATGCCGGCCGTGTCGCCGGCCCAGCTCACCGGCTGGAACAAGAACGAATTCTACCGGACGGATGAGGAATTTCGCATCGCCGTCGCCGACGCGCTGCACGACGAGTATCAGGCGATTGTCGATGCCGGCCTCGTGCTGCAGATCGACGACCCGCAGCTGGCCAGCCACTACACGACGCACCCGGAACTCGACATTACCCAATGCCGCAACTGGGCGAGCGCCACGGTCGAGGTGCTGAACCACGCGCTCGCCGGCATCCCTCCCGAGCGGGTGCGCTACCACACCTGCTATGGCATCAACATGGGCCCCCGGGTACATGACCTCGAGCTGAAGCACATCGTCGACATCATGCTTCGGATCGACGCCGGCGCCTATTCGTTTGAGGCCGGTAACCCGCGGCACGAGCATGAGTGGCGCGTATGGGAGGAGGTCAAACTACCGGCCGGCAAGGCGCTGATCCCCGGCGTCATCACGCACGGCTCGAACTTCGTCGAGCATCCGGAGGCGATCGCCCAGCGCATCGGCCGCTTCGCCA
>Ga0182041_10001135_pt1 | contig 13267 bp, 10 predicted proteins | sample flu12Cox44000178_FD_125967 | JGI IMG/M metagenome (GOLD analysis project Ga0182041, IMG submission 125967) | Lab enrichment of tropical soil microbial communities from Luquillo Experimental Forest, Puerto Rico - flux8day.12C.oxic.44.000.178 | ecosystem: Environmental > Terrestrial > Soil >...
ACTCTTCGGCGACCGGCACGACGCGCTTCAGGAAGTACGTGATGCGCTCCCAGTAGTCGTCCGCGGAGACGACACCCGCAATGGTCAGCGGCTGCTTCGGCTTCGCCTTGTCGTAGACGAACGTGCTGTAGGTCGAGCCGCCCCTACCCTTCGTTGGCTCGGTGCGTACCACGCCGATGAACGTCAGGTTGTATTTCAGCGACGGGATGCCGGCGCGCCCTGCGTTGCGGATCATCTGGCAGATGTCGTCGATCTCGCGATCGCGCTCGGGATTCTTACCAAGCATGATGTTCGGCATTTCGAAGCGCGCGATCTCATTCGAGCTCATGGGGAGCGGCACGATGTCAAGCGCAATGCCGAATGATTCGACGCGCTCGCGCAAACGCGAGAGACCGTCGACGGACCACTTCTCATCGAGCCGTTCGGACGGCAGGCGGCTGCAGATGTTGTTGACACCAAGCCCAGCCAGGACGCGCAGAATTGGATCCGAGTCGCCGTGCTGAGTGCCGACTTTCATCTTCGCCGCGCCCCTGGAGCGGTCGAGGTCCTGGTGACGTACGAGATCGGGCGCCAACGTGAACGGCGCAGCCGAACCCAGTCCCACTGCGCCCGCAAGTCGCACGAATTCACGCCTGTTGCAGCCGTCCATATCCCCTCACTCCACTGCTCGACGACACCTTGATCGCTAAGTCGCCTGAACAATGTGAACTCGCTGACGCGGCGAGGAGCCGCCGCTTGGGCTGGAGCGGCACCTGCTTTTCGAGGAACACGTTTTTCGGCGGCCAGGAGCGCGCCGTCAAGCCGCACCGTTACGATCGCGTCATTCACGAAGCCCGAAGACACACAGCGCGAGACCCGAGATCGTCGTGACGTACTGCTTTCCGTCGACCTGGTAGGTGATCGGCGCGTTTGCAATCTGGGCGCCGAGGCTGGCCTTCCACAAGAGCGCGCCTGTTCGGGCGTCGAGCGCCTGGAAATGCCCCTCTCGCCCGCCCGTGAACAGCAGATCCGACGCAGTCGTCAAAATCCCGCTGTCGGTAACATCCGTCATTTCGAACCGCCACTTCAGCTCCCCGGTGCTCGCATCGACTGCCAACACCGCCCCCGTACCCGCCGCCTCGGTCCAATTGTTGATCGGCCCACGTCGCAGCGCGGGCGCAGGCGCGCCGGGCACCGGCACGTAAGGCCTGCCCGCGAAACCGCCGAAATTCCGACCCTCCTGGTACAGGACAGGTGCGCCGCCAAAGATCGTCGCGTAGTTCTCCCACGCCGACACGTAAAAGAGCTTCGTGTGCGGACTGAACGAGGGCGAATACCAATTCGTCCCGCCTTGGTTGCCCGGCCAGGTAGGCTTCCCCGGTGGCTGCGGCGTCTGGATCGGCCGACCCCGCTCATCGAATCCGCTTGACCAATTGACCTTCACGAACGGCCGGCCGAGCAGGAATCTACCCGTGGCGCGGTCGAGCACGTAGTAGTTGCCGTTGCGATTGGCCCAGATCATCGCCTTCAGGGGCGCTCCGTTCCAGGTGATATCTGCAAGAACGGGGATTTGAACCGAATCGTAGTCGTAGCGATCGTGAGGCGTGAACTGATAATGCCATTTGAGCCGTCCCGAATCCGCATCGAGCGCGACGACTGAATCGGTGTAGAGATTGTCGCCAGGCCGCTGATCTGCGTTCCAGTCGGGACCGGCGTTGCCGACGCCCCAATAAGTCAGGTTGAGCTCCGGATCGAACGACCCGGTGACCCAGACCGAGCCGCCCCCGTGCTTCCACGCGTCGGAGTCACAATACGTGTCGGAACCGGCGGGACACGGCGCCCACGTTTCGGAACCGGGTTCACCTGGGCCCGGAATCGTATGGAAGCGCCAGAGCTCTTTGCCGCTTCGAGCATCGTACGCGGCAACATAGCCTCGAATGCCGTACTCGCCGCCCCCAACGCCGACGATGACCTTGTCCTTGACCACGAGAGGAGCGAGCGTCACGGAGTAGCCGGCCTTGCTGTCGCCGACTTGGACGTTCCAGACGGGACGCCCGCTCTTGGCATCGATGGCGATCAGGTGAGCGTCGAGTGTTCCCATGTACAGCGTGTCGCCGAGGATCGCCAGGCCGCGATTGTTCGCTCCACAACAGACCACTTGAGTGGACGCCAGTGTGTGCCGGTAGATCCAGAAGACGCGGCCGGTCTTGGCATCGAGCGCGACGACGTCGTTAGGGCGCTGCGTGAGGTACATGATTCCGTCCACCACGAGGGGGGACGTTTGCCAGCCACCTGCCACCGCCGCCTGATACATCCACTTGAGCTCGAGATTCTTGACGTTGGCCGGTGTGATCTGGCTGAGGGAACTGTAACGATTACTGAAATAACCACCTGAATAGAGCAACCAGTTCCCGGGTTCCTTGGCCGCGTTCAGCAGGCGCTCATAGCCAACCTGGGCCTGCAGCCGATATGAGACGACCGTCATCACACAGAGCGTCAGCCACAGAAGGCGTCGTGTCATCGTCTTCAGCCCTTCAATGAAAGGAGGTACGCGAGGAGATCAGCCAGTTCATCGCCACTGAACACGTCTTTGTACGAGGGCATGGGCGAAGTTGTCAGGATTTTGAACTCGCGAAGGTCGGCTTTCATCAGCGAGACCAGCCGCTCGTGATCATCGATCAGCTGGACGGAGTACGTATCCTCATTGAGCCGACGCCCGTTGATCACCGTTCCGTCGCGAGTCACGGCGCGCACGGGGCGATTGATTGGCATCATCTGGCTGCTTGGATCAACGAGTGTGCGCTGGAGCGAGGCGGCGCTCCGGCGGGCGCCGATGTCACTCAGATCGGGAGCTACGCGCGGGCCCTGCCCATTCACGCGATGACAACGGGTGCACTCGCCCCGTCCTTCGAACAGGACACGGCCCCGACCCGCATCACCCGGTTTGACGGAGCCAGGGTCGAGGCTATTCATGTTTCGGAGGTAGGCCACGATGCCCGCCCGCTCGGCCTCGTCGAGCTGGAACGCGAGCATGCCGGTGCCGGGGAGACCAGTCGTGATCACACGGATGAGATCCTGGTCCGTCGAAGCATTCCGGAACTTTCCACTGCGCAGATCGATGCCCGCCACCAGGTCTCCATTCGGGCCATGGCATGTCACGCACTGCGCCGCATAGAGCCGCGAGCCGTAGGCGATGTCGGCCGGCGAATACTCGCCCGCGCGATCCGGCGGCGGCTGGCCGGCGGCAGCCACCCACGATCCCGCTAACAGGAGCCCCACGACTGGCCAGAGGCGTGGCGCTTTGATCCTCAGTGGTCCGTGCATGGCCGCACTTGTACCTGATGTGTCTTGTGCTGTCCAGTCGTGCGCGACGCATATGGTCACATTCGCCTGGGCGGCGCTGACGCCTGAAGAAGCCGAGGTAGTTCCCGCACGGCGCAGTCTCACCTGCCGCTCGACGCGCCGACACGCTCTCCGTCACGCTCTTGCGCCCGCTCGTGCCGCGCTGAGGATCGCCAATCGCACTGCAACGAATGTGACAGTGCCCCACGCGGCGATCACCGCTGCCACGAGTAACGCGAGCAACCACGGGCGGCCGAGGATCGAGGCAAGCATTGCCAGTCGCGATAACGGGTCCCCAAGGGCCGCGACTCCCTCGAGGGCTGGGCGGAGGCTTCCGACCTGCTGCAGTTCCGGCGCGAGACCCGCGACCGCCGCCAAACGTGGATCGAGCGACGACACACTATCGAGCGCCGAGTGCAAATTTGCGACCGCGTCGAGCGACCCACGCATGTCGGCGACACGTGACATTGGCTGTTGCAACGCCGCAACCGCGAGCATAGTCGGATCGAGTGCCGCGACGCGGATCATCGGATCACGGAGGTCAGCCACGGAGAGCATCGGACGTTCGAGGACGGCGAGCCGGGCCATCGGCTCCGCGAGCGATGCCACACCACGCAGTGTCGGATCGAGAGCAGCCACCGATTGCATCGGCGCGCTAAGCTCCTGCACACCCTCGAGCGCAGGTATGAGGGCGCCAGTGCCCTTTGTGGATTGATCGATCGAAGTGGTGTTCCGCCTGATGGCGTCAGTGCTTGCGCTGATCGCCGCCGTATTCTGCTGGATGCTCGTCGCCACCGAGCATCCAACTGCTGCTACTGATGCGCAAACGACGACCACGATGCGGCGGATCCTCATTGCTCTGTCTCCTGGTAAGGGCGTTACGGGCAATCACGCCAGATGGACTATGCAGTAAGGACGCTCACTCTGTCGGCCATCACGGGTATCGTTGGGTTTCGCGATTCACCCAGAGGCTTTCTTCATCCACGTGGCGAGCAGCGCGCGAGCCAGCGCCGCCCTCTCTTCCGTTGCCAACACCTCCAACTGGACGACCTGATTACTGCCCACTCGGACGAAGGCGCCTTCGGCAACGTATGTGGTGCCGAGCCACGCGCCACGGGAGGCGTAAGAGGCACCCTCCACCGATCCGCGCCTTGACGAACAGGCAGAGGCCGCAGCATCTGGAACGACCTCACCGCCCCGCCAGACGGCGGCGCGGATCATGAGCGTGAAATCGTGCGGCGGAAAAGCCGCGGTGAAGCCCGCCGGCTGCGGGAGGCCGGAACACGGCGACGGTCTTCCAGGTTCGACGCTCCAACCGGCAGGCACGGGTACCATACTGCGATCGTTCTGCGTCGACCATTCCAGCTTCTCGACCGCGATGCGTTCATCCGGCACGAACCGCTGCACCTGCAGGCTGAACAGCGACTCCCGGACCACGCTCTCGTTGAACGCCACCTGCTCGGGCGACCCAACGTAGCGCGCAACGAGTTTTTCGGGACCGAGGTCCAGGACGGCGTAATCCATTCTGATGTTTTGGCTAGCGTCGAGGCCTGCTGCGCTGCCGAGCAGCATGGTTGGCTCTCCTGCCCGCGAAACGCGACCCTCCCGCGGCATCATCGAGAGCGCCTCGAAGGTTTGGCCTCCGATCAGCGTCTCTTCAAGTTGACGTGGCGTCCACGGCGAGCGCACGCGATCTATCCGCAGCACGATATCGACGCCGCCCGCAACTGTTTCGACATGGGAGTGGAAGGGTGAGGCGTCGACAAGAGTTTCCGGCAGGCGCAACGCGACACCCTTCGCTTCGAGGTTCTGCACCGGGCCCAGCCTGAGCCTGCGTACCTGCATCGCCTGGTCGAGACCGTGTGACTCGAGAAAGTCCTTGACGTCGTTGATCGGAATCGCGAAGGCAATGTCCGCCGCCCGCGTCAGCCGCATGCGGATGACGCCGACGGCGAAACCGTCGCGGTTGAGCAGCGGCCCGCCGCTGTTGCCCGGATGGACGCTGTTGGTGACCTGCAGGAAACGCCGTTCGCCGGCGTCGTTCGCCCGCAGCGCCGAAACCGTGCCGCGCGTCGTGCTGACGTCCGGAGCCACAGTTGATACGCTCGCCGCCTTGCCAACCTCGACATCGCGACCGAGCGGATAACCGAGCGCGTCGACCTGCAGCCCGGTCGTGACGACATCAGAATCGCCCAGCGCGATGTACGGCAGGTTTGACCCGTTGATGAAGAGTACCGCGAGATCCAGCGCCGGGTCTGACGCTACCACGGAAGCCGCCGAGCACGCTGATGCGAGTCCATGCACAGCGGCTGCTTCCGCCTGAAAGCAGACATCAATTCTCGACGTCTTAAACGTGATCTTGGCTTCCTGAAAACCCTTGATCTTTGTGATCCGGATCGGTTCCGTGTCGCTCACGACGTGATCGTTGGTGATCACATAGCCGTACGGCGAGATCATGAAGCCACTGCCGGTGCCGATTTCAACGTGATCCAGATCGACGCTTCGCTTGACGCCGAATTCCTCGATTTCGGCGTGAACGCTGCCGACGATCCGGATGAAGACTGCAGCGTCGGTGGCCGATTTCGCGCGCTGCGCAAACGTCGAGATCGAAGTCAGAAGGAGTGCCGCACCGAGCAAGACGGACTTCATGATCCTCGTTACAGGCAGACCACAGCCTCGGCATATTCTCGGCTGTTTGCGCCGACGATCAACACGAAATCACACACGATCATCATCGTCACACCGATCAGGCTGATAGACAGCCCTGTTGGCGCATTTCTCAAAGTTCCTGCAAAGAAGGAAGCCGCGCGCCCTCTTGACTGTTTCGAATGCGACGGGCTGACCGTTCGCGAGGTGTGTCGACTGAATGCGTTTCGGAACAGCGCAAAATCAAAATGTCACCGTGTACGCAATGTCGGTACACGGACGAATGGTGCAAGCCCCAACGAGCGATCGGAGGCGCGCCTTAGTAAAGTGCTCCGACCGAAACCCTCCCTCTGTCATCAGGTGATCATCCGACTCCTCCACGACTGCGTGCCCCAGGCGCTGGTACCACTCCCGCCTTGCCGCGACGGACGCGGCGGAGAAGACGCACAGGAGTCTCATCCCAGGCTGAGGCACGCAGCGGCGCATTTCGTCGAGAACGGCCCGCTTGTCGTTCATGGTGCCCCACGTGTTGGTCATGCAGATGCCGAAATCAAACTGCGCGCGGATGGGCAGGCAGGTCGCATCCCCTGTCACGAAATGCAACCGGCCGGCTTCCGCTCGGTGAGCCTCAAGGATGTACGCGTGCTCGTAGTCCACTCCCACGCCGCTTCGAAGACGGTCACGCAGCATGGCGAGATGCCGTCCGGTACCGCACCCGACATCGATCACCGACATCCCCTTGACAACGATGTTGCTGAGCAGCTCAATCTCGGCCTGCAAGAAGGCGCGGATTTCGGGCGGCTGCGTTGCCGGATCAAGCGCTCGATTCAACAAGCCGGCTGCGTAGACTTGCTCATTGGACATTGACCCAGTCCGTCATGCCATCCCGGTGATCGGAAGACCCGATGGTGTCCTCTCCATGTTGTCGGACGCAAGGGGAGGACACAAGGGATCGCAGGGAGAGTGCACACGGATTCTAAGTCTTGAAGGGTCTCGCGTCGAGCAACTGCTGCTTGATGAACCGACGAACGTGTTCGTTCGGAGCCGGGAGCGCTCGACCTTACGCCGCGGTGTTTAAGCGGACTGAACTCGCCGAATTTGCCGCTATCCGCCGAAATAGGATTGCCAGTGACCACGTGGCCGCCGGAAACGTGACTCCCCAGAGTGCCGCGATCCAAATCAGCCAATGCGTGTACATCTGGAGCGCGATGAAAGGGAGCACGAACGCAGTCGCTGTCAAGAACACGCGCACCAAGCGCTCAAGTCCGGTATTCGTGAACACTTTTGCGGCAAAGAACGCGGCCACGCTCATGAAGCTGTAACCGAGAAGATCAACCGAGTACACGAATGAATCGAAGGGTGTGAACAGGAACGGTTCCAGGCCTTCAGTCCGACCAGCAGCCAGTCGGGGCGCCACCCACGTGAGCTGCACGAAGTAGTTCATGCTGATCAAAGCTGCATAGATGGTCGCGAATGCCACCGCCACATGACTCCAGACCTTCGTGTCGGGTGAAGAGAGGTAGTGGACACATATCATGAGCACGAGAAAGGCCGAGCCCAGGAACAGCGATGGTGTAAGAAGTACGACCAGCCCAAGAGGCGTACTTGCGTTCTCGGCGCCTCCACGGGATCCCATCCATCCCGCCCACTCCGCTAACTGCCCGATGTCGTAAGTGATACTGAACACCGTGGCAAGGACGGCAGACCAGAATCCGAGAGCCTTCGTTGACGCTGAAATCTCCGTCACCATAATCTCTCCCGGCGGCCACTACTCGTCTTAGTCGAAAAACCTGCATAAATCTCGCCCAGGAAAACGTCTGAGGTCGTCGCTGCCAGACGTGCATCTGCCGAAATCTCGTCATTCCGTCATAACAATCCAGTAGGAACGCGGGATTCTCGACGCTTGATCTGTACGCAGTGGCGGTGTACCGACGGCCGTTCTCGATTCGGTGCACGGTGTTCTGATACGGCCAATCGGTCGATAAGGTCGCCTCATCTTCGCCGACGTTCCATTCGCCGCTGCGAGCGGTGACTCGCATTTCCCGTCTCTGAAAGTTACCAAGCTCACGCCTGTTTCGAGGTATTGAGTAATCGGGTCGCCCGCGATGGCAATGCCCCGCTGTTGCGTATGGAAGAATACTTTACGCAGCTCAGCTGCGATGGGGGCTGCGAACCTCCTGAACGTGGCGAAGTGACATGCGAGGGAACAACATGAAGCACGGCGGCATTATCGGCGTATCAGATCATGGCGGTTGGGCTGTGCTGGTGACGGTCGCTCGTGATGGGACGCTCCTCGACCGCCGCCGGGTAGAACTCGTGGGCGAAGGGCTCCCGAGGCTTCCGCACCACAGCGAAGGCCAAGGGCTCCCGCTCGACGAGGCCGTGGACTTAGTCGAGCGTGTGCGCGTGTCGGCGGAGAGGCATGCCGTGCTTGCTTTGGACGCTGTCACAATGGCGGTGCCGCGTATCTTTGGTGTCGCCCTTCGCAAGTGCCCACAGCTTCCACCCACGATTGCCGAGCGAATCAAGGATTACCACGCACAGAACGTTGCGGACTGGGTAATGTACCGGAAGGCCCTAGCCTCCGCTGCCGAAGAACGGGGGTGGCCCGTCCACTGGTACGACGCGAAGCGCGTGTTGGGTGCGGCGAGCCAGGCATTGCGTGTGGAAAACCTGGACGCTCACTTCATACAGGTGAGGAGGGCCGTCGGCCCGCCCTGGGACAAGGATCACAAGCTCGCAATGGCGGCAGCTATAGTCACGGCGACCGCGGCTGTGTAGCGACGCCTCACTTATCACGGCCATTCAACACTGGGCCGCCAGGAGGCGCATGATTTACGGCACCCCAAACGCCAGCAGCGCGTTGCCCGGCAACCCGCCAATGACCGAATACCCTGAGCCGACGAAGACCATGCCCCCCGCAACGGTCGGCCCGGGCGCCGTAATCGATCCGCCCTTCGTAGCCACCTTGTTCACCGCATCGAACTGACGATTGGTGTCGAATTTCCAGAGCGTCCTGCCGTCCTCTGTCGAGAGTGCCAGCAGCGTCCCGTCTGCTCCACCCTGAAAGATCACGCCCGGCATCAACGTCGTCGCAGAACCAAACGACACGCGCGAGTCAGAACCGAGCGGCTGCACCATCCACTTCTTCGTGCCGGTCATGAGATCCACGGCTGCGATCGCCCCACCTGTCAGACCGAAATAGGCAGTCTGCTCGTCTGCCGCGAATCCCCAGAGCACGCCGCTTCGGGGTGCGCCCTGCGCCAGCGGACCGTTGCCAGCTACGGTTCCGTTGACGTTCATGCGCCAGCGCGGCGCCCCACCTTTGTCGGGGTCGAGCGCGAGGATATCGCCGGGCTTCGTGCCCACGATCAGAAAGCCGCCCGCAAAAGGAATCTCTCGAAGTATGCCGGATGCCGGAATGTCCCAGTCGGGGCCCTGGACTGGGGGACAGTTGTCCGTGCGATTGTCACCCTGGCAACCGACGAGAAACGAGTCGTTCTCATGAACTTGGTACGACCACTTGACCGCGCCGGTGTTCATGTCGAGGGCCATGACCGCATCAGACCCCTTGGCGGCCGGGTACGTCGTCGCATCGCCGGTTCCGAAATAGACCGTCTGGCGACGCAGATCGATCGTCGGTGAATTCCACACCGACGCTCCGGCGGGCGCCCACATCTGCACACTCTTCGAATTGCGCCGCGTCGGCTTGGGCTCGTCGACGACGTAGGTCTTCCACAACTGACGGCCGGTGTTGGCGTCGAGCGCTGACACAGCTCCGCGCGACGTGCAGCAGGGATAGTCGAGCGTGCGTGCCGAGAATTCCTCCCACGACGAAACTGGAACATACAGGCGGCCGCCTGCGAAGGTCGGCGCGCCGGTCACGCGCGAGGTGTAGTGCTCTTCGACCTTCGTCGTCCAAAGCAGTCTTCCATCCTGCGCGTCTAGAGCATAGACGTTCGCCTTGAGGTCACCGAAGAACACCGCATATCGCGACGTCCCCTGGCCTTCAATCGGCGCAACCGTTGGCGCGTTCCGCACGCCGGCTTTTGTTTGAAACGACCAGAACACACATCCGTTCTTCGCATCGATCGAATACAGGTAGCCAGTATCGGTTCCCACGAACACACGTCCTGATGCAACTGTCGGCTGCCCGTACGACGAGGTGCCGTTCGGGAACCCGAACGCCCATTTGAGCGTGAGTTGCGGCACCTGCGCTGAGGTGAGACCGGCGCCTTGTGCTGTCTGGAATCGAGTGTTCGTGATGTCCGCTCCCCAGCCATTCCAGGCCGAACCCTGCGAAGGGTTTGCCAGCGGCTGATTCGTCACGCAGACATTTGGCATGGCCTTAGCGTCACCGGTTGCCGAAGTGCCAAGCAGGCGGCCAGCCACCGATTCGGACACGAGGCGACGCTGCTGCTCGGTCAACCTGCCGCCAACCTCTTTCATTACGCCGCTTGTCAGCGCGTCGAGAATGCGCTCGGGCGACATCTCGCGGAGGGCCGCTGGCGGTGGCGCCTTTTCAAGTGCGGGGTTGCCGTGGCACGACACACAGCGTTGCTGAAACAGTCCGAACCCCTGTTCCGTCGCTACTCCGCGTCCGCCACCAGGAGGTCCAGAGGGAGCGGCCGGTGCTTGACCATCACCGCGCTGCTGAGGCCCCTTAGCGCCCATGGTGAGCGCGCAGACGCTGACAATCGTCGCCATGAGCGCGGCGGCATGAGCGAAGCTACGCATCGTACGTTTCCTGTGAATCACCCTCGGATTGATCACCGCGCGGGCACGCGTTGCTTCAACTCTTCTTGCCAGTTGAGGACGACCTCGATCCGCCGCGGTGCCGCCATGCCTGCGGTGCTCAGCCCCTGGCCAATCGGCGCAGCAGCCTGGTCAGGTGCCACGAGGCCGACAAATCGACCATCAGACGTCACGTCAAAAGTTCGGGGAGCCGTGTTCGGCGCGATGTCGAACGCGCGAACGATCGGCGTCGGGTTGCCAAACGCGACCGCCGGGCGCGTCCGAACGGGGACGACGTTGAATCCGCCGACCCGAGGGACATAGAAGAGCTCTTTGCCGTCCCGCGACCAGAGGGGATCGTGAGGGTTGTCGCCGGGCACCGGCGGAATTTCGAACTTCGCCCCGGTGGGCGGAAACGGCTGGACGTAAATACTCTCGGCCAGGGTCTGGCGCGCAGTCGATGTATACGCCACCCAGCGGCCATCCGGCGAGAACACGGCATTGGTCGGCGTGACGGACTCGACCGAATCGAACGCACGGATCTTTCGGTCGGCGATCGAGAGCATCCAGAGTGATGCTCTTGGACCGGTGCAATGGAATCACCACCTCCGGTGTCCCGCCGTCCGGCGATACGTGCGCCACGCCTTTGCCGTACTGAACAAAGAAGATGCCGTGCGCATCCCACGTCGCACCGCGCGCGACATCAGTGGCGAGCGTGACCGAGCCGCCACCGGTCACTGGCACTCTCTTCAAGGCCCCGCGCGCGCCTCGGGTCGATCGAAACACGAGGAACCGGCCGTCAGGCGAGAATACCGGCGTGCTCGGGCTTTCGTCTTCTGTCCCATCGATTGGATGCGAAGTCAGTTCCGAGAGGACACGTCGGAACAGCCGATTGTTCGCCGCGTAGACGATCTTGGTGCCGTCCGGCGAAATCGCCATCGCGGGAAAATTGAAATTCATGGCGGCTTCCGGTTCAGGCAGCGTTAATTGCAGCCTCACCACTCGTGCAGCCGGCATCGGCCGAAGCGTCCACCCGATCGCGCCGGCGATGACGCCCAACGCAATCACAGCGAGCGAGAATCCTGCAGTGATTCGACGACGACCTACCGCCTGAACTGGTGCGAGCGCAGCGGTCGGACGCAACACCGTGGGCTCAGAGGCCAGGAACAGAAATGCGGATAATCCGGCCATCCGTTCAGCGGGATTTTTTCGAAAGCACCTCGCGAGAAACGTGCAGAGCGGCGGCGGCACATTGGCCGTTAACGGAGTCCGGTCTGGCTCCGCCTTCAGGACGTTCGCCAGCGTGTCGCTGACGTCTTCACCCTCAAAAGCCCGTTTGCCCGTCAGCGTTTCGTACAGCACGCAACCGAATGCCCAAATATCGGAGCGCTTGTCAGCAGCTTTCCCCCTTGCTTGCTCCGGGGACATTTAGGCAGCAGTCCCGAGAAGCGTCCCGATGCCGGTCATCAGCGCGGGTGACGTGATGGTCGGCGAGTTCATGGCATCGAACGGCAGACCACTTGTCGCATCGACGGCCTTCGCCAGACCGAAGTCGAGGACCTTGACGACACCGTCTTGAGTCAGCGCAATGTTCGCCGGTTTCAGATCGCGATGGATGATGCCCTTCTCATGAGCGGCCACCAGCGCCTCGGCGGTCTGTTCGGCAATCGCAAGCGCCTCGTCGAGGGGGACGGGGCCACGCGCGATGCGTTTGTCCAGACTTTCGCCGTCGACGAGTTCCAGCACGAGGAACTGTGACCCATTCGCCTCTTCGAGCCCGTAGATTTGGGCGATGTGCGAGTGGTTGAGCGAAGCAAGCACCTGGGCTTCTCGCCGGAAGCGGGCGATCCGTTCTGGGTCGTTCGTGAACGACATGGGCAGGATCTTCAGCGCGACATCACGACCGAGCTTCGTGTCCTTGGCTCGATACACCTCGCCCATGCCGCCGTGCCAATGAGGGCGATAATTTCGTGAGCGCCGAGTCGAGCGCCAGGAGCGAAGGCCAAAGCTAAGCTGTTTGCGGAGCGCAGATTATACCGACACGGCCACACACGCAAAAATCCACGGCGGACGGGCGGACGGCGGCGGGTGTGGTGAGCAACTCACCCTGGCGACGTCGCGATCCAGCCTGATGCCGTTACCGATTTGGCATCAGACGTGAGGACGCGGCACGGAAAAGCGCGCTGATAGTTTTTGCGGACCAGTCAGTGAGCTCAACAGTCCGGTGGGGTTGCGTCCTGAATGATTGACGAGACGCATTGGGAGATCCATGATCCCGCCGCGGTTGAAGGCTCTGACATTGGCCAAATCCGGCGTGGGAAGGAAAAGTGATCCCGTGCACGGGCCACGCAACGACCTGTTCCCCGGCTCTAGACATTCCGCCCGGCGTGGGTTTACAGCAGTCGTCGTCGCAGCACTTCTGGCCAGCTGTTCCAGCTCACGATCCGATGGTGACCCCTCGAAGCTTCCTGCAGGCAGCATCGCCCTTCTCGGTGCCGGCGCAACCGTTGCATAAGAGGCGTGCGGACGGCGGTTTTCCGGGGGGCACGATTAATGCCATTGCCGA
>Ga0182041_10001140_pt1 | contig 13245 bp, 10 predicted proteins | sample flu12Cox44000178_FD_125967 | JGI IMG/M metagenome (GOLD analysis project Ga0182041, IMG submission 125967) | Lab enrichment of tropical soil microbial communities from Luquillo Experimental Forest, Puerto Rico - flux8day.12C.oxic.44.000.178 | ecosystem: Environmental > Terrestrial > Soil >...
CGCGTATCACGGAGCTCGCTCAGGGATGGATGCCGGACGGCACGGCACCAGACACCGTTCGGCTCTCCGGCGATCGAGCGAATCGCGTCCAGGTAGTGAATCGAGTGGTAGAGCACCTCGAGGCGCGGCGCCCCCTTCAGAAACGACCATTGCTCCCATGGCTGGCGGTCGACGACTCGCAGCTCGATGTCGGTGAGCTCTCCGAGGGCACCGCACCTGACGAGATCGCGAAGCGCGATCATATTCGGGCTGAAGCGCAGCTGGAAGTTCACGGCGGCTACCAGCTCTCGCTCACGGCACACGGCGAGAATCTGCCGGGCGCCGTCGAGATTGACGCCGAGCGGTTTCTGCAGGAGCACCGCCGCCCCTCGAGGCAGACAGCCGAGGACGCCCAGCGTTTGATCTCCTGGCACCGCAATGTCGAACACCGCGTCTCGAACAGCTCCAGCCTCCGCAAGGCTGGCATACACCGTCCGGACCGCTGCCTGGCGGGCCGTCGCGCGGGCCGTGTCCGGGGCGATGTCGAAGACGCCGGCGATCGGGAACCCGAGACGCGCGTAAGCTGGCAAGTGGGCCGTACGAACGATCGCGCCGGCCCCGATGATCACGATTGGCCGGGCGTGGGACGGCAAGGGCCACGATTGGGGGCTGTCCCCGCGTCTATCAATCATCGAACGACCGCGCCACGCCCGTTGAGACGGAACACCGGTTCCATGAGGGCCCACGAATCGCCGGACGGCGCCCCAGGCACCGGTTCCTGGAGAGACCTCATCAGCTGTTCCCACTGGGCGACAAGCGGGCTCGACGCGACGTGATTGGCGAACACGCTCCGGTAGTCGGCGCCGTCTTGCAACTCGAGGATCATCACGAGCCGGCGGCCGAGCAAATGGATCTCCATGTCTTCCACACCCGCACGGCGCAGACTCTCGATCACCTCGGGCCAGACTTCCCGGTGGTACTCGCGATACGCGGCAATCGTGGCCGGATCGTCGCGAAGATCGACGGTCAGCACGTGTCGAGTCATCCGACCAGCACGCCCCCGTCGATCGGGTAGGCTTGTCCCGTCACGAACGACGCCTCGTCCGAGCACAGGTAGAGCGCGAGGGACGCCACTTCTTCGGGCGTGCCCATGCGTCCAATCGGCTGATACTTCGAAAGCTGATTCAGCATCTCCTCCTCGCGCCCAGGGTAATGGCGGGCGACGAATTTGTCGACAAACGGCGTGTGGATGCGAGCTGGACAGATGCAATTGCACCGGACACCCTGCTTGAGGTAGTCGATGGCGATCGACATGGTCATTGTCAGGACGGCGCCTTTGCTCATCGAATAGGCGAACCGGTCGGGGACGCCGACGAGCGACGCAATCGACCCCATGTTCAGGATCACGCCGCCGCCCTGGCGCACCATGACGGGAACGGCCGCCCGCGCGCACAGGAAGACGCCTTTGACGTTCACCTCGTACAGGTGATCCAGGTCGGTCTCCGACGTCTGCTCGAGGGTTCCGACGTGCGCGATGCCGGCGTTGTTTACCAGAATATCGATCCGCCCGTGCGTGCCGTCGAGGCGGCCGAAGACGCGCGTGACCTCGAGCGCGTCGGCCACGTTGCAACCGGCGGCGTCGGCACGGCCACCTCGATCGCGAATCCCTGCCATGATCTGCTTCGCGGCGGCCTCGTCCACGTCGAGGGCGACGACATGGGCCCGCTGCCGGGCAAACAGCGTTGCGATGGCAGCGCCTATGCCGGACCCGGCACCGGTGACGACGGCAACCTTCCCCGACAGATCGAACACGCGCCCGCGTGAAGTACTATACTTTACCGGTAAAGTCAACGGTTTCTGGCCGGGTTACCGCTTCGGGGAGCGCAAACGTCGAGTACCCCGACGAATACGTCGGCGGCGCGCTCGTGCGCCTCAACGACAACGGCGCGTGGTCGTGGTTCATGGATCCCCGGGCGATCATCGACGAGGGCAAGCTGATTGCCGGATCGGTCCGCGCCGTCGGCAGCAACCAGGCGAACGAGAGCGACCCGCGGTGGGGCAACGTCGAAGTGTCGGTCTACGAGCTCGCGACCGGCCGCGTGGCCACGACGGTCTTGCATCCTCATCTCGAACAGGATGATCACGACGCTCCGGCATTCCTGATCCGGCGGGACGGCAGCTATCTCGCCGTGTATTCGAAGCACGCGGTGGAGCGCCGCACGTATTACCGGATCTCTGAACCGCACAACCCGCTTGCCTGGGGCCCTGCCGCCGTCATCGAGACACCTGGCGAAAATGCGGCCCGCGCCGGCAACAACGACACGTACGCGAACCTGTTCCGCATGCCGGACGGCCGCGTCTTCAACTTCTTTCGCGGCTTCGGTCATGATCCGAATTACATGGTCTCGGAGGACGACGGGCGAACGTGGACGTACAAGGGCCGGTGGTTGTACGGAAAGGGCGGGTACAGCCCGTACTTGAAATATGCGTACGACGGCAAGGGCACGCTCCACTTCGTGGCCACGGAGGACCACCCGCGCAATTACGACAACAGTCTGTACCACGGCTATCTGCAGGGCGACACGATCCACCATTCGAACGGCGCCGTGGTCGGCACCTTGAATACGACGACCGAGAAGAAGATTGCCACGTGGGAGCTGACCAAGGTGTTTCAGGGCACTCCCGACGATGTGGCGTGGATGGCGGACATCGAGCTCGATCGAGACGCGCACCCCTACGTGCTGTTCTCGACACAGATCGACGGTCGAGGGCTGCCGCGCGGCCAGGGAGGCATGGACCTGCGTTACCACTACGCGCGGTGGGATGGCACGTCGTGGCACACGGAGGAAATCGCGCACGCCGGAAGGCGGCTCTACGCCGGCGAGGACGACTACTCAGGCCTTGGCGCGCTCGATCCCAAGAATCCGGACGTCATGTACATCTCGACCGACGCCGATCCCGTCAGCGGCGATCCGCTCGTGAGCCACGCTGACCGCAAGCGGCACTACGAGCTCTTTCGCGGCCAGCGCGATGCGCGCCTCGGCAAATGGACGTGGGCCCCGTTCACGCGCAACTCGACCGCCGACAACCTGCGGCCGGTGATCCCGGCGTGGAACGACCCGCGCACGGCGCTGGTCTGGATGCGCGGAACCTACGTTCACAACCACGGCGAGTGGACGACGTCGATGGTGGCGGCCATCATTCCTCCGCTCGCCCCCGCCGGCCGCTAGCCCGCTTACCAAGGCATCGCGCGTTTGGTGTACTTCCGTCCGATCTCGGCGGCTTCCTGGTTCGCGGAGCCAATCATGACGCCTTCCTTGATCATGTCGACCACGTCGCTCGCACTGACCGCGTTCAGGAAGAAGATCTTCTGAGCTTTTGTCGCGGCCAGGACCTTGGCGCGCGCCTCCTGCATCGCGGTCGGCAACGGTCCGGACCCGCGTTTGACGCCAAGCGAGAGCGCCATGTCGCCGGGGCCCCATTCAGCGAAGCCGATGCCCGGGACCTTGGTGCTCTCCTCCGCGTTCGCCAGCGCGTACTTATCTTCGAGCTTCAAGCCAAGAAGAAGCTCCCCGCGAGGGTTGAGCGGCCACGGGTCGGCTTTCTCGAGGTACTCGTCCTGAGAGACTCCCCAGATTCGCGCTGCGGTCGGCGCCCCGTGAACGCCTCGCCGCCCCTCGGCGACGCCGTGATCGACGCCTTCTTTGTGGTTGGGCAGGCGCACCGCCTCCACAAACGCCCGCGCAGCGCCCGGCGTGTCCGCGTGACACAAGAGGATGCCGTGCACGCCGGTCGCCAGGACCTGCTGGAACATCCACGCGTTCGCGCGCACCGTTGCTTCGTCAGTCCCGTTCACCGGGACGTTCACGATGACGGCGGGCGTACGGTGACCGCTTTTCGTCGGCCCGCCCTGCACGAGACCCCGCATGTAGTCTGCGAGGCCCTTGACGTCGAAGGGCGCGTGCTCCATGTCGTAGCTGATGTAGTCGGCCCACGTTTGCGCGTCCCTGACGCCCTGCTGGAAGCTCCCTTCCGTGCCCTCATGCGATCCGGTGTAGTAGATGGGCTGCCCCTGTTGCAGCAGCTCAATCGCGCGGTTGATCCGCGCGGGCTTGGTCGAGTCGGCGCGCGCAAGCGTGCTGGCGGTGCCTGCAACGGCCGCCAGCAAGGACAGACACGCCGCCAGAATGCGAGTCGTCATGGGTGGCTCATCTCCTTTCCATCAACCTCGCTCTTACCCCGGCCCCGCGCCCTGGGTGTTGACGTACAGCGCGTAGAGCGACTGGCTGGCGGCCATGAAGAGACGATTGCGCTTCGGCCCGCCAAAGCACAGATTCGCACAGACCTCCGGCAGGCGGATACGGCCAATCAGCTTGCCCTCGGGCGTCCAGACCGTGACGCCGTTGTACCCGACGGCGCGGCCCGCGTTGCTCGAGCACCAGACGTTGCCGCTGACATCGCATCGGACGCCGTCAGGCGAGCATCTCACGCCATCGATCACGAAGTCCGCGAAGACGCGCGGATTTGACAACGTCCCGCCGGATCCGACGTCGAACACGAACATGTTGCCGCGCCCTCCGGGCCCGCGGTCGCCGGGCCCCTTACCAGTGCTGACCACATACAGCTTCTTGTAGTCGGGCGAGAACGCAAGACCGTTGGGATCCGGCACCTGCTCCTCGAACGCCACGCGCGTGATCGTTCCCGCAGCTCTTCCCGCAGCGCTTGGCGCCGCCTGCCGGTCCTCGACACGATAGACGCCGTTCGGAAGATCGCGCGGTCCGGGGCGGCCCTCGTACAAACTCCTGCCGTATGGCGGGTCGGTGAACCAGTAGCTGCCGTCCGGGTGCGCAACAACGTCGTTTGGTGAATTGAGCGATTTGCCTTCGTACGCGTCCGCGACGACCGTCATCGAGCCGTCGTGCTCGTACCTCACCACTCGCCGCGTGAAGTGCTCACACGACACCTGTCGCCCTTGGAAATCGAACGTGTTGCCATTCGAATTGTTCGAAGGGCTCCGGAACACGGTGACGCGCTCGTCTTCTTCCAACAACCGCAGTTGTCGGTCGTTGGGAATGTCGCTCCAGATCAGATAGCGACCGCCGCCGCACCAGGCCGGTCCTTCGGCCCAGAGCGCCCCGGTCCACAGTCGCTTGATGGCGCTGTTCGCCTGGACGACCGCATTGAACGATGGATCGACTGCGATGACATCCGGATCGGTGAAGTAGGTGGTTGGGGGCGCGTTCGGCCCGAAATCTCTTGGCGGCGTCGTTACGACGCTCGGCGGACCCTGTGGCAGAGGTGCCTGTGCCAGGCCGGCAGATCGGGCTGCCATGATGCCGCTGGCGGCGCCCATGGCCTTAACGAGTTGACGGCGCGACAGCATAAATGTCGTCCACGATCGCTGACACGGCACGTCCCATCGCGCCGTTGACAAGCGGCTCGCGATCCTCCTCGACTGCGGTCACGAAATCATCGATGAGCGGGCGATGGACGTTGGACGCGGCCGGGTGCGACTCGGTGCGCTCGCTCCCGGCGTCGCCAATGGCCACCACCAGTGTGCCTGAATTGAGGCTCGCCGCGCGAATCGAGCCTCGAGTGCCGAACACGGTCAGCGTGTCCTCCGTCCCCCGTACCGCATGCGTAACAGTCACCGATGCGCACGGGCCCTTGACGAAATGCAGCAGGACCGCCGCGGTGTCCTCGACCTCGCGCTGGAAGCAGACGTTCGCGGTGACGGCGGCCGTCTGATCCACAGGCCCGAACAGGTGTACGAGCACCTCGAGCCGGTGACAGCCGAAGTCGATCATCGGTCCGCCGCCGGCGAGGGCTGGCTTGAGCAGCCACCGGCGAGGATGATCGGGGCCCGGGTCGAACCACTCGAAGGCGTTCATCTGCGCCAGCACCGGCTGGCCGATTTCGCCGGACGCCAGCAGCGCTTTGATGCGCATGACCGCGGGGTAGAAATGCCGGTAGTAGGCAATGCCCAGCTTGACCCGGTTGGCGCGGCACGCGGCGATCATCCGATCGCACTCCGCGGCATTCATCGCCATCGGTTTCTCGCAGAGCACATGTTTGCCGGCATTCGCCGCGGCGATCGTCTGCTCCGCGTGCAGGTGCACGGGTGTCGCGACGTATACGCTCTGGACGTCCGGATCGGCAACGAGGTCGCGCCACCGAGGAAACCAGCGGCTCGCACCGAGCGCCGTGGCCTCGTCCGCGCGATCGGCCCGCGCGCGGCTGATCGCGACGAACTCGCACGCAGGCGATTCGCGCAAGGCGGGGGCGATTCGCCTCCTCACGATGTCGCCCGCCCCGATCACACCCCACTTCAATGGTCGTTGCTGGTAGCTCGTTAGCCCCTCCCGGCTCCTCACTACCCGCTTAGAACCTGGCTTTGAACGCGAGCTGGATTTGGCGCTCCGTCGTGCCACAGGTCGCGCACGAGGGGCTGGCCAGCATGCTCGATATGGTGCCGAACTGCGCGTTTCCCAATACGCCGTTGGGTTGGCCGAACTGCGGATGGTTCAGCACGTTGAAGACCTCGAGGCGCACCTCCGTATCGATGTTGCCAATTCTCGTGTTCTTGATTGCGGACACGTCGATGTTGAACGCGCCGGGGCCTCGTACGCTGTTCCGCGCCGTGTTGCCGAACGTGCCCGTCGCGTCCGGCGTCGCGTGGAAGCAGGAGGTGTTGAACCACTGGTTGATTGTCGGATTGCTCAAGGTCGGATCGCAAACGGTGTTCGGCCGGTTGTTCCCGATGCCCGTGGATGACATGGGCGTGGTCTGGGTAATGGTGAGCGGGAGACCGGATCTCGCAGAAAGAATGCCGTTGATCTGCCATCCACCGTAGGCGCGCTGGGCGGCCCAGGGCAGCTCGTAGATCCAGCTCGAGCTGAACGCGTGGGTCACGTCGTAGTCCGTGGGGCCGCGGTTGTACGCGGGGTTGAAGATGTTGGTCAGCGTTACCGTACCGTCGTTGTCGGATGCGAGGTCGATGCCGCGCCCGAACGTGTACGAATTGAGGAACGAAAAGTGGTTGGCCGAGCGCCGTTGGAACTTGATGAGCAGCCCGTTGTACTCCAGGTAACCGGTCGACGACAGGGTGCCGACCGTTCGCAGGCCCGGATCGACCACGGCGTACGGACGATTGACGTTCGGATCGGCCACGCCCACGATGGGCGGCGCCTGGTTCTGGTCGGTCTTGATCGCCATGTTGTAGGACCGCGATCCGGAGTAAGCCACTTCGACCATGTAGTTCACGCTGAACTGCCGTTGGACGTTGACGTTGAAGTTATGCGCGTGCCCATCGCGAAAGTTGATGTCGAAGGCCGAGCGCGTTGAGCCAATCGGGGCTGCTTCGGGGTGTACGCCAGGGGGAAGCGGGAGGCCGCTAGAGAGGAGGATGTTGGTCCCATACGTCGTCGTGGACGATTGCGCCTGCAGGAACGGCTGGTTCTGCGCCTTCGATGAAGACGTGCCGCCGGGGGTGAAGTTCCAGAAAAGGCCGTAGCCTCCGCGCAAGATCGTCCTGCCGTCGCCGGTGAGATCGTAGGCGAACCCGATGCGAGGGCCGAAGTCGGTCTTCGAGAAGGTTTGAAGGTAGCGCCCGACGTTCACGCCGTTGATGACGGCGTTATCCGACGCCACGACGAACCTGCCGGTCGAGGGATCGAAGTTCGACTGGCGGTTGTTGACCTCGACCCACGGCACGAAGAGATCCCAGCGGAGGCCGGCATTGACGGTCAGCTTGTTGGTCAGCCGGATGTCGTCCTGGAAGTAGGCCGCGGCCTCGGGCCTGATCTCCGTGTACGTGTTCGCGTCGAACAGCGCCCGGCTGGCCTGGGTCGCGGTGCCGAGCACGAAACTGGCGACGTCGAATCCCGTGTTGCCGGGACTGCAGCTGGTCGTGGCGTTCGCGCAGATAGACGTCTGGTTCGCATTGAAGAAGAACTGCCCGACGATGGAGTCCGCATTGAGAATCTCGCGGGAGCGGTGCGTGATGGACGCCCCGGCCTTCATCGTCTGACGCCCGACCACGTGGGTCACGTTGTCGAAGAACTGAAAGTCGTTCTGGTTGGTGATGAGCGGTTGGTTGCCGTTCGACCCCAGGTTGCGCGAGCCGCTCCCGCCGCCCGTCGTGGTCGTGAAGATGATCTGGCTCATGGCCGAGGTCGCGTCATTCAGGTTGATCCCGGGGATGCCGACCGCCTTCGCCGGATTCTGGAGATAGTCGATAGGCGTCATGAAGAACTTGACCGAGCTCCACCCCGCCCGAAACTCGTTCAGCCAATTGCTGCTAAAGGTGTGCGTGTCGTTGAAGGCAAGGCCCTGGGCCTTGATGTTGCCGTCTCCCGCGCCGAACGTGAACCCCGCGTCGCCGTGCGGCAGCGTGGCCGGCAGCGTCCTGTGTGTTTTCTCGTAGCTGTACCGCGCGAAGAAGCGGTTGTTCGTCGCCAGGTTGTGATCGACCTTGACGTCGAACTGATTGTCCTGCCGCTGGAGGGTCGGGTTGATCAGGTAGTTGTTGATCGTCTGACCGGTGGCGCCGACCGTGCCCGCGGTATTGGGCGCGGGGATGAGCATGTCGAGGATGTTCTTCGCGGCCGGGTCGAATCGCTGCGGCGATATGTAGTTATTCTGGAACGGCTTGCCCGTGGTTGGATCGTAGATGACGCGGTTGATCTCCGAGAAGTCGCCGTTCCGCATCTTCTCCGACGGCACCGTCGAGAGGTACGTCTGGCCCTGGCTGACGCGGTACCCCTGGTAGTCGAAGAAGTAGAACGTCTTGTCCTTGACGACTGGCCCGCCGATCGTTCCGCCGAACTGGTGCTGGCTGAAATCCGGCTTGGCGCGGCCGGCCCGATTGTTGAAGAAGTTGTTGGCATCGAACGCACTGTTGCGCAGGAATTCGAACCCGCTGCCGTGCAGCGCGTTGGCCCCGGACTTGATCTGCAGGTTGACGACGCCGCCGAGCGAGTGGCCGAACTCCGCCGAGTAGGTGCTCGTCTGGAGCTTGAACTCGTCGAGGGCGTCCACGCTCGGAAACAGCACGACCGTCTGGAGCCAGGTTTCGTTGTTGTCGACGCCGTCGAGCATGTAGTTGTTGTCGCGAGGCCGCTGGCCGTTCGCGGAGAACGAAGCCGACGCGCGCCAGGCAAGACTCCCCGCGCCGTCGATATTGGCGCCCGGGATGCCGCGCGCCACACCAGGGACCGTGCGGGTGAGGTTGACGAAATTTCGGCCGTTCAAGGGGAGCGTCTGGATCTGTTCTCCTCCGACGGTGGTGCCGAGCTCCGAGGTCGAGGTCTGCACGAGCGGCGAGACGCCCGTGACCGTCACCGACTCCTCGACCGCGCCGACCTCGAGGCGCACGTTGATGCGCACGTGCTGATCGACGCCCAGGTCGACGTTCGGGACCGAGACCGTTTTGAACCCGGACAGCTCCGCGGTGACAGTGTATTTGCCGGTCGGCAAGGAGGGGACCGTGTACTCGCCCGCCGCATCGGTCGTGACCGTGCGCGTCAAGCCAGTCCCGGTGTTGCGCAGCGTCACGGTGGTGCCCGGCATCACAGCTCCGCTTGAGTCGGTAATCGTCCCGAGGATGGTGCCCGTCACGGCCTGAGCCGCGAGCAAGCGCGGAAAGAAGCTCGCCGCGATCAGGAAACCCAGTGCGACTCTCTTCACCTCTGCCCTCCCTGCGCCGGGATGCCGGCGCTGCAGTGCTTGTCGATTCGCCTCTGTTCGGCGCCCTCTGCTCTATAGGGGGCCCTCTACCCGCGGAGGTTACCGCCGGCGGCCCCCGCCCCCTGGATCGCGCCCTCAACGGCTCCGAGATCGATCGAGATGGCGCGCGCCGCCGCGACCACCGCGTTCGCCATCTCGCTCCCGGCAAGATCTCGCGGCATGCGTTGGCAAGGTCCGGCGACGCTGATCGCCGCGACGATCTCGCCTCTGTGATTGCTGATGGGCGCGGCGATACAGCACACGCCTTTCTCGCGCTCCTCCTCGTCGAGACCGTAGCCGCGCTGGCGGATGACGCGGAGCTCTTTCAGCAAGCGCTTCGCGGATGTAATGGTGTGCGGCGTCAAGGCCGGAAATTTCTGCTTGGCCGCCCACGCCTCGACCTCCGCTTCCGGCCGATATGCCAGGAGCGTCTTGCCGAGGCCGGTGCAGTACGCCGGGAGGATCGCGCCGGCGCGCGAGCGCATGAAGCCAACCGCCTCCGGCGACAGGATGCGCTCGAGGTAAACGACCTGCCAGTGATCGAGAATCGCGATTTGCGTCGTCTCGCGGGTGCTGTCGCGGAGCGCTATCAGGTGCGGATGCGCAGTTTCCCGCAGATCGAGACCGCCGGCCACGATGTTGCCGAGCACGAAGCACTTGATGCCGGGTTGGTATTCGCCGTGAACCTTTGCCACGAACCCGGACTGCTCAAGCGTCGACAGAAGCCGGAACGCCGTCGCACGCGGGATGCCTGTCCGGGCGGCGAGCTCCGCCAGCGACATGCGGGGCTCGCGGAAGGAGAACGCGCTCAGTAGCTCCAGAGCGCGCGCCGCGGCATCGACCGTGTACCGCGCGGTCGAGACGACCGTGGAGGGCCGTTTCATTGGGTGAAATGCTATATCGTACCGTGAACTCAGCTGTCAAGGCGCTCCGCAGCTTTTCGCGTCCACGTGGCGACCTATCTCGCGAGGCAGCGCGCACTCAGCCTGCCGGCGCGTCGGGTGCTTGCAGGCGACCGCGACGCGGGTGAGGACGGCTTCGGCCATTGGGATGCATGGCGCCTGGTTTGCACTGCGTGGAGGCGTACCCGCTATTCACCAGGAGGATCGGCATGTTCTCGTTGACGGTCATCGACCACGTCCGTCTCGATTCCGAACATGTGGCGCAGAATTACACGATTCACGCGCGAGCAGCCGACCGGTTTGCCCGCCTGGCGTTTGGTGTCCGGATGGTGATGGCGCTCCTGCTCGCCGTCGCAACGGCAGCCTGTATCCTGGATCTGCTGCTCACCGGGCGCGTCTACCAGATCACGGCGGCCATCGCGACGTCCGCCGCGGCACTCGGATTCGCCCTCTACTCAGTCGTCGGCCTCGAAGGTCGTGTCATCGCCCATCGCGCGTTCGCCCACGAGCTGTGGCTGGTCTCGGAAAAATACCGATCGCTTCTCGCCGAATCCAACGACGGCCTGATTGATCCTCATGTCCTGCTGCAGCGCCGGGATCAGTTGATCGAGCGCGTGCACTCGATCTACGAGGGCGGCTTCACGGTCGATCAGCGCGCGTACGAAACGGCTCGCCTGGTGATCGACAATCCGAGCGCCCCTCCCTCACAGCCCGACACTCCCGGAGCTCCTCATCGCACGTCGGGCGAGCGAGCCGCGTAGCGAGCGCCAGCGTTCAACCGGCGGGGGGGCAGAGCGGAGCAGGCGAGGTTCTCGTCAGCGCGTGACGACGATCGTGACGTCTTCGTCGGCGACGAGCGCGCCATCGTCGGCGCGGCAGCGCAAGACGTAAGTTCCCGGTTCCTCGAAGGTGACGTTGACCCAGGTCATGCCGTCAGCGGGCAGCGGCGGAGCCGTCCAGAGCGGGGCCCAAGGAGAATTCGCGCCGGTTCGAGTGTCCTCCCACGCCTTTACCTGGGGAGGGTCAAAAGCCACCTTGCCTGCCCCACGGTAGACGAACCACGACACGTGCAGGCCGAGATTTTTCCCTACAGTGACCCGCGTCGGCGGCGACATCGCGGGGTTCCGCGGAGGCGCGGCCGGCCCGGTACTTTGCGCCGCCGCCCGCGCCAGCGCGGCCGCGACACGAGCCGGATCTCGCGGCTTCGGAATGCCGTCGTCCTTGACTTCGACACCGAGCGTGACCGGTTGCCCGATCTTGACGGTCTTGCTCTTGAGCTCGTCGATGCGAAGCGTCGGCGGCTTGTTCGCGCGCACCTCGGGACTGCTCGTGCCGGCGCCAAGCGCGCCCGTCTCCGATGCCTTGACGACGTCGTCGACGATGTAGTCTGGCCGGAGCGAAGCGTAGGCCTTCTCGGTTTTGCCGTGCGTCGTGAGCGTCCAGACGAGCTCGTCTTTCTGGGTGAATCCGGCCGGGACCTTGACGCGGAACACGAAGCGGTTGCGACGCGGCAGGAAATGGGTCGGCTGTCCCTGATCCTGATCGATCGACCCGGCGCCGCCCACGGTGACCGCGTTGTCCGGGCCGATCGGGACGTCGAGCTCCTCTTCCCAGTTGCGATTCATGTAGCCGAACAGGAAGTATCTCGTGCCATCCGCCGCCTGTTCCCAGCCTTCGTAGGCGGGCGCGACATTCTGCCCCTTCGTGTACGTCAACGATTGAGCGGCGGTGAACGCCGGGGCGACGAACAAGGCCAGGAACGCCGCCATGAACGCGGCGGCGGGCACCGAGGTCACTGCGGCGGCCCTGAGGGCTTCGCGGCCGGTGCCGCCGGGATCACCAAGCAGAGCGGGCACCCGATGACGACGTCGTTTTTGGTCAAATGGAGCCGCTCGCGCCGCCGGGCCATCTCCTCTTGAAACTGCTCATCGGTCAACGCGACCCGCATGCCCAGGTCGATGAACATGTTCGCGACCGAGCGATTCCCCGACCCCTGCCAATTGCGCGGGTCGGGCACGTTCTTGTTCGACGGCGAGTTGTCCATGAAGCCGACGATATGGAGGATGGTCCCCTTCGGCAGGAGCGGCGCCGAGTCGTCGGCGTAGTCGTACCCCCGCACCCAGTTGTGGTCGTAGCCCACGCAGTTGAGCGTCTGGATGGTGTATCCCCAGATCGCTTCCAGGCACATGCGGGCGCCGGGCGCATGCAGGTGCGGCTCGAACGAGATGATCTTCGTGTGCTGCTGCAGCACCGTGTACGCATGGAGCTGCTGATTGGCCTCCATCGCGCGGATGTCGATGTCGACGCCATTGCCCAGCCCGAACACCGCGCGCTTGTAGGTCGGTTGATACCCTTTCGGTTGGAGCTTGAAGCCAATCTCGAGGTGGGCCCGCGTATCGCGCCCGTTCGAGTGCAGGTGCACCGAATCGGACACGATGCTCGAGCCGGCTTTCAGGAGACGCGCCGACTTGGGATCGAAGAAATCGGGGTTCCGGCCCACCTCGTGGACGGGCCAGTTCACCGCCTCTTCGTCCGTAAAAATCGCGAGCGGATCCGGCGTCTGGTCGCTCTTCGTCGGATCGAGCACCTGGGTTCGCCAGATCATGTGGTGGAACACGAACCGGCCGCCCACCGTGGC
>Ga0182041_10001143_pt1 | contig 13232 bp, 12 predicted proteins | sample flu12Cox44000178_FD_125967 | JGI IMG/M metagenome (GOLD analysis project Ga0182041, IMG submission 125967) | Lab enrichment of tropical soil microbial communities from Luquillo Experimental Forest, Puerto Rico - flux8day.12C.oxic.44.000.178 | ecosystem: Environmental > Terrestrial > Soil >...
AGCCGAGGGCATCCACCTCGATCGCCTTGAGAAACCGCTCGCGCGCATCGGGCTTCACGCGGACCTTCACCCACATCGCCAGCATTTCGATCCCCTTTCCGTGGAGCTGTGATAGAGTGCGGACATATCGCGGATTTCAGATATTTTGAACACCCTCAAACGCAAAGGGAGAGCCGTCATGAAGGTGGTCACGCTCAAAGACATTCCGAATGTGCCGGTGGAAGGCGCCGCCGTGGCGATCGAAGGATGGACCGGGCCGGTTCAGCGGTCCCGCCAGACCATCATCCAGCCCGGGGAGTCCAAGAACTTCAATTGCAGCGTCGTGAACTTCAGCCAAGGCTGCACGACCGGATGGCATACGCACGACTGCGACCAGATTTTGATCGTGACCTCGGGCTCGGGCATGGTCGCCAACGAGCACGAACAGCGCGAGATCAATCCGGGCGACGTCGTGCAAATCAAGGCCGGCGAGCGCCATTGGCACGGCGCGAAGGCCAATTCGACGATGGGCCACATCACGATCACCCTCGTCGGCGGCCAAGCCACCTGGGGCTAGCCCGGCCCGCGCGCGCCGCTTCCAATCATTTATCCCGTCGACGCCGCGACAGCAGGTCCCCAGACCAAGGGCCCTGCGACCGCTCTGGACTCCCGCTGTCGTGGGTTGAAGAGCGGGAGCTCGGGAGGGATCGCAGAAGTGGAAACATGACCGTGGCATCGGGCAAGCCACCGCAGGGCGGCTGGGCGCGGATGGTTGTCGAGCTGCACGTCAACAACCTGAAGACGAGCCTTTCGTTCTGGCGGGACATCCTGGGCTTTGAGATCGCCTTCGAGAGATCAGAAGAGCGCTTCGCATATCTGGAGCATCCGGAAGGTCACCAAATCATGCTGTGTCAGCGGCATGGTCGGTTCGAGACGGGGCCTTTGGATTATCCCCTTGGCCAGGGAGCGATGCTTCAGATGTATTTTGGGAGTATCGGACCTGTGCTGTGTGCCTTGGAGGTGCGCAAGTGGCCAATCTACCTCGGGCCGCGGGAGATGTGGCGCAGGACTGGAGATTGTGAGAGCGGACAGAGAGAAGCTTTCGTGCAGGACCCAGACGGGTACCTGCTCATGATCGCAGAGAATATCGGTTGCAGACCGCTTTGATCAACCGCAGCGCCGCGCTCAATACGGGCCGGGGCATGCGGAGGACGTGCTGGCCGATACAGGCGAGGATCTGGTTGGTCGAGATCGGCGCTGGGTCAGACCGGCTCTTTTACGTGCGTGGCCGCATCAGTCGCAGTGATTCGGAATCGTTCATCACCGATAGCTGCGCGTTTTTTTAGAAAGTCCTCGTATGCCCGCGCCATCGCCGGTGAGACAGTTCGGCCAAGACTCGGCGACATGGCGCGGCTCGCGCGCCGGGATCGATACGTGGTGTATCATTGCACCTCTCCTATGATCGATACGGGATGCCGTCGCTCGACCAGGATGATCCGTGACCGGCACGGCGGGACAGCAAGAGATTTCGCATCAAATCCCGCTCCGTCCACAACAGCGGCAATCCGATTTGGCCTCTCTTTACGACCTGCCTACGGCTGTGACTGGTTATTTCCACCGACAAATAACACCGTCGTTGCCAGCGCCCGCCAAAACACAGCTCCACGATTGATTCACACGGGCAATGGCGCGCACCGCGCCGTTATTTATGTCCACGCTGCAGATGCTATGAGCGGCCTGATAGCCGTATACGTGGGGCAGTTCACTGCACAATGGAAGGCCTTCTACTGTCGGTGTAATCGATACCTTTGTATTCCCCGGTGCGACGATTACTCGGTAGAGCGGCGCGTCGTCCGAGTAGACCTGAGGATCGTTGGGCCAGGAATACGCATGAGGAAATACCTTGTGAACTTTATCGTCGCCAATGCAGAGCGCTTCCGTGTTAGAGGGATCGACGTCCTTGCAGAGACCGAATGGAGGCTGCGTGGACTTATCCATTATTTTCGTGTAGGGATTAATGTAGTCGTACGGAAAGGTGCAGATGTTGGCGGCACACTGCTTCGCCTGGTTGAATGCGCGGAGCTGGCACGTATGGTCGACTTCGCTGCCTGGATTGATCCAGCACGCAGCATGCACCCCGTGCTTCTCGCAGTCGGCATCCGTCTTACAATTCTTCTGGCCGTATAGCTCCCCCGTAGGGGCGCAAAATGTCTTCCAATTAGAGCATGTAGTAGGGTCGGTGGGGCTTTTGCAATTTGTGGTCCCCGGTTCGAACTGCGGTTCGAGAGGGAACTTGTACTTGCCACAATTCGAGAAGCAGGCGACCGTACCGTCCCCTCCCTCCGGTTTGCCGTTGTTTTCTTCGATGACGTAACCAAAAACTGTCCCGTAATCCCCGGTAGACGTAAGTTGCGAACGTTTGAGCCGGAACGCCTCGGGACACCGATCGTTCGCTCGCAAATCGTCTCCATAGACCGACATAGGAGAGTTCGGAAGGAAACCAGCGGGCTGGGTTAACAGAATATGTTCTCGGGGGCACCAGGGTCGGAAGCATCGCCGCCGACCGCCTGGATGTCCATGGTAAGGCTCGCGCCATTCACGGCGCTGATATCGAAGTTATCTTTGAAGTAGGTAGCACCTGTCGTGGATTTCGATTCTTGGTAGAAAGTCCATTCGGTAAACGTCGCTGCTCCCGGTGGTCCCTTTTGTGCCTTGCTGGTATCGTATACACCACCAGCGCCACCGGTCTCGCACTGCGCAATGTTCGCGGCGATGTCATAACGGCAACCGGTTCGAACCCAGATATTCGGGCCTATACTACCTTTCGGACTGGTGTCCGCCCAAGCCGGCGGTATGTCTATGGTCAGAACATTCTGGGGCGATGAGCTCGCGGGTGCCATAACCCAAGTTCCCTCTCGGGGGAAGACCGGAGTTGCCGGCTGACCCGCCGCATGGGCAGCGTTCGCGGCGCAAAGCAACGTCTGGTCGGAACAGTTCACCAGCTGTACCACTCTGACAGCGGGGGGTGTTGGAGTAGGAACGGGTAGGCCTGCCAGGCATGGATCCTCAGCCGCCGCCGCGGCCGAGGGGTCAACACTCCAGAAAACTGAGCTGAACCCAAAAACCAAAAGCGCAAAAATGGGATTGACTACGCGAGCTCCTAAAACGGTGAACGTGGTTTGGATTGCCATCGGCGTTTCCTCTGTTTTTCCGCTGCGACGGGTTTGTCTGTCCGTAGGGCGCTTCGCCACGGGTGCTCGGATCAACTCGGCGAGGAGATCCTCGATCCGAGCAGCCGCAGCCCGGCGGCATTAAACCGTCTATCCCCGGCGTACGCTACGAAAAGCGAATGGAGAAACGAAAAACGCACTTAGTTGGGATCAGCCCGTTACGCGCAGGCAAAGCCACGTCGGCTGCCCGACGCCCGGTACGGTATCATTCGGCAGCGACGTGGGGCACGTCAGGATGTTCGGCTACGACGAGTTCCTGTTTTTTCGACAGCCTCTTAATTCTCTCACGCAAGGTCTGGAACAGGACATACAGGCCCGGGATCACAAAAATCCCGAGAAAGCTCGCTGCAACCATCCCGCCAAAGACCGCGGTGCCGACGGCTCGGATTGTCGCCGCACCGGCGCCCGATGCAATAACGAGTGGCACCAGTCCGGCGATGAATGCAAATGATGTCATCAGCACGGCGCGGAACCGCAATCTCGCGGCTTCGATCGCCGCGACGACGATTTCCTGGCCGCGCCGGCGCTGTTCCATGGCAAATTCGATGATCAGGATGGCGTTCTTGGCGGCGAGCGCGATCAGAACGACAATGCCGATCTGCGCATAAAGGTTGTTGTCGAGCCCGAACAGTTTAAGCGCCGCCATTGCCCCGAACAGGCCGACGACAACCGACAACAGCGCGGCAACCGGTATCGTCCAGCTCTCGTACAACCCGACGAGGAACAGATAGGCAAAGACGATCGCCAGCCCGAGGATGTAACCGGTTTGCCCCGCTGCTGCCTTTTCCTGCAACGCAGTGCCGGTCCACTCATACGAAAACCCGGGCGGCAACGTGCTGGCAGCAACGGCCTGCATTGCAGCGATCGCTTCGCCCGACGAGTAGCCCGGAGCCGGTCCGCCATTGACCGTCACCGAACGCAGATTATTGTAGCGGACGATTGATGATGGAGCGGTGATCAGCTGGACATCGGCGACGGTCCGCAGCGGCACGAGGTCCCCTTGCGCTGTTCGCACTCGCACGCGAAAGATGTCGTCGACCCCCTTGCGGTCGGCCGCATCTGCCTGGACCTTGACCTGCCAGGTGCGGCCAAAGCGGTTGAAGTCGTTGACGTAAGCGCCGCCCATCGTGGTCTGCAATGCGCTGAAGATGTCGTCGATCGACACCCCCAACGTCTCCGCGCGCTCGCGGTCCAGTCTCAAATAGACCTGCGGGGTCTCGGCACCGTAAGTCGTGTAGACATTGGCGAGCGCGGGGTTCTGGTTGGCGGCAATGACGAGCCCGTCCGACACGGCCGCGAGATCTTCCGGTGTCGCGCCGGAGAGCGTTTGCAGTTGCAGTTCGAACCCGGCGGCGTTGCCGAGTCCAGCGATCGGCGGCAGGTTGAAGGCAATGACATTGGCGGCGGCGATTTGCCGGAATAACGCATTGACCTCGGTCAGTGCCGAAAACACCGAGAGTGACTGGTCGGTTCTTTGATCGAAGGGCTTCAGCCCGACAACCACGATGGCCTTGTTCGGCAGGGCAAGGCCATCGACGAGGCTATAGCCGGCGACCGTCATCAGGTTTTGCGTCCACGGCCGGTCCTGGATCATCTTCTCGACTTGTGCCAGAACCTTGGTTGTGCGGTTCAGCGACGCGGCATCCGGCAGCTGGATTTCGACAAAAAAGGCCCCCTGATCTTCCTCGGGGAGAAAGCCCGTGGGCACGAGTTTTGCCAGCCCACCGGCGCCCAGTGCGAAGGCCACTACCAGCGCCACCGTTATCAGCGAGCGGCGCGCCAGTGGCCGCACGATGGCCGAATACCCGTCCCGGCTCCGGTCGATGCCGCGCTGGAAAAGAGCGATCAGTCCGCGTGGCTGACCGCGGTGTCTGAGCAGCAGAGCGCATAAAGCCGGCGAGAGGCTGAGCGCGTTGATTGCCGAGATCAGCATCGACACCGACACGGCGACGGCGAATTGTTGGTAAAGTTGGCCGGTGATCCCAGGGATGAAGGCGGTCGGCACGAATACCGAGAGCAGCACGAGCGTGATCGCGATAATCGGTGCGGTGACCTGTGACATCGCCTTTTCCGCCGCCTGGGCGGGGGTCAGCTGAGGCTCCGTTTCAAGGATATGCTCGACGGCTTCAACAACGACGATCGCATCGTCAACGACAATGCCGATCGCCAGCACCAGCGCGAGCAGCGAGATAGTGTTGGCCGAGAAGCCGAGCGCCAACATCACCGCAAATGTGCCGACCAGGGCCACGGGCACGGCAATGATCGGGATCAACGTGGCCCGCAGACTGCCGAGGAAGACAAAGACGACGATGCCGACGAGCACGAAGGCCTCGAGCAACGTCTTCTCTACCTTGTGGATCATCGCGTTGACAAAGACCGTCGTGTCGTACATCACGTCGTAGGCGACATCCTCGGGGAGACTGGGCTCTAAATCTTTCAGTGCCTTCTTAACGCCGGCGGCCACTGCGACCGCGTTGGCCCCGGGCGATTGGTTGATTGCGATCCCTTCGCCGGGTCGTCCGTTATAGCGAACGAGAGCGTCAGCGGATTTCGAGCCGAGCTCGGCCCGCGCGATGTCCTTGATGCGGACGATCCCGCCATCGGGGGTTGCGCGGACGACAATGTTGTTGAATTCCTCGACCGTGGTCAGCCGCCCTTGCGTGGTTATGTTCAGCTGAAATTCGACCTCGGGGACTAGCGGCGCGGCGCCGACGCGGCCGACTGCGGCCTGAGTATTCTGAGAGTTGATCGCCTTGACGACATCGGCGGGGGTAATGTCGAGGCTCGCCATGCGGTCGAGGTTCAGCCAGATCCGCATCGAGTATTCGAGATCGCCCCATTGGGTCGCATCGCCCACACCGGGCACGCGCTTCAGGGTATCCACAATATTTATTTTGGCATAGTTCGACAGAAACAGCGCGTCGCGGCTCCCTTTTGGCGAATAGATCGCGACAATCTGCAACAGTGAACTCGACTGTTTTCTCGTGGTGACGCCATTTCGCTGCACCTCCGGCGGCAGCAGCGCCAGCGCCTGGTTGACGCGGTTGGTGACATTGATCGTGTCGATATCGGGGTCGCTTCCGACCTGGAAGGTTACCGTGAGAGAGTAGCTGCCGTCGCCGCCGGAAGTGGACCTCATATAGATCATCCGGTCGACGCCGTTGACCTGAGCTTCGATGACCTGGGCGACGCTCTCTTCCACGGCTGCGGCCGAGGCGCCGGGATATATTGTCGTCACCGTTACTTGCGGCGGCACAATGTCGGGAAACTGCGCGACCGGAAGCGTGCCGAGCGCGATCACGCCGGCGATCACAATGACGATCGCGATGACGATTGCGAGCCGCGGACGATGGATGAAGACGGAGGAAATCATCGTGGCCTGCGCTTTCGTCAACCGGCCGGGGACGATGCCAACTCTGGCGTCACGATGATCCCGGCCCGGATGCGTTGCTGTCCCTGAACCACGACGCGCTCACCCGACTCTATCCCTTCATTGACGACGGCGAGCCCGTCACGGACGGTGCCGATACGGACGCGGCGCTGCTCCACCTTATTGTCCTGGCCGACGACAAACACGTATGAACCGGTTTGGTCGATTGCGGTGGCGGACTGCGGGATCACGACGACCTTGTCGCCGCCCTTCTCCTCGATGATGACGCGGACCGTCTGGCCGGTGGTGAGAATGTCATCGGGATTGGGAAACATCGCGCGGACGGTCTGGCCGTCGGTTCGCGGGTTGACTTGGACGTCGAGAAAATCGACGCGCCCCATTTCGCTGTAGAGCGAGCCGTCGGCCAGTCTGACGCGGGCCCGCACCTTGCCGGTCGGGTCGGTTTCGCGGGCTTCGAGCATCTCGCGCTGAGTTACGGAGAAGAGCACCTGCATCGGATCATCTTTGACGACCGTCGCGAGCACACCGCTGTCGGGTCCGATCAAATTGCCAGGTGAAACTGCCGCCCGTCCGATCCGACCGCTGATCGGTGTCTTGATTTCGGTGTAAGAGAGCTGGATCTCGGCATCGCGCAGGTTCGCCTCGGCCTCGATGACAGCGGCTTTGGCCTCACCCTGCTCCGCTGTTCTTTGGTCGAGCTGGGCGATTGGAGTATTGCCTTTTCTCGCGAGCTCGGCAGTGCGCTGCAACTGCCGATCGGCATTCGCCAAAGTTGCCTGGGCGGCAGCGAGCTGGGCCTTACGCTTGTCGACCGCGGCCTCGAAGGGCTCGCGCTCGATCGTGAAGACCACTTGGCCTTCCTTGACGTCGTCGCCGTCCTTGAACAGGCGCGGGCCGAGAAAGCCTTGCACGCGCGCCCGCAGATCGACTTTTTCGAGCGCCTCGGCTCGGCCGACGAATTCGGCCTGTTTGGTCATCGACCGCAGGTCGGCCGCCTGGACCAGCACCGCAGGCGGCGGACCAGCCTGCTGGGCCTCGCCCGGAACTCCACTAAGGATCAGAAGCGCCGAGGCAAAGCCGAAACAAGAGAAGCTGGAACGCATCGCACCCACCGTATGCCCGCCGTGACTTACCTCGTGCAGCCCCGCTCCGCGGCTGCTTGGATCTCACGGGAATGCCCAATCAGAACCCCCGCCGGCCTCGCCGACAGCTTACCCCGTCGATGTCCGGCGGTGCGCTACGAAAAGCGTAGCGGAGCAACGAAAAGCCGGTACGCGCGGGCAAACCGGCTTGTGCCCGAAGACCCCCGGTAACTTTCCGGCTCGAGCCGAAACCGCCGTTGGTCGAGCGGCGCCTATTTCTGAGAACTGAACTCGTGCTCGTTTTTTCACTCGGCGGAAGGTTCACCCAAACCGTTTGAGGAATCAGATGCGGGTCGGCAACTTCGATCCTGGTAAAATATCCGGCCACGCGAGTCACAGGGTCAGCCGCGGTATCAATAAGATCTCGGCATGCCGAGGACGTGCTGGCCAATATAGGCGAGGATCAGGTTGGTCGAGATCGGCGCGGTCTGGTAGAGCCGGGCCTCGCGCCATTTGCGCTCGATGTCGTATTCCTTCGCGAACGCGAAGCCGCCATAGGCCGAGAATGTCGCTTCCGCGGCATGCCAGGTCGCTTCGGAGGCCAGCAATTTGGCCATATTGGCGTCGGCGCCGCATTCCCTGCCGTCGTCGAACAGCGCCGCGGCGCGGCGGCAGATCATATCGGCGGCCTCAAGCTCGGCATAAGCGCGCGCTAGCGGGAATTGTATGCCCTGGTTTTCCCCGATCGGCCGGTCGAAGACGATGCGCTCCTTCGCGTAGTCGATGCCCTTTTGCAATAGCCAGCGGCCGTCGCCGATGCATTCCTGCGCGACCAGGATGCGCTCGGCATTCATCCCGTCGAGGATGTAGCGGAAGCCCTTGCCCTCCTCGCCGATCAAGTTTTCGGGCGGCACTTGGAGGTTGTCGAAGAAGACTTCGGTCGTGTTGTGGTTGATCATCGCTTCGATCGGGCGGATCTCGACGCCGTGCCCCAAATTCTCGCGCAGATCGACGAGAAAGACCGACAGCCCGTCGGTGCGCCGCTTCACTTCGTCAACCGGGGTCGTGCGCGCCAGCAGCAGCATCAGGTCGGAATGCCGGGCCCGCGATGTCCACACCTTCTGGCCGTTGATGACGTAATGGTTGCCCTGGCGCATCGCCCGGGTCTTGAGCTTTGTCGTATCGGAGCCGGTCGTCGGCTCGGTCACCCCGAAGGCCTGCAGCCGCAACTCGCCCGACGCGATCTTTGGCAGATAGCGCCGTTTCTGTTCCTCGCTGCCGTGACGCAAGACGGTGCCCATGATATACATCTGCGCGTGGCCCTGGCTGGCGGTGCAGCCCGAGGCGTTGATCTCTTCGAGGATCACTGCGGCGGCGCGCAACGGCAGGCCCGAGCCGCCATATTCCTCGGGAATCAGCGAGGCGAGAAAGCCGCCCTGCGTCAGTTCGGTGATGAACTCGGTCGGATAGGCCTGCTGCGCCTCGAGCTTGCGCCAGTAATCGCCGGGGTAGCGCTCGCAGATCTTGCGTATCGAGTCGCGCAGCTCGGGATAATCCTCACCGAGGGCGACCATCGTCGGCATACCGCTCATTTGCCCTCCTTGTTCCGCGGTTTGACCGCAAAATAGCCCCACCCCACGAGGTTTGCACGATGCGCCTACCGTTGCGAATCTTCATCATCGAATTGCCGCAATCATATTGCATATTACGTTAAGGGCAGCGCGCAGTTACCGGCCATCGCCGGTTGGCTTAGTTACAACCGGAATTAGAATTTGCTGCTGATTCGCTGCAGATTGCAGCAAGAGTAATAACAGCTCAATTTATGATTGCAAGCGCAACCAACAGAGCCTCGCTTATTGAGCGCGTCGATAGCGCCGGCACTCGAAGCGGATCAGGTCGCGGAAATGCGGGCGCATTTTCTGCGTCCACGCGGTGTCGCCCGCCTTGCGCCATTCCGTCGAACGCAGCGCGTCAAGCGAGGCCAAATGGTAGAGCGCGACATAACGCTGCGTCCCGCCGGTGCCGCGATAGCGGCGCGCGCACAACACGCCGGGCACCGCGCCCAACTGCGGAATGTGCTCGGTGTTGTACCATTCGTTGAATTCGTGCTCGTGCTCGGCTGCGACATTCATGCAGACGACAAGCAGCGCCGCAGCCTCGCGCGGAGCCGTCACGTCACCCGGGAACAATTGCTCGCCCTCGTAGCGCAACAGCGACTTGCGAAACTTGGCGGTGCGCTTGGTCCAGGGCGAGGAATTCTCGCCCGCGATCGCGAGATAGGGCGGGCTATGCAGCACGCCGACATTGTCGAGATCGTAGGTCGCAACGGAAATCTTCGGGTTGTCGGCGCCGATCCAGCGGTCGCCGTTCAAGAAACCCGGCACCCGCAGGCGCTCGGGGATGTGCTCGAGATCATACCAGTCGTGAAACTCGTCCTCGGGCGCCGCCGAGAAATCCATCGCCGCGAGCAGAATACCCTTTGTCATCGCTCCCTCCCGATAAGTCTGCGGCATGATCGCCGAGACTTACCGGGGTTTACAGCAAAGAGTAGCTGGCGTCAGCGGCGCCCTCGCGGTTGCGCCGCGGCGGCCGCCTGCTGGCGGAACAGCGTATCGGCGGCCTGCTTCTGCGTATCCGTCAAACTCGCATAGAGGCTGTCGAATGCGGCCGCGAGATGCTGGGTATTGTCCGCGTAAGCGCGCGCGATCTGCGCATATGAGTGCATGTTGTCAATCGCGCTCATCGTCGCCACGGAACCGGCGCGCTGCGCGAACAGCGCATCTGTGCTCGCCGCGTTGTCGCGCATCGCCTGCGCGAAAGCTTCCCAAAGCGGCATCTGCGCCTCGGTGATACCGAGTTGCTTCTGCAACATGCGGATCCGCTCTTCGGCCGCGGCTTGGGTAGCACCGGATGGCTGTGGTGCAGCCGGTTGCGCCGCAGCCGGCGAAGCCGAAGGCGGCGCCGACTGTGCGAGACCAACGCAAGGAACAAGCAAAACCGCCAATGCGGCCCATCGCAGAACGGGTGAGACGAACATTTCTACCTCCCAGAATTGGATAGCTCAGCGCCCATGACCGTGCCCGCCGCCGAAGCCGCCGCCTCCGCGCGCCTCGCGCCAGCCACCGCCGCCGCCGTGCCAGCCACCACCGCCGCCGCCCTGCCAGCCGCCGCCCTGCCAGCCGCCGAAACCTCCGCCATGCCCGCCGCCGAAACCGCCTCCCCGCGCCGCGTGCCCGCCCCAGGCGGATGCGCGGCCGGCTCCCCATGCGGTACGTCCCGACGATCGTTCGTGGAAGCCGCCCGCCATGCCGGCAAACCCGGATTCCTGCCGACCGAAATGAGCGATCGTCGCACCCGCCCCGAAGGCCGCGAAGCCGCCGGTGACAAAACCGCCATGCCACCAGCCGGGCCCGATCGTCGCGAAGGCCAAGACGGGAGGCCCGATGACGAAACCAAAGGCCGGCGGCGCGAAAATGACGAACGGCGGTGCCGCTGCGACGACGAGTTCGGGCGGCGGCGGGACGAGGATCGGCGGCGGCGCGGCGGCGCCAAGCAGCGGGCCGATCGGCAGCGGTGGGACCGGCGCCGGGGGAGCAGCGGCCACTGGCGGGCCGACGGCAGCGGGCGGCGGCGGTGCGATATAGGGAAGTCCGGCGACGATCGGCGGCGGTGCCGCGTAGATCGGCGGTGGCGCAATGATCACCGGCGGAGCAACGATCACGCCGATCGAAGCGCCGACCAGCAGGCTTCCCCACGCCCACGCACCCGGGCCCCATCCCCAGCCAAAGCCGCCCCAGCCCCAAGAATGGCGCCAATCCCACCAGGCCCCGCCGGCTGGACCGAAAAATGCTCGCCCGCCCCAGCCGTGCCCGAATTCCGCCGAGGCGAAATTCCCGCGCCAGCCGGGACCACCCCAGCCGTGCTGGTACCACCCGAGATGCCGGCCATTGTCGTGCCAGCCGCCACCCCAGCCGCCGCCATGCCAGCCTCCGCCGTGCCAGCCACCACCGGCCCAACCGCCATTACCGTGCCAGCCACCACCGGACCAACCACCGCCGCCGCCGTGCCCGCCGCCCTCGTGCCCCGCTTCGGCGGGGCCGGCCGCGACAATCGCCAGCGCCGCGGCGGCGACGAGCAGCTTCGCCCTCACAGTAGGGTACGTCATCGACGATCAACCTCACCCGCCGCGCGCAGCGGCAATTATTCGCTTCGATTGAGCCTAATATACGCGGACTCTACGCGAGATTGCTGAATCCAAAAAGGGGCAATTTTCTATAGGGTTAAGGAGTCCTTACCGAGGCTCGCGGTCTAACCTGCCGGCGAAGCGAGTTTCGGTTTAAGATCGCGCTAAACCGTACGGAGGGATGGTCATGACAGCTCACACGCCCTTTCTCAGGGACGCGGAAACGCTGGGGCCGTTGGCCTCGCGCTATGTCAAGGTCGGCAACCTGCCGTGGAAGCCGACGCCGTGCCCCGGCATCGACATGAAGATCCTGCTCGAAGAACCGGAAACCGGGCTGATGACTGCGCTCTTCCGCTGGCAGCCGGGTGCCGAGCTGGCGCTCCACGAGCATGTCGAGATCGAGCAGACCTTCGTCATCGAGGGCAGCCTCGTCGATGACGAAGGCGAGGTGACCGCCGGCAATTACGTGTGGCGCCCCAAAGGCAATCGCCACATCGCGCGCTCGCCGAACGGAGCGCTGGTGCTGTCGATGTTCCTGCGCCCGAACAAATTCCTCGCCGGCGGTGCCGCTGGACAGGATTTGCGATAGGGAGGGCGGTCATGACCCTCAAAATCTATGGTGTCGCGCGGTCGCGCGCCTTTCGCACGCTATGGATGGCCAAGGAGCTCGGGCTCGACTACGACCATGTGAAGGTCGATTTCGCGACCGGCGAAACCCGCACCCCGGCGCATCTCGCGCTCAATCCCAACGGGCATATCCCGGTCATCGACGAAGACGGCTTCGTGCTGTGGGAGTCGATGGCGATCAATCTCTATCTCGCCAAGAAACACAGCCTCGGCCGCCTCTATCCGACCCGCCCCGAAGACGAGGCGGGGGCCTGGCAATGGAGCTTCTGGGGGATGACCGAGGTCGAGCGGCCGGTGCTGACCGCGCTCTTCAACCGCGCCATTCTGCCCGAGGACAAGCGCGATGCCGCAGCCGCAGACTCCGCCGAGCGGATGCTCGCGCAACCGCTCAAGGTGCTCGATGGCGTGCTCGGCCGCGGCACGAACCTCCTCGGCGACAATTTCACCGTCGCCGACCTCAACGTCGCGAGCATCCTCTCCTGGGCGCGGCCGGCGAATGTCAACGTGGCGCCGTTCCCTAAAGTTGCCGAATGGCTGAAGAACTGCGCCGAGCGCCCAGCCGCCCGCGCCGCCCGGCAATTGCAGCGGGATTAGAGCGGGCACCCAAGGATGGCCAATATGCGACTGACGCGCCGCCAAGCGTTGGCGCTTGGGCTCGGCGGCACCCTATTGCCGAGCCCCTTCATCGGAGGAAAGGCGATGGCGGAAAGCACCCCGGACACAGTCGTCTATGTCTCCAA
>Ga0182041_10001153_pt1 | contig 13141 bp, 7 predicted proteins | sample flu12Cox44000178_FD_125967 | JGI IMG/M metagenome (GOLD analysis project Ga0182041, IMG submission 125967) | Lab enrichment of tropical soil microbial communities from Luquillo Experimental Forest, Puerto Rico - flux8day.12C.oxic.44.000.178 | ecosystem: Environmental > Terrestrial > Soil >...
AAGGGAGGTCAGATGCCTGACGCGCTAAAACGCCTGGCCACGTTAGAGGAGAACGCGGGAAAACCTGCCGAGGCGGCCGCGACACTGGGGCGCGTGAACTACATTTATCCAGTCAAAGACGAGGATCTGCATCGGCGCCTGGGGGAGCTGCTGTATGCGCAGAAACGGTACGACGGTGCCATCCGCGAATACGCCGCTCGGGTCGCGTGCAATCCGGTGGACAAGGCGGGAGCGGAGTTCCACCTGGCACAAGCGTATTTTGCCGCGGGCCAGAACGACAAAGCCGAGGAAACCGTGCTGGCGGCGCTCGAAATTGCTCCCGGCTATCGCCCGGCACAAAAACTATTGCTTGCATTGCAGCGGTCGCCCGCAAAACCGGACTGAAGGGAATGAAAATCCATGGTCGCTAGTGTCGGAATGAATCAAGAAGCGGCAGCTCTGCAGAAGCGAATCGAGCGCTTTCAGATGGTGCGCGAGCAAATCCTCCGGCAAGTGCGCGAGGTGATCGTTGGCCAGCAAGAGGTGCTGGACCAGGTATTGATTGCCATTTTTGTTGGTGGTCACTGCCTCATGACTGGCTTGCCCGGCACGGCGAAAACCTTAATGGTGCGTACGACCGCGGAGGCGCTCGGATTGAAATTCCGGCGTATTCAGTTCACACCGGACTTAATGCCGTCGGATATCACGGGCACGGACATTATCGAAGAGGACCTGACGACCGGCCATCGCAAGTGGACCTTCGTCGAAGGACCGATATTTGGGAACGTGCTGCTGGCGGACGAGATCAACCGCACGCCTCCCAAGACGCAATCCGCGCTCCTCGAAGCGATGCAAGAGCACTCCTGCACCGTGCGCGGAAATCTGCACCAGCTTCCGGCGCCATTTTTCGTGTTGGCGACGCAGAACCCGATCGAGCTGGAAGGAACGTATCCGCTGCCCGAGGCGCAGTTGGACCGCTTCCTGTTCAACGCAATCCTCGACGATCTGAGCGCCGAAGACGAACTGAAGGTGATCGACTTGACCACCGCGACGCGGGTACCGAAGGTGGAAGCGGTAACTTCGGCCGAAGAGCTGCTCGAGTTTCAGCAGCTCGTGCGCATGGTGCCCATTGCGGAAACACTTTCGCGCTATGTCGTGGCCCTGGTGCGGGCCACGCGGCCCAAAAGTGAAAAACCCCACGAGCTGGTGAAGAGATATGTGAACTACGGAGCCAGCGTGCGCGCGGCGCAATTCATTGTATTGGCGGCAAAGGCCCGGGCGCTTTCGAACAGGCGATATCATGTCAGCTACGAAGACATAACTTCCGTGGCTGTGCCGGTGCTGAGGCACCGAATCCTGCTGAACTTTCACGCGGAGTCCGACCAAGTCGGCGCGGACGAGATCCTGAAACAACTGATCCCGCAGGTGGAACGGCCCGAGGAGAACTGATGCAAAGGTTCCTCGATCCCAACGTGCTCGCCGGCATTTCTTCGCTGGACCTGTTGGCGAAGACGGTGGTGGACGGCTTCGTGGCCGGTTTGCATCGTTCGCCGGATTTCGGCTTTAGTCAGGAGTTTGCCGAATACCGCGCGTATGTGCCGGGGGATGACTTGCGCCACGTGGACTGGAACCTGTTTGCCCGCACGGAACGATGCTACCTGAAGCGCTACCGAGGCGAGACAAACACGCAGGTCACCGTACTTCTGGACGCGAGTAACTCGATGCAGTACACCTCGGGTCCGCCAACCAAGATGGACTACGCTCGCTTTATTGCCGCGTCGCTTTTCTATTTGGCGATCCACAATCAACGCGATGCGGCCGGGTTGATCGTTTTCGACGAAGACGTGCGGGAATACATCAGGCCGTCGACACGCCCCGGCCAACTCGCGCGGCTCTTCGCCGGACTTGAACGGGCCGAGCCGCGGGCGACAACCGATTTGGCCAAGCCCCTCCGGCATTTTCAGAATCTTCTACACCGGCGAGGAATCGTCATCCTGATCTCGGATTTTTACGAAGAGCCCGAAAAGATCGTTCGCGCGATCGCACCATTGCGGTTTCGCGGCAACGAAATCGTGCTGCTTCATATTCTCGATCCGCAGGAGATTCGCCCGGAGCTGCGCGGATCGGCGCTCCTTGTGGACCTCGAAACGGACCGGCGAATTGAGGTAATCCCCGAATATGCGAGAACTACTTATCGCGCGAAAATCGATACGCATATCGAAGAGCTTCGTTCGCGCGCACAAGGTGCGGGGATGGATTATCAATTACTGGTTACGAGTGAGCCGCTCGACCGGGCGTTGCGCGGATATCTCTCGTTGCGGCAGGCGGGTAACTGATGGGTTTTCTCGCGCCATGGTTTCTGGGTGGGCTGGCGGCGCTTGCCGTGCCCGTGTTTGTCCATCTGCTGCGGCGGCACAAAGCCACACCACGGCCGGTAAGCTCTCTGATGTTCTTCGAACGAGGCACACAAAGCTCCACGCGTCACCGGAGGCTGAGGTATCTCGTGCTGTTCGCGCTGCGCTGTGCGCTGCTGCTGCTGGTAGTACTGGCCTTCGCAAATCCGTATATCCGGAAGGCTACGCCAGACGCAAACTTCCGACTGCTCCTGATTGTGCTGGACCATTCCTTCAGTATGCGCGCCGGAACACGCTTCGCCGACGCGAAGCAACAGGCGCTCGCACTACTCGCCGGAAAACCACACGGGCAGAAGACGCAAATCATAAGCCTCGGCGGACAGTTTGAGATGCGAACGGCGGCGATCACGGATGACGCTCAGTTGCGGGCAGCCCTGGAAAACATTCAGCCGGGCGACGGACACGCGAACTTCGGCGAACTGGGCCAGGCCATGCGCTCGCTGACCGAAACGGAGGATGGGCCAATTGAGCTTCATCTCTTCAGCGACATGCAGCGCACTGCGATGCCATCGAACCTTGCTGAAGCAGTTCTACCGAACAACGTGGAGCTAATGTTGCATCCGGTCGCCGACGGCCCTGCACGAGCGAACTGGACGGTCGAGAGCGTAGAGGCCCCGGCCACGCTCTCCGATCCGAAAGATCCAAAGCACTCTCGCGTACAGGCGGTAATCGCGGGTTTCGGCACTCCGGCTGCCACGAAAACCGTATCGCTCCTGGTGAACGGTAAAACGATTGCGACGCGGAAGATCGAGGTGCCGGCCAGCGGCCGCGCGACGGTGGAGTTTCGACCGCTCGACGTAGGATACGGTTTCAACCGCTGCGAAGTGCGAGTCGAAGGCGAAGATGCATTTCCGGCAGATGATACCAGCGTATTTGCCGTACGACGGTCCGATCCCGAACGCGTGTTATTCGTACACGCTGCCGAGGATACGCGGTCAGCACTTTATTTTGGATCGGCGTTGTCGGCAGCAACCCAAGGTTCGTTCGCGGTGCAGTCGGTAGCCGCGGAGCAGGCAACCGATCTCGCCCCGTCGAAATACGCCTTCGTGGTCCTATCGGACACAGTGACGCTGCCTGGGATTTTTGAGCACACGCTCGGGCAGTATGTTGCGAATGGCGGCCGCGTCCTGATCGCGCTAGGCACCGCCGCCGGCCACCATCGACAGATTCCGCTGTGGGGCGGTGATGTGAAGGACACCCATGATTACGCGCGCGAAGGAGGCACGGCTACCGTAGGGCTCGTGGACTTCGGCTATCCGGCGCTCGATCAAGCGCAGCCCGGGGCCGATAACGGCGGTTGGGCTGACGTGAGGGTTTTCTACGCCGCAGTACCGGAACAGGGGCAAGCGCGCGTGGCTGCACGCCTCTCGGACGGCACACCGCTGCTGCTCGACAAGCAAGTGGGCGAAGGACACATCATGCTGCTCGCTTCGGGACTCGAAAACCTCACCAATGACCTGCCCCTCCATCCCATCTTTGTGGTTTTCGTCGATCGAATGGCTCGGTATCTCTCGGGTGACGAGCGTCTGAGCGGCTCGAAGGTGGTGGATTCCTTCGTGCAGTTGCGGGGCGCGGCTGAACCAGCAGGGGTGGCGGCGAACGTCGAGGTGATTGATCCGGACGGCCGTCGGCCCTTGTCCCTAAGCGAAGCGCGAACGATGCAATCTTTTCGGTTAGGACGCTCGGGATTCTATCAGATTCGATTCGCCAACGGACGAGACGCGGTCATCGGCGTGAACCCGGACCGGCGAGAATCGAATCTCGAGCCGCTGACCAAAGATGTGCAAGACCTGTGGAGCGGAAGCTCTGGAAGCAGAGGGACACAGCCAGCGGGCGCCGCACGGGTTCCCGTGAAAGCGCGTCCGGTAAGCCTTTGGTGGTACGTTATGATGCTTGCATTGGTGGTCGCATCGGCGGAGACCGCTCTGGCTAGCGACCACTTGGGCACGCAACGGGAGGAAGCATGAGCAACCGCAGCGAGCTCAACCGTTATATTACGCGCCTGCAGCAGCGGCTGCGGGTCGGTGTTTGGTTGCGCGGCGCAGCCATATTTACAGCCACGGCGCTTGCGGTTACCGTCGCGCTCGTGCTCCTGCTGAACCGCTTCGCGTTCCCGGCGCATGGCGTCACTGCGGGGCGATTAACGATCTTCGTTGCGCTCGCAGTGGCGGCCGTATTCGGTATCGTGTTGCCGGTGATTGGAGTGACTCGCGAGTGGGCTGTAGGCAAAGCGGAAGCTGCAAATCCCGGCCTGGAACAGCGCCTTACGACCTTTGAGGAGCAAGTGCGCAAGAGCAACGATCCGTTTCTGGAGCTGCTGGCTGCGGACACGCTGGCGCACACCAAGCAAACGGAGCCGCACTCGTTGGTTCCAGACAACCGTTTGTTCGCTCTCGGCGGCGCGGGAGTGGCTTGCCTCGCCGTGCTGGTGTGGATGATGGCTGACGGACCTGGGTACCTGGGTTATGGAGCGGCCATGCTCTGGACCAACAGGAACACCGCTCCGCTCTATGCCATTGCCGTGACTCCGGGGAACGTCGCGGTGCGGCGAAATAGCGATCAACTGATCACCGCGCACGTGACCGGGATGCATCCCGACAAAGCGCAGCTGTTCGCGCATTACGCGAGCGCCTCCGGATGGGAACCGGTGGCCATGCAGGACGAGCATGATACGGGCGGCGGCGCGACCTATCAGTTCGTTTTCGCCGGGCTGCCGGAGAATGTTGAATATTATGTGGCTGCAGGGCCGCTTGTCTCCACGCACTACAAACTGCGCGTGCTGGACCTGCCTTCGGTGAAACAAATCAAAGTTACCTACCACTATCCGGCATGGACGGGAATGAAGCCGGTGACCGAGGAACATTCCGGCGACCTGCGAGCAATCGAAGGAACGGAGGCCGCCATTGCAGTGGAGATGGATCGTCCTTTAAAGGATGGCCGGTTTGCGCTCGACAACGGCCAGATCATTCAGCTTGCGGGCGGCGAGGGAAACCGGTACCGAGGCTCAATTCGTTTGGAAAAGGATGGCGCGTATCATCTGGCGGACATCGATGGCGGCCAAGAGGTGCGCTTATCGGAGGACTACTTCATCGCCACGGATAAGGCAATGCCGCCGGAAATCTCGATTGATCGACCTGGCGGCGATTACCGGGCCAGCCCAATCGAGGAAGTGACCGTCGGCGTGACGGCGCGGGACGAGTTCGGTCTCCATGACGTGCGCCTGCACTACTCCGTGAACGGCGGGCCGACTCAGGACGTGAGCCTGCTTAAATCCGCTGGCGCGAAGAGCGCCAATGGTTCCCACATGCTGCCGCTCGAAGAATTCAAGCTGGTGCCAGGCGATTTGGTGAGCCTTTATGCGACTGCGCGAGATGGTCATAGCGAGGCTCGCACGGACATCAGCTTCGTCCAGGTGGAACCTTTTGAGCGCGAGTTTTCGCAATCGCAACAAACCGGAGGCAACGGCGGTGGGAGCGGTGGCAACAACCAGATGGAAATCTCCAGACGGCAAAAAGAGTTGATCGCGGCCACCTGGAAGCAGCAGAACGACAAGATGTCGAGTCCCAAGGAGGCATCTGCGGCAGGCCAGTTCCTATCCGACGCGCAGCGCAAACTTCGCGATCAGGTCATGGCGCTTTCGGTTCGCATGCAGAGCCGTGATCTTTCCCAGGCCAACGAGGAGTTCTCCGATTTCGACAAAGACATGCGGGATGCGGCGAAGGCGATGCTGCCTTCGGCGGAGAAGCTCGGACAAATGCAGTGGAAGGATGCGATGCAGTGGGAGCAGAAAGCGCTGCAAGCATTGCTGCGCGCCGAGGCCACGTTCCGAAAAATCGAAGTTGCCTTCGGACAACGCGGCGGTGGCGGGGCCGGTGCTCAAAACGCCGGGCGCGATCTGGCTAGTTTGTTCGATCTAGAATTGGACACGGAAAAGAATCAGTATGAAACCGCCGAGAAAAGATCTCCGGCGGAGCAGCGCGAAAAGGATGTAGAGGACGCCCTGAAGAAACTGGACGCGCTCGCCAAACGCCAGGAAGATTTGGCGAACCAGCAACGTGATTCGCAGCAGAGTTTCCAGCAACGCTGGGAACAGGAAATGCTGCGACGCGAAGCGGAGCAACTACAGCGCCAGATCGAACAAATGACACGGGGCGAGCAGAGTGCAAACGGTTCAGAGCAGAGTTCCGAGCAGCCGGGTGCGTCGGCGGGGAGCGGCTCGCAGACAGGCAAGTCCCGTGATCCGCGAACGGAGCAGGCACTACGGCGTTTGAGACAGGCGAGCGACGCGATGAAACGCGCCGACCGATCGCAACAGGGCGCAGGCGCCGCGGCGCAAGAGGCCGCCGATCAGCTTCGTCAAGCGTCGAATTTGCTCGCGGGCGTACAGCAGCAAGTTGCCTCGACGAAGATCGACTCTCTCGCGCGCGAGGCCAATCGATTGACCGAACAGGAGCGCGCACAAGCCCAGCAGATCGGCAAATTCGCCAACCAGCAGCGTGATGCAAGCCCGACGGATCTGGACCGTATGAAAGTGCGAGTTCAGGAGCGCGACCGCTTGGCGCAGGAGCGGCAGAAGCTCTCGGACGACCTCTCAAGATTGCAGAGAGGAATTCGCGATACTGCACGGGAAATGGCTCACACTCAACCGGAGGTTGCCCGGAAATTGCGTGGTGCACTGACGGAGATGGATGAGTCCGATCTCGATAATCATGTGCAAAGAACCGCAGACTGGTTGCGGCGCGGAATCGATCCAAATTCGAATGGCACCGAAACCGAGATCGCGCACGGTCTCGAGAAGCTGAACCAGCAGCTTCAGGACGCACAGAAAGAAGCCGGGCAAGGCAAGCCGGGACAGGCTGGCTCAAGCCAGCCCACCGCGACGGCGGCACTCGACCAGTTGGAGAGGCTTCGCAGCCAACTCGAAGGCATGACGGGTTCGCGCGGCAGCTCCGCGAGCGGGCAGAACTCCCGACAACAAAATGGCGGGCGTAACCAGCAGGACGGAAAGACGGGACGCGCCGGCCAGCCTGCCGGCGATAGCCTCCGCCGCGACAATCATTCCGGCGACCTAAGCGGCGATATTCGCTATGGCGGCGTAGACGGCACCGTATGGGACAACATCAACACTGGCAATAACCGGTACGGACGCCCGGGGGAGCGGCCTGCGCCCGTGGAACCGAGCAATCGGGACGATTCGGAGCGTACTTTTCAGCAGGGGATGCGAGACCTGAGCGAGTTGCGCCGCATGGTCCAAAACGATCCGCAAGCCGCGAAAGAGGTGGCCGACTTGGCGCGGCGAATGCAGCAGCTCGATCCGAGCCGTTTCCCGGGCAACCCCGCGATGGTGGAGCGCATGCAACGCGAACTGCTGAGCTCGGTGGACAAGTTGGAACTTGTGCTACGTCGCGAGGGCGCATCGAGCGGAGCCCGCGCTGGAAAGGCCTCCGCTGTCCCAACCGAATATCAGGAATCTGTCGCCGATTACTACCGGCGTTTGAGCAAGAATCCCTAGGAGCGCCAACACTGAGGCTTGGGCCACAATTCCAATACGAAGTTATTCACATCCGAACCCAAAGGCCGGCGTTCTTGACGGATTGAGGATTTCTTTTAGTGTTTTTCAACCCGTCTTTTTGATTTGCACGAATCGCCTGGTTTTATGCGGTCAGGAGCCTGCCGCAAATCGGCCGAAATCGCATTTCACGGCGCTTTCTCGCCGGGCCAGGATGCGGTGTGCCGCGTGAGAATCTCGTCTGAACAGCCTAAACCGCGTGCAGCTACGTGGAACGGACGAGGGAGGAAAACCTCAGGCTGCCGAATAGCCTTAGCCAGTCGCTCCAGCGTCTCCTAGCACAACTACGATGTACGATCCTCCCAGTCAACCCATTCGACCGGATGGATGGCTAAGTAGGCGCTCACCGCTTCGCCAAGGGTCGCGAAAAAGTGTTCTTGCCCGAAGCGCGCAAACAGCCCAAAGCGCTTCAACTTGTCCTTGACCGGATCCTTCATCTCGGCAAAGCAGAACTCGATGCCGGCAGCGTGCAATGTATCGTCAAGCTCGCAGACAACATCAGCAGCGGTGACGTCAACACTCGTGACCGGCTCAGCCGCGACCACGAGCCAGCGGACGGGCACGGGTGAGTTCGCAACAACGTCCAAGATGCGTTGGTGGAACAGCTCGGCGTTCGCGAAGAAAAGAGGTGCATCCCAACGGAACAGCACAAGGCCCGGAATCAAGCGTGCCGCAGGATGTCGTGCGATATCGTGATAGCCCTTGACACGTTCGACCCGGCCGAGCACCGCCGAATGCGGGCGCCAGCCGTCCCAGAGGAACTCAATCACCGCGATCACGACCGCCAGGGCAATACCCGGTATGGCGCCGAACACGGCCACACCTGCAAAGCAAGCCATCGAAAGCCAGAATTCCCAGCGCTGAATGCGATAGATGCGGCGCAGGTCCGAGACTTCAAACAAGCTAATGGCCGCGGCGATGACGATGGCAGCCAGAGCGGTGTGTGGCAGATGCTGGAGCAGTTGAGGCGCGAGCACCAGCAGGAGCGCGATGGCGAGTGCGCCTACCACCCCCGTCAGCTGGGTCCTGGCTCCCGCCGCCTCGGCCACCGGTGTGCGCGATGAGCTGCTGCTGATCGGGAAGCCCTGAAAGAACGCTGCCGCGAGGTTGGCGATCCCGAGACCGACCATCTCCTGGTTTGGATCGACGGGGCTGCGGAGGCGCGCCGCATATGTCCGAGAAAGCACGCTTGTGTCCGCGAATGAAACGAGGGCAACCGCAACGCCCCCAGAGATGATCGATACCAAGTCATTGACATGGACAAAAGGGAGGTGCGGCGAAGGCAATCCCGGCGGCAGAGGACCGAGAACAGACACGCCAGCGCGCGTTGCGAGGTCGAGCGCCGCGACGATAACGGTGGCGCCGACCACGGCCACTAGGATGCCGGGAAAGCGCGGCCAGCGCTTAAGGAGCAGTATGAGAGCGAGCGTGCTGGCGCCGATCGAGAGCGTCACGAGGTTCGTGCCACCTGCGTACACCTTGCTTACGATTCCCCACGTCTGACGTAGCGGTCCGTTCGCATTGACAGAGAATCCAAACAGCTTCGGCACTTGGCTCAACAGCACTGTAAGTGCAATGCCATTCATGTAGCCGTAGCGAATCGGCTTAGAGAGAAGCTCCGTGACGAAGCCCAGACGCGCGAACCCCACCGCTACGCACACGACGCCGGAGACGACTGCCATCATTCCGGCAAGTGCGACCGCACGTCCTGGGTCGCCTGCGGAAAGTGGCAGTACGACTGTAAGGATCACGGGCGCGAGCGCGGAGTCCGGGCCAAGGACGAGAATGCGGCTGGGACCGAAGACTGCGTACGCGAGTAATGGCACGATGGTGGCATAGAGGCCGTTGATACCCGGTACTCCGGAGGCCTCGGCGTACGCGATGCCGACCGGAAGGAGCATGGTCGTCATGACCAGGCCGGCCACAAGATCGTGCCGCAGCCAAGATCGATCATACCGCCGCAGAGTGACCAGCCCGGGAAACCAGCGTAGCCATCCGGTTCGATTCGCGTCTGTTGCAGGGCGAGAAATGCGACCAGGCTCGGCGACGCGGGGAGAGAGCGATTCAGTCATGGGTTGCTCCCTGACGACGACCATTGTCATGCAATCACTGCGCACAGCTCATCTGTAATTTTTCCCAGTAGTTCGGCGCACATCCCTACCACTACGCTCGAAGCTTTCAGGTTGGGAATCCAGCTGTTCCGCCGGATTGATTGGCCGTTTGGCAGGGTCTTTCCTTTGCGAGGTAACCGAACGGTCACAAAGAACTTATGGCTGTTGTGATGGTTCTTTGTACCGGGGCGCAGGTAGCGCACCACGATCTGTTCTTCTGGATGGAGCGGGTCTTGGACGGTGTCCGTTCGTCGCTCGACCGAGCCGCCGCGGACGATCTGCGGGTAGCCATCCGCCGTTGCTGTAAGTTTTGTCAGTTGCTCGTGACGGCGTAGCGCAGATCATTGCTTATTGGTGTGGACATAAAGGCGACATAGACGAATCAAGGGCGAGACTAAGTGCGCTGACCGATATGCGAACTAGGCCCGGTTACTCTTTAAGGAGCGTCCCCGATGGCGAAAGAGAAAGGCCAGCAAGAGAACGGGCGTTTAAAAAGAAAGGAATATGAAAAGGAGCTCAGCCGACTACAGTCTGAGCTGTGCAAGCTTCAGGACTGGGTCAAGTATAAAGGGCTTCGCGTGATTATCGTATTTGAAGGCCGCGATGCCGCCGGCAAGGGCGGCACCATTCGCGCGATCACGGAACGTGTCAGTCCTCGGGTCTTCCGTCTTGTCGCGCTTCCTGCTCCTTCCGACCGCGAAAAGAGCCAGATGTATCTCCAGCGCTACATGCAGCATTTTCCGGCAGGCGGGGAGATCGTAATTTTCGACAGAAGCTGGTACAACCGTGCCGGCGTGGAGCACGTCATGGGTTTCTGCACTGCGAAAGAGTACGAGAACTTTTTCGAGTTGTGCCCAATTGTCGAGAAGTACATCGTGGATGCGGGAATCATCCTCATCAAGTACTGGATGGAAGTAGGAAAGAAGGAGCAGGAGCGCCGATTTGACGCGCGCATTAAGGATCCACTCCGGCAATGGAAGCTCAGCCCAATGGATTTAGAGTCCTTTCGACGCTGGTACGAGTTTTCCCGTGCGCGTGACAAAATGCTTGCCGCTACCGACACGAAACACGCGCCGTGGTATCTGGTTCGTTCTGACGATAAACGGAAAGCCCGGCTCAATTGTATCTCTCACCTGTTAAGCTTGATTCCCTACGGCAAAGCCCCAAGAGAAAAAGTGAAGTTACCCGAGCGCAAGAACAAGAACGCTTACGATGACCAGGCTCCATTGAAAGGAAGGCATTTCGTCCCAGAGAAATACTAATTCTTGATGGCATCCAGATCGTTCTGTCTTATCGGTTTGCTCCTCCTTGGCGATACTGGGCGATCCACTGCTCAGCACGGTACTGACACGCGAGCCGCCTACTCGCCCGAAGCTTTTGACAGACCACTAGTTCCTTTAGCCAGGTAGGTGTGAGGTCCACGCTCAAACGTGACTTGACCCCCGGTAGCGGCTGCGGTCCGTGTCCCGCCAATATCGTATGCGGAACCTATTCCGCCATCATGCAGCGCTCACATTGGCAGGCAATGCCGCGTACCGTGCGACCGCGAGCTCAAGGTTAAAGTGCAACGCATCATGCCCTAGGGCCCTTGCCAGCGGGGACCTCTGAACCATGGCCAGAACTTTTGGGTTGAGGTCCACCAACCAAACCGATACGCCGCGCTCGCGCTGCTTCTTTTCGCCCTCGGTGAGCATCTTGAGCGCTGTGTATTCGAGATCAGGCACATTGCTGAAGTCGATTGCAACGACCTTCGGATGCCACTGCTCGGCCAATAGCCTCATCTTCTGCCCAATAAGTTCAGCGTTAGCGAAAAAGACGCGGCCCTCCAACCGCAGCAGCAACAAGCCGGGAAAGGTCTCATCCTCGGGATGTTCCTTTGAGAGTGGCCGGAACACATTGGTAGCTGGCTTACGCCCCAGCACATAGACCGGCGGCACGGCTACCTGATATGCAAGCGCAACGAGCGACACCACGATCGCGACGAAGATACCTTTCAAGGTTCCTAGCACGACCACCCCAGCGAAGGCAGTCAGCGCCCAAGTGAACTCGGTTCGCCGGATTTTGAGAATCGCCTCGAACTCCGCTGGTCGAATCAGTCCGATGGAGTAGACAATGACCACCGCCGCGAGCGTGGCTTCCGGCATCAGCGCAATCAGAGGAGAAAGGAGAAGCATGGTTGCCAACACAACCAAGGTCGTAACCAGTTCTGCAAGCTGCGTTCGCGCTCCCGCGAGTCGGTTCACAGCAGTCTGCGTGGTGCCGCCGCCAGCGGGCATAGCTCCCAGGAAGGCTCCGCCCACGTTAGCCACCCCGGTTGAGAGCAGCTCGCGGTTGGCCTGAGGAAGCGGCTCTCCACTTTCCGCGAAGGCCCGGCCTGCGGCGATGGTCTCGGTGAAGCTCATGAGCGCAATACCTAGGGCCGCGGGCCAGAGCTGCGCAGCGCGGGAGAAATCTGGGGCGGTGATGGGCGGAAGACCCCGGGGAATCTGGCCAATCAAGGCCACACCGTGCGCATGTAAATGCAGGAGAGACGCACCAAGGATTCCGGCAGTGACAGCGATCAGTGGAGCCGGCACACGTGGAAGATACCACTCGACACCCACCAGCATGGCAATCATAACCGCGCCCAAGGCCAAGGTAATCAGCGAGGTGTGAGGAATACCGTGGAGGATGGCAAGCAGGTTGTGAGGCACAGAGCCCTTGGGGAAATGGATGCCAAGAATCTTTGGGATCTGGTCCGTGACAATAACCAGCCCTATCCCCGCCTTGAATCCAACTAACACCGGGGCAGAGATGAAGTTGGCGATGAAACCCAGCCGCAAGAGCGAAGAAAGTACGAGGAAGACGCCGACCAAAAGTGTCAACATCGCTGAAACTCGGAGGAGAGACGTGATATTGGTTCCACTGGCGGTCCGCTCGAGTGCGGTTGCGGCCAAAATGGCAATGGTTGTGGTCGTACTTACGCTGAGGGGGCGAGAGGTTCCCAGGACCGCGTAAATCATCATCGGAAGGAAGGCCGTGTAGAGTCCCACCTGCACGGGCAACCCGGCAATGGTGGCGTAGGCCAT
>Ga0182041_10001155_pt1 | contig 13102 bp, 10 predicted proteins | sample flu12Cox44000178_FD_125967 | JGI IMG/M metagenome (GOLD analysis project Ga0182041, IMG submission 125967) | Lab enrichment of tropical soil microbial communities from Luquillo Experimental Forest, Puerto Rico - flux8day.12C.oxic.44.000.178 | ecosystem: Environmental > Terrestrial > Soil >...
ATCCAAGGTTTGCCGACGCCTTCGCTCTGCTCGGCGTCATAGAGGCTTGGGTTTATCACAGCTTCGACCCGGTAACGGCGCGCGCAGAAAAGGCGCGGACGGCAATAAGCAAAGCTCTCGAGTTACAATCGGACCTAGCCAGGGCCCATTTAGCCCACGGTTATTACTATTATTATATCGATCGCGATTATCAGCGCGCGCTGGACGAATTTGCGGTCGCACAGCGCGGTCTGCCGAATTCCTCCGAAATCTATTTGATGCGCGGGTCGATTGAACGCCGCCAGGGCAAGTGGACGGAATCGACCGCGAGCCTGGAGAAAGCCGCGTCGCTCGATCCAAAGAATGCGTGGATTTTGCAAAATCTGGCGGACAATTATATCGCGGCGAAGAAATACGACCTTGCCGACAAGACGTTGGATCGGGCGATCGAAGCGGCGCCGCAGGCCTTCAGTGCACGTGGCTTGAAGGCCAAAGTGGCGCTCGTGCGGAACGGGGATCCTAGTGTGGCGGATAGATTGTTGGAGCAGGTTCCGCCGGGCTTTGATCCCGACGGCGTCATCACAATGACACGCGTCAACGTTCTAATGTTGGAGCGGAAATTTTCCGAGGCTTTGCCAATTGTTGAGCGTTGGCCAAAAGACCTAATCTACGGAGACGGCACCGCGCCCAAACCAAAGGCGGCTCTTGAAGGCTGGCTCTACTTCCTTCAAGGGGACAAAGCGAGGGCACAAGCGAGATTCCAGCTAGCTCGGCCGTTGGCAGAACAATCACTGCGCGAAAGCCCTGCTGATCCTGCTCGCCACTTGGAGCTCGCCTTCGTTCTAGCAGGCTTAGATCACAAAGAGGAAGCCATTGCCGAAGGCAGGCGTGCCGTTGAACTCACACCGGAGTCGAAAGACGCTTTTGAGGGCCCAGAGATCGCGGATGCGCTTGCCCAAATCTACGCCTTGACCGGTGAAAAGGATGAGGCGCTAAAGATGCTGGAGCATTCGTTGAATACGCCCAATGGAGTCACGGTTCCGCTGCTCAAGCTCGATCCAATCTGGGACGGAATCCGCGAAGACCCGCGCTTCCAAGCTTTGATTGCCAAGTAACGAAAAACCACGCGCAGTTGAACGAGGCCTTCGCGAACCGATTCCTGCGTCCGCATGGAGCTCAAAGCTGCGTTCAGGATCAAACGGTCGGTTCTTGGCCTCTATTTGCCATGTGACATGGTTGTCACAATTCGCAACCCACGAAGGCAAAAGCGCCAACCAAGAACTCAGGAATTGAGCTCTTGCGCAGGTTATTCACGGCTTGTTGCCTGTTGGTCAGATCAGCACTCCTTTGGAGCGTGTGCTCTGCAACCATTCCACGCGTACGCACCCGCTTTTAGTATTTAGGGCAACAATATCGGACTAGCGCTTGCGGTCCGGTGGAAGTGGGCTGTGGCAATAAAAAGAAGTGGCTCTTGTTCAACCCGAGCCGGCTACAGAACGTGTCCCAGTGGAGGATTAATTGACAACGAGGAGGTAATCATGAAAAAAACAATTATTACTTTCGTTTGTGTGCTGCTTGCACCCCTAGCATTCGCCCAGACGAATTCGAGCCATAACAAACAGGCAACAACGACGACGGAAGCAGTAACGGTAACGGGAACGATCATCCCAACGCCCGAGGAGGGCGCTGCTACCGCCTATCAGCCTGCCAAAACGCTCGTTGTTCGCGAGGACAGCTCTAAGCATCCCGGCCGCTATGTTCTCAACGGGCCTGGTCACGTTGTGGACAAGACGGGACGAGTCGTTCAAACCTCGATCAAACCTGGCACTCGCGTGCTTATATATTACATAAACACGGGCGATTTGCGGATGGTTGATCACGTAGTCGTCCTAGACTGATCGCGAACAGGATTGCCACTGATCTCGCTAGCAGCTTCTCTCTTTCTCGTTAGGCCTTCTGCACGCGCGATCGTTGCACGTGACTTGAGCAAACGCGTTGCTCGGAAGCCGAGCCAGAATAAATAATCTTTTTGTGGTGTTTCCCGTGCACGTAGGAAGTGCCGAGATTCATCGGCCCGATTCTCCGGCTCTTGAGAATGCGGCGACAAATGGAAAAGTAATGGCCAAAGCGAGGGCAATTGGCATGCCGAATAGGAAATCACGCCCGCAAAATCGGCGCCGGCGTTCGATCATCGCGTTTGAGATGATTCGGCTTGACCGGACGGCCGCGGAACCGCTCCACGAACAGCTTTACCGCCAAATTAAGGACGAGCTGAAAGCGGGCAGGTTCAGCGATGGCTCATCTCGACTTCCCTCTTCTCGGGCGCTGGCGGCAGACCGCGGAATCTCAAGATCGACGGTCAGACTCGCGTTTTTGAAACTCTTTGCCGAAGGTTATCTCCGCTCAAAGCCAGGGTCCGGAACATTCGTTGCGAACCTTCTCCCCGAAACCTTTTTGACCGCGGACCGACCGAAAGCCTACCAATCTATCCAGCGCCCAATTCGCATCTCCAATCGTGTGAGAGCAATCCCGGATCAACGCGTGGGAAATCAGTTCGATCTCGGGGCCACGAACGCGGGCGCAGGCGTCTCTCTGGTGGCGAGCATTCCCGCAGTCGACGAATTTCCGATGGCGGTGTGGGAACGCATCAGAACGCAGGTTCTGGCGAGAAAAGGCGTCAACCTGTTGCGCTATGCATCGAATCGGGGCGACGCCGACCTGCGCAAGGCGCTTGCAGCGTACTTGTGCGACTTCCGAGCGGCGCGCTGTCATCCGGACCAGATCGTAATCGTGGCTGGAATGCAGCAGGCGATGTTGATCAGCGCAATGGCTGTGCTCGATCCGGGAGACGTCGCGTGGATCGAAGACCCCTGCTATCAGCAGACCCGAAGGGTCCTTACTTTGGCGGGCCTTAAAATAGTCCCCAAGCCGGTCGACAGCCAAGGAATCGTGATTGCGCGATCAACAAAACAACCACTGCCGAGGATCATTTACGTAACGCCCTCCCATCAATTTCCTCTCGGCTTTACGATGAGCTTCCAGCGAAGGACCGGCTTACTGGATTTTGCGCGGGCGCACGATATCTTTATTTTTGAAGACGACTACGACGCGGAGTTCCACTTTGCCGGGCCACCACTCCCTTCATTGCAAGGGATCGACAATTCCAGTCGAGTGATTTACGCAGGAACAGTAAGCAAGATTCTTTGTCCCGCTCTGCGTCTGGGTTACATCGTTGCGCCAGACCCGTTGGTCGATTCGTTGGTCAAGATCCGCAGTGCGATGGATCAACACTCGTCTCCGATCGACCAGGCGACGTTGGCGCGTTTTGTTACCGAGGGCTTTTTCCTAAGTCACATCAAGCGGATGCGAAAAATCTATTCCGAGCGGCGAGATTTCTTCATCAAACAATTCAATCAATTGCTGGCTGATCGTTTTCTTCTGCAGGTTCCTGAAGCCGGGTTAAACATCGTTGCCTGGCTCAAGCGTGAGGAAGAGTTCGAGATGATCAAGCGTGCCACCCTCGAAATTGGAGTAAGGCCCTCGCCGTTATCATTTTTTTGCATTGAGGCGAAGTTAAAGCCAGCGTTCGTTTTCGGTTTCGCGGCCTGGACACAGACACAGATTCGGGAAAGTCTTGTCAAACTGGCATTGGCACTCAGAGATGGAGGGCGGGATCACGCACGTTATACTGTACGCTCTTTTAACGCTGCATCGCAGGGCTCGCGCCTAAAACCGTAGAAGCAACCGTGAAAGGTTTTGCTCAGCGGTGGGAGTAAGTATAAAAAACGGTTTCATGCCTGATCATAAGGAACCACTCACACCATGAACCGCTGGAAGCGTTGGCTGCCAGGACTGCAGATCCTGAGCGAGTACCAAGCCGCCTGGTTTGCGGGCGATCTGATGGCTGGGCTGGTACTGGCAACGATGCTGGTGCCGGTCGGCATCGCCTATGCGCTGGCTTCGGGCGTTCCCGGAATCTATGGGCTGTATGCCACGATCGTGCCCTTGCTCGCGTACGCGGTCTTCGGTCCGAGCCGCATTCTGGTGATGGCGCCGGATTCGGCTCTCGCCCCGGTGATTCTCGCGGTTGTGTTGCCTCTCTCGGGTGGCGATCCCAAACGGGCCGTAGCCCTCGCGAGCATTATGGCGGTTGTGTCAGGTCTGGTGTGCCTCCTAATAGGTGTGTTGCGCCTAGGGTTCGTGACGGACCTCCTCTCCAAGCCGATCCGGTACGGCTACATGAACGGCATTGCACTCACAGTCCTGATCAGCCAGCTGCCTAAGCTCTTCGGCTTCTCGATCGATGGCGTCGGTCCCTTGCGCGATCTCGTGCGCATCGCCGAAAGCATCCTCGGCGGACAGGCTAACTGGACGTCATTCACCGTGGGTGCCAGCACACTCGTCGCGATCCTTTTGCTCAAGCCTTACAAGCGCATCCCGGGCCTTCTGCTCGCGGTCGTCGCCGCGACTATCGTGGTCGATATACTGAACCTCGCGGCTAACGCCGGCGTGAAGGTTCTGGGTCCGCTGCCGCAAGGACTGCCATCGTTTGCCTTGCCGGTGATCAGTTTTGCTCACCTCGACGACATCATTATCGGTGGCTCTGCTGCCGCCATGGTGGCGTTCGCGGACACGAGCGTCTTGTCGCGGACGTACGCGGCCAGGATGCGCACGCGGGTCGACTCGAATCAGGAAATGATTGGCCTGGGAGCTGTCAATCTCGCCACCGGCCTTTTTCAAGGGTTCCCGATCAGCAGCAGCTCATCACGCACACCGGTCGCTGAAGCGGCCGGCGCGAAGACGCAACTCACCGGAGTGGTCGGCGCCGTCGCGGTCGCGCTTCTTCTGGTGTTCGCACCCAACCTGCTGAAGGATCTTCCCAACAGCGCGCTTGCCGCGGTCGTGATCGCCGCGGCCATCGGCTTGTTCGAATTCGCAGACTTGCGCCGCATTTTCCGTATCCAGCCATGGGAGTTCTGGTTATCCATTGTCTGCTTCATTGGTGTTGCTGTATTCGGCGTGATTCCCGGCATAGGCATCGCGATCGTCATCGCGGTCATCGAGTTCCTGTGGGACGGCTGGCGGCCACACTACGCAGTGCTCGGCCGAGTCGACGGTGTTCGGGGCTACCATGACATCAAGCGCTATCCTGCTGCACGCCGCGTTCCCGGCCTGGTGCTGTTTCGTTGGGACGCACCTCTCTTCTTCGCTAACGCCGAACTCTTCCACCAGCGCGTTCTCGAGGCCATTGCACAATCGTCGACTCCCGTGCGGCGCATCATCATCACGGCCGAGCCCGTTACCAGCATTGACGTGACTTCGGCGGACATGCTCGCCGAACTCGAGCACGCCCTGACCGAATCCGGCATCGAGCTGCGGTTCGCAGAAATGAAGGATCCAGTGAAGGACAAGCTGAGACGCTTCGAGCTACTCGAACGCTTCGGCGCCTCGAACTTCTATCCGACTATAGGCAGCGCTGTGGACGCCTACCTCCAAGAGCACGCGGTCGACTGGAAGCCTTGAGTTGCGTCTGACAAGTTCAATCGACCAATCGCGCAGAGGTTTGTCATGCGTCCACCGCATTCGGATCAGGGCCCATTGACTTCATCGATTGGTTAGGCGTCCGACCCGCAAGACCGGAATGGTCATGCTTAACCCGGAGATAGTGATAATGATTGTTGCCGCGAGGAAAGGCTTAGCAGAAAAATAGCGGAAGCCCATCACGAGAATGAGCAGAAGTGGAAGGATCAAAACGGTCAACGCGCAAACGAGCCCAAGCGTCCGAGCCCACGGCTCACCTCGCTGAATTCCCGCCGCGCAGTATATGGCGGTGAAACCCAACGGCAAAAGCAAAACTCCGTCCAGTAAGAAAGCGAATGCGAGAATCGGCCAAACAAAGCTATACGCTCCGCTGGAAAGACTTGGAGCAACCGAATCCCGCAAGAGGGGAAGAGCAATGAAATGAATGCCACCCGCGATCCACACCAAGACTCCACCGGCGCGCAGAGCGCGAGCAGCAGTTCGACGTCGGAAAAGCTCGGCTGCCGTCTTAGTGCTCATAAGTATCGGAGCCTAACAAGAAAAAGATAAGCCACGGGCTGGGTCGGGCGCAAACGCGCTGTCGATCATTCGATCCGGCGCCTTTTACTTCATCGCTTGGTTAGACCGCGGTGTGTGCATGACGCAAATCGTGGGCAAATCTTGAACAGTATTTATCGGCGATCTCTTTGATGGTGTTGGCCGCGCGAACGGTGAACGACCGACCAAGGATCTTTTCAAGGGGCACAGTAGAGAACGGGCCTCCGTTCCGTTTCCTGCGCCGCAGCCAGTAGATTTCTTGTCCGTGGACTTCGAACGCATCCGTCCTCGTTTGCAACGCTTTCACATCCTGTTTCAACTTCTGACTCAGATTATTCGCCAAGAAGATGACGTTCATTTGCCATGTGTCGTCGAACGTTGACTGTCGAAATGGCTGGCAATTAGCGATCTTGGCTAGTTCAACTTCTCTCCTTACAAATGTGCGCACTTCGTAACCCAAGGCTTCATGCAGTGCTTTTTCGATCTTTCTTTCGAGCGTTTTGGTCTTCTGCGTTGTTGTCTCGAAGATTACGTTCCCGCTGGCAATGAACGTCTCTACCGTGGAAAAGCCAAGTGACTGGAAGACTTGACGCAAGGACTGCATTTTGACAGTGCGGCCCCGACCAATATTGATCGCTCGAAGAAAGGCGAAAAATCTAAACATGGCACGAAGCTGATTTGGCGCGGCGTAACGAGAAAGAGACAAGCCACGGGCGGGGTGGGGTGCCGAACAGTTGAGGTCATCTCGTACTGAGGCGGTTGGCTTCATCGACTAGTTAGGCCGAAACAGTGCCATGTCATCTCGCAAAGATTGCCGCCATCTTATCGAGGCACTGTTCCAGACCCTTCTTGGACATCTCCATCATCGGACCGATCTTCCAGTCGTATTCGGTCACGGTTACTTCCGTCTTATTCTTCGCCAGTTTTTTCAACGTGACCTCGTGTCGCATTTTCTTCGGCATTTCGGGAGGTAGACCCTGCTTGGCAGGGTCCATCGTGTTGCCGTCCTTGTCGGCGAAGCGCAGGATGTAAACGAATCGCTTCATCGGCACTATCTCCTCATAGGTCCACGTGTTATACGTGTCCTGGCCGCGCAAGAACTCCTTTGGCGCACGCATGCAAACAAGAGATGTTCCGTCTTCGCGGAAGTCCATCTTGGCGACAGGGCAAGTAAACCCATTTGGGCCCCACCAGCGCTTCACATGCTCGGGATCGCTCCAGGCGTTCCACACCTGCTTGACTGGTGCGTCAAAAACGCGGGTAACGACAAGATCACGTTTCTTGGATTCAATGCCCATTATGGTTGGCCTGTCTTGTGATGATCGAGTTCAACGAGGTATCTCATATCCGTGGTCCTCGGGGAAAGAGCAATCGTCGCCTAACGAGAACGGCGGCAAGAAGTGGAGATCGACTATAAAGAGAGTGGGCTAATCGCGCCGAACGTTCGCCGGCCCGGCGAGACGTCGCAATGCCAAATCCGAACGCGGCTTTTATATTTCCCGATGTTACGTCAGCTCTTCGCTGCGTATTTTTCGATCAAAGCCTGGAAGCGGGAATCCTTCCGCAACGGGTCCCACACCGGATCGAGTTTCATCAACGGAACGGTGGTGCCGCTGGGCGTCTGCAACAAATGATCGAGCAGCCGAAATGCCTCATCGTGTTCGCCACACCACGCGTAGATACCAGCAAGTGCTGCGGTAATCTGTGGCCCGTCGTAGGCGTCTTGAGATTCCGGTAACAATTCGGTCGCACGCTTGCCTGCGGATATAGCAGCGTCCTTCTCGCCAAGCGCCGCGAGAATCTCACCAAGCACGGCGCGACGCGGCGCGTCATCAGGACTTTCGTTAACTAACTGCTGGGCAACCCCGCGTGCGTGCTCGAACGCAGCCGCGGCCTTTTGCTTGTCACCCTGGCAATAGTAAATGAGACCTTCAAAAAATGCCTTGGGCACCCGACCTGTATGCGAATCAAACACTTCTCCCGGAAATTGCTGAATCAATTGAAGGGCTTCGGCAAGCTTTCGATCCAGCATCAACACCCACACCTGCGTTGATGTGACTAAGCCACTCGCGTCCCTTGCGGTTGCCAAGGCTAGTTGATTTTCGGCAGCCTTAACGTCGCCTTTCCACAAGATCGCAATAACGCCTTTGAGGGCGCGTGAACTAAAAGACTGGGGCGCCACAGCGATCGCGCGATCAAAGATTTTGTCGGCGGTTTCATATTCTCTCTGCGCGACATAACTGAAGCCGAGATTGTAGAGGAAGCTTGCGTTCTTAGGATCTAGCGCCACTGCCCGCTCGAGGTTCGCCGTCGATTCCGCCCATTTACCCTGGCGTCGCTGGATCGCGCCGATTGCCATGTAGGCCTGGGCTTCGTTCGGCAGATCGCGCCGTGCGGTTTCGAACTCGGCCAAGGCACGATTGTAATCGCGATCGCCATAATAGTAGTAGAACCCGAGAGCAAGGTGTCCTTCCGGTAGATCCGGCTGGAGACGCAATGCCTGATCGGCGGACGCGCGGGCTTTCTCGCGTCGAGCCAACGTGGGATCAAAAGTATGATATGCCCAGCTTTCCACCATAGAAAGGCACGCGTGGGCGGCGGCAAAGTTTGGATCCAGCTTGATTGCCTGTCCATAAAGCTGCTCTGCCTTCAAAGAGTTTTCGCTGAACATTTCCGGACCGGTCGCGTATGACTCCGCCTGAATGAACAGTAAATACGCGTCTGGATTTTCCGTCGGCCGGCGATCCAGCCGAGCTTTTTCGATTGGCGAAAGTTTTGCCTGCAGAGCTGCGGCGATTTTCTGCGCGAGGTCAGTTTGAATCGCGAAGACGTCCGTTAAATCGCGATCGTAATCTTCGGCCCAAATGTGTTCGTCGTTGTCGGCGTTGATCAACTGCACATTGACGCGAACTCGATTGCCAACGCGCCGAACACTTCCCTCGAGAAGCGTAGCGACGCCGAGCGCCTTTCCAATCTCACGCGCGTTGCGCGTGCCATCGCCGCGATAGGGCATGACAGACATGCGTGAAATCACTTTCAGGTCGCCGATCTTAGAAAGATTTGTGAGGATGTCGTCCTGTACGCCGTCAGCGAAGTAGGCGTTCTCTCTTTCATCGCTGAGGTTTTGGAAGGGCAGAACAGCGATCGACTTGTCGATCTTGTGGGCTGCAGCCCGAGGCAAGAGGAAGAAACCAGCCGCGGCAGACATGACCACGCCGATCGCAACAAGCATGATGATGTTGCGGCGTCGGTGCGATCCGGGCCCGACGGACATCGGTGTCGTTTTGATACCCTGAGGTGTGACGTCAAATACCCACGAGAGAACCAGCGCGACCGGAAAGCCGATCAGCATCAGCGCTATCACGACGCGAATTACCGAGTTCGGAATGTCGAAAACCGGAAGGACTTGAGCTAGACCTTGCGCCAGTGCCCAGCTTGCAACGATATAGGCGATCGCTACGCGATAAACCTTCCGCCGCTTCAATTCCTCAAAGAAGCCGTTCATAACAACCGGTTTTGGTACTTGGCGAACGTAATCTAGTTGCATCATTCAGAGATGGAAGTGGGATTCAGTGGCTTTTCGGGATCAATCGAGGAACGGCTTTGGGGACGTTCGTGCGTCAATTCGCCCGGTGGAAAGTTCATATTTGTGATTCGCGTTAGAAAGAAAATGAAGTGAGAGGGCGATCTTGCGGCCGTGATACGGCCACATTCCGTTCGGTGACCGGGCGCGTTTCCGTCGCATCAATGAAGACATCCATTTGCTGGCCGACGAAGAGAGGAATGTTATTGTCCTCGATACGATAAATGACTTGGAGGACACGCGTATCTACACGCTCGGTGCTATCGCCGGTAAGGGATTTTTTCGGCACAACGAACGGTTCGAAGCGAACAAATGTCAGCGCAGTCTTGAGATCGGAATTACCGCGCACTGAGGCTGCTGCTTTCGCTTCAGGTCGGATGCGCCACGACTCGTGCTCTTCCACGTCCACGCGCACGTGCAGCTTATCTACATTCCCGAGCAAGATCAGGGGTGTCGGCAATGCGCCGGTCGGAGCAAACTCACCAAGGTGCACCTTCACTTGCAGAACTTGTCCGTCTACAGGCGCGTGAACCGTTAGCCGATCGAGGTCTGTCTGGGTGGAGTTAAGCTGAGCGCAAGCTTGCGAAAGTTGCGCCTCGGCTTTTTGCGCAGCATAGCCGCGGTTTCTATTGTCCTCGACGCTCAGGACCTTCTGGTCCGTTAGGCGTTGTCCAAGCTCAAGCTGGTATTTCGCTTCGGCGAGTTCGGCCTCCGCCACCTGCACCGCCGCTTGGCGCGTCACCAGTTCGGCGCGGGTCGCACGCGAGTCAATGCTAAAGAGCGGATCTCCCGCCCTCACATGGCTGCCAATTTCTACATATATCTTAGTGACTACGCCGCCGATCTCGGGTCCGACCGCAATGTTTTCAGTGCTGGTTTCGACGAGCCCCACTGCGGCTACAGTCTGTCCATAAGACGACGCGGGCGGCGGCGAGGGCGGCGTGGTCATTTCACGTTTCGGCTGCGAGCGAACGGCGGAAATGACTCCGAATACAAGCGCGGCCAAAGCGACAGTAGGAAGAATGAGTCTTCTCATTTTGTGTTACCTCCATGCGGGTTCACTCAATTGAAATCGGTCTTCGAACTCAGGAATCTCGTTCTCGGTTTGATGACGCGATTCGGTTTTCACGATTTGGCCATCGTCCATGTGAGCAATGGCGTCGGCGTGATGAAACACACGGGTGTCATGTGTTACGACGATTACGGCTCGATCGGGATGGACAGCATTCTCGGCGAGCAACTGCATGACATTCTCGCCGGTAGCGTGATCTAGCGCCGCCGTTGGCTCGTCGCACAAAATCAAGCGTGGCTCGTGGATGAGGGCGCGGGCGAGCGCGACGCGTTGCTGTTCGCCACCAGAAAGTTTGTTCGGCAGTTCGGCGAGTCGTTTGCCCATGCCAAGCGTTTCCAAAACCGTTTTAGCAAGATCGACAGCTTGACGACGTCTAACGCCGACAGCGAGCAAAGGAACGGCAGCGTTCTCCGCCGCCGTCAGGGCGGGTAGCAAATTGTATTGTTGATAAACGAACCCGAGATTCTTGCGGCGAAAAAGAATACGCTCATTGGCGGAGAACTTTTCAATATTCTGATCGAACAATTCGACATCGCCGCCACTGCTATCGAGTAGGCCGGCGATGACAGAAATGAGCGTTGTCTTGCCACAACCGCTCGGGCCGACAAGGAACGTGAGTTGCCCCTGAAAGGCGTCAAAGTTCACGCCACGCAGAACTTCCACGCGCGTTGGACCCTCACCGAAATCCTTGCGGAGATTACGAGCTCGAACGGCAGCAGTGGTCGTCGCTTCCATAACTCATCCTCGAAAAACAATGGCCGGCTCGAGCACCAGCACGCGACGCAAGCTCAGAACGCTCGCCAGAACCATGACCAGGCCGATGCATGTGCCGGTCAGGACAACGTTTTGCCACATCAAGATAATGCCGCGCGTGGCGATCTGGCGACCGAAGAAATCGAAAAACTCGGCCGCCATTCCCGTGCCGATCGAGAAACCGATGATGCCAACGGTTAAGGCCTGCAGTAAAATCATGCCGACAAGCCGCCAGTTGGTGACGCCAATGGCTTTGATAGCCCCGAACTGTTTAAGATTTTCAACTGTGAATAGGTAGAACGTTTGTCCAGCAACAACGATGCCGACGATCAGCGCGATCATGATTGTGATCCCAAAATTCACTGGGATGCCGGTATGTTTGAGGTAGTAACCGATGCAGTCCCACTGAAACTGTTCGCTGGTCCGCGCGCGCAACCCTGTCCGCGCTTCGATTCTCCGGCAGAGCTCCAACGGGTCGACACCGGGCTGCGATTTCACTAACACATAGGAAAGCTGGGTGCGCTCGTGGCCGACGAAGTTGATTGCCTCGCTGTAGCGGGTGTGAATTACCGGCCAACTAACAAACGGCGCCGAGGCGTCGGAAATGCCGACGATTGTAACCTTATGATCATTAAGTTCGAGCGTGCGTCTGAGTTCGAGCGGCGCGTCAGGAAAAAGCAAAACGTAGCCGGCTTTATCGATGATCACGGCGTCTGGATCGCGTAAGCGTTCCGCCGACCCGAGCAACATCTTGCGTGGCAGGCCAGTGAGCGTCGCATCATCAAGGCCGAGGCAAAATGAGACAGCAAACCTGCCGTCAAGCGTTCGCGCCACCGGACTGCCCTTGAAAAGTCTGACGGCCCATCGCACGCCATCAACGCTGCGCACCCGAGTCAGATCGGTATCTTTGAGCGCTTTGGTTTGCTCGAAATACTCCGTCTTCGAATCCATCACCCAGATGTCAGCCTCGGTGACATCGACGATTTGGCTGCCCGTGCGTTTGAGAATTCCCGCGAAGATGGAGGTTTGGTTCTCGAGCAAGAACGTGCAAAACGCGATGGTGAAAATAAGACCGAGGTATTTGGCGCGATCCCCGGTCAACATTTTTAGCGCAACGAAGTTCATGACGGCTCTCCTTTGCTTGCAACGAGGTCTTTTTCTTCAGCAGACAGACTGGTCGGTATTGTGTGATCCATAAAAAAGAATTGTTTAGGGTTTCAAGCTATCGAGGTAATCGAAAAGCGCCTGTCCGGCTCGGGTGAGCAGCTCGTCACTCTGCGCATTCTTGGCTGTCCCGATCATCCCAGTTTGCGCCGCGGCTACAAACGCCGCCACCTTGTTAGGGGAGACGCCTTTTCTGACTTTGCCCGCCTTGATCCCGCGGACGAACGCTTTGCTCAGACACTCCCGCCAAGACGCGTAAACCTTGTCGATGCGTTTGCGAAATCCGTCATCCAACGGTGACATCTCCTGCGCTAGATTGTTCAGGGGGCAGCCATGTAACAGCATGCCACTGCGGATCTCGTCCTTCCGGTACTCTTGGAAAGCCCGCTTCAAATCAGCAATTGGGTCAATTGAGTCAGCGAGCAAATCAAACCAGCGTTTTTTCATTTGCGGTTGAATGACTTCTTCTACAA
>Ga0182041_10001156_pt1 | contig 13100 bp, 10 predicted proteins | sample flu12Cox44000178_FD_125967 | JGI IMG/M metagenome (GOLD analysis project Ga0182041, IMG submission 125967) | Lab enrichment of tropical soil microbial communities from Luquillo Experimental Forest, Puerto Rico - flux8day.12C.oxic.44.000.178 | ecosystem: Environmental > Terrestrial > Soil >...
CACTGGAGCGTCGCTGATCCCGCCGCAGCCGAAGGGAGCGACGAGGCAAGGCTCACCGCGTTCGAGCTCGCGTACCGCGAGCTCGATGCGCACATCAAGATCTTCTCGAGCCTGCAACTCGATGGGCTCGATCGGATCTCGGTGCAGCGCCGGCTGGATGAGACCTGTGACACGGGCAGGCAGACCGTGCTCGAATAGTCGATACGCGAGAGTTCGCGGTCAGGACCGTTCCAGATTCTGCCGATCCCATCGGCCGGCCCGGCGCGGGTGCGTCGTACTCTGGAGAAACTCCAGGAGCGTGGCGCGAGGATCCTGCCGGCAACCTGCGTCCACATATGGATGGTGTCGCGCGTGTCCTTCCACGTCTCCAATGGCGCCCCTGGCCACGCTTCAAGGTTCACAAGCGCCATGACAAGAAATGACTATATTAGAGTCGGCACAAGGAGGGACGCATGACCACGAGACGAGCCTTTCTCGGAGTCCTCGGCGCCGGAGCAGTGGGAGCTCGGACCCTCGACGCACTGCCACAAGCCGGACAGACGCCATCCGGTCAGCGCGGGGCCGCGCCCGGCGAGGGACGGGGCGAGCAGGACATGCCGGTCCGCAAGGTCAAGACGACGCCGCTTTTCAAGAGCCCGGAAGGCTATCCCAATGCGATCTCCGTGGCGCCCGAGGGGCTGTGGATCGCGGAACAGAAAACCGACAATGCCCATCTCGTCGACTGGAACGGCAAGGTCCTGAAGACCGTGAAGACCGAGTCGAAGAACACGAGCGGCATGGGCTACGGCGGGGGGTACATCTGGATGGGGGCCAACGCCGCTCCCGAAGGGGTGTTTCAGACCGATTTGAGCTCGCGGACGATCAGTCATCGCCAGATTCCGCTCGGCCCGCGCGACAACGGCGGCGGCTGTCACGGCCTGGAGTACGTGAACGGCAAGCTCTGGATTGCGGCGCTCAGACTGCGCGGCATCCTGCGCGTCGACGCCACGACATGGCAACCGGAGCTGCTGATTCCGTACAACATGCCGCGCGCGCACGGCGTCGCGTGGGACGGGAAGGCGATCTGGATGGTCACCGGCAACGAACGCGGCGCCGGTCTCATCAAGTACGAGGCGGAGACCGGACGACCGCTGGAGATCGCGCAGTTCGCTGAAAGCGATTGCGATCCCCACGGACTCGCCTGGCACGACGGCGTGCTCTACAGCTGCGACGCGGGTATCCATCCCGGCTGGCTGGAGAACAAGAGCCCGACTCACGGCTACATCTTCCGCGTCGATCTTTTGTGATCGGGCTCCGCGGACGCCTAGGCCGCCATCGCGATCTCCGCCGGCTCGAGGGCGAGCGTGAGCACCTGATCGACCGACTGGACGATGTGGAACGTCATGTGGTCCCGCACGTCGGACGGGACATCGTCCAGATCCGGCTCGTTGCGCTCGGGCACGATCACCTCCGTGAGGCCGGCGGCGTGCGCGGCAAGCACTTTCTGCTTCAACCCGCCAATCGGGAGCACCCGCCCTTGAAGCGTGACCTCGCCGGTCATCCCGATGGTACCCTTGACCGGCCGGCGAGTCAGAAGCGACGCAATGGCCGTCACCATCGTGATGCCGGCGCTCGGACCGTCTTTCGGTATCGCACCGGCCGGCACTTGCACATGCACTTCCCGCCCATCGAGCGCGTGCTCGTCGATCCCGAGCTCGGATGCATGGCTCTTCACATAGGTCAGCGCAATCCGCGCCGACTCCTTCATGACGTCTCCGAGCTGTCCCGTCAGGACCAGACCGCCCTTGCCGGGCATCGAGGCCGCCTCGACGAACAGCACATCGCCCCCCACACCGGTGACGGCAAGGCCGGTAGCCACGCCGGGCACAGCGGTGCGGACGGCAGCTTCGTGGAAGACCTTGGAACGCCCGAGCGCGTCTCGCACGGCCGCCTCGTCGAGAGCGATCGGCATCGCCTGCCCGGCTGACGCGATCCGCGTCGCCGTCTTCCGCAACAGCGTCCCGAGCTCGCGCTCCAGCTGCCGGACGCCCGCCTCCCGCGTGTAGTCGTTGATGACGCGGCGCAGCACGGCATCGCTGACGGTGACTTCGTCCGGACGGAGACCGTTTCGCTCGACCTGACGCGGCCAGAGATGGCCGCGCGCGATGGCGACTTTTTCGTCGGTCGTGTAGCCGTCGAACCGGATCACCTCCATCCGGTCGAAGAGCGCGCCGGGGATCGTGTCGGCGACATTCGCCGTCGCAACGAACAGCGCCTGCGACAGATCCAGCTCGACGTCGAGATAGTGATCCCGAAACGCATGGTTCTGCGCCGGGTCGAGCACCTCGAGCAGCGCCGCCGAAGGGTCGCCGCGCCAGTCGGCGCCGATCTTGTCGACCTCGTCGAGCATGATCACGGGATTCATCGTGCTCGCATCGCGCAGCGCGCGGACGAGCCGGCCCGGCATGGCGCCGATGTACGTCCGACGATGCCCCCGGATCTCGGCCTCGTCGCGAACGCCGCCGAGCGACATCCGGACGAACTGCCGGCCCGTCGCTCGCGCGATCGATTCGCCAATCGACGTCTTGCCGGTGCCTGGAGGGCCAATCAAGGTGAGGATGACGCCCGACCGCTGGTTCTCCACCATGCCGCGCTCGCTTCGGAGCTTGCGAACGGCGAGGTATTCGGTGATGCGCCGCTTCACATCCTCCAGACCCTCGTGGTCGGCGTCGAGCACCCGACGGGCGTGCACCGGGTCGAGGCAATCCCCGGATCGCTTGCCCCACGGGACCGCCAGCAGCCAGTCGAGATACGTCCGAATCATCGATGACTCGGCGTTCGAATCGCCCATTCGATCCAGACGGTCCAGCTCTCGTTCGGCCTGCTGACGAACGGCGTCAGGCATGCCGGCGCTCGCAATCTTCGTCCGGTACTCGTCCACAATCGAGCCGTCGCTTTCGCCGAGCTCCTTGCGGATCGCCTCCATTTGACGGCGGAGGAAGTACTCCCGCTGCTGCTTCTGCGCGCCATCCTCGACATCGTCGCGGATGCGCTTCCGGACCTGCAGCTCCGCCAATCGGTCCCGCTGCAACCGAAGCGCCAGCTTGAGCCGCTCGACGATATCGAAGGTTTCGAGCAGCTGCAGCTTCTGCCCGTAGTCGAAATCCGGCGAGTAGCCGGCCGTATCGGCCAGCGCGCCGGTGTCTTTGATGGATCGCACGAACGCACGGATCCGCCCGTCGTCCCCGCGCAGCTCGAGAATCTCGTCGACGACGGCGCGGTACTCGCGTTCCAGTTCCCGCGTAAGGCTCGGCGCGGGCGCCTGGTCGGGACGAGCTTCGTAGTCGACGCGAAGGACGCCGTCGGGGTCGGCCGAGGCGCCGCCGAGGATGGCGCGATGGAGGCCACTGAGCGACACAGCCACGCCGCGCCCGGCGAGCCGCATCCGCTCGGAGACTTCAGCCACAACCCCGACCTTGGCGTATGTATTGTCGTGTCTGGGCACCAGGAGGACCCGCTCGTCGCCGCCGATGTCGACGGGGAGGGTGACCGGCATGCCCGGAAAGACGACCGTATCTTCCAGAGGAACGATTCGAAGCCTGTTCATAGTGACACCATACTAGTCGAATTAGTTTAGTTAGTCAATTATTTATTTACTCAAGTATAATTGGTCTCATGAGCCGGATGACGGACGCCGATGCGCGGCGTGCCTGGCAGCTCCTCGTGAGGTTCTTCTTCGCCCAGCGGGAATACCTGCCGCCTGTGGATGAGGAGTTCGAGCTCTCGCCGGCCCAGTGCCACGTGCTGCACCTGATCGAGCCGGAGCGGCCCTTACCTATGGGACGACTGGCGGAGACCCTCGGGTGCGACGCTTCGAACGTGACGGGGTTGGTCGATCGGCTGGAAACGCGTGGGCTCGTTCAGCGCCGACCATCAGCCGATGACCGCCGCGTGAAGGTGCTGCAGCTCACACCAAGAGGATCGCGACTGCGCGCGCAACTGCTGAGTCGGGTGACCGGAGGTTCGTGCCCCCTTTCCAGACTCTCGCGCGGCCAACAGCGCTCGCTCGTCAGGGCCCTCGAGGTCCTCGTGGACGAAAAGCCGACCGAAGCGCGATGATCCGGCGTCAGGTATCCTAGCGGGTGCACCGACCCGCAAGAGCCGTGATGAGTCGCCTGACTTTCCGGTTCCTCTGTCTGATGGCGGTCGTGCCGGCGGCCGTCAGCGGGGAGAAATTGCCGATCCGCGCGTACACCACTGCAGATGGGCTCCCCCACAACACCGTCATGCGAATCGTGCGGGATTCGCGCGGCTTCCTCTGGTTCTGCACCTTGCGAGGGTTGGCGCGTTTCGACGGCTACACGTTCCAAGGCTACGGCGCCGAGCAAGGGTTACGGGGCAGCGTCACCGACGTATTGGAAACCCGAGCGGGGGAATACTGGATCGCAACGCTGAACGGCTTATACCGCTTCCATCCGGACCCGCCCCGTCCAGTTCGGACAGCCTCGAACGCCGTCAGGAGGCCTGCTGCGCAGCCGATGTTTGAGTTGTTCCCGTTGGGCGATGACAAAACTCTCCAGGGCATCAACACTCTGCACGAAGACCGCCGGGGCATGATCTGGGCCGCCACGAACCAGGGCTTGTACCGACTCGCGCTTAGCGACGGCAGATGGATCCCGCGGGTGGTTGACCTTGCGGTGCCCGGCAAGCCGGCGAACACGGTCCGCGTCTTGGAGGTCATGGAAGATCATGACGGCGCGCTCTGGATCAGCCTGCCGCAAGCCGGACTGCGACAGCTTCTTCCTGACGGCCGGACCAACACCTACACCACGCTTGGAATGAGCGTGGGAGCCGCGACCGGGGGTTCGTTCGAAGGCATCGTGAACACGATGCTCGAGGACCACGATCGACGGGTGTGGCTCGGGTCCGAGCACGGCCTCAGCCTGCTGGTTCGACGACCGGGCTCGGCACAACTCGACTGGGTGCGGACCTATACAACGAAGGACGGTTTGCGTGACGACAATGTGGCGGCGCTGGCGGAGTCTGCGGACGGTCGGTTGTGGGCAGGAACCTCCAGGGGCTTGAGCCAGTTCTGTGTCGCACCCACGTGCGGCGCAAAGAGCTTCCGCAGTTACGACACGGCACCGCTCGGACGTTTCGGCGCATGGACTCTGGTCAACGATCGCGATGGCAATTTGTGGATGGGGAATGAGATCGGCGCACTCCGCCTCGCTCGGGACGGTTTCACCACGTACGACGAGGCGGACGGGCTGGGAAGCAGCCGCGTCTACTCCATATCCGAGAGTTCAGCCGGCTCGCTTTACGCGGTCACGCCGGGGCCACACGGCGGCGAGGTGAACGAGTACGACGGCAACCGCTTTCGGAGAATCTCGCCGCCCTTGCAGCGACCCACGACCGATCCCGCGGCCCCCCTGCGTTCATCTGCGTTGCAGGATCGTGCCGGCGACTGGTGGGTCACGACCGAGGAGGGTCTCTATCAATACTCTGGCGTGACGCGCGTCGACGCGCTTGCGCGGATGAGGCCGACGGCGGTGCACACGAGCCGAAATGGACTCCCGCCCGCGGCAATCATCAGTCTGTATGGAGACTCGCGTGGCGACCTCTGGGTCGGTTCGAACCTCAGTTCGGCTGCGGCAGGCACCTTGAGCAGATGGCAACGCTCCACGAGGACTTTCCACGTGTACGGTACCGCGGAGGGGCTGTCGGTCTCTGCGGCCGCGCTCGCCTTTTGTGAGGACCGGTCTGGCGACCTCTGGGTGGGATTCCCCAGCGATAGTGCGGGTCGTTTGGCTCGTCATCATGACGGGCGCTTCAGCGTGTTCTCAAGCCGTGACGGGTTGCCGGCGGGGTCAGTCTGGAGTCTCTACGTGGACCACGTGGGCCGGCTGTGGGTCGCCACCACAGAAGGGGGAGTGGCTCGCGTGGATCATCCCGAAGTCGCGTTGCCTCGCTTCGCCACGTACACGACCGCTGAAGGGCTCGGCAGCAACCAGGTGCAGGCGATCACCGAGGACCAATGGGGGCGGATGTACTTGCTGACCGATCGGGGCATCGACCGGCTCGACCCGGCGACCGGTTGGGTCAAACACTACACGCCCGCGGACGGCCTGGTCGGCAGCAGTCATTGGGGCTCAGCGTTCCGCGACCGTCGCGGAACGCTCTGGTTTGGCACGTTGGAAGGGCTCTCGCAGCTCATACCGAGACCCGATGAACCGGCCTCGCCGCCGCCTGTCAGGATCAGCGCGATCCGGGTGCGGGGAGACCCTTATCCGGTGTCCGAGCTCGGGCAACTTACGTTCGCTCCCTTTTTGCTCGAACCAAGTCTCAACCAGCTTCAAATCGACTTTGCCGGCTTCAACTTTGGCGTCGGCGACACTCTCAGGTATCAATACAAGCTCGAAGGCGCAGACCGAGACTGGAGCAAGCACGCCGAGCAGCGGACGATCAACTACGCGACGCTGTCTCCGGGGAGGTATCGCTTTCTCGTCCGCGCCCTCAACTGGAAAGACATGCCCAGCCGTGAAGCGGCCGTGGTCGAATTTCGAGTGGTCGCCCCGGTGTGGCAGCGATGGTGGTTTGTCACACTGCTCTGTCTCGCTGCCGCCGGCATCATCTATCTGCTCCATCACAATCGCGTCACGCGACTGCTGGAGCTGGAGCGGATTCGCAGCCGGATCGCAACCGATCTTCACGACGACGTCGGGGCGAGCCTGTCTCACATCGCCGTGCTGAGCGAGGTCGCCACCAGTGAAGTCGCCCGCCTGAACCTGGCGCCCGATGGGCAGCGGCTGTACCAGCCGCTGTTGCGAATTGGTTCGGTGTCGCGCGAATTGATCGACTCGATGAGCGACATCGTCTGGGCCATCAGTCCGCGCAAAGACCGGCTGGGGAGCCTGACCGAGCGCATGCGGGAGTTCGCCGGCGAGGTGTTTGGCAGTCGGAATATTGACTTCCATTTCGATGCTGCCGGCATCGATCCGGAAATGCGGTTCGATCCGGACGTGCGACGTCAGGTGTTCCTGATTTTCAAGGAAGGCGTCCACAACATCGTTCGCCACGCCGCTTCCACCCGCGTCGTCTGCGATTTTCGGATCGAGCGAAGACAGCTCGTGCTGCGGCTGACTGACAACGGCCGGGGGTTCGCGCCAAATGCGGTCAACGGCTCGGTGAGCGATGGCCACGGTCTGCTCAGCATGCAGCGGCGGGCACAGATATTGGGCGGCAGCCTCGACGTGGCGGGGGAACTCGACCGGGGTGTCACCATCGTCCTCCAGGTACCTCTCGATCGGCCGGCCTCGTACAGAAGCGACGATCACCTGAGTAGGTGAGGGCACCAGCGGGACAATTGATTTAGATTGCACTGGTTAACCCAAGCTCGAATGACCAGCAGGCCGCAGCACCCGGGATCGCCGATCCGCGTGGCCATCATTGAGGACCAGCGCGAGTTTCGCGAAGGCCTGGCCTTTCTGATCGACGGGACCGAGGGGTACCGCTGCGCCCAGCGCTTCGGCTCAATGGAGGAGGCCCTTGATCCATTGGGCCGTGATCCACCGGACGTGGCGCTGCTGGACATCGGCTTGCCGGGCATCTCCGGCATTGAAGGCATCCGGCTTTTGCGCGAGCAGTGCCCCGGGCTGCCCGTGCTGGTCCTCACGATCTACAACGATGATGAGCGGATCTTTGGGGCGATGTGCGCCGGCGCCTGCGGCTATCTGCTCAAGAAGACGCCGAAGGCGCGCATCCTGGAGTGCATTGAGGACGTGCTGGACGGGGGCGCGCCCATGTCACCGGACGTGGCACGGCGTGTGGTGGAGTTGTTCCGGAAGTTTCGGCCGCCGCAAGATGCCGATTATCACCTCACCAAGCAGGAATTGCGGCTGCTGACGCTCCTCGGCGAGGGCCATTACTACAAGACGGCCGCGGGCGAGCTGGGGATTACGATCAACACGGTTTCGTCGCACATGCGCCATATCTACGAAAAGCTGCAAGTGCACTCCAAGTCCGAGGCCGTCGCCAAGGCGCTGCGCCAGGGCCTCATTCACTGAGTCCGAAGCCTGAACCACGGATCCCGGACCCCATCACATACATAGGTGATAGACGAGCGCAACACGCAGGCTCATAGTGTGCCCGAAGTTGTCGCGCGGCTTCCAGTCAAGACAGGACGATGGTGCGGCCATTTCAGACTAGGAGACCACGATCATGAGACGTGTATCGTCGTTTGCGTTCTTCGGCGCTGCCAGTTTGTTCGTTGCCGCCACTCCAGTGTTGGCGCAATCCCCCGCCCAGGTTCGTCACGGGCCGGCTGACGTACTGGGACCTGCCGTGGTTTCGTTCGAGCTCACGGCCAACCCGAAGTTCATCGACTGCCTCCAGGATCCGAACACCCTCGAGCAGCCGTCCGCGACGGTGACGGTCCTCAGGGGCGCGCTCAACGACGCCCTTCAATTGCATCTGCAGCACTTCAAGCCGGGACTGGCCTTCGATCTGTTCACGGTGCAGCGCAGTCAGCTTCTGAGCGACGGAAAGCCCGATCCGAACTTCAAAAACTTCGGCTTCGCCTGGTATCAATCGGACGTGGAAGTCGGAGCCAAAGGCCAGGGCCACGTCCAGATCAGGACCATCCTGCTGGATGATATTTTTGGGTTCGATCCGGATGCTGGAGTCCTGCCGATCAACACGTTCCACGTCGGCTTCTGGTTCGACGATCCTCAGGACGCCGCCGCGTGCGGGTTCGACCCCACGAAACCTACGCCCTTCAACGGCGCGCACAAGGCCGGTCCGATGGCAATGATCAGCGTGCCGGACCCGACCTTCAACGTGGGCCCACTCTGCACCAATCCACAGGTTGTCGGCAACACGATCGCGTGCAACCCTTGACCGAAAAGCAGTCCACTGCCGCCATGCGTCGATCGAGCCGCGTGGCTCTGCCGCCCCGCAGTAGCTCGCAGTAAACTTCCTTTGCCCTTGGCGCTCAACCTCTCTTGACTCGCGAGTCGAGGTGCGCCATCGTTACGCCCCGAACATCAGGAGTCGTGTATGAACACACCAAACCGACGCAGTTTCATCAGGCGCGGCGTGACGTCCGCTGCGGCCGCGACGGCGGCACTGGTTCCCGCGACAGTCGCGGCGCAGAGCGACAAGCCGGTCAAGAAGGTCCACTACAGGAACGGCCGCAAGCCGGAGAAACCACCGCTCTTCAACGGAACCGTGTCCTACGGTGACTTGGTGTTCATCGCGGGCGTCGGATATCACGCGGAGGGTGACATCAAGGTACATACCAAGGCAGTCCTCGACCAGATCCAGCAGCAGCTCGAGAGCGTGGGATCGTCGATGGAAAAGGTGTTGAAGTGCAACGTGTACTTGAACGACCTGAAGGACTATGCCGGCATGAACGAGATGTTTCAAGGGCGCTTCGGCGTCGATCCGCCAGTACGGACGACTATCGCGGCGGCCGGCGGCATTCCCGGCGACTCGCTCGTGGAAATCGACGTCATCGCGACGCTGTAACGAGGCTCGGCAGCGCAGCTCTTTGGGGCTGCCGGCAGGAGGATGTCATGTTCGACATGGTGGCAGGCCGCTTGAGACGCGGCGCGGAGATCCTGAGCCGCCGCGAACTGTTTCGCCAATCGGCGCTGCTGGCGCTGCCGGCAATCTTCCGTGGACATTCGGAGGCGGAGGCGACGGCGTCGCCGGCGCCAGGGTTTCGCATAGCTGATGCCGGTCTTCGCGTCGGCGAGGACGTCTATCAGTCCATCGGCGTGCGCCCGCTGATCAACGCGCGCGGCACCTTCACCATCATCAGTGGCTCGCTCATGCTGCCGGAAGTACGCGCGGCGATTGACGCCGCCGCCCAGCACCATGTGCACCTGGATGAACTGATGGCGGGGATTGGGGCCCGGCTGGCCGAATTGACAAAGGCAGAATGGGGGATGGTTGCGTCGGGCTGCGCCGCGGCCCTGACGCACGCGACCGCCGCGTGCGTCGCCGGGGGCAACCCCGATCTTCACGTGCGCATTCCCAATCTCATCGGTTTTCAGAAAGATGAAGTGATCATCCCGAGTCACTCCCGCAATGTGTACGACGCAGCCGTCCGCGCCGTCGGCGTGCGCATCCTGGAGGTGGGCACGGCCGAGGAGCTCGACCGAGCGATCGGCCCGCGTGCGGCGATGGTCTACATCCTCGCGGGCCCGGAAGCCGAGAAGGGACCTCTCAGCACGCGAGCGATCGCACAGGTGGCCAATCAGAAGCGCGTTCCCGTGCTCGTCGACGCAGCGGCGGAGATCCTGACCGTTCCGAACGTCCACCTGGAAAACGGGGCCACGCTCGTCGCCTACAGTGGCGGCAAGTGCCTCCGGGGGCCGCAAAGCGCAGGTCTGCTTCTCGGACGCAAAGATCTGGTTCAGGCCGCATGGGTACACAGCGCGCCGCATCATGGGTTCGCGCGCTCCATGAAAGTCGGGAAAGAGGAAGCCATCGGAATGCTGATGGCTGTCGAGATGTGGGTGAAGAGAGACCACAAAGCTGAGTGGAACCAGTGGATGGCATGGCTCGACTCCATCGCGACCGAGGTCTCCAGGATCGAGGGTGTCACCACGGCAATCACCGAGACGAGCGCGCTGTCCAACCGCACGCCGACGCTCGCGATTCGATGGGATCGGAAGCGCCTCGATGTCAGCGGCGCCGATCTCGCGCGGCATCTTCTCGAGACGGAGCCGCGCATTGCCACGCCTGGTGGCCGGGATCAGGGCGATGAAGCGAGCATTTCCATCACCCCGTACCAGATGGCAGCGGGCGAAGAGCAAATCGTTGCGAAGAAGATCCATGCGGCGCTGTCGAAGGCGCCTCGACAGGCCGCGCCCAGGCACGCCGCCACCGCCGCGTCGGACGTGAGCGGTCAGTGGGATGTGCGGATCGACTACGTCGCAAGCGCGTCGACGCATACGCTGCACCTGAAACAAGCCGGCAATCGCCTGGAAGGCTCGCATCAGGGCGATTTCGTCGCGCGCGATCTCACCGGGACGATCGAGGGCAACACCGTACAGATCGTCAGTACGTATACCGAGCGCCATGGAGACGCCTTGAGCTTCCGGTTCGCGGGCACCGTCCAGGGCGACGGGATGTCGGGCACGCTCGATATGGGCGAGTACCTCACGGCGAAATGGACGGCGAGAAGGCACGATTACGGGCGGGGCTGATGTCATGCGCTTCACACTGCTTCAGGCAGCTACCGGTTGTCTGGTCGTTTCAGCGACGATTCATGTGTCGGCGCAGCAGAAGTACGATCTCCTGTTGAAGGGCGGTCACCTCATCGATGCCAGGAACAACATCAGCGCCGTCCGCGATGTCGCCATTGCAGGCGGGAAAGTGGCGGCAGTGGCCGCGAACATCAGCCCTGTCGACGCCTTGAAAGTCGTCGATGCGACCGGGCTCTACGTGACGCCGGGGCTCGTCGACATTCACGTGCACGTGTATGCCGGAACCGGCGAACGCGGATCGTATGCCGGCGACAACAGCCTGTATCCCGACGGCTACACCCTCCGTGCAGGCGTCACCACGGTTGTCGACGCGGGATCGTCGGGCTGGAAGAACTTCGACGATTTCAAGAATCGCGTGATCGATCGCTCGAAGACCCGCGTCCTGGCGTTCCTCAACATCGTCGGTGCCGGCATGCGCGGCGACAAGTTCGAGCAGAACCTGTCCGACATGGAGGCGAAGCCAACGGCCGACATGGCGCGTCGACACAAGGGCGTGATCGTGGGAATTAAGACGGCGCACTACGCGGGTCCTGAGTGGGCACCGGTCGAACGCGCGGTCGAAGCAGGCACGGAGGCGAACATTCCCGTGATGGTGGACTTTGGAGCCAACCGGGCGGAGCGCCCGATGGCTGAGCTTGTCACGACGAAGTTGCGGCCCGGCGATATCTACACGCACGCCTATTCCGGGCTTCGTAACGAGCTGGACGACTCCGGCCATGTCAATCCAGGCATGTTCGAGGGCAGAAAGCGTGGCGTGATCTTCGATGTCGGGCATGGAGGCGGCAGCTTCGTCTGGCGGGTTGCCGTGCCCGCCATCAAAGAGGGATTCATTCCCGATTCCCTTTCGACCGATCTGCACGTGGGCAGCATGAACGCGGGAATGAAAGACATGCTCAACGTCATGGACAAATTCCTCGCCCTGGGCATGTCGCTCGACGATGTGGTTCGCTGGTCGACATGGAATCCGGCGCGCGAGATCAAGCACGAGGAGCTTGGCCATCTTTCTGCGGGTGCACCGGCGGACATCGTCGTGCTTCGGCTCGAGACCGGGACCTTCGGCTTCGTCGACACGTACGGCGCCCGGCTGCGCGGCACTCAGAAGCTGACGTGCGAGCTGACGCTCCGGGACGGAAAGGTCGTCTACGATCTGAACGGAATGACGCGGCCCGACTGGCACACGCTGCCGCGGGACTACCGGCAGACCGGCGACGCCCGGTGGGACGCCATCACGCCCGCGCCGGTCAGGCGACCACAAGGCTGAGCCGACTTCATCTCGACGCGATGCGGTCCTTGATCCCGATCATGTTCGTGGCGTTCGTTGTCGCAAGCGTGGTCTCGCTTGGGGTGAACCCGAAAGAGGCAACTGGCGTCAGCCTGGCGGATCCGCCAGCAGGCATCGCGTTCGCCGACATCGCGCGGCCCAAGCCCGGCGCGTGGCCGACCTACCACGGAAACCTGAACGGCAATCGCTTCAGCCCGCTCGACCAGATTAATCCCACGACAATTCACAGCCTCGCGCCGAAATGGATGTTCACGATCCAGGGAGCCCCGCGCCCCCTTCAGATGGACGCCGGTCGTGGTCGATGGCGTGATGTACGTCACGTCCGTGAATGAAGCGTCCGCGCTCGATGCGCGAAGCGGCCGCCAGGCGTGGCACTACAGCCGCCCCCGAACGAACGGCCTGGCCGGTGATGCCGCCACGGGCATCAATCGGGGCGTCGCGGTGCTCGGCGATCGCGTGTTCCTGGTCACGGACAACGCGCACCTGATCGCGCTCGGCCGCGATACAGGCGAGCTTCTGTGGGATGTCGAGATGGCCGACGCTCGCCAGAATTACGGAGCCAC
>Ga0182041_10001165_pt1 | contig 13056 bp, 13 predicted proteins | sample flu12Cox44000178_FD_125967 | JGI IMG/M metagenome (GOLD analysis project Ga0182041, IMG submission 125967) | Lab enrichment of tropical soil microbial communities from Luquillo Experimental Forest, Puerto Rico - flux8day.12C.oxic.44.000.178 | ecosystem: Environmental > Terrestrial > Soil >...
AGAAGCGCGAGCGGGCCGCCCATCGTGTTTCCCCCTTTGCCGGGGAGCGTGCGGGTCGGGCGGCGCAGCTCGGACCCGTAGACCGTCATGAGGTTGTCCAGCTTGGCGCGCACGGCGGAGCCCATCGGCGCGATTTGCGATTTGATGCTGTCGTCCAGCCCTTGCCAGAACTTGAGCCCCGCCGACGGATTGACCGCCTCCGGGTCCGGGGTCTGGCTCCCCGCGGCTCCGGGACCGCGCATCTTGAGTTCGAGGTTGTTGGCGAGAATGTTCGCCATCGTCGGATCAGGCGTGTTCTCGTTCAGCGCCTTCTGGAGGGTGAGATTGTCCTTGCCGCTCCCGCCGAACACCTGGGTGTAGGCGCTGCCCTGGTTGGTGTTTTTAGCGACCGGCTTCAAGATTTCGCGCTGGCCGGCGAGCCGTCCATATTCGGCGTTGGCGGCGTCGAACGCCGCGGGCGGAACGCCGGCGAGCTGGGCGGCGTTTTTTAGGGTCTCGGTTTTGGCGTCCTTGATGTCCAGCTGGGTCGGCTGGTCGATCGCGGGGAGCCCCTCGACCTGGTCGCCTACGCGGCTGCGCTGATCGACGACCTCCTGGAAGGTCGAGCCGCGGTTCGCGGCGATCTGTTGGCTGATTGCGTCGATGTTGGCCTGCGCGGTCCCGGCCTGCCCGCTCGTGCGGGCGTTCTGGAGCCGCGCCTGTTCTTGAGCGAGCCGCGTCTGAAGCAGCGCCTCGAGCCCCGGGTCGACGACCTTGGGCGGGTTCAGGGGATCGAGGCGCGTGTCGTTGGTGCGGTTGATGATTTCCTGGACGCCCTTGCGTCCATAGCCGGGCTGCTCGCCTCTCTTGATTCCTTCGAGAGTCGTCAGTTCTTGCGTCTGGTCGACCGGAAGGTTGCGTCCGGCCTGGTCGTAGATTGGATTGAGGGTTGCATCGCCCTTGTACTTCGTGGTTTCGAAGGCTTGCTTGGCCGCGTCGATCACGTCCTGGCCGATGTTGGCCTCGCTGATTCCCGGGCCTTGATAGGGGCCGCCCCGCACGTCGCTCGCGGCGTTGATGACGTTCTGGTCCATCGCCTCGCGCTGGGCGCGGCGCATGTCGTAGGCGGGCTTGCCGGCGAGCGGGATGCCGGCCGTCGAATCTTCGAGGAAGCCCGCTTGCTTTGAGCCGACGCCGCCCATCGAGACAGGAACGCCCGTCGCATCGAAGGATTGAATTCGCTGAGGCGTGTCCTCGTCCGTCAGCGAGGGCCGGAGGGTGCGCGCCGACGTGGACACGATTGCCGGTGTGGCGACGCTGCCAAAAACGGAGCCTAGTCCTTCACCGACTTTCTTTCCGGTGTCGCCCCCGACGGCTTGACCGATCGCTCCGCCGGCTTGTTGGCCGGCGATCGTCGCGCCGGTCTGGACGGCGGCCCGTCCAGTGGACGCCGCGGGCGACATGGGCGGCCGGATCGCCAGCGGATCGAACGCCTCGACGATCGCCGGGCCGGCGACGTTGCCGACCTCACGCGTCACCGGGAAATTCGGATCAGGCGGCAAAACCTTGTTGTAAGTGTCGCTGATCGGCGTCGGCGGCGGCGCGATCGCGACCGGCTGTCCCGTCAACTTTTGCGCGCCGGCGGCGATCAAACCGCCCAGATTGCTGAACGGCGCGACGAGCGTCTCGGGAATCCGCGCCACCCCCTCGCCAAGCGAGCGCACGAACTCCTTGCCTTGCGGGATATAGCCCTCTTGCGCCTGCTGGCCGGCGATGGACGCGCTGCGCGCGGCGAGAGTCGCGCGAATCTGGTCGTCGGTCGCGTTCGGTCCGAGAGCGCGCACCTCGGGGAGCAACCGGTCCTGCGGGTCGACGGTGGACACGCTGGGCGCCGTAGACGCGGCGGCCTGGGCCTGCTTCGCGCGCTCGATCGCGGCCTGCTGTTCGGGAGTGAGATCGACCATCTCTCAGCGTCCAAAAGCCTTGCGCCCGGCGGCGTCCATGTGGCTCCACAATCCCGGATCGAGGCCGGGCGGCGGCTCGTCGAGGATCGCGCCCGCGCCCGAGAGCCGGCTTGCGTCGGTGATGTCGAGGCCCTGCGCCTTCCAATCCGCGATCTTCTTCTGGCCTCCCGCCGGATCGTTACCGTAGCCTAGCCGCACCGCGTTCGCGATGATCCGGTGGCGCTCCGCCGTCTTGGTGTTGAGGACGTCCTGCTGTTCCCCGGGTTGCGGCATATAGGCGGTGAGCGCCCGGATATATTCGTCGTGGGTGATCGCCTTGCCCGACAGCATGTAGAGGAGGGCTTGGTTGAATTCGGCCGCCGCCTGACCGAAGGCGCGTGTCTGGGGCGAGGCGATCCAGGACGAGATGATCGACTGCGCGACGGTCGGGTCGTTGCCGCGGATTCCCATGATTTGCTGCATGGCGACGCTAGGAACCTGGTCGGGCGTGATCTTGTCCAATTTCGCGGTCGAGCTGGCGAGCAGCTCGGCGTAGTTTTGAAAGTTCGCCTGTTCCTGGGTCGGCGGCTTGGCCGGCCCCGCAACCGTGGTGACGGGGCCGGCGAGCGGGCCAGACACGGCCGCCGACGGCCCTTGGGGTCCGGCGGCGATTGCGGGACCGTTCGGACCGGGAGGGGCCTGGGCGGACTGCGTCGGGGCCTGGATCGCGATCCCCGCGCGCTTCAAGACCTCCGCGGGGAGAGGCGCGCCCTGGGGCGCCGATTGCTGGACCGGAATCAATTGCGTATTGCCGAGATTGTCGGTGTGGGTCTCGATCTTGATCCCGTAGAGCCCGTTGTACGCCTGGGCGTAGGCGAGCGCCTCGTTGGGCGCGATCATGGCGTTGGGGTCGAGGAATTTCTGGCTCATCTGCTCGATGAGCTGGTTTTGCTGGCCCGGGACGGTCTTGTCGGCGCCATAGGTGCCGGATGGCGGGGGAGCGGGCTGCGGCGCGCCGGGCGCGGGAACCCATCGCCCGGTGGACGGGTCGAAGACCATGTGAGCTTCGTTGGGGCTCAGGTTCTCGATCTTGGGCGGCGCTTGAGGCCCGCCTTGGGTCGGCGAGACAGACCCGTCCGGGTTGACGGTGAAGAAGCTCCCGCCGGATTCCTTGATCGTCGGCTCCTTGGGCGCGACGCCCTGGACGCGCGTGGCGGACCCGTCGGGGTTGATCTTGTAGAGCTGGCCGTTGACCTCGCGGATGTCGTCCTTGCCCGGAGGCGCGCCGGTGACGGGCGTGGCGCTGCCGTCGGGATTCACTTTGTAGAGCGTCCCGTTGACCTCCTTGAGTTCGGGCTTGGGCGCTTGAGGGACCGCGCCCTGGACGGGGGTCGCGACGACATTGCCGTTCGCGTCCCTGGACACGGTGACGAGGCCCTGGTTGATCGACGTCGTGTCGATCTTCGGGGCTTGCGGCTCCGCGCCCTGGACGGGCGTCGCGACGTTGGTCCGGGGGTTGACGTTCACGAGCCCGCCCGAGACGTCCCTGATGATCGGCTTCGCGGCCTCTTTGGCGATGTCCGCGTTCGCGGCGGCGTTGACGCCGGCGACGTCGCCGGGGACGGTGACGTCGGTCGTCGTCGGGGTCTTGCCGGTGTAAAGCTCGGACCCGATGCGCGCGGAAGTCGGCGACACGGCTCCCCCTTGTGCGCCCAAGAGCGTGCCAAGACCGAAGCCCTTGCCCAAGGATTCGATGTAGGCGTTGGGGTTGTCGCCCATCCGCACGATCAGCGGGCCGGACGCTCTGAGCGCGGCCCTCTCGGCGTCGTTGCGGGCCTGCTCGTCGGGCGTGACGATGGCCGGCGGCGCGGAGCTGACGTCGCCTGTGGACGCGCTCATCACCGTCGTCGAGTCGGGCGAAAGCCAATCGCTGGACGGGACGTGGACGACCGGCACGGGCGCGGGGAGGGACGCAGCGAGCGCGTTACCAGCGGGGTTGGCGGCGGCGGTGCGCGCGTCTTCGAGCGCCTGCTCCTCCTTCGTCTTGACGTTGATGAGATTCGCGTCGGCCCCGAGCTTGGACGCGTAGGCGTCGTGGGCTCGGATCTGTGCGCCCATAAGCTGCGCCCGGGCGGCGGCTTCCGGGTCGCCGAAGATCCCTTTCGCCAGCGTGTCGGCGAGGCTCAGGGGATTGGCCGGCTGGACGACGCGAAGACCGATCGTCGCCATTGTCAATTAACCTTCATCGCTTTGGCGAGGCTCTGGCCCAAACCTTGCGACCCGAAGCCCAAGGCCGTGGACGAGAGCGGGGAGAGCGGGCTCGGGTTGTACTGGTATTGCAGCGGGTTCGCTGCCTGCTGAATCCCGTAGACGCTCAGGTTGCCCTTGCGGAACTCGTTGGCGAGGTCGATCCCCTGGCCGGCCTTGGCGAAATTGAGCGCGTTGGAGACGTCGAGGCCGCCGGACGAGCCGCCGTAGCTGCCCACCGTCGCGAGCGCCGCGATCCGCTGCTTGGCGTCGCTCGACGCCTTGTTGAGCTTGGCCGAAAGGTCGCTCTGGAAAGTGCTGTCGGCGTCCTGCTTCTGGCCCGACAACGCCGCGTCGGCGACGGACGTCGGGACCAGGGGATTGGGATTGGTCGTCGTGGACGCGGGCTGATTGCCTTGAAGGTAGCCCGTGAGGCGCGCTTGTTCCGCTTGCTGCTCGGTGGTCTGGTTGGTCGCGGAGACGTCCTGGAGCCCCTGGGCGCGAGCGGCGTCCGCCATCTGCCGGTCCTGCTCGTCCTTGGCGGCGGCGGCCTGGCGGTTCTTCTCCTGCTGGGCGACCCATTGATTGTAGGCGTCCTGCTGCCGGTTGGCGGCGGACATCTGGCCCATGGTGTTGGCGGCCGTGCCGGCGAGGCCGGCGACGGTCGACCCGATGGCGAGGACGGTGGGATCGCACATCTCAACCGTTCCCCGTCTTGACGCTCTGGTTGCGTCCGGAAGTGTTGGACGCGACGTTCTTGAAGGTGTTGAGGAAGTTCTGGCCCTGGTAGCCCTTGAGGATGTTCGCCCCGCCGATGTCGGCGACGTTGAAGATCGCGCTCAAGGGGGAGAGGTTCGGTTGCTGAAGCGAGATGTCGCGCACCGCCGATGTCGCTTGGTTGGCGGCGACCTCGGGGTCTTCGGTGGCGTAGAGCTGGGAGACCGCTTTCTGTTCCTCTCCCGCGACCTGGGTGCGCAGGTCGCCGGCGGCCGTGTCGGCCTGGCTGCGGACGTTGGCCTCGTTGAGGGTGTTCTGCTTGGCGAGGTCGGCGACGTCGGTTCCGGCGGCGGAGGAATCGAGAGTGCCAGCACGCGCCAGCCGATAGGTCAGCTCGTTGCGCGCCAGGTTGTACTGGTCGCTCACCTGCGGCATGTAGTAGTCGAGGATGCCCTGCTTGTACTTGTCGTAGAATGGCTGGTCGAAGCCGCCGGTCGTCTCGCCAGTCGGCGTCTGGGTCGTGACTTCGAGGTCGCTGCCGGGGATGGTGGTCTTGCCGGACGGATCGGTGACGCCCCACACCGACGCCGCGCCGGGCGCTCTGGCGGCGCCGAGTTGGGCCGGCGACTTATAGCTCAATTGGTTGTTGCCCCACGAGGACGCTGAAGGCGCGCCGGACCCGTAGGCCGCTTTAGTGGACGGCGTGGACACGCCCGTGGACGGCGTCACCATGCCCACTTTGTAACCGCTGGGGAGTCCGTACTGGGTGGGATCCGTCTGGTCCCCCGTGCCGCCGGCGGCGATGTACTTGCCGACGTCGGCGGGATTGAACTTCGACCAGTCGTAGGCGCTCGTCGTGTCCTTCGTGACGGGCGTCCCCTCAAACGCCTGCTTGATGGACGCGAGGCCCTGGGAGAGACGCTGCTGGCGAGCAGCCTCCTTCGCGGCGGCGGCGGCGGCGTCCGCTTGTTGTTGCTGGACGATGGCGGAATTGTCCGCCTTGGGAGCCTTCCCGCCCATTCAGAGTCGCTTTCCCAGGATGGCCCCGATCTCGTCGAAGCCCTCGTGCTTGAAGAGGTTGATAAGGGTCTTCTGCTCAGCCATCCCGCTCGCCAGCGGGGCGTGAAACGCGCACGCGCCATCCTGCCGGGCGAGGTCCGAGACAAGCGCGACGAGGACGCGCCCGATCGCGCTCTTGCGCTCCTCGGGGACGACATAGGCCATGTTGAGGACCGCGACCGGCTCGACACAGAACGTGTCGTCCAAGGAATAGGAGATCGCGCCGATGATCTTGCGGTGCTTGATGGCGACGAGGTGCGGGACGACGCCGCGTGCGATCACGTTTTCAAGCCACGCCTCGGATTTCGGGACCGAGTAGACGATGCCCCGGTCCTTGTAGCCCGCCTCGTTGAAGAACTGCTCGAACAGGAGCGCGATCGCGTGCGCATCCTCCTGGACGGCGAGCCGGAAGTCGATCTCGGCGAGCGCGCTCCAGACGAGGCGCTTACGCAGCGGCGGCGAGGAGAAGGTTTCGCTGATGGACATCGGCGCTGGTGACGAAGAGGAGCATGTCCTCCTTCCGGCCGCCAACGCCGGGGACCGTGGCCTTGAGCGAAAAGCCCAAGCGCTGGAGCCAGCGATGGGCGGTCGTGTTCTCCGGGTGGGAAACCGCCTGTGCGTAAATGACGCCGCTGTTCACGAGCAAGGGGACCATAGATCGTTTGATGAACCTCGTCACCCCTCTCAAAACGAGAGAATCAGCGTAAGGCGTCCCGAATCCCCAGACGTGCGCACGCCGCCCTCCGTCGAAGAGCTTGGCTCCGAAGGCGAACACCGGCAGCGGCTCGGCGACCTCCTCGAAATCGTGCATGGCCGCCCATTTGAACTCGCTCTCGAGCGCGCTCGCGACAAGCCCTTCGACGTCGTCGGGGTCGCGGGTGACGCTCAGCTCCCGCCGGTCCTCCGGACGCAAATCGACCGCCGTCCACCAGGCCTTCTGATAGTCGAGCGGCTCGATCACGTCTCTTCCGCCCCTTCGTAGTGGACGCAGGCGTTGGACAGGGTCGCGATGCCGGCGCCGACGGTATAGAACCTCAGCGAGAAGTGGGTCGACTTGCCCTCGAACCCGCACCGCCCCCCGCGCCACGTCGGGGCCGAGAAGGTTCCCAGGACTTCCTCGTCGTCGGGATTATTGAAGTCGAACGAGTTCTTGACCTGCCAATTGCCGGTGACGGTCATGTCCAGGCCCTGGAAGATCTTGTCCTCTCCCGGCTTCTTCATATCGAGATAGGGGAGCCTCACCTCGCCGACGATGGTGTCGTAGGTGTTTCCGTCCGCGCCGCCGTAAACGAGGAGTCTCGTGCCGGAACGGATGAAAATGTGGCCGCCGCACGTAACCGCCTGATCGATGTTGAACGACAGGGTGTAGCGGCTCCATGCGGTGATGCGCGGCCCGGGGAAGTCGCTGAGGACGTAGATCTCGTTCGGAAAGCACAGCCAGAAACGCCCGACGATCGGTTCGAGCAAGGCCGTGGCGGTCGAGAAGGAGCCGGAGTTCGCGGTGTAGAGCGCCTGGATGAGAGGGTCGACCGGCGAGCCGATGTCGCTGACCGCCGCCGCGTTGGACGCGTCGCGCGCTTTCAGCGAGCGGATTCCGGTCTGGGAAAGATAGAGAACGTCGCCGGACCCGTATTGGAGCGCGCCCAGCGGCGAGACGCAGCCCGCGCCGCGCAGGACCTGGTCGAGGACATTCTGGTTGGGGTCCGGATCGACGCTCCAGAGCTGGGTCGCAAGCGACGTGAAGACCGCGAGCTTGTCGTAGTAGATCTCCAGTGTGACGAGCGATTCGCCGCTCGAATCCTGCTTGGCGAGGTTGATGAAGCCGGCGCCGGTCCCGGTCGTCCAGTTGGTCGGGTCGTTGACGGCGCAAAAGAACAGGTTTTTGCCCAGGACCGAATAGATCTTCGTGCCGTAGGTGCGGACGTGGTAGCCGCGGTTCGTCCCCTCGGTCTCGGCCCCGCGATAGTAATGGTGGTTGATCCCGGTCGCCGTATCGATAGTCGCGAGATAGACGTCGCCGTCGAACGTGTCGAAATCGGTCTGCTGGATGGTCGCGACCGTGCTCGGGATCTGGTCGTAGACGAGCCCGACGCCGGGGACGCCGCTGGACGGGGGCGTGACCGCGACGCCGCGGGTGAAGCAGTGGAGCGTCGACTCCGTCGCCGCAAGACCGAAGGTGTTCGAGAGATCTGCGACTTGAACGAACGCCTTGCGCTTCTGGATCTCGCCGCCCGGCGTGATGACGCAGTTGTTGAGCCGCTGGAGCGTGCCGGACGGCGCCGTCAGCCCGGACTTGCGCGTGTCCAGGCCGGCGGCGAAATTGTCGATAAGTAGGTAAGAAATTATTCAATCCTTTCAATAAGTTCAACGGGTCTTAGCCCTCTGCGCCTCGGTCATCCGGCCGCGCTTGGCCCCTTTCGAGGTCGCCGTGTTCGTCCCCGGCTTGAGGCTCCCGCTCTTCTGGAGCGTGCTGGACGCCACCGCGTAGGGGTTCGCGACCTTTCCCTTCAACTCCTTGACCGCCGCTTCCATTATGAGGGGAAGCCCCCGGCCCTTGTTCTGCGCCATCGACGTCCTCCGTGATCAAGTAGCGGTGCGCGCCATCGGAAAACGTGATCGAGCGCGTCACGAGGGAATATAGTCCAGATAGGGCGTCAAGCGCTGCTGATTGCCGGGCCACGGAGCGCTGGAGGCGAGGGTCGACACGCGCCGCTTGGCGCTGACCGAATTGCCCAGGAGATTCAAAAGATATTTCTGCGCCTTGTTGAGCTTCGTCGGCGCATCCTCGGACTTGGCGCGGGCAAGCAGCTCGGCCGCCGTGAAGAGCGTGATCGCCGTCGCGTCCAGCGTGGACATGTCGGTGTCGTTGAGAAACGTGGAAAGCTGGCGCTGACCGACGAAACGCACGGTGTAGTTGCTCGTCCCCGGCTTCGGCCAGACGCCGAATTGAGTGTCGCCCAGCGCGTCCCAGCGCTGCGGGGGATCGCTGGCCACGAGGCGGTTCATCGTCTCGTCGATGCCGTAGTCCATCGGCCGCCAGGTCGAATCGGTCGGCAGCGACGTCCACGCGACGCGCACCTGTTCGAAGGACATGCCTGAAAGAAAAGTATAAGTGGTCTGGTTCGCGGCGAGAGGATTGTCGGAACGAAATTTGAGGGTAGGCCACTGGTAGGCCGTCCACAACTCGATCTGGGTGCGCTGGGCGAGGTACTTGAGAGTGTCGACGAGGTTGGTCCCCTGCGTGGTGGACAGGCTGTGCCCGGCCTCGGCGCGGATCGCCCGGACGATGTTGGCGAGCGTATCAGTGTTGAGCACGCTTGCGTCTCCGAAGGAGCATTAGAAAGGGTTCCTATTGCTTTCATTCATGAGATATGCCATATAAAACGGGCCAGAAAGGTGGTGCAAACACCGCTCTGGCCCTGACCCTCAATCGAGAAGGAACCTCGATCAATGGCTAAATCCAATATGCGCAAAGCGCTGGCCGCCCGCAACGGCGAGCGCTTCAGTGTAATCGCCACCGTCAAACGGTTTGGCTCGCGGCGTGGCTGGCAAGGCCGCGATGAACCAACTGTCCTATTGGTTGATCTGTTTGACGCGATCGAAGCGACCAAACTCTGTGACCACTTGTGGTTCAAGAAGGGCAAGTGGGCGGACAGCCTAAAAATCGACGATCGCATTCTGTTCGACGCTCGCGCCGACTCGTACGAGAAAGGGTATCGCGGAGATCGCGAAAACGTATGGGATGCGCCGCCGCCTTCGACCGACTGGCGTCTGGGTAGGCCGACCAAAGTCAGGAAATTAACTGAGCAAGAGCAAACGGACTTCGACGCCGGGTGCTTCAACACAGCTTTTAAGTGACCCAGATGAAACTGATCACTTTCATGAAGCGTTTCGACTCCGACGACGCCTGTCGAGCGCACTTGGAAAGCGTTCGCTGGCCTCATGGACCAACCTGCCCGCACTGCGGCGCGGTCGATAACGCAAAGCCAGTCGGAGGACGTCCAAGCTGGCATTGCTGCCACGCCTGCGGCAAACAATTCAGCGTCACGGTCGGCACGCCGATGCATGGCTCGCACCTGCCGCTGCGTGTCTGGTACCTCGCCCTCTACCTGATCTTGGCGTCGTCCAAGGGAATTAGCAGCGTCAAGCTCGGTCAACACCTTGGCGTCGGACAAAAGACCGCATGGTTTATCGGACACCGCATTCGCGCCATGCTGGACAGTGGCGACGAAACGCCGCTGTCTGGCATCGTCGAAGTCGACGAAAGCTATATCGGGGGCAAACGCCGCAACGCCCGCAAAGGAACGCCGTCTAGGGGTCGTGGGCGAGGCACGAACAAGCCGATGCTGTTCGCTGCAATCGAGCGCGGTGGTCGCGCACGAACCGCTCCCATCCCGTCCGCGAGCGCCGAGGCCATCGACCCGCTCTTGTTTGCTTGGCTGAACCGAGATGGCGTGCTCGCGACCGATGAACTCGCCGTCTACCAATGGTTTGGCGGCAAGATGCGCCGTCACGTGGTGGTCAATCACGCCCGTCGCGAGTTCGTGCGATGGGTTCACGGGATCAAGGCGCACACCAACACCTGCGAGGGGTTTTTCGGCTTGTTCAAACGGGCCATCGTTGGCGTTTGGCATTGGATCAGCGCCAAACATCTGCATCGGTATGCGACTGAGCACGAATTTCGCTGGAATCGCCGTGGCGATGTTGCCGACCGGATCGCTCGCTGCCTGATTGGTCGTCATGGGCGATTGCGCTGGCGGGAGTTGGTCGTATGACTGCGACCGTCACCCAGGCCGCACGCGGCAAGCTCCGTCCCGAAGCCGCAGCCTTGGCTGCGCGGTTTGGCGGCCAGACCCGTCGTCTTTGGAACTGTTTCACCGCGCTGAACAACGCGCGGATGAAAGAGTGCGGCAAGTTCGTGTTCTATGCCGAGCTTTCCGCGATGCTACCCAAGCTGCTGAGGGAAGACGAGAAGCTGGTCGGGTTGCCGCATCGTTGCGCCCAGATGACGGCGCAGTCGTTCGATCGAACGCTGAAGAACTACATCAAAAACAAACCGGAATTCTTGCGCATCGACGCGAAGCGGAAAGCCAGGAGCGCCGCCCGTGTCGTGGCGGGGTTGCCGCCACTGAAGCCGCGCAAGTCCGGCATCCCGCAATTCAAGCGCTATGACGACCACGCCGACGCCTTTTCCTTTGTCGGTCGCGAGTGCCGCCTGGAGACGCAACCGCACACGAAAAAACCGGGAATGGTGCGAGCGAACCGTATCCGTCTGCCGAAAATTGGATGGCTGCGTGTTCGCGGCCTTGTTTTCCCCGAAGCGGTGGAACTGAAACAGGTCGCCGTAACTCAGACTCCTGCTGGTTGGCATGTCGCCGTTCAATTCGATGCTTCGGCGAAGAAATATTCCACGCCGACGTTGCCGGTGACGGGGATCGACCACGGTCTGACGACGCTGTCCGCGCTCGACGAAGGGGACAAGGTCGCGCCACCGAAATTCAGTCGAAAGGCCGAGAAGCATCTTCGCCGCCTGAATCGAGAACGGGATCGACGGCGCAAGGATAGCGTCAACCGCCGCCGCACCGTGACGCGGCTGGCGAAACACCATCGTTACGTCCGGCAACAGCGGCAGGACTTCCTGCACAAGCTGACGCGGCGAATGGTCGACAGGTTCGAAGGCTTCGCAGTCGAAGACCTGAACCTGAAAGGATTGATGAAGACGAGGTTGGCGAAGTCCTTCGCCGACGCCAGTCTGGGCGAGCTCCTCCGGATGCTTCGCTACAAGGCCGAATGGGCGTGCCGGGAATGGCGCGTCATGGGACGGTTCCAGCGCAGCACGGGCGTATGCCCGGATTGCGGCTGGGTCGGCCCTCGATTGAAGCCTGGAATTGACACCTGGCCCTGTGGCGATTGCGGCGTGGTTTACGACCGCGACACCGCTGCGGCACGGGTGATCCTTCGGGATGCGACGGTGGTGAGAGTTGCCGGGGTAGCGCCAGTGAGACGCGAACCTGTCCGCGCGTTCGGACGAAAGCGAGGCCCTGTCGCTCGTGGCGGGGGTCGGGCTCCTGCTGGGCCTAGTCACGACGAGTCACCTGCGAATGTTGAGGAGGTCTCGTCATGAGCCACGTCAATAGTCACGTTAGAAAGGCTTCTCGGGCTGGGCGAGGTTCTGAGGACCGGCTTTGCGCACGCGCGGGGGCAGCACGGGAATGTCCTCGGGCTCGGGAGGGGCTCCCCCCGTCGTCTCGATGTGGTTGGTGATCGGGTTGAGCCACTGGACGCCGTCCACGAGCTTGACGTCGTACGCCTCCATCTCGATTTGGGAGTTCCTCGCCCCGAAACACTTTTCGACCGGCTCACGCCCGTAGATGAGCGTGAGCCGCTCGCGTTCGTCACGCTGGCCCTGGTCGATTCTGGCGATCGGCTTGATCTCGGTGATCGCGTCCTCGCCGTGGACGAAGCGCAGGACCTCGAGCTCGGGCCACGACACCGGGCTCATGGCGTTGCGGTGGACGACCTGCTGGATGTCGCCGGAGATCGCGACTTGGACCGTGCAGAAGTGCATTAATCATCCCCACGGTTTTCGCCACGCAGCCGCCTTAAGCTTCGCATTGCTGTTCGCCTTCTTCAAGTTGTCTGCCCGGGTGAGATATTGGAGATTCCACGGAACGTGCAGCCCGCACGCCACAGCCTTGCCGTCCTGGATCGTGAACATCGGCTCGATATGGTCGACCTCGTATTGCGCCGGGCAATTGGCGTAAAAAGCCCGAATCTCCCGATGGAAGAAGCGCGAGATCGGTTGCGCGCCAAACCGATGCCGAGCAGACGCCAGTCGCCTGTCAAACAGGTATTGCTTGCGGTATTCAGGATCTGTCGCCAAGCGCTCGCGGCGACGCGCATACTGCTGTTCAAGCCGGCGAGCAGCATAGTCCGGGTCTGCGGCCCGCCGGCGTTCGTCTGCTGCACGCCAAGTGGCATTCTTGCGCTCACGTCGCTGTTCTGGCGTCATGGTTCTCTCCCTTTCTGATGGGAGAGAACCATAACACGTTCAGTGTGGGTGTGCAATCACCATCTATTTTATGTCAATGACCAAGGATGACGAGAATTG
>Ga0182041_10001186_pt1 | contig 12984 bp, 19 predicted proteins | sample flu12Cox44000178_FD_125967 | JGI IMG/M metagenome (GOLD analysis project Ga0182041, IMG submission 125967) | Lab enrichment of tropical soil microbial communities from Luquillo Experimental Forest, Puerto Rico - flux8day.12C.oxic.44.000.178 | ecosystem: Environmental > Terrestrial > Soil >...
AGCGTTTGGGGGTCCTTGGCCACTTCATCCGGCAGGAACTTGAGGGCGACAAACCGGTGCAGAGTTACGTCCTCGGCCTTGTAGACCACACCCATCCCTCCACCGCCGAGCTTCTCGATGATACGGTAGTGTGAAATCGTTTGGCCGATCACTGCGCCCGATGTTATGTCGGTAGCATGCCCAAGTCAATGAAACTCACAGGGTTGGCGGCGACGATACGCTACCTCGACAGGGGCACTGAGACTGCTAGTAGAGTACGCCTCGGTTCTTGCGCTCCATCCTCTCCACCACGACCTTCGTTCGCGTTCTAGTGTCGGGATGAACGCTGATTGACTCAGGTGCCATCGGCGCAATGTAAGTGCACTGCTTGGTTGTGATGATTGTGGAAACCTTTCTTGATTTACGGAGACTGGTACCTAAGCCTAATCTCTACTTTAAATTCGGATCAGGAAACACAATGATCGTGGCTTCCGGCAACCCTGGTTGTACCAGAAAAGATGCCGCCGAATCTGAGTCAAATCCTAATTCTTTAGCGGTCATATATGGCGCATAAAACATAAGGTGGGGGGGAACCCGGACTGTTTTGTGGTCGTGAGTCGGGCCCAGGCGGTTGTCGCTCGACAGCATATAGCGGATTCCCGGTTTGCTCGGCGCCTTTAATCGGCCAGCCTTGTACCCATTTGCAACTTCTGTCTTGATCTCTGCCTCGGCCATACCCTTTGAGCGGAGTTCTTCCTGGTACAGGTCAGCAAGCAAGAGAGTCCGGCTACCCTCAGGGTCGTAGCACATAGGCTCGATCGACGTTTCGGTAGGCGCTGCGAAGTGCCGATTCACGAGACAGCTCACGCCGTTGGTCCCTTCGCGAGCTTTTTCGAAGCCCTTGGGGCCAAGCACATAAACGGATGCCTTATCCCTTACTTCTTCCGGGCCGGCGCTTAGCGCGATGGAGATCTGCTGGTCGCGCGGCATGGAAGCGTCCATGACTTTTGGTAGATTCTCAAATGGAACTTGAGCAGCAGCAACCCTTGATAGAGCAAACATCGACAAAGCGCTCATAATCGTCATCACCCATTTTTGTGTCATATTCGCTCCCTTGTCCTTCGCACATTTAGCTTTGTAACGAAGTCTCAGCGACACCATAGATGCAGTATTTGACGCACACGTCACGGTTTGGCAGTTCACAAATGTGACGACACCACAAAATATACCCATCACCACACGCGCTTTGGCCCGCTTGATCCCGTACCAAGCTGAGGAAGTTTCGCGTGGGCTTGCTGATAGCCCTAGCTACATCGAGCCGAGAGCCCGCACCATCATGGCCAGCAGACTTAACTCGGGGTCACCCTAAAACAAAAGGCGATGCTCAATACGAGGCGCGTTATTGGGCTTCGGTGTTCAGATGAACGTCTTCCATTTCCTCCATACTGCTGATCACGATGGCCCGCGTTCCTTTGCGCTCATAAATGGTTCCACTAGCCCGCACGTACTTACCGACGAAAGGCATGAGCTGGGCACGCTGGTCGCTGTCTGGCATCGAGTCAGAAATCGGAATGAACAGCTCCCCACTCTGGGTCTGGATAACCAGCGGCGAGCCCTTCCGCGCACAGTCTAAAGCGCACTTCAGATTGAAGTCAGTAGCCTTGGCGTCAAGGTTTTGAATTGGGCAAGCAATATCGCGAATCAGTCCCTCAATGGTGGCGGTTGATTGGTTGGGTGGGACCTTATCCGTTTTTGGGGAAGGCCAGCCCCCTGCAACCATCACAAGACTGCCGACAATGAGCAAGCAAACAAACGCAGTTTGTCGCATTCGGTCTCCCTCGATGCCAGAAGTAATTCTCGAGCACGATCTCTTTTTCACTGTCTAGCACCTAAGCCGTAACGCTCAACAGTACTTAGATCAGTGAACTTGTTGTTGAGGTACCGTCACTGGGTTCTCTTGGGCCGAGACCGTACTTCGGCAATCGCATTTACGTCGGCCTTATTCAGGGCGTTTAAGCCAACTTTGTTCCATTTCTGCAACAGCAGTTCTTGCCTGTTCCTCTTCGCGTGCTACAGTTTCTTCAGCACCTGGGTCTGCCAAGAGGCCCGCAGATAAGGCCACACGAGTCATTAATGTGGCAGTCAACCAATTGCGGAACATGCAAGGGCCATCCCTTCAACCTGCAATTCAGCCCGTGTCGTGTTGGACGGAGTGCAGACAAAACAGAAAGCCGATGGCCGGGCATGACGTAGATTCCTAAATTCGCAGACGTTGCAGGTACCTTCAAATCAGGGTGCCTCAGTTTGAACTAGGGCCCGAGCGTAACACCCCGGCCATGGCTGCTTTCAAGCCCATGCTGCCCCCCGTCCATTGAGTACATCGACGGGGCGCCGAGGCCAACGTGGAACACGAATTCAGGGGCTCGATCTTGGCTCGTCCGCCGCGGTCTGCTGAGCGAAAAATGCGTGCCACTGCCCATCTTTCCAAAGATAGCTGTCGGAATACCACCTTATCTGCGCTTTCCCGTCCTTGCTCGTCGAAAAGCTCTTACCGTAAGCGACGGCCGCATTCTCGTATAGTAGTACGTTGACCCTCGGCGATTCGGGCACCTTCAGCTCCTTGCCACGGTTTTTCTCCGCCATCGAGAGTTCATCAGGCAATGACTTCACCTCGCCCGACCGCATGATTTCCGTGAAATCTGACGCCAGTAGGCACCTCATAAGATTCGTGTCACCATGGATATAGGCTTCATTCCACGCCATCTCGAGGCGCTGAATGGTGGCAACGTCCTTCTCTTGATTTTTCAATTGGGCAAAATCGCAGTTACTCTGCTGCCCGGAGGCCAAAATCGCGCCCTGCAGCAGGACAACGAGGTAGGCTACTGCCCTTGATCTCATAAGGTTCACCACGTTGGTCTTAGACGAAGAACAAGGCAAATTGATTACAAGTGAGGAAGCCAGCCTCTCTTGAATGACCTCTTGGTCATTCGGAGGTTCTGATCTTAGGACATTGACCGACTTACGCCGATTCATCCCCTTCGGATCGATAATTCAAGCCTCAAGAAGGAATGGGGATGTCAGAATCGACATCCTTCCAAAGCGCAACGATTCTTGATAGCTGGTTTGTGCTCCTGCTTGATTGCTCACCTCACCATACCCGCGAGCAAGGCCGGGTCGGGCTGGGGAGGCAAACGGCTGTCGGATCACGTAGGCCAGTGGCGGACAAACACAATCGCACTCAACAAGACATCGCACAGCAACCGGCGTCTTGGTGTGTTTGTGCTCGTCGGTGTTTTCCCGGGCGGTCACGCCGCAGGGATCCATGACTTCACCATCCAAGAGGGAGGGCCGAAGCCCTCTCAATTGCTTCTGCAGGCGCAGAGCTAGAACACCCACTTCACGAACAACCGTCCATAGAACGGCCGCTGGAACCCAAGCTGCGGGTTAAATCCAACATTGCCTTGGTACGGTTTCTTGAAATCAGCATTCGCGACCAGGAAGCTTTTGTCCTGATTCTGGTCCACGCGAAGCTGAGTCTTCTGGTTGCGACGCTGGAGTTTCGGTTGTCACCCGACTCCTTGAGCGTTCGGCACTGGCGAGGACTACGCACTGGCGGGGATGCCTTTGGGGTTTTCCGCTCTCGCGCGGAGCAATGCCCTTAGCGGGTAGGGACCCGGTAGGCTCTCCGTCGAACCCACAACTGCCGAAACGAAAACCCACAATCACCCAATGCCCCGCTCCTCCCTACTCCAATATTTTTCATCACGTGCGTCATGTTGTAACGTCGCCATTCAACGGTCACCGTCTCAACCATTCGAACGAGTCTCGGAGTTGTGAACCCTACGCCGTTGACATTCGAACTGGCAGGCGTCGCCCACATCCGAGGCACTGGCGGAAACTGGCTGAGGCGAGGTCCCCAGGAACGTCGACAACCTGGTCGGTATCTCGGGCGGATGCTAAAGGACCCTTTCTCCGAGCACTGGCTCCCAAACGACAGTGACGAGCACGGGGAGTCACTTCAGTGGGGCAGTGGGAGATATTTCCACCCCGGCTACGGCAAACGGTGTCTCGTCCGCTCCGTTTACCAATGACTGCAAGAACACCGTGTCGAGTTGCGCTGAATTTTGAGCTGCGTTTGCATCTTAGTCGAACTTGGCCTGGCTCTTTCGCGATGTCAGCTTGCTTCACCGATGACACTGTGAAACGACCGCAAAGGCTGTGTTTTTCTCACTGGAGACGTAGGTCATCCCACCGTTCACTGCCTTGGAGCTTCCCAGCAAGACCGTGGCGGGCTTTAAATGGCACTCGTTCTTCCCAAGGAACGGCAAAGAAGCGAGGCTTCGGGCAGCATGGACCGCGAGATAATTTGCGAGTTGGTTCCGCTGGGTTTTATAACCTCCGAGCCCCGGTGGAAACGGCGTGAATCCTGGGAGGGTCGGAAACCATCTCACAACAAGGATGGCCATGGACAAATCGAATCGTGAGAAATTATTGGTAGTCGAGTCGGATGATGCATTGAGGAAAAGCATCATCGCCGTGCTCAGCGATGCCGGATATGAGGTTTTGACCGACTACCGCGAAGGAATGAAGTCGCTGCTCGCCGTCATGCCGGACGCGGTCATACTAGGCGCCGATCCGCCCCAGTTGGACTGCTGCGATCTTCTATCGGAAATCAAAGCCTCTGAGAGCACCCGGAATATACGTGTGCTGATGTTGTCTCCGGGAGGATCTCTCGAACGAGCTCGGGGCCTGGATCTTGGCGCGGATGACGTCCTCTCACTGCCCTTTGATCCTCATGAATTATTGTCGCGCGTGCGCTGGCAACTGCGCGACAAGCGCACTGCCGATGGTTTGCGATCGCATGCTCAATGGGAAGAGGAAAATCGAAAGGCGACCGAGCAGGTCGTAACCGCGGTGAATGAAGAGCGGCGGACTCTGCGAGCCGGCGGGATCGTGGCTGTTGCCGTAATCATTGTTGCCGGCCTGGCTTTTCTGATCCTTTATCGCCACACCCAGCAGCAGAACGCCCGCGTCTATACCGCGATCACGCGTTTGCAGTCGGGGATCTTGACGCAACAACAGTTGATGGATCGATCGCGTCGGGCGCTGGAAGATGTGCAACGCAATCCGTTGCCAGCGGACAATTCCGAGAAGCTTCAACTTCAGAAGCAGAGCCAGAATCTCAGGTCACAGATTGCCCTCAGTAAGAGCGAAGACTCTTCCGGGTTGCAGAATCAGCTAAACGTAGTACAACAGCGGCTTGAGCGGCTGGAAACGGAAGGCAAGGTTGCGCAGACCATTATCCAGTCCTACGAACCGAGCGTATGTCTCATTCACGTTGTGGTTGGCTTTCGCGATCGGGCCACGGGGTTGAAACTGCACTATGTCGGTATAACCAGCACAGGCGAACCGGTAACCGACGACCACAACAACCCCCTCCTGGGCATCACCGGCAACGGCCCGGAGGTGCACCTGGATGTTTTTGGGACCGGCTTTCTTGTCTCTGAAAAAGGTCAAATCCTTACCAATCATCACGTAGCCGAACCCTGGTGGGGCAATGATGATCTGAAGGCAATGACCGATCAAGGTGTGGAACCGACGGTGGTGGAGATGATGGCCTATTTCCCGGGAGTGAACCACGGCCTCCCTATCACGACAGAAAGAATTTCGTCGAATGCGGATGTGGCGCTTTTGAAAGGCACGATTGCGGAACTGAAGATCAAGGAGATTGCGTTTGCTGAGGGTCAACGCTCCGCGGTCAGTGGAAGACCGGTCGTGCTCCTGGGATACCCGACGGGACTGGATGCAATTCTGGCTCGTACCGGCGAAGAGACGCTAAGGTCGATCGCGAGCACCACCAAGGGTGACCCGAACCAAGTGATGGAACAGCTCGCACGCCGGCATTTGATCCGTCCGATTGTCACGCAGGGCCATATCGGGGACGTTTTGCCCGACAAAATCATCTACGACGCCCAAACGACCTCGGGCGGCTCTGGGGGACCTCTTTTTAACAGCGAAGGCAGGGTCATCGGGATTAACTTTGCCATGGTGCGCGACTTCGGAGGATCGAATTTCGCCATCCCCATCGGGTATGGAAGGTCGTTGTTAAAGCCTTAAGCACTTGACCTCAAGCTCATCTACAGTTCGGAATGCGCAGGTAACGGAACCGGCAGCTGCCGCGATTCTGGGGTGAATGCAAGTCCCCGAATGGCAGTCCCAGACCGGAAAATTATATGACCATGGTACAATGACCATGATCGGATGAGAGGTCCGGAGATGATGAAGAAAATGGCGGCAGGTCAGTTTAAGGTCCATTGCTTAACCGTAATGGATGAGGTTCAGGCCAAGCGAGAGACGGTTGTTATCACCAAACACGGAAAGCCGGTGGCAAAACTTGTCCCTGTCGACAAGGGCTCAGATGACATTTACGGTTTCCTCGCCGGCAAAGGCGAGATTACAGGTGATGTTGTCTCTCCTGCGCTATCGTCCGAAGACTGGGGCGAGCTCAAATGATTCTTGTGGACACCCATGTCGTTGTCTGGCTCGCCTTTGATCCTTCTCGGTTATCGGCCAAAGGGAGAGCGGCGATCGAGGACGCCAGGTTGAAAGGCGGTGGTTTGGCCGTATCCGACATCACTCTTTTGGAACTCGCCACTCTCTCAAGCAAGGGGCGTATCCGGTTGGGTATCAGCCTCGAATCCTTCCTTACAGAAGTCGAAGCGCGGTTTACAGTCTTGCCGATCAGTGGACGGGCGTGCGTGCGGTCGCTGGCGTTACCAGCGTCCTACCCCAAAGATCCGGCGGATCGGATTATTGGCGCCACTGCCTTGGTCGAAGGACTCTCTCTGCTTACCGCAGACCGTGAAATTCGTCGGTCGCGGGCATTTCGCACAATCTGGTGAGAAAAAGCCCCCCATCTGAGCATTTGGTCGAGCCTACTCCATTTCAGATACTGTGTATATCGATATGCCTGCAAGCTATTGATAAAACTATAGTTGATGTATATGATGCATGAAATATTAATAAAATATTTTACATTATAACTCCTAAGCGGTAGCATAAACGTGGAGAATCAGGAACATGCGGACAAAGACACTTGACCATTTCAAGCGACGCCTGCGCCCTGGACGTGTCTACCGCCGAGAGGATCTCCTGCCTTGGTCTCATAGTGTTGATCGACACCTCAAAGAACTTACCGGCGACGGAACCCTTCAGAAACTGCGCAACGGCTTGTACTACAGCCCTCGAAAATTTGAATTTGGAGAGGCTCCCGCAGACGAGCATGCGCTGGTCAAGGCGTTCTTGAAGACAGACCGTTTTGTCGTGACCTCCCCGAATGCCTACAACCAGTTGGGACTCGGGACAACGCAGCTCTACAACAAACGGGTTGTCTACAATCGGAAGCGGCACGGGACATTTCCGCTTGGCAATCGCATGGTCACCTTCGAGCGCCGCATGAATGTGCCCAGACAACTGTCTCCCGAGTTTCTGCTGGTTGATCTTGTTAATGAACTCGGCGACCTTGCGGAGGACCGGGACGCCGTTCTTTCTCGCGTTCGCGAGAAAGCCAAAGAGATGGACCCGAAAAAGCTCTCGCGGGCGGTTTCGCTCTACGGCAAATACTCCACGCAGAAAAAGTTTCAGGAGATGCTGCAACATGCCGCCTGATGGCTTTTTGCACGAAAGAAGCGATTTCAAGGCACTTGTCGAGACCGTCGCCGACGGCGAGAAGATGAATGATCCGGCTCTCGTGGAAAAAGACTATTGGGTCATGCATGCCGTCTTTGGGCTCAAGCAACTGGGCTTGACCTTTGAGCTCAAGGGCGGCACTTCGCTTTCTAAAGGTTTTGGAGTCATCCATCGCTTTTCCGAAGACGTTGATATTCGCATTGAACCCTTCGACGAATTGCAGGTCGATACAAATCCAAATCACGAGAAGCCACAGCACATCGAATCGCGGCGCGTGTTTTACGAAAAGCTGCGGGACAAGGTTAAGATCCCAGGTATCACGGCCGTCGAGCGCGATAGGACATACGATGACGAAACGTTGAGGAACGCCGGCCTCAGGCTGAGCTACGATACCCACTTTAGTTCAATCGCCGGCCTTAAGGATGGAATACTCCTGGAAGTCGGCTTTGATCAGACGACTCCCAACCGCACAGTTACGATCTCTTCTTGGCTCGTCCAGTTCGCCGAAGCCAGAAAGCTTCATTACATGGACAACCGAGCTCTCAGCATCCCCTGCTACAACCCCGAATACACGTTTGTGGAAAAGGTTCAGGCCGTCGTTCGAAAATACGGCCAGTTCAAGGGGACCGGGAAAGTCCCCACTAATTTCCTCAGGCACTACTACGACATTCATCAACTCCTCGACGTAGAAGCAGTGCAGAAATTCATCGGCACCCCGGAATACCTGGAGCACAAGAAAAAGCGCTTCAAATCTTTGGATCACGACGTTGCAAAAAGTGGAGCGTTCACAATCGAAGACGAAAACATCCGGAAGAGATTCGAAGCGGAATATTCAAAGACCGCTCCACTTTATTATCGTGGCCAGATTCCCTTGAACACAATTCTCGCCCGCATTCAGCAAGACCTTGCCCGTCTGTAACGCTTTGGGATTCCTGGGCGCTCTGCCTGTTTGTCACAGCTAGGTAGTAGCGCAACTGCGAGACACTCATACTCGAATTCTACAGACTTGAGTTTGCCCCACCCCGAGGCGCTTTCCTGCCAGTGCCCGATTGCGACTGCGCCCATCCCGAGCGGCCCGAGAGCGACGGCGCCAATGGCCGTGGAGGCAAATCAGCTTCGAGCGCCTGACCCAGATTCAGCGGCCCGAAGGCGAGGTTTCACAAGCCCGAAGCCAGCGAAAGGCGCGTATGACGGTAGCTTTGGGCTACAGGTCACTACAAATGGAACCCGCCGCTCTCAACTGTTTCCAGGGCTTGTACCGTTTTTGTACCGCCGATCCGGCGGAGAACAATTTTTCGAATTTTCCGCCCCTAAAAAGTAAATAACTTACGTGGACTCAATAGCTTAGATCGTTCGACTCCCGCCGCCTCCACCAAATTTGCGGCGAGGGTCCTGGCGAACCCTGGCTCGGACATCGAAGTAAAATAGAGGCGCAATGGTTATCAATAAGCTTTCCTCCGAAGAATGCAAATCCCTCTTATCGAAGGCCGGCCTGGCGCGGCTGGGATGCGCTCTCGACAACCAGCCCTACGTCATTCCCATTTATGTCGCCTACGACGACGGGAGCCTCTACGCACTTGCCACGCTCGGCCAAAAGATCGAGTGGATGCGCGCCAATCCGAAAGTATGTGTACAACTAGACGACATCCACAACAATGAGCTTTGGAGCAGCGTAGTCGTGAACGGTCAGTTCCAGGAACTGCGCGAGCCGCAATTTTCTGAAGAGTGCGCGCACGCGAAAAAGCTGCTCGAAGCGCGATACCGCTGGTGGCAGGCAGCCATGGCCGAGCGTCAGATGACCGCTGGCGATCATTTGATTTCCCCGCTGTTTTTTCGCGTCCAGATCGATTCGATGACGGGGTTGCGAGCCACCCCGTAGCGCACAATTACACCTTTTGTGTCCTTCTGCCTTACCAGGTACACTTCCCTGCGACTGTGAACGTCCGCATCTTCGTCCGCCCTGCCGGAGATAGGAACCTCGCGGAGAATGCAAGCACACGCTTCCCTCATTATCTATACTTCCCTCACTGAGGATGTTGAATGCCCTATTCGTTACGGCACCTGGCTGCACCGGAGTCGTCTGGCTCTTCACCATCTGTCTACGATAGCCAACGACAGTCTCTTTCGCTGGAAATCGCGTTTCTCACCGGAAGATGTCCTGGTTAGCCAGCGCTTGAAGATCCACTGGAGTCGATGAAACTACTTCTGGAGGGATGGCCAATTTGTCGACAAACAAGACGAGATTGTCGTTATCGCTAACGGCAGCCGAAGGTGCAATGATGGCGTCGAAGCCATGGTCACGAGCGTATTTTCCGATTCGCCGCGTCTCGGTTGTGTCTTCCGCAACTAGCATCTCTGACGTGACACCCAGACTCGATCGATCGACTTCCTCGCCGAGATCCATCACCCTGTTCGCAGACACACGAATTTCGTAGGCCCACCAATCCCCGCGTCCGAAATTGCTTGGGTTGACCCCGCGAGCTCGCAAACCCCTTGCGACTTCTGCGACGGCTGTGGCTTTCGACATAGACGTGTAGAGAACACCCATGCCCGGCGCATTGTAGCGACCGCCATTGGCTTGACTACCCAACGTGGACAACGGGTCTACCCCGGCCCTCGCGACACGGAAAACCGTGTAAATTCGACTGGGATTTGAGGACACATCAGATACTGACAATTACACGTACACCCCTTCGCGAATTGCCGCCAAATCAGATTCAACCCGAGCGAATTCTCCTCGGTTGAGCACGGCCATCGGCGTCTCACCTCCCAAGCTCGGATTTGCGTGGTTCAGATACTCTTGAATTGCTCGCTCCGTGCCTAGCGTATCGACCAGGTGTTCGACAATTCGTTGTAGACGTCGCAACTCTTGATTTTCCCGAGGGTGGGTGACCGCTCTGCGCAACCAGCGATTCGCAGTGCGAGAGGACACGTGCAGCATGCGGGCCAGGGATTCTTGGGACACATCCAAAAGTCGCACGGTCCTCTTTAGATCGAGGGGTTTGCCAGCTGCCCCAAGATTCAACTTGGCCAATTGGTCCAAGCGTCGTCTGAGTTGGGCCGGGGACTCCCTGAAGTCAATCAAGAGGATGACCGACCCTGAAGTCGCTCCGGTCGACTGCAGTGCCTCCACCAATTCCAGAGGCTCGATCCGAGGCATAGAGGTATCGATCAGCACTATGTCAAAGTGCTTTTGCGCAAGTGAAGCAGCGTCTTCCGTGCTCCGAATCTCATGGATCTCGGCAAATTTCGACAAAATCCCCTCGATGGGGGGCGCAGTACCTTGTTCCTTCACAGCGAGTACGCTTGCCATATCACATCATTATGACTTACCTCAATCGTTGATGTCAAGACATTGTCCGGACATTGCCATAAAGCGTCTAAACCGAAGATCGCTACCGGAAGCGTCCCACTGGACAAGCATTTGCATGGTTTCATGGTCCCTGAATCCGCATTTCGAGAGCCTCGGGAAGAGACTGAGGCATGCGCAAGGAACTGTACTAGTTCGCGATCAGCAGGGTCTACAAGTGGACTTTCTTGCCCACGGCCTAACGCCAAAGTGGGGCTCCTGGAAGCGAAATCTGCGAAAAAGGTTCGTCCTCCCCGGTGGCCCTAATCGGCAATAGCCAGGTGGAATCCATCACAGTTTTCCCTTGCCCACCAGGGTGCTGCCTTCAACTTCGGGAGCAGCACTCATGTTCACGTCTTGAGGTGCAGGTTTGCTCCCCAATAGCTGCTTACGAAGGCGGTCGAGACCACGAAAGTAGTGGTGCTTGATGTTTCCGAGCGGTTGCTCAAGCTTTTGAGCGATCTCGCCCAGGGTGTAGCCCTCTACGAAGTAAAGGCGCAGGGTCTGACGTTGGTTCTCGGACAGCGCATCGAACACCTGCTTGGCCACTCCGAGTCCGAACATTCCATCAATACCACCGTCCAGCGGATCGAGTTCTGCCCTGGGATCGCCCAGTTCTTCGGCCACTCCATCGAGATCCAACCGTTTGTAGAAGTGACGCGTCGTTAGGTAGCGGCGACGGCAGATGGCGCGACGGTAGGCGACTTGGCGAAGCCAGAGCTGAGCGGAGCCTTTGGTGGGGTCAAAGGTAGAGGACAATCGAGGAAGCCAGAGGAAGATGTCCTGGAGGAGGTCGTCGGCTTCGGAGGGATCGCGCAATACCCGATAGGCGATGCCGCGGACGAGGCGTGCGTGGCGATGGAACAGTGACGCCAGGGCTTCAAGGTCGCCCCTACAAATGACCTCCACCAACGCTTCATCGGAGACGTCTGGCGCAATGACGTTACCTTGCGCTTTTGCAGTGGCCGTTCTGCTTTGAGCCGCAAATGACGGCGTCAACCTGGTTGTGATCGAAGCACTCACAGCGGACAGTCTCCTAGCGATCGAAGGCAACGATAGCCCGTAATCTCATTCGGTGGTCAGTCAAACACTAATCGGCGAGACTCGCCCAATTTCTAGGGAGCTAATTGGCGAGCCTCCGCGACAAATTCGGAAGTCGACTAAAGGCAATTCGTCTGAGCAGGCAACTGAGCCAGGAGCAATTTGCTGAGCTTCTCGGAATCTCAGTTGACTTCCTGAGTTTGATTGAGCGCGGTATCAACGCTCCTTCATTTGAAAACCTTGAGATGTTTTCCACACGGCTAGCCATACCTGTTTCCGAGCTCTTCACTTTCGAAAGAGTTCCTCCCAGTCCAAGGCTCGCTGAGCCGCCAGCGAAGAGCGAGCAGTATCCTAGATAGCGTGTCGATATTCTTCGAACGCGTCTCCCGGCTCTAACCAAGCAAGACTTACGCACCCGTAATCTCATTCGGTGGTAACCCGGAACGAGATTACGCCAGACTTGCGTCGGGTGCAAGAAGCGTTTTGAGTGCATTGCGCAAGCAATTCGGCAGGCGAATTCGGCAGATTCGTACCGAGATGAACCAGAGTCAAGAGAGGTTCGCCGAGATGGCGGGTCTGTCTGTCGACTTCCTAAGCTTGATCGAGAGGGGGAGGAATTCGCCTTCCTTCAAGAAGCTTGAACGAATGTCGTCAGGTCTTGGTATGCCGGTCGCGTCTTTCTTTACATTTGATACCCTTGAGCCACTTAGGAAGACATTCAGGCGTAGACGCGGCTAATGCTTTCGACAAACAATATGGCCCGACGTTCGGTGAATACTTGTGGCAGCGGCACGCTTGATCTACTCTGGCGGCAGGACCTTTCCTTCACCGCCATCGCCCTGGAATCCCGGTTTCTCAAACCAGGCGAGGTCAACACTGCATTTAGCATGTCAATGGCATCGCAGGGCGAGTTCCGGGCCAACAAG
>Ga0182041_10001190_pt1 | contig 12961 bp, 13 predicted proteins | sample flu12Cox44000178_FD_125967 | JGI IMG/M metagenome (GOLD analysis project Ga0182041, IMG submission 125967) | Lab enrichment of tropical soil microbial communities from Luquillo Experimental Forest, Puerto Rico - flux8day.12C.oxic.44.000.178 | ecosystem: Environmental > Terrestrial > Soil >...
ACTTTAGATCGATGGCCAAAATCAGCCCTTGCCCGGCACGAATTAAACTGAGGGGGAGAAAAATCATGAAGAAGTCACTCTGTTCGGGATTCGCAATTCTACTGTTGACGTTTGCAACTGTCGGGAGCGCGAGACCCATCAAGCTACCGCCGCCAAATTGTGGACCTTCATTGCCGCCAGCTTTTTGGTTGTTGTTGTTTACAGGAGCAGTGAGGTAAGCACGGTGCCCAGCTGGCGCCCCGCTGACCACGGGGCGCCGTGGGAACCCTTTTCTTTCAGGAAAGCACGTGGCAAGAGCTCGCTTTAATCAGGAGATAGACTTTCACTCCCGGCTGAAGGCCGAGGGCTTTGATCGCCTGCGCGGTGACGCGTACTTTGAGGCTGACTCCGCACCACGTAAGCACGTTGGTTTCCGACCCATCGCCAACGACATCGGTAACGGTGCCTTCCAGCATATTCCTCGCGCTGGTTTGGCGGATCGGCTCACGCGAAATAATGATATCGTCAGAGCGAATCCCAATGGTGACGGGGGAGTTCTTCCTCAGTGAGTTGTAAGGGGTCACAAGCCGGCATCCGCCGAGGTCAATCACGCTGATTCCTTCCTCTTCTTGGTGGTCCCAAATCCTCCCCAGTAAGACGTTCTCGTTCACGACAGCGCGGGAAGCCGCTAAGTTTCGAGGTGCGTTGAAAACCTCCAATGGTTTCCCTTCCTGTATGATTCGACCGGAATCCAAGATGAGCGCTGAGTCGCCGGCTCGAACGGCGTCAACGGGGCTGTGGGTGACATAGACGAAGGGGATCTTCGTTTTGCGCTGTACGTCAACAATCTCTTCCAACAACCGCAGGCGGGTGGCTGCGTCGAGAGACGACAACGGCTCGTCGAGCAGCAGAATGGCGGGGTCCGACGCCAAAGCGCGCGCCAGCGCCACCCGCTGTTGTTCGCCTCCCGAGAGCTGGCGTGGGTAACGATCCGCTGTATCTCCGATGCCCAGAATCTCCAGTAAGTGGCGTGCCCGGTCACGTCTGCCACCGCTCGCGACCGACCTTATGCCGTATACCACGTTCTGCAAGGCGGTAAGGTGGGGAAATAGCAAGTAATCCTGGAACACGAACCCGATGCTTCGCTTCTGGATGGGCAGGCTGATTCCGGCTGCCGAATCAAAGTACACCTGGTTATCCAGTTCGATCCTCCCGTCGTCAGGAATCACCAGGCCTGCGATCGAGCGCAGTATGGTAGTTTTACCTGAACCTGAGGGACCAAACAGCACCGCAATGCCTTGCTGTACGACGAAGCTGGCCTCCAGCCTGAAGCTTACCCGCCCGCCAGTCTTGAACTGTTTCTTGAAGTCAACACGGAGCATCGGATCAGGCGCTTTTCGGGGAACGCGTCAGAATGTTGGTCAGATAGATCGCAGCGATCGAGGCGAAAGTGAGAATCAGAGCCAGCACCTGGGCCTGCCGGTCCTCTCCCGCTTGGAAGGCTTCGAAAATCGCCAAGGGCATCGTCTGAGTTTTCCCGGGAATGTTCCCGGCGAGCATCAAGGTGGCGCCAAACTCCCCCAAGGCGCGAGCGAAGGTCAAAACGATGCCGGCCAGCAAGCCGCGCAAAGCCAATGGGAGTGTTACGCGAAAGAAAGTCTCGAACTCGCCTTTGCCCAGACTGAAGGAGACCATTTCATAGCGGGCATCAACGGACTCGAGGGCCGCGCGTGCCGATTTGACCATAATAGGCAGCGACATCACACCGGCGGCCACCACCGCCCCCTGCCACGTGAAGGCCGGCGTCCAACCCGTCAGCTGGTAAAGATATCGCCCCAGCAATCCGCGCTTTCCAAGAAGCACAATCAGATAGTACCCCGTCACGGTCGGAGGCAGTAGCATCGGCAACGTCAATACGGCGTCGCAGAGTTCCTTGGCACGGAACTGCCGCCTGGCAAGTAGAAAGCCACAGGCGGTCCCGACCACCGCGACAAAAACGGTAGTGAGGCTTACGACCAACAGCGAGAGCTTGAACGCGGGCCAGATCATTCCCTACTTGGCGGCCAGAAAGCCGTGTTTCTCCAGGATTCGAATCCCCTCCGGGCTTCGCACAAGGTCCACAAACTGCCGGGCGGCTCGAGAGTTGACGCTGTCCTTTACCAAGGCGATAGGATACTGGATGGGGTCAACATCGAGATCAGTAGCCCGCGCCGCTAACGTGGCTTTGCCGTGGGCGATTTGGACGTCCGTCGAGTAAACAATCCCTGCTTCTACTTCCCCGCGCACAACATAATCCAACACTTGGCGCACGTTTTCCGCCAGTACGAGCCGGGATTCAACCTTCGGCCAGAGCTGCATTTTCTCGAGCAACTGCCGGGCGTATTGTCCGGCCGGGACGGTCTTGGGATTGCCGATCGCGATTCTCTTCACGCTCGGCCAGGCAAGGTCCGCAAAAGAGTGCAGTGCCACCTCGGAGCCGGCAGGGATGACCAGCGCCAGAGTATTACGCGCGAAGTTAGCTCGGGACGCCTCGTCGATGAGCCGCTTCGCCTGGAGTTGATCCATCTCCTTCTCACTGGCGCTCGCGAAAACATCGACGGGCGCCCCGGCTTCGATCTGCTTCTCCAGTTCACCTGAGGCCGCAAAGTTAAAGGTCACCTCGCCACCCGTTCGGCTCTGATAAAGGCCGCCTATCTCACTGAAAGCCTCCTTTAGACTGATGGCTGCCGACACCACGATCTGGCGAGGCTGCCCTTTCGTCGCGCCTGTTGCCGCCCCCCAAAGGACCGCGAAGGCGATAAAAAGGGCAGGTTTCAATCGAAGAGCGCACAAATCAGTGTCCACAATTCCAGCAAGTGCGGCAGACTCAGCCTCGGATGATCATGACCTCCGTGGCTTTGATGAGGGCAATGGCACGCATGCCTTTTCTCAGCCCCAGCTGCCTGCAAGCGTTGCTGGTTATGATTGAGGTAATCGTCTGCTCTCCCACGTCGATGGTGACCTCGGCGAGCAATCCCTCCACCCTGACCTGGGTAACGATTCCCTGCAGCTTGTTCCTGCCGCTGATGGCGTCCAAGCTGGACCGCTCTTCGAGAACGGGCTCGCGCGCCATTTTGCGCCCAATGAGGTGCCCGACCTCGCTTCGCGGGATGCGGTGATGCCCACCCGGCGTCTTCACGGAGCGAATCTTGCCGGCATAAATCCACTGCTTGATGGTCGGGTAGCTGACGGTTAGGAGCTTGGCTGCCTCTTTCGGGGTTAAGAGTTCCACGCCACGATTTTATACGATTCTGTGTGCTACCCGTCAAATCACAATCTGCGTGGGGCGTGAAACCTGCGGGGATCTAGATGCTGACGGCGAACGCAGTCGAACTAAGGAAGGTCACGAATAGGTGCAGGCTTCGTCTGGGATTCAGCCGATTCTCAGAAAATCCAGCGCCGATTCAACAGCCAACATGGGACTGTTGGTGAATGCGCTGACCTCATACGGGCACCCGATCTTGCACCCCTTGCAAAAGTCCCACAGCGTGATTTCCTGGTCGACGATCTTCCTGACTGCCTCCGAGGCGAAGATCTCCTTCAACGGCGCCTGGGACTTATGCAGAGTGACGAAGGCGCAGGGGAGGTGGATGGAGCCATCCGGCTTCATAGAGACAAGCTTGGAGGGGTGCCGGCAAGGAAATTGCTTTCCAAACCCTCCGTTGCGGTAGAACTCGTAGTAGTGGGTGTAGAAGCGAACGTTCTTGGGATATTTCGAGCGTAAATCGCGAAGCACCATTTCGACCCGGTCAATCTGCTCACCGTGCAACTCGGCATCCGGCAGGTTCTCGCCGTCGCGCATCACATTGTGGACCGCTTCCGGATGCAGCACCAAGCTGCGCTCCCGACAGAACTCGGCCAGCTCAGGCAGGTCGTCAAGGTTCTCCAGGTTCACCGCGGCGTTGATCTGAGTGGTGAACGGCCTGCGTTTCTTTAGGACAAAGTCGAGGTTGTCAATGATCCTCCCGAGACCGTCGACGCCACGACGTTTGGCAAATCGCCGTGCATTGAGCGAATCGATGGACACTTCCAGCATGTCGAGCCGGGCAACGCCGTCGGCATATTTCCGGATCAGCAAGCCGTTTGTCGGCATGGAGGTCCACATGCCTTTGTCGGTCGCGTAGGCGATATAATCGCAAGTGCTTGGATTCAAGAGCGGCTCGCCCCCCGAGAAGCTCAAGGCGAAGATGCCCATCTCACAGAACTCGTCAATGCGCCGAAAGATGCGCTCGCGAATGGCACGCGTCTGCAGATCGTTGAACTTGCCTGCCTCGCCGAAGATGCAATACTCGCAAAACATATTGCACATCAGGGTGGTTTCGAACATCACCATATAGGGGAGCTTGAAACCCGTTCGGAGCTGCTTCAAGGCCGATTTCGCAATGTAGGAGTACTTCATTTTGTTCTTATCGACGAACCTTCGGCAGCGAACACCAGCCGGGACGGATTCTCCGAACGAGGCCCCGACGAGCCTCATAAGCACGCGCCATGCCACCCACGCAAAGCCCTAGCTAACTCAAATGGTGTGAAGCTGTTAGACCTGCCCCAGGACAGTCAGGAGCTCGGAATTCAAGCCGGTTGATGTTTCTCGATTGCACAGGCTATCTCGGAAGTGTGGAGAATTTCTACAGTCTGTGTAGCGCAAAGTTCGCCTTTCAACCTTGCGGTACTTTCATTTCCTTTGCCTAAGAAAACTCGAAGAGCCGCAGCGTTGCCCATCGAACCGCGGCGCTACCAAGCCGGAAAACCGAGGGTAGGGCAAGCCCCACCCCTACAGGCCGGTTCATGGCATATGAAACGCTCCCCGCTACTCTTTCTTTCCGAGCGTGATCTGCTGGTTGACGTTCTGGGCCCAACGTCGCTCAGGGTTCAACCGCAGCGCCTCCTGGATCTCACGAAGGGCATCGTCCCGTTGGACTAAGTCAAAGTAGGCTTGTGCCAGTAAGATGTGGGCAGTATCGGCCGCATCCGACGCTGGATCGATTTCGACCGCCTTCTTCAGCATCTCCACCGCCTTCGGTTTGCTGCCACCGAACATCGCGGGTGTGAAGAAGTAGTTGTAAGCACGGGCAATGTAGGCGTGGGCGTTCCTGGGATCCAGCTCGATAGCGCGGTCGGCTTCGCGGGTCGACTGCGGCCCGAAGCGCGGGCCGCCACCCAACACATGGGGAATCAACTTCCCCAAGAGTTCGCTGAGCAGCCAGTGTGCGTCAGATGAATTCGGATTCAGCTTCACCGCCTCTCGGGCCGCGGCAATGCCCGCCTGCGCCGCCTGCTTCACCAGTTTATTGTCCTGATGGTCGTAAGCCGCCTCACACATCCAATCTTCGAAAAGGGCCAGACGCAAGTAGGCCTCGAAGGAATTCTGGTGCGACGCCTCACTCTGAACCGTCTCCGTGGCGCCACGAAGGGCCTGCACATTGCCATGGTCTCGAGCTTGACGCGCCGCCATGAGGGCCGGATCGTCAGAGAGCGAAGCGAGAGTATCAGAACCCGGGAACAACAGTTGGCACAGTCCGATCACAAGCAATAACGCAACACGGTTCATAGCTCGCGCCCTCCCATCCTGTTTCCTTATACGTTTCGAAGCACGAAGGATTTCAACGGTTCTCACCGCGACGTGGGGGCACTGCTTGTGGGTGCCACCTCGGAAGGTGCGAAGAAATCGGCTGGCGCAGACCTTTGGGTCTGCGAGGCTGGCATTAACTCCTGAAAAGAGCACACCTGAAGCTGTGCGCCAGCCAATAAGACCGGATTTTTTCACAGCTTCTTGCGCGCGGCAGCCTAGAAGCGTCGAGGGGAAAAAGGGCACCTACAAGGGGTGCCCCTACAATGCGGCGAAAAAATTGTTGACAGGGCTGCAACCCTTCGGCATATTTATACCTCTAATGCATAATTATGAGTGTCGAGTGTGGGAGGGCCCGGTTGGTGTTGGAGACAGTCGTTGAGCGCGAATTATTAAGGGAAGAGGCCGTTGCGCCTTCGCCCGTCGTTCGCGCCGCCATCGTCGGAGCGACGGGCTATGTGGGCCGCGAGTTGGTTACTTTGCTCTCGCGCCACCCTTACGTCCGTCTCGCGCGGTTGATGTCCTCGGGCCGGGACGGACAGGGAGCCCGGCCTCTCGAACAGTTCCATCCGGTGCTGCGCGGGCGGGGATTGATCTCGGATCCGCTCCGCCCGGAGGAACTGGACGGAGCCGAGTTGGACGTGGTCTTTCTCGCCACGCCACACGAGGTCTCGCACGACGTGGCGCCACAACTGCTAGAGCGCGGAGTGCGCGTGGTGGACCTCAGCGGTGCCTTCCGTCTAGAGGACGCGGGTGCCTACCCGCGCTGGTACGGGTTCGAGCATCATGCCGCTGCCGCGCTGGGCCAGGCCGTCTACGGTCTTCCGGAATTGAACGTTCCGGCTGTGCGAAAGGCGCAACTCGTGTCGAATCCAGGATGCTACGCCACGTCGATCATCCTGGCTCTGGCGCCGCTTGCCGCCGCGGGCTGGTTAGACCTTACCGCCGGCGTAGTCTGCGACTCCAAATCGGGCGCGAGCGGCGCGGGCCGGGCTCCCAGCGACGCACTGCATTTCGTCGAGGTGAATGAGAATTGTCGCGCCTACGGTTTGTTCAGCCACAGGCATGTGCCCGAAATCCTCCAGGCGCTCAGGCTGGAGGAGGGCAGCTTCACGTTCACCCCCCACCTGCTGCCCATCACGCGCGGCATCTTGAGCACCAGTTACGTCCGCCTGTCAGGGCATCGGACGCTGGAAGAAGTGACCGCGCTCTATCGGGACTTCTATGCTTGGGCTCCGCTCCTGCGCGTTTACGATGAGGGCCGATTGCCGGAAATCCAGGCGGTGGCGCACACGAACTACGCTGATCTGGGGTTCGCCCTGGACGTGCTGACGAGGCGGCTGGTGATTGTCTCTGCCCTCGACAACCTGGGCAAAGGCGCGGCGGGCCAGGCGGTCCAGAATATGAACTTGATGTTCGGCTTTGCCGAGGAGACGGGTCTGAAATGAGGTTGGTGGTCAAAATTGGAGGCCACGCGGCCGAGGACCGCGCGCTGCGTCGTCAACTGGCACGGCAGATCGCCGCACTCTCAAGCTCGGGCCACCAGGTGGTGGTGGCGCACGGAGGGGGCAGAATGCTCACCCAGGCGCTCGAGCGGCTGGGCATCGCGACGGAGTTCCACGACGGCCTGCGAGTGACGGACGCGGCGACGCGAGACGTGGCCCTTATGGTGCTGGCGGGAATCGTCAACAAGCAGTGGGTGGCTGAACTGGAAGCTCAAGGCCAACGAGCGCTGGGCATCTGTGGCGGTGACGCCGGCTTGGTAACGGCGCGGAAGCTCGCGGTCGGCGTCAACGGAGGGCGCAAGAGTCTGGGATTCGTGGGGCGGCCGCAGAGAGTCGACACTCGGATTCTGCACCTGGCGTTCCAGTCGCGCCTGGTGCCGGTGGTGGCCAGCTTGGGTCTGACCCCGGGTGGGGAATATCTGAACGTGAACGCCGACGATCTGGCTGCCGCGCTCGCCACAGCGTTACGTGCCGATCGGCTGCTGTATGTGACGGAGTCGGGCGGGGTGTGGGACGCGGAGCGCCGAAGGCTTCCGATCATCAAGCTGAACGAGATTCCGAGCCTGATCCGCCGGGGAGTCGTTCGCGACGGGATGATCCCCAAGCTTCGGTCCTGCGCGCGCACGCTTCGCCATAATGTGGGTGAGATCGACGTGATCTCGCCCACAGCGCGCGAAGGTCTGCGGCGCGTGGTCGAAGACGGGGCGCTGGTGGGTACACGAATTGTGAAGGGAGAGGTGTAGCGCAGACCCCGTCTTTGGGGTCTGCGGTTCGTAGCTCTATGAGTTTCAACGACATCTCGGCATTGGAACAACGCGCCCTGATTCCGACTTATGAGCGCCTGCCGATCCTGGCGGTGCGGGGCGCGGGCTGCTACCTCTACGACGACCGGGGTAAGAGATACCTGGACTTCTTCGGCGGGCTGGCGGTGAACGCCCTGGGGTACGCGCATCCTGAGGTGCTCGCTGTGCTGCGCGACGAGGCGGAGACGCTGCTCCACGTCTCGAACCTGATTTACCACCGTTACCAAGCCCCGCTGGCGGAACGCCTCGCGCGTTGGGCGGGACTGGACCGCGTGTTTTTCGGCAACAGCGGCACGGAGGTTACTGAGGGCGCTATCAAACTGGCTCGAGCTTACGCGCGCAAGAACCATCCTGCTGAGCCGTTCGAGCGCTATGAAATACTTGCCGTCGAGAACTCCTTTCACGGCCGGACCTCGGGCGCCTTGGCGGCGACCTGGCCGGAGAAGTATCGCGCGCCTTTTGAGCCGCTGCTGCCCGGAGTGCGGTTCGTACGTTTGAACGATGTGGCTCACCTGCGTGAGTGCTTCACGCCCCGCGTCGCGGCGCTGATTGTGGAGACAATTCAAGGCGAGGGTGGTGTGGTGAAGATCAGCGAGGAATTCCTGAAGGCGGGCGAGGCCCTCGCACGCGCTCACGACGCGCTGCTCGTGAGCGACGAAATTCAGTGCGGCCTGGGTCGCACGGGTATGCTCTTTGAATTCAAGCGCTATGGGTTGAAGCCCGACGTGGTTGTGGTGGCGAAATCTCTGGCCGCCGGTTTGCCACTAGGCGCCATCATTGCTCGCGAGGGCGTGGCCCAGGCCTTTTCAGCGGGACTGCACGGCACAACATTCGGCGGCGGGCCGTTGCAGTGCCGCGTGGCGCTGAAAGTCCTGGAAATCATCGAGCGTCGCGGCTTCCTCGAGCACGTTCGAGAGGTTGGCGCCTACTTCCAGCAGCAACTGGAGCTGCTCCGCCGGGAACTCGCGGTGATCCGCGAGGTGCGTGGGGAAGGGCTGATGCTGGCCGCCGAGCTCTCCGTGCCCTGCAAGGATGTGGTGCGGCAGGCCCTCGAAGCCGGTTTCATATTGAATTGCACACAGACGAAGGTGCTGCGTTTTCTGCCGCCGCTCGTTCTGGAGCGGCGCCACGTTGATGAATTGATGGCTGCCCTGCGGCCAATCCTGGCCGGCATCCAAGAACAGTCGCTCGTTGCCAGTGGCTAGTTGCGACTAGCCACTAGCCACTGACCACTAGCCACTGCTTTTAGGAGGTGCACACATGAAACTCGCATTGGCTGCTCCGGCGAAAGCCACGGTACAGGAAAGGCTCAGCGTCCAGGACCTGATCGCGGAGAGCGAGCTGACCCGGCAGGACCTGCACATGATCTATGAGCTCGCGGCGGACGTAAAAGCTGCGCCCCGTGCTTACACACACGCCTTGCAGGGGAAGCAGTTGGCCATGATCTTTGAGAAACCATCCCTGCGCACCCGGACCACCTTCGAGGTGGGCATGACAAGCATGGGAGGGTTCGCCCTCTATCTCGATCACGCCACCCAGCGTCTCGGCGACCGCGAAGCCATCAAAGACATCGCCCGCAACCTCGAGCGCTGGGTAGACGGCATTATGGCGCGCACCTTCTCCCATCGATCGATTGTCGAGCTGGCAGACAACGCTTCCATTCCAGTGATCAATGGGCTAAGTAATCTCCTTCACCCCTGCCAAGCGCTCGCTGACTTCTTCACACTGGAGGAGAAGTTCGGGCGCCTCAGGGGCCTGAAGCTGGCTTACGTCGGCGACGGTAACAACATGTGCCACTCGCTTATGGTCGCTGGCGCCAAGCTCGGCGTCTCGGTTCAGGTCGCCACACCTCCGGGGTTCGAGCCCCAGGCGCAAGTCGTGGAGGAAGCCAGGACCTTCGCGCGCCAGACTGGGGCCCGGATCAGGATCGGCCACGAGCCATGCGATGCGGTAGACGGCGCCAATGCGGTGTACACGGACGTCTGGGCCAGCATGGGAAAAGAGCATGAGGCTGACGGCCGCGCCCAAGTCTTCGCGCCTTACCAGGTGACCGAGACATTGATGAGGGCAGCCGATCCGGAAGCTGTCTTCATGCACTGCCTGCCGGCCCACCGGGGACTGGAGGTAGTCGACGCGGTGATAGATTCGCCATGCTCGCTTGTCTTCGATCAGGCCGAGAATCGCCTGCACGTGCAGAAAGCGCTGCTCATTCTGTTGATGAGGGAGAATTGATCAAGATACGTCAAGCAGAGTCAAAGGATGCCGCGTCGCTCTCCGAGCTGATTCATCACTATGCCGCGGAACAAACCATGTTGCCCCGCACCGTGGAAGATGTCCGGGACAGCCTCGGAAGCTTTCTGGTGGCCGAAAAGCGAGGGCGCCTGCTCGGCTGTGGAGCCCTCAAGCTGTACGACGACAAGGTGGCTGAGATCCGTTCGCTCTGCGTCACCCCTGGAATCAAGCGGCGCGGCGTCGGCCGCGCCCTTACCGGTCGCCTTCTGGAAGAGGCCGAACAACTCGGCTTGAGAACCGTTTTTGCCCTCACTCGTGTTCCTGAGTTTTTCATAAAGTGCGGCTTCCGCCCGGCCGCGCGCGAGAACTTTCCCATGAAGATCAATCACGACTGCCTGAACTGTGCGCTTTACTCGCGCTGCCAAGAGCAGACCGTGGCGATTCGCATTCGCCGTCGGCGGGCGGCGTCGGCTGAGTTTGCGCAACCGGCGACAGTCCTCGCTTAGCAGATCGATTCCGAAATAACACGGCAATAGGGCTGGCGCAGACCTTTAGGTCCGCGGTTCGAGGCAACCTGGGAGCGCGGTCTCGCCCGCCCTCTTCCTCCACACGGCTTCCGATAGTCCTGGAGCTTCATCGCAAGTGACCAGCCAAGAGGGTAGTGGGTCAATTCATCGATCTGTTAGGGACACCCCCTTCGCTCCGCTCAGGGCAGGCTCTTGGGGTGCTTTGGGACAGAGCCTCTATTTCACCCGGCGATACGACCAGGCGATCGAGCAAATGCACCAGACTATCGACATGGACGCAAGCGACTGGTTTGCATTTGTTGTCCGCGGAGCTGCTTATCGCGAGACAGCCCGACTCTCAGAGGCCCTTGCAGACCTTAAGAAAGCCAAAGTCTTGGGAGAACCTATCCCGTGGCCGTTGGGGGAACTCGGACGCGCTTATGCGCTGTCGGGAAATCAGGCCGAAGCCCAAGAGATAAAGGACGCGCTGGAGGAGCAATGGAAACACAAACACGTCGGTGCCTATAACATCGCCACAATCTATGCCGCGCTTGGCGAAAAAGACCAAGCGTTCGCTTGGCTGGAGAAGGCTTATGAGGACCGTACCTTTTTCCTAACCGGTCTGAAAGTTGACCCAGCGATGGATACTCTTCGCTCGGACCCGCGCTTCAAAGACCTGCTGCGCCGCATGAACTTCCCGCCCTAGGATGTGCACCTAACTTCAGGACTCCTGACATGGCGTGTGCGAGTGCGCGAATTCCTTGGGTCCGTTGTGACGCTTCGTAATGACCTGATGCGTCGACGTCGGGCCCCGGCCCCGGCAGGGGCCTACTCACGGTGTCCCGTTTAGGGGGACGGGGAATTTTGAGCGCAATAATCGGATAGAATTGTTGTGCTTCTCACCTTATCTTCGCGATAGGAGGTGAGAAGAATGTTAGGACAGACAGCGATGCAATCAAGCAACGGTGAAAACTACTGGCAAGCAGTACTCGCGCGGGACGCGCAATTTGAGTCCTCTTTTGTCTACGCCGTACGGTCTACCGGCATTTATTGCCGGCCGACTTGCGCTTCCCGGCGGCCAAGCCGGCAGCAGGTAGCTTTCTACGCGAGCCCCGAGGCAGCCGAGCAGGCTGGATTCCGTCCCTGCCGGCGATGCCGCCCGCGCGGGACGGCGGCAGACTCACGATCGGCACAAGCCAAGCTGGTTGAGCGCCTCTGCCGTGAAATCGAGGCGAGCCTTGACGAAGGCGACGGAGCGATCACTCTAACAACACTCAGCCAAAGGGTAGGGACGAACCCCTACCAAATCCAGCGCAGCTTTAAGCGGGTGATGGGCATTACGCCCCGGCAATACGCTGACGCCAAGCGCCTGGCGCGACTCAAGTCACGGCTGCAGAAGGGTCAGGATGTAACAGGAGCGCTTTACGACGCCGGCTACGGCTCCAGCCGCGCGCTATACGAACGCGCCCCCTCACGGATGGGGATGACGCCGGCGACATACCGCAAAGGAGGGCGTGGCATGCGAGTCGGCTACACGATCGCTGACAGCCCGCTGGGCCGACTGCTGGTGGGCGCTACGGAACGCGGTGTCTGTGCCGTTGGCCTGGGTGATTCCGACAAGGCGCTTGAGGCTAACCTTGCGGCAGAGTATCCCAGGGCTGAGATCAGCCGCGATGACGCGACGCTGGCCCCATGGGTCACCGCTTTCCTGAGCCATCTCCAGGGCCGGCTTCCACACCTCGATCTGCCTGTGGACGTCCGGGCCACCGCCTTCCGATGGCGCGTGTGGGAAGAACTGCGCGCCATCCCCTACGGGAGCACGCGCTCTTACAGCGATGTGGCGCGTGCTATTGGCCAACCCAGGGCAGTCCGTGCCGTTGCTCACGCCTGTGCCACTAATCCCGTGGCCGTGGTGATTCCTTGCCACCGCGTAGTGGGAAAGGACGGGGGTCTCCATGGCTATCGCTGGGGTCTGGAGCGCAAGCAACAGTTGTTGGCGTTGGAACGGCGGACCACGGAGAATGCTTCTGCCTCAGCGGCTAAGTCAGAAACCGGCGGTGCCCGGCGGTGATGGGCTGGCACGGCTCTGCCGCCTGCAGTGCGGAAGGGCTTAAGTCCTTCCGAACCTCAGGCTCAAGATTAAACTCCTTGGAGCCGCATTGGCCGGTGCCCACCGATTCTTTCATGCTTCTGAGCCTTTCCGCACAGCAGGCGGCAGAGCCGCGGTTTTTTTCACACCTTCCAAGGGGCGCCGGCAGCCCTCTGGTTGTTTTCATGCTGGCCAGTGGGCTTGGTTCGTTTACTCGAGGGTGAAGTTGACGTCGATCTCGG
>Ga0182041_10001191_pt1 | contig 12959 bp, 8 predicted proteins | sample flu12Cox44000178_FD_125967 | JGI IMG/M metagenome (GOLD analysis project Ga0182041, IMG submission 125967) | Lab enrichment of tropical soil microbial communities from Luquillo Experimental Forest, Puerto Rico - flux8day.12C.oxic.44.000.178 | ecosystem: Environmental > Terrestrial > Soil >...
CCGATTGTCGCGGAGGAGAGAAAACTCCGGCGATGGCTCGATGGCGAGCATTTTTGTTTTACTCGTGCTGCTTGTTTTGAGGCCGATGCCGTTGCCCTCCCAGCGGGAAGGGACGACTTCCCTGGCCACCAGCATTGACGTAGGCCCGGCTGAATTACTTCGAAAGCCCATTGCTGCAAACTGGCCCTCTTACAACGGAGATTACACTGGCCGCCGCTACAGCGCACTTCGCGAAATCCATGCCGGTAACGTCGCACAGCTTCGCGCCCAGTGGGTCTTTCACGCATCGAACTCCAGCAACCTTGAAGTTACTCCGGTTGTCGTAGACGGAATCATGTTCGTCACCGCCGCCAACGACGCATTCGCCCTCGATGCCCAAACGGGACGGGCGCTCTGGCATTACTCGCGTCCCGTGACCGAAGGACTCATCGACGACGCCTCGCAACATCACAATCGCGGCGTCGGCATCTGGCGCTCACGCATCTTTATGGAAACGGACAACGCGCATCTGCTTTGTTTGGACGCCCGCTCCGGACATCTTCTCTGGGATGTCCCTTACACCGATGGCAACCCAAATTACGGCGCAACCAGCGCACCTCTGGTCGTGAAAAATAAAGTCATCGTAGGTACCTCTGGAGGCGACGACGGCGTGCGCGGCTTTGTCGCTGCTTATGACGCCGAGACCGGCAGGGAAGTGTGGCGTTTTTGGACTATTCCGGCTCCCGGCGAATTCGGCTCCTCGAGCTGGCCAGGCGAAAGCTACAAACTCGGCGGGGGCACCACTTGGATGCCTGGCACCTTTGATCCCGAACTCAACACCATTTTCTGGGGCACGAGCAATCCTGCCCCGGATTTTGACGGCGGCCCGCGCCCTGGCGATGACCTCTACACCGATTGTCTGCTCGCACTCGATCCCGACACGGGCAAACTCAAATGGCACTTCCAGTTCACGCCGCACGACCTTTTTGACTATGACGCAACCGAGACTCCCGTCCTTGTCGACGCAACGTTCCGCGGACAGCCGCGGAACCTCATCGTCGAAGCAAACCGGAACGGTTTTCTGTACGTACTCGATCGCACCAACGGTCAATTTCTCTCCGCAACCCGCTTCTCGGAGAAACTGAATTGGGCTACCGGAATTGACGACAAAGGCCGCCCCATCCGCACTGAAGTCAAGCCTAGCGCGGAAGGCACACGCGTTTGTCCCGGGATGGTCGGGGCCACCAATTGGTACGCGCCTTCTTACAATCCCGAGACTTCCCTGCTTTATTTCATGACCCTTGAGTCTTGCAACGTTCTGGTTTTGAAACCACAAGCGTTTAAGCCCGGCCAAACGTACTATTCCACCGGCGCCCGTCACAGCGAAGGTGACCACCACCAGAAAATCTTGTTGGCCTATTCCCTCGACGCCGACAAACCGGCATGGCGCTATGTCCAGGCAGGCAGGGGCCATTCGGCAGGCGGCACGATGACCACCGCCGGTGGACTTGTCTTTTTCGGTGACGATGCGGAATCCTTTGAAGCCGTCGACGCGCAGACGGGCAAGCCAATCTGGCACTTCAATACCGGCCAGAACATCGCCGCATCCCCGATGAGCTACGCCATCAACTCGAAACAATATGTGGCGGTCGCGGCGGGTAGCGACATTTTCAGTTTTGCCCTGCCGTGACGGAAGCGAGCGTGGCTTCACCACAAGGATTCTAGGTTAAGGATAATTGGAAAGAACAGAACGAAGAACCGATCAAGAAGGAGGAACAATGCTTTCATTACTGACTTCGCGGCGTGGCTTCGCAACAAGGCTGGCCGCACTCATTCCGGGGCTTGCCGTTTCCGGAGCCGGGGTCCCGGCCTCTCCGCAAGCTGCAACCGGCGTGAAGAAACTCAACTACGAAGGCAAGCCCGCCGGAACCGGGTTTATCACCCCGCTGGTCTTACACAACGACACAATCTACATCGCTGGCCAAGGGGCCCATTCGCATGATCCCGAGGGGCAGTTCCCCATGGACATCGAAACCCACACCAAAAAGGTAATGGACAACGTCAAGACTCTGGTCGAGACCGGCGGCGGCACCGTGGACAGCATTCTTCAGCTCACCGTTTATCTGACCAAGATCGACGACTACGATGGCATGAACAAAGTCTTCAAAACTTATTTCCCGAATGGCGGCCCTGCACGAACCACGGTAGCCGTTGCCGCGCTTCCTGGGAATTCGCTCGTGGAAATCAATTGTATTGCCGCTGTCGCGCGCAAGGGATGAGAGGCGTTCCCATGACCATCAAGAACTTCTGGAACCGGCGAAACTTCCTCGGAAGCGCCGGCGCGCTTGCTGGCATGATGCTCAGCGCGCGTAGACTGTTCGGGATGCGGGCGGTCATTCCATCACCAGTCGAGGAAAAACTCACCGGCTTTGGCGCCACGGGAAACGTTTACGAAGAGCTGGGAGTCACCACCGTGATCAACGGCCAAGGAACCATGACCTATTTGGGCGGCTCACTCCCTCGTCCGGAAGTCGCAGCCGTTATGGCTCTTGCCGCGCAACATTTTGTTTCCATCGTGGAATTGGAACAGGCCGCAGGAAAGCGGATTGCGGAACTCCTGAAGCTTCCGCGTGACTATGACGCCATCGTCACCTGTGGCGCAGCCGCCGGCATGCAGTCCGGCCTCGCAGGAATTCTCACCGGCAATAATCCAAAATTCATCGAACAGTTGCCCGATCTCACCGGCATGAAATCCGAAGTCATTATTCAGAAATCGCATCGAAATGGGTTCGATCATCAACTCCGTGCCACGGGCGTCAAAATGATCGAAGTGGAATCGCGCGAGGACGTGAAGCGCGCCATCAACTCCAAAACAGCCATGATGCACTTTTCCAATTTTGCCAACGCGGCCGGCCAGATCAAAGTCGACGAATGGGTGAAGCTCGCGCATGAAAACCAGATTCCCGCCTTCAACGACGCCGCCGCGGACACGCCGCCCGTTTCGCATCTCTGGGACTACGTCAACATGGGCTACGACTTGATCGCGTTCAGCGGCGGCAAGGCCATCCGCGGACCGCAATGCGCCGGGCTACTCCTTGGCAAAAAAGAATTGATCGCCAACGCACTGCTCAACAACAGCCCTCATGAAGACACGCTTGGCCGCGGCATGAAAGTCGGGAAGGAGGAAATCGTCGGCATGGTCAAAGCCCTGGAATGTTACTTGAACGAAGACCGCGCCGCGCTGGACAAGGAATGGTGGCGCCGCCTGGACGCCATTTCCGCGGAAATTACCCGGGTTCCGGGAGTCGCAACCTCCTTCAACGTTCCCGACGTGGCCAATCACGTCCCGCACATGCGCATTTTCTGGGATCCGCGGAAAGTTTCTCTGTCTCCCCACGACGCAGCCAACGCGCTGCGAAATGGCAAGCCTTCCGTCGTGCTCGGTTCATCGGAAGGGGGCCTGGACATGAACTCGTTCATGCTGAAACCCGGCGAAGAAAAAATCATCGCCGCACAACTTGCCCAGCTCTTCAAGTCCCATACCGCGTGAAAGCAAGTGCGCCATTTGAGGGCCGGCGAGTTCGCCATGCTGGAAAGCGACTCGAGTATCGGTAAATGACTTCGCAGCCGACAAGCCGCGTGCGCTGGTTTCTGGTTTTCTTGCTTTTTGTCCTGAGTGCCGTCGCGTTTCTCGACAGAGTGAATCTTTCCATCGCGGGCGTAAAGATCTCCGAGGAGTTCGCCATCAGCAACGTCCGGCTCGGCCTTGTCTTCAGCGCATTTCTCTTCGGGTATGCGCTCTTTCAAACTCCCGCAGGATGGCTCGCCGATCGCTTTGGTCCGAGGCGTATGCTCACTCTTGGAGTGCTCTGGTGGGGCGTCTTTACCGCCTTGACGGCAGCCATCTCCCCCAACCTTGGCCACACCGTGGTGGTCCTCGTGGTGATTCGCTTTCTCCTTGGTGCTGGCGAGGCCATCGTCTATCCCGCTTCAAACCAGTTTGTCGCCCGTTGGATCCCTAGTCAGGAACGAGGCGTGGCCAACGGGATCATTTTCTCCGGTGTGGGCATCGGCGCGGGGATCACTCCTCCGCTTATCTCCTTCGTTATGCTGCGCTACGGGTGGCGCTCGTCCTTCTTGATGAGCGCGTTACTCGGGCTTGTTGTCGGTGGTGTATGGTTTCTGGCCGCGCGCGATACGCCTAATGCGCATCCTGCCGTGTCGCCGAATGAACTCGCTCTGATCGAGCGCGGCATCCCGAGCCCTGCCGGGTCGAACGGCGACGGCTTTCTTTCCTGGTCTACCATTCTATCCAGTCTCAATGTCTGGATTCTTTCGCTGGCGTACTTTTGCTTCGGTTACGTGGCCTGGGTTTTCTTTAGCTGGTTCTATCTCTATCTCGCCCGAGTGCGGGGCCTGGACCTGAAGACCAGCGCCGTTTACGCAACCCTGCCTTTTCTGGCTATGGCCGTCTCGAGCCCTTTTGGCGGAGCGATCAGCGACACCGTAACCAAACATTTGGGCTCGCGGCTCGGCCGGTGCAGCATCGCCGTCCTCGGCTTCACCCTTACCGCGACCTTCCTTGCTTTTGGATCGGCTGCCCACGATGCACGAGTCGCGAGCTTTGTTCTGGCCGGTGGCGCCGGCTCTCTGTATCTTTCGCAAAGCTCGTTCTGGGCGGTTTCTGCGGACCTCGGCGGAAAATCCTCGGGCGCGCTATCAGGCTTCATGAATATGGCAAACCAAATCGGGGGCATGATTACCGCGTCCTTGACTCCCTTGCTGGGCGACAAATTCGGGTGGAACACGGGATTTTACGTTGCGGCCGGGATCGCGGGGCTCGGCGCGATCGCCTGGCTTTTGGTTAACCCGGAACTGACGCTATCCACTTCGTCGAGAAACTCGCCGATCTAACCAAGTTGATCTGGACAAAGAAAGTCGTCCACAGGGCAAGAGGAGTGAAGTTAGTTTGGTGCCCTTGACTTCCACGAAACTTCGTCATAAGCTCCGCGCCAAGTGGGGTGGCCGATGAGCAAGCACCATTTTCGTATTTTCCTTCCGATTTTAATCGTTTTAATAATGCTAAGCAGTGCCGCCCTGTTGCGCGCCGACGTGACCGGGTCGATTCTCGGTGTGGTACATGACCGTTCGCAGGCCGTGGTTGCAGGTGCGAAAGTTGTAGCCACAAACGTGCAGACCAATTTAACCCAGGAAACTACTTCAGGTTCAGACGGCTCCTATCGCATCCTGGCCCTTCCGGCCGGGAACTATAAACTCATTGTCACCGCGCGGGGATTCCGCACCTTCACGGAAACAGACATCGTCGTGAAAGTGAACGACGAGCTGCGTTTCGACGTCACGCTTGACGTCGGCAACGTCACCGAAACGGTGGAAATCACCGCGAATGCCGTTCAAGTGCAAACAGAAAACACGCAGTTGGGCGATGTGATCGAGTCGAAGAAGATGCTCGCTCTGCCTTTAAACGGTCGCAGTTACATCGATCTTCTTGGCTTGCAGGCTGGCGTAGCGCCCGCCAATTCTAACCAAGCGATCCAGCAGGACCGCCCGGTATCGGGCAACTTGAATCCCGGCAACATCTCGGTGAACGGCCAGCGCGAAACGGCGAACGCCTTCCTGGTGAATGGAGGAGATGTCAGTGAAGGACGAAACCTGGGCGCCGGCTTGGTGCCCAATCTGGACTCGGTCGAAGAATTTCGACTGATTACCAATAGTTTCGACGCGGAATATGGGAAGTTTAGCGGCGCAGTGATGAACGCGATCACCAAATCGGGTACAAACGCCTTTCATGGTGACGTTTTCGAGTTCCTGCGCAACGACAAGTTCGACGCCAAGAACTACTTTGCGCCTGGGAAATCCGAATTGCGCCGCAATCAGTTCGGCTACACGTTAGGTGGACCGATCTGGAGAAACCACTTGTTCTTTTTCTCGGATTATCAAGGTACAAGGCAAGTGCAGGGAGCCGAAACGGGACTTGTAACGGTACCAACACCTGCTCAGCTTAGCGGCCACATTGACCCGGCGGCATTCATGACAACAGACTCTAATGGCAACCCGGTACCTACGACGGTCGACGGCGCCTACTGGGCACAGGTGCTTACGCAGAGGTTGGGCTACACCGTGAGTCAAAACGAGCCCTACACTGTCGCTGGCTGCACAACACCTGCTGATGCTCAAGCCGGAGTCTGCGTATTTCCCGGTGGCGTGATTCCACAGTCGGCCTTCGCAAAACCGGTTGCAGGTTACCTCCCGTTCATTCCGGCGCCGACGCTGCCAGGAGATGTTAACAACTACTCGAATAACAGCCAGAAAAATAAGGTAAACGACGATAAGTACGGGGAGCGCGTAGATTTCAATAATCAAAAGACTGGGAACTGGTCATGGTACTATCACCTAGATAATTCAAACCTTTACAACGCCCTGCCCAGTAGTTTTACAAGTGTCCCCGGTTTCCCGACAACTACGCCTGCGCGAGCGCAAGCGTTCGTGATGAGCAACACGAAAGCCTTTGGAGCGACAGCAGTGAATGAAGCGCGGTTCAGCTTCTTCCGAACGGTGCTGCACCTGGACAATCCGGCCGGAAGTTTCGTGGACCTTTCGTCGCTAGGTTTCATCACCGGGGAAGGTACGCTCGGCATTATCCCCCTGCCCGGATATAAAACATATCTGCCGCAGATCAGCTTGAGTAATATCAACTTGAATCTTGGTGTGCCGACGCTCAATACGTTCCAGCCCAACACGACGTACATGGTTAGCGACGTCTTTTCGAAGACGGCCGGCAAGCACACATGGAAGTTTGGAGGGGAATTCCGCTACCTGCAGATCAACGAGCGAAATTATGCGAGCCCGAATGGACAATTCGTTTTTGATGGCACAGTAACAGGAAGCGATATTGCGGACTTCCTCCTTGGCGCGACATCCAATATCGGCGGCAATGGTCCCTACACCCAAGCGGCGTTGCAGTTGCTTGATTCGCGCACACGGTACGGAGGCGCTTTCGCCCAAGACGCGTGGAAGGTAAAACCAAACCTAACGTTGAACCTCGGCCTGCGCTGGGAAGTGAGCATGCCGTTTTACGACACGCAAGGAAAGATTCAGACTTTTGTTCCAGGACAGCAGTCCACGGTGTTTCCACTTTCTCCGACCGGATTGGTATTCCCCGGTGACAAAGGAATCCCGAAGACGCTCGCTCCGACCGATTACAACAACTTCGCTCCGCGCCTAGGGCTGGCCTATTCACCAGGATTTAGCGACGGAGCATTGGGCAAGATCTTTGGAGGTCCGGGCAAAACCAGCATCCGGGCGGCGTACGGTATTTACTACACGTCGATTGAGGACCTGAACTTGTTCTACGAGGTGGCCGACGCTCCATTCGGTTTGTATTGGACAGCCCCCGTTTCAGTCATGTTTAACGAGCCTTTCCGGATTCGAGCCAACGGGCAGTCGCTGGGACAGCGGTTTCCTTTCACGGCGCCGATTCCGGGCGCGCCATCGAACGCGACACTGGACTTTTCGGTCTACGAGCCAATGAACTATTTTCCGGGTTACAACAAGCACAACGTGCTGCCCTACGGTGAGCACTTCAATCTGTCGATTCAGCGCGAGCTAAGCAAGTCGACGGTACTGACGCTGGCGTACGTCGGGACCTCCGGACATCACTTGATTACGCAAAACGAAGCGAACCCGGGCGACCCGGCTTTGTGCATGCAGCTCAACGCCGAAGGGGCGTTGGATACGACCACAAGCACCGTCGGCTGCGGGCCAGGCAACGAGAACGACGTGTTCCAGAGGCCGGACGGGTCGTTCGTTTACAGCACCAGACTGCGCAGCAGCACATTTCCATACCCGATCCAAGGCTCCAATTACTGCCCTGGCTCGGCTCTACAGGTCTGTTTCGGCTCGGGAAACACCAACACGTTGACCACCGCCAACTCCATCTACCATGCCGGGCAGATCACCGTGGAGCGGAAGGCCAACGACGTGACGTTCCTGGCGGCGTACACCTTCTCCAAGGCCATAGACGATTCATCAGCGTTCGGCGACTTGGTGAACTTTTTCAACCCCAAGTTGAGCCGGGGGCTGTCGTCTACCGACGTGACGCACAATTTCGTGGCCAGTTATGTTTGGGCCATTCCGTTCGACCGGCTCTTCCCTGGTGGACCAAAACGGTTGACCCAAGGCTGGCAGATGCAGGGGATCACGCGTTTCGCAACGGGTTTTCCGATCCAGATGAACGAATCCAACGACGACATATCTCTGACTGGCAGCTCGCCCACGGATATGCCGAATCGCGTGGGTCCGGTCCAAATAGTCAATCCCCGCAAAGCGAATCCCAATTGTCCCAGTGACAACAGTACGGGATGCTACTTCTTGCCCAGTGCGTTTGCGCCAAACACGACACTAGGAACATTTGGCACCGCGAACCGACGCTTCTTCCACGGTCCTGGATTCAACAACACCGACTTCGGGTTTCTGAAGCGAACCGTGATTCGAGAGCAAATGGCGTTTGATTTGCGCATCGAATTCTTCAATATTTTCAACCACGCTCAATTTACTAACCCTTCAGGCAACATCAACGACTCAAGCTTCGGAATCGTCACCAATGCGCGCGATCCGCGCATCGGGCAGGTCAGCGCCAAGTTTTTCTGGTAGTCAGCAAGATGGGGCACCGCAGGGGAAGTCCCAAGGGGCTCGCTTCCCTCGCCCTCAGAACCGGCAAGGACCGACTCGACCAATCCCAGCTCATTTTGGTAGGCTCCGGTAATGCTATTTCTGCTGGTTTTCGAGCTTTTATTTGCGGCGCCATCTTTTGCGCAGACTGCCGAGAGTTACCGTCGTGAGGCCGTCGAGTTCTCTCGTGCAAAATCGTGGGATGAGGCCATCGCGACTTACCGCAAAGCTCTGGACCTCGAACCTAACGACGTACTCACTCACTACAATCTCGCGCTTGCACTGAAATACAAGGGTGATGCAAGACAGGCGGTCGAAGAGTTCGAAACCGTACTGCGCCTGAAACCGAAATGGGCCGATGCGCACTACGGGCTGGGCGCGACTTGGTACGACCTCCGCGATTTGGTGACTGCCCAACAGGAGCTCCGCACCTCAATTGAGCTGGATCCAAAGAATGCGGCGGCGCGTCGCCTCCTAGCGCGCGTTTATGCCGAGCAGAGCGATCTTTCTGCGGCCGAGGGTGAATTACAGCGTGCCCTGGCGTTAAAACCCTCGGCAGACGTGCACTTCGAACTGGGAACTGTGGAAGAGCAGCTCGGCAAGCTGGACGCTGCTGCGGGTCAATTCCGCGACGCTCTGCGTCTCAATCCACGACTCGCGCAGGCCCAGGTATGGCTCGGTGTCACTCTCCGCCGCAAGGGTGACCACGCCACGGCGCTTGCGCACTTTCGCAAGGCTGTCGAAATCGACCCCAAGGATCCCGAGGCGCAATTGAATCTCGGGAAGGAGTTAAAGGCCGGGGGAGACACAAGCGGTGCGATCACTGCCTTTCGGCGCGCCATTGAGCTGAAGCCCGATTTCGAGGTGGCACACTACAACCTGGGTATCGCCCTACGTATGCAAGGGGATGTTGCTGCCGCTCACAAGGAACTGGATGAGTTGAATGGGTTGCACGAGTTTCGGGCGCGTCTGGCGCAGGCCAAGCTGCTTATCCTCCAAGGCGTTGAAGCGCTCAAAAAGCAGGAGCTGGATGCTGCGCAGGATGCTTTTCAAAAGTCTGTCGAGCAAAGCCCTGAATTGCCGACTGGCTATTACTATCTGGGCGTTACCTGGGAGCGCAAGGAGGAACCAGCACGTGCTATTACAGACTACCAGAAGGCGCTTGAGCTCAAGCCCGACTATGCGCAGGCCCACGCAAGCCTGGGGTTGCTCTACTGGCGGCAGGGTGATCAAGCTCGTGGGCTCGAGGAGTTCCGCCAAGCGGTCATGTCCGATCCGGACTTGGCGGAGGGGCATTACAACTTCGGCCTCGCGCTGGCGCAATCCGGGCGACTGGAAGAAGCCGCTCGGGAGCTGAAGGAAGCGATCAGTCTCGATCCCAAGTACACGGATGCACGCATCCAATTGGGTTTGGTACTCAGCCAGAGCAACGACACGAGTGGCGCAACCAATGTTTTCAAAGAGCTTGTGCGTCGCGATCCGAATTTTGCGGAGGCTCACAACAATCTTGGGTTGGTGCGTCTCCAGGCGGGCGACATCGGCATGGCGGAGGCGGAATTTGCCGAGGCGGTGCGCTTGAAGCCGCTCTACGCCGAAGCCCACTACAATCTCGCCCTGGCCCTTCATCAGCAAGGAAAGGAGGCAGAGTCGCGCGCCGAGTTCGAGCGAGCTTTCAAGATTTCGCCGGAACTCAGAAACGCGTCTCGCCCTTAGCTGTGTATGCTGCGAGAGTTTTGATGTCTCTGATGGTGGCGCTAGGAACCGCTCTTGTTTGGAGCGCATCCGGATGGCGATCATCCGCACCCGGCAGCTTCTTGCAGGGCGCGCGGCCGGAGCCGCCGACTACTGCTGCTCCGGTTTGCGAATTTTCGCCGCCGGGTGTTTCCTTTTCCATTCCATACCTCCCGCAATCTCCGGTGCTGACGACGGACGCTCATTCTCCAGCCTGGTCGCGCGCATCTTCCACGTGGATGGAAAAAGACTGCGCCCACCAGATCGATTATCCCAGGCTCCGAACCGAGGTACGCGGATTTTGGACCGACTCCGACTTGTATCTGTTGTTCATTTCACCTTATTACGAACTGAATCTTTGGTTGCCACCGGATAACAGCAAGGACCGGCTGAAGCTTTGGGACCGCGACGTGGTTGAGTTTTTTTTGGGCGACGATTGGACCAATATCAATGTTTATCGCGAGTTCGAGATCGCACCAACGGGAGATTGGGTCGATCTGGCGATCGACCGGAACCGCGACAGTTATGACGCCAATTGGAATTCCGGTTGGCAGCGGGAAGGCCGAATCGACGACAAGAACCATACCTGGTATGCCGCTGCTCGCGTGCCGTTGCATTCGGTGAGCGAGAAAAAGGTGGCCGCAGGCACGAAGTGGCGCGTTAACCTTTACCGCATCGATGGGCTCGGCGCGGATCCGCAACGACGCTTCCTGTGCTGGCAGCCCACGTGTGTCATCAACCGCGATCCCAACCACGTTCCCGAACATTTTGGCACCTTGGTTTTTACTCGGTGACAGAAATTCTGTAGGGAGAAACACATGCCTTTTGCGCTCGAATCAAACCGCCGCGGGTTCATGAAAATGCTGGCGGCCTCGCCGCTGCTGGCCCAGATTGCTGCTCGTCAGTTTTATGAAAAATCCGCCTCAGCCATCGGACTTGACCCGCGCGGAAATGTCTACAGCCGCCTAGGCGTCAAGACGGTGATCAATTGCCGTGGAACATGGACCTATCTGAGCGGTTCGCTGCAGTTTCCGGAAGTCCTCGACGCCGAAGCCGAAGCCGGTCGGTACTTTGTCAACATGGTGGACTTGCAGCGCGCGGTGGGACGCAGGCTCGCGGAGTTGACGGGCGCGGAATCAGGATTGATTAGCTCCGGAGCGGCGGGCGCAATGGCTGCGGCCACGGCTGCCTGCATCGCCGGCAACGATCCCCAGAGAATCTGGCAGCTTCCGGACACCACGGGGTTGAAGCAGGAAGTCATTATGGTCGGCGGGCGAAGCGCCTTTGACAGCGCCATCCGACTCTCCGGCGCAAAACTCGTCCTTGTCGAAAAGCCAGATGACATTGTCAACGCCATCAGCGCTGACACGGCAATGATTTACACCACCGACCTCGGCGACAAACTCGAGCGGGAAGCATCCATGGCCAGAGAGCACAACATCCCTCTCCTGCTGGACGATGCCGCCGGGATCCCGCCCATCGACAATATCAAGCTATACGCCAAGATGAAGCTCGACCTGTACACCTTTTCCGGCGGCAAGGGCCTGCGGGGCCCGCAGTGCAGCGGGGTGCTCCTCGGCCGCCGGGATTTAATCGAGGCGGCCCTGCGTAATTCCTGTCCCTTCGAGGGCGCGGTGTGCCGTCCCATGAAAGTCGGCAAAGAAGAAGTCATTGGTTGCCTTACGGCCATTGAAACCTGGCTGAAAACGGACCCCAAGAAACTTTACAACGAGTGGAACGCGCGCGTGGATCGCATCGCAAAACTGGTGGAGAGCGTCCCTGGCGTGAGCACTGACATCTACATTCCCAACGATGGGAATCGCTATCCCACCTTGCGGGTGGCCTGGGACCAAAAAGCCTGGGGCTTCACGATCGCGGATTGCGTAGAAAAGCTCCGCGAGGGCGATCCGGTGATCGAAGTGCTCGGGGCAGACAATCCGAGCATGGTGACTGCCGTGCGCGAGGGCGTCGAAAAGCCAAACCCAAAGGAGCTTAAAGAACAGAATCACATCGAACTCGTTTCGATGACCATCCAACAAGGCGAAGAAATGATCGTGGGACAGAGGCTGCGAACCATCCTAAGCTCGGCACGCAAAGGAAAGCCGGCATGAGATTTGGTTTTCTCCTGGCCGCCTCTGTGCTTTCATTTCCGTCGGGCGCACAAGGTCAGATTCGAGCGATCACTCTGCCTCGCACGCCTGCGGCAAACCAGGAGCTAGAATCCTCAGGTATCGACGCGGGGAATTACGTTTATGTCTCGGGCCAAGGACCTTTACTTCCGGACGGCGGCGCACCGGCAAATTTTGCGGACCAAATCCGCCAGGCTCTTGATAACCTAAAAAGCGTGGTCCAGGCAGCAGGCCTCAGTACGGCTCACATCGTTTACGTTCAGGTCTATCTTCGGAACATAGATCGGTATGCGGAGTTAAACAGCGTCTTCGCCGACTATTTTCCCAAAGATCCTCCGGCACGCGCAGTCCTGGGCGTTGCCCGTCTGCCTCAAGAGGAAGAAATACAAATCAGCGCTGTCGCCGTTCGCGATCTCAAGGGCAAGCAGCCCG
>Ga0182041_10001192_pt1 | contig 12954 bp, 10 predicted proteins | sample flu12Cox44000178_FD_125967 | JGI IMG/M metagenome (GOLD analysis project Ga0182041, IMG submission 125967) | Lab enrichment of tropical soil microbial communities from Luquillo Experimental Forest, Puerto Rico - flux8day.12C.oxic.44.000.178 | ecosystem: Environmental > Terrestrial > Soil >...
GCACGGTGCGCTGCGCGCCGCGCATCTTGCCGGCGTTCGGAAGCGGTCCCTTCGGCAGGACCCCGGCACCTGCCCGCGATCCCAGAGCGGACAAACGGGACTCGAGCGTGTCCATCTGTTTGACGGTGATGTTGTTGGGCAGGCGGGTGAGGTGGCGCTCCAGCTTGGCCAACGGAACCTCGCCCTCGCCGTTGCCGACGATGATGTCGTAGATCGGCGCTTCGCCGACCACCCGAGCGGTCCGCTTCTTCTCCTGGGCCAGCAGCGGTTTGACTCGGGCCGTCGATCCCTCGCCGACGAGGATGACACCGGGCCGGCCGAGCACCCGATGCACCGCGTCGAAGTTGCCGGTCGCGGCGACACCGGGGGTTACCCGCCACTTGCCGCGCAGGTTGTCCAGCACCCACGCCGCGGCGCCGGTTTGGCCTTCGGCCTTGCGAAAGATCGATCGCTGGGCGCGGCGGCTGAAGATGATGAAGATGACCAGCCCGCCGAGCAGCACGCCGAGCGGGATGATCGTGATCATCGTGAGCCCGCCGGACCACACACCGACGGCCACCGAGGCGGCCACGATCAGCACGAAGGCACCGATCATGTATGGCAGGAGGCGCTTGTCCTCCTTTCGCTGAACGTTGAACGCCTGCCACAACTGTGTGCGGCGTTCCCGCGCGGCGGCCTTGCGGGCGGCCTGTGCCTGCGCCCTGGCGGCCTTGTTCTCAGCGGCGGTGCGGGGTTTAGCCATAATCACCAAGGATACGTACGTGTGCGGTTAACTACGGCGCCGAGGCGTCCGCGACATTCGAGGCGCGGCTGCGGGCGGCTTGCTCGTAGAGCCGTCCCGCCCGGTAGGACGATCGCACCAGCGGCCCGGCCAGCACCCCCGAAAAGCCCAGCCCCTCGGCGTGCTTTGCGAACTCGACGAACTCTTCGGGCTTCACCCAGCGCTCGACCGGGTGGTGGCGCGTCGACGGACGCAGGTACTGCGTGATGGTGACGATGTCGCAGCCGGCATCGCGCAGGTCGGCCAGCGCTGTGCGCACCTCGTCGGGGGTTTCACCCAGCCCGAGGATGAGGTTGCTCTTGGTGACCAGGCCGAAGTCGCGCGCCGCGGTGAGCACGTCCAGGCTGCGCTCGTAGGTGAAGGCGGGCCGAATCCGTTTGAAGATGCGGGGCACCGTTTCGACGTTGTGTGCCAACACTTCCGGGCGCGACTCGAAGACCTCCGCCAGCCGCGAGGGCTTGCCGTTGAAGTCGGGGATCAATAGTTCGACGCCGGTCGACGGGTTGAGCTGCTTGATGGCGCGCACCGTCGCGGCGTACAGCCAGGCCCCGCCGTCGGCCAGGTCGTCACGCGCCACACCGGTGACCGTCGCGTAGCGCAGCCCCATCGCTTGCACGCTGTCGGCGACCCGCCGGGGTTCGTCGCGGTCCAGCGCGGCGGGCTTTCCGGTGTCGATCTGGCAGAAATCGCAGCGGCGGGTGCACTGGTCACCGCCGATGAGGAAGGTGGCTTCCCGGTCCTCCCAGCATTCGAAGATGTTGGGGCAGCCGGCCTCCTCGCAGACCGTGTGCAGACCCTCGCGCCGGACCAGGCTCTTCAGCGCGGTGTACTCCGGTCCCATCCGGGCCCGGACCTTGATCCACGGCGGCTTGCGCTCGATCGGGGTCTGCGCGTTGCGCACCTCCAGCCGCAGCAATTTCCGGCCTTCGGGGGCGATGGTCACATCGATGATGCTACGCGGGCAGCGGGATGTTGACGGACCGGCAGGACACCGTCCAGGGCGTCGCAAACGGCGAGAGCGACCGCCGTCCGGACGTCGTCGACAGCAACCCGGCGCTGCAGTTCAGCGGACAACGACGTCACCCCGGCATCGCTGATGCCGCACGGCACGATGGTGGCGAACGCGTCCAGGTCACAATCGCAGTTGAGCGCAAAGCCGTGCAGCGTGGTCGCGCGCGCCACCCGTACGCCGATGGCGGCGACCTTGCGTGCCGGCCGCCCGGCGCCGCCCGGCACCCAGACCCCCGACCGGCCGTCGACCCGGATCGTGTCGAGGCCGACGTCGGCGCACACCTTGATCAACGATTCCTCAAGGCGCCGAACGTAATTGACCACATCGAGGGGTTCGGCCAGCCCGATGATCGGGTAGCCGACCAACTGTCCGGGGCCGTGCCAGGTGATCTTGCCGCCGCGGTCTGTATCGACGACTGGCGTGCCGTCAACCGGTCGTTCGTGTGGCTCCGTGCGACGCCCGGCGGTGTAGACCGGCGCGTGCTCCAGCAGCAGCAGCATGTCCGGGCCGCCGGCCACCCTGGCGTCGGCCAGGTCGCGTTGCAGCTGCCAGGCGGTGCGGTATTCGACCGTGTCCAGCTGGCGGACGTCGATCGCGGTCGAGCTCGACCGGATGGAGTTCGTCACGCTCGCGACGGTACTCGGCCCGGGTGCGCTCGGCGATGCCGCGGTTGCCGGCAAACCAACTTAGTCGTGGTCGCGGCGGGCGGTCGCGTAGGCGAGCGCCTCACCAATGGTGTTGTGGTGGAACTGGAAACCGGCGCGCTCGAGCGCCGACGGGATGGCGCGCTGTCCGATGAGCAGCCCCTCGTCGGCGAACTCGCCGAGCGCGGCCCGCACCGCGAAACCGGGCACTATCAGCGGGGTGGGGCGGTTGACCGCGCGCCCGAATGCGGTGGTGAACTCGGCGTTGGTGACCGGTGCCGGTCCGGTCAGGTTCACCGGGCCGGACAGCGAGGATTCCGAGATTGCGAACAGCAGCGCGCGCACTTCATCCTCGAGGCTGATCCATGACATGTATTGACGGCCGCTGCCCAGCCGGGCGCCGAGGCCCGTGGAGAACAGCGGCCGCATCCGGCGCAGCGCACCACCCGAGCGGGCAAGCACCAGGCCGGTGCGGGCCAGCACCACCCGGGCGCCGGAGTATTGGGCCGGCAGCGTCGCGGCTTCCCAGTCTTCGCACAGTTGGGCCAGGAAACCCCTTCCCGTCCGGTCGTTTTCATCGACCACGCGGTCTTTGGTGTTTCCGTAATAGCCGACCGCGCTGGCGTTGATCAGGGTTTCGACGCCCACCTCGGCGACGGCGTTGGCCAGTACCTCGGTGGGCGCGATGCGGCTGTCGCGCAGGCTTTGCTTGAAGGCGCCCGACCATCGGCGTTGGCCGATGTTGACCCCGCACAGGTTGACGACGGCGTCGACGTCGGTCAGCGCGTCGGAATCGAACTCGCCGCTCTCGGGATTCCAGTGCAATTCGTCGGAATTCGTAGGCGCCCGGCGCACGATGCGCAACACCGGATGGTCGGCAGCCCTTAACGCCGCGGCTAAGGCCGAGCCGATCAGGCCGGAGGAACCCGCTATCGCGATGACCGGCTTGGCCACGTTTTCACAGCCCCAGATCGGCCTCGAACGCTCCCTCTTCGAGCCGGTGCTTGATCGTCGTGAGGAAACGTCCGGCATCGGCCCCGTCGATCAGCCGATGGTCATAGGTCAGCGGGAGATAGCAGACCGAGCGGACCCCGATCGATTCGTTGCCGCTGTCGTCGACGACCACCCGCGGCCGTTTGACGATGGCCCCGGCGCCCAACATGGCGGCCTGCGGCGGAACCAGGATCGGGGTGTCGAACAACGCGCCCTGGCTGCCGATGTTGGTGATGGTGAAGGTGCCACCGGACAGCTCGTCGGGTTTCAGGTTTCCCGACCGGGCGCGCGCGGCGATGTCGGCGATCGCCCTGGCCAGGCCCGCCAACGACAGGTCGCCGGCGTTGTGGACGACGGGGGAGAGCAGGCCCTGCTCGGTGTCGACGGCGAAGCCGAGGTGCTCGGCGTCGTAATAGGTGATCTCCTTCGTTTCCTCGTTGTAGCTGGCGTTGATGTTGGGATGAATCTTGAGGGCGTCGATCGCGGCCCTCGCGATGAACGGCAGGAAGGTCAGGTTCACCCCCTCACGCTCGGCGAACGCGGCCTTGGCCCTGGCCCGCAACCCGACGATCCTGGTCATGTCGACCTCGTGGGTCTGCGTGAGCTGGGCCGTGGCCTGCAGGGATTCCCGCGTCTTGACGGCGGTGATCTGGCGGATCCGGCTGGCCTTTTGCGTGGTGCCCCGCAGGTGTGCCAGCGCGGGTGCGGGAGTGGGCGCCTTCGCGGCCGGCGCGGCGGGCGCCTGCGCGGGCGCCTTCTTGGGCTCTTCCTTTGGCTGCGCTTTCTGCTCAGCTGCGGCGAGGACGTCCTGCTTACGGATGCGACCGCCCACCCCGGTGCCCTTGACCTCCGCGAGGTCGACGCTGTTCTCGGTGGCCAGCTTGCGCACCAGCGGGGTCACGTACGGGGTGCCGTCGGTACCCGGGCCGCCTGCCTCCGCCACGGGCGCGGCCTGGGCCGGTTCGGGTTTCGGCGCCGGTGCGGGTGCCGGCGGCGGTTCCGGTGGCGGCGGCGGCTTGGCCGCAGCTTCGGGCCTGGAAACCGGCTGAGCTTCGGGTTGTGGTTCGGGTTTGGGCGCCGGCGGCGCCTTGGGAACGGAGGGGGCCGGCGCGCCGGCCTGTGCAGCCTCCACGCTCGAGCCGATCCGAGCCAACTCGCCGCCCACTGGCACGGTGGCGTCTTCGTCGGCGGTGATGCTGACGAGGACGCCGGCCACCGGTGACGGGATTTCGGTGTCCACTTTGTCGGTGGACACTTCCACCAGCGGCTCGTCCACCTGAACCGAATCCCCGACCTTCTTGAGCCAGCGAGTCACGGTGCCCTCGGTCACCGACTCGCCGAGCTCGGGCATCAGCACCGGCGTCGCCCTGCCGCCATTGGAGTCACGCTGGGCCGGCGCCGGTGCGGGTTCCGCGCGGGTGGGCGCTGCGGGTGCGGGTTCGGGTTCCGGTTGCGGTGGGGCTTTCTGCCCGGGGGAGGCCTGGGGTTCCGGTTGGCTTGGCGCCTGGGCGGGCGCCTCCGGCGCCCCGCCTTCGGCGGCGTCGCCGATGACGGCCAGTTCGCCGCCGACCTCGACGGTGTCGTCCTCCTGGGCGATGATCTTGGTCAGCACACCCGCGGCCGGGGATGGGATTTCGGTGTCGACCTTGTCGGTCGACACCTCAACGAGCGGCTCGTCGAGTTCGACCGTGTCGCCCTCCTGCTTGAGCCAGCGGGTGACCGTCCCCTCGGTGACGCTCTCACCGAGTGCCGGCATCTGGACGGAGAAGGCCATCTCGTTTGACTCCTCGATCGCTCGTGGTCGGCACGGGTCGACATCTGGCTTACCACACCGTCGCGCACCGGGCGTGGAAGCCGACTTGATGTCAAAACTATCCTGTCACTGCGCCTGAATCGGCACACCTCCAGGGCGGACGGGCCGGGGCGCCAGACCGACCCGCTTGCTACGGTGTGGCGACTCCCAGTCAGGGTTCGTCAGAACAAATGCGGGTGGCGGAGGTCCGATGCCGGCTTTACAACAGGTACCCGAGCAATTCGTCGACAGTGCCGACGGCGCGCGGATCGCGGTCTACGAAGAGGGCAACCCCGAGGGCCCGACCGTCGTGCTGGTGCACGGCTTTCCCGACTCCCACGTGCTGTGGGACGGTGTCGTTCCGCTGCTGGCCGGGCGCTTCCGCATCATCCGCTACGACAACCGTGGTGTCGGGCTTTCTTCGGTGCCCAAGCCGGTTTCTGCGTACACCATGGAGCGCTTCGCCGACGACTTCGCCGCGGTGATCGGCGACCTGAGCCCCGGCCGCCCGGTGCATGTGCTGGCCCACGACTGGGGTTCGGTGGGGATATGGGAGTACCTGAAGCGCCCCGGCGCCAGCGACCGCGTCGCGTCGTTCACGTCGGTCTCCGGCCCGAGCCAGGACCAGTTGGTCGAATACATCTTCAGCGGCCTGCGGCGGCCCTGGCGCCCGCGACGGTTCGCGCGGGCGATCAGCCAGGCTCTGCGGCTGACCTACATGTTGTTCTTCTCGATACCGGTGCTGCCGTCGCTGCAGCTGCGGTTGATGCTGTCGGTTTCGGCGGTCCGGCGCAACATGGTCGACAACATCCCCGACGACCAGATCCACCACTCCGACAACCTGGCCAGGGACGCCGCCCGATCGGTGAAAACCTACCCCGCCAACTACTTTCGTTCGTTCAGGCGCGACCACCCCATCCAGCTCGTGGACGTGCCGGTGCAGCTGATCGTCAACACCGAAGACGCCTACGTGCGGCCGTACGGGTACGACGAGACGGCGCGCTGGGTGCCGCGGCTGTGGCGTCGCGACATCAAAGCCGGTCACTTCTCACCGATGTCGCATCCGCAGGTGATGGCGGCCGCGGTGCACGACTTCGCCGACCTCGCCGAAGGCAAACCGCCGAGCCGCGCGATGCTGCGCGCGCAAGTCGGGCGTCCGCGCGAGTACTTCGGCGACACCCTGGTGTCGGTCACCGGCGCCGGCAGCGGAATCGGCCGCGAGACCGCGTTCGCCTTCGCGCGCGAGGGTGCCGAAGTGGTTGTCAGCGATATCGACGAGGCCTCCGTCAAAGAGACCGCCGCCGAGATAACCGCCCGTGGCGGAGTCGCGCACGCGTATGTGCTCGATGTGTCCGACCCCGAAGCGGTCGAGGCATTCGCCGAACGGGTCAGCGCCGAACACGGTGTCCCCGACACCGTGGTCAACAACGCCGGCATCGGGCAGGCGGGGCGATTCCTGGACACCCCGGCCGAGGAGTTCGACCGGGTTCTCGACATCAATCTGGGCGGCGTGGTCAACGGCTGCCGGTCTTTTGGCCGGCGGTTGGTCGAACGCGGCACCGGCGGCCACATCGTCAACGTGGCATCGGCGGCCGCCTACTCCCCGCTGCAGTCACTGAATGCCTACTGCACCTCCAAGGCGGCCGCCTACATGTTTTCCGACTGCCTGCGGGCCGAGCTTGACGCCGCCGGGGTCGGGTTGACCACGATCTGCCCCGGCGTCATCAACACCAACATCATCAACACCACCCGCTTCGACGCACCCGTGGGCAAGGGCGAGGCCGTCGATGGCCGGCGGGGACAGCTGGGAAGGCTGTTCGCGCTGCGCCACTACGGACCGGAGAAGGTGGCCAAGGCGATCGTGTCATCGGTCAAGAAGAACAAGCCCATTCGCCCGGTCGCTCCGGAAGCCTACGCGTTGTACGGCATTTCGCGCGTGGCGCCGCAGGCGCTGCGCAGCACCGCGCGAGTGCGGGTGATGTAGGCCCGGTTAGGGCCCTTAGAGGGTCCTGGCCGCTCCTTCAGGCCGTCGTACCAGCAGCGAGCCCGCGATCCCCAGGACACCGATCACCGCCAGCGGAATGGTCCACATCTGCCGATTGTGGACCGACGAGTTGCATTGAGCCACAAAGTCGGTATGCGGGAGGAACTGGTTCAGGATTGGAATGTTGGCCCCGTTCTTGTCGTTGGCGTTCTTCGCCGCGGAAGTATCCGGGGCAATTGCGCTTCCGCATGAAATGAAATTGCCGTTGCCGTCGGAGGTCGAAACCGGCACCAACAGCCCGATTACACCGGCCAGCAACAGCACGGCGCCCACCGCCATGATCAACCGTCGAACCGTCACGATCTGCCTTTCGCCGTCGGGTTTCGATTGCTAGGGGATTAGCCGCTGGGTGCGGCCGGTAAACCCCCGACGTGGCGCTCGGCGGCGAGGTCTCGGCGGCTCAGCCGTTTTCGGCTATGTCCGTCAGCACCGCGAACATCGTGCGGGTCGGCACACCTGTGGCGCCCTTGGGCGTGTATCCCCATGGGCTGCCGGTGTTGTAGGCCGGGCCGGCCACGTCGATGTGCGCCCAGCTCACGCCGTCGGCGACGAACTCGCGCAGGTACACCCCGGCCACCAGCATGCCGGCGAAGCGCTGACTGCTGACGTTGGCCAGATCGGCCACCGTGGACTTCAAGTCCTCCTTGAGCTCGTCGGGCAGCGGCATCGGCCAGCCGTTCTCGCCCACCCGCTGCGAGATGGTGGCGACGCGGTCGCGGAATTCGTCGCTGCCCATCACCCCGGGAATCCGGGCGCCCAGCGCCACCGTCTGCGCGCCGGTCAGTGTCGAGGTCTCGATCAGGTAGTCGGGGTTGTCCTCGCACGCCCGGACGATGGCGTCGGCCAGGATGAGCCTGCCCTCGGCGTCGGTGTTGAGTACCTCGACCGTGGTTCCGCCGTACTGGGTCAGCACGTCGCCCGGGCGCTGCGCCGTCGCCGACGGCATGTTCTCGGCCATCGGCACGGTGGCGATCACGTCGATGGGCAGCTGCAGCTGCGCGGCCAGCGAGACGGTCGCGATGACCGCGGCGGCGCCGGCCATGTCCGAGGTCATGTAGTGCATCGACGCCGCCGGCTTGATCGAGATGCCGCCGGTGTCGAAGGTGACGCCCTTGCCGACCAGCGCCACTCGCTTTCCAGCCTTGCCCTTCTTGCCCTTGGCCAGCTGAGAACCCCGGTGGATCAGCCGCACCAGCCGCGGGGGGCGAGACGATCCCTGGCCCACACCGATCACCCCGCCGTAGCCGCCCTTGTGCAGCGCCTTGTCGTCGAGCACCTCCACCTCGAGACCGGCGGATTCGCCCAAAGCCTTTGCGCGCTCGGCGAATTCGGCCGGAAACAGGTGGCTCGGCGGGGTGTTGACCAGGTCACGGGCGGTGGCGACCGCGGCCGCCACCGCCGCGCCGTGCGCGGCGTGCTTCTTGGCGTCTTTGGAGGCGGTGAGCATGGTGATCTTGCCCAGCCCTTTGTCTTTCGGCGCGGTCTTGTCGCTGCGGAAGGCGGTGAACCGGTAGGCGCCCAGGATCAGCCCTTCCACGGCGGCCGAGCAGACATCTTCGCCGGGCAGCGCGGCCAGCGTGGTGATCACCACCTCGGCACCGCCCAGCGACCGCGCCGCCACCCCGGCGGCGCGACGGATCGTGTCGGCCGGCCACTCCGATTGCAGCTTGCCCAAGCCGACCGTCAGCACGCTGGCCACCGGCAGCGACGGCACCACCAGCCGGTGCACCTGTTCACTGGCACCGGTGGCTTCCAGCGCCCGCAGCCCGGCCTCGATCTCGGCGACCGCTTCGGCAGTCAGGAACGGACCGGCCGCGGACACGACCGCGCCCGGCTTGTCTTCGTCGCCTGTCGAGACGACGGGCACGAGCAATACCGAGGAATCCACACCGCTTTTCGGCAGCGACGTGGTGACGTTGACTGAGGGGGATTGGTAACCCGGTTCGGTGGCCACGCCCAATTACCCTAGTCACCGGTGGTCGGGCTTAGCTCGGAGCGCCCCCGCCGCTCAGATCGAACGCGGTCACCGGCTCGTCGAAACCCTTGAGTGTCAACGGACCGTGCGGGGTCGCGGGCCAGTCGGGCAATTTGTCATGGACCTCGGGGGCGGCCAGGACCTGCCCCGGTGCCGCGGCGGCCACGAGTCGCGCGGCCAGGTTGACGGGGTTGCCGAAGTAGTCCCCGTTGATGGCCAGCACGGTGCCGTAGGCAAGGCCGGCGCGGACCTGCAGTCCCTCCTCGCGCGCCCGCGGATGGTCGACGAGATCAAGCGCCGCCTGGGCGAGCCCCTCGGGCGCCCCGCTGACCCACATCACCTCGTCGCCGATGAACTTCACCACCCGGCCGCCGTCGGCATGCACCACGTCGGAGACAGCACCGGCGAACTCGTTGAGCAAGTCCGAGAGCTGTGCGGGCGTAAGCGCCTGGGTCAACAGGGTGAAGCCGGAGAGGTCCGCAAAGCCAATGCCGCACACCACGGCCGCCGACGTGTCACGGATGACGCCCTCGAAATGGGTTCGTGCGCTGATCAGATGGTGGCGGTGGACGGTGTCGATCAGCGCACCGAGCCGCGGGATGAACTCGGCGATGGCGCGGTAGGCCTGCGCCGTGGCGAGCTCGTCGTGGGTGTGGTCCATCTGGATGTCCGGCATGCCGGCGCGGATCATTGTCGACTCGGCCTCGGCGAGCCGGGCCATGGCGGCCCCGAGCACCCGCAGCCACCCGTACGCGCCGTCCTCGCCTACCGCCGCCTTGAGCGCGAGCCACGTCGCAACGGCGTCGACGTCGGCCTGGCTCAGCGCGGGAATATCGGGACCGGCGACCGTCAGGCCGAGCAAAGCCCAGGCGCGTGCGACGTCGGCGGCCGATATCCCGAGTTCGTCGGCGGCTGCCTGCACGGTGTACACCGGGGGCCCAGACCATTGCAGGACATCACCGGCAAGCCCGAACAGCCGGCCGCGACGCTCGGCTTCCGCCATCTCCTCGAGCGTGAAGCCGAGCCCGTCCAGGTACTTGATCAGGTCGGCCCGCTCGCGCGGGTTGGCGATTCCCGCGGCTTCCAGCGCTTCGAAGTCCCAAGAATCGGACACCTACCAAAGTGTGCCAGTTGCGCCGCGGATTAGGGTGGGTCGCCGTGAGCGAGCTACAACACGGGCCGCTGGACGACCGCCACCGCGAGCTGGGCGCGAGCTTCGCCGAGTTCGGCGGCTGGCTGATGCCTGTTTCGTATGCCGGAACCGTCAGCGAACACAACGCCACCCGCAACGCGGTCGGCCTGTTCGACGTCAGCCACCTCGGTAAGGCGTTGGTCCGGGGGCCGGGCGCGGCGCGGTTCGTCAACTCCGCGCTCACCAACGACCTGGGCCGCATCGGTCCGGGCCAGGCGCAATACACGTTGTGCTGCACCGAATCCGGCGGGGTCATCGACGACCTGATCGCCTACTACGTCGACGACGACGAGATCTTCCTGGTGCCCAACGCCGCCAACACCGCCGCGGTGGTCGAGGCGCTGCGGGCGGCCGCCCCCGCGGGCCTGACGATCACCAACGAGCATCGCTCCTATGCGGTGCTGGCCGTGCAGGGGCCACGGTCGAAGGAGGTGCTCGGCGAGCTGGGCCTGCCGGCCGAGATGGATTACATGGGCTACACCGATGCCTCGTACTCGGACGTGCCGGTGCGTGTCTGTCGCACCGGATACACCGGCGAGCACGGATACGAACTGCTGCCGCCCTGGGAGGCCGCCGGGGTGGTGTTCGACGCGCTGATCGCGGCGGTGACCGCCGCGGGCGGCGAGCCCGCCGGCCTGGGTGCCCGCGACACACTGCGCACCGAGATGGGCTATCCGCTGCACGGGCATGAACTTTCGCTCGACATCTCGCCCTTGCAGGCCCGATGCGGCTGGGCGGTCGGCTGGAAGAAGGATGCGTTCTTTGGCCGTGACGCGCTGCTGGCCGAGAAAGCGGCGGGACCGCGGCGGCTGTTGCGCGGGCTGCGGATGGTCGGCCGCGGTGTGTTGCGTGCCGGGCTGACGGTGCTGGCCGGGGACACCCCGGTAGGGGTCACCACCTCGGGAACCTTCTCTCCTACACTGCAGGTCGGCATCGGGCTGGCAATGATCGACACCGACGCGGGTATCGAAGACGGCCAGCGAATCACCGTCGACGTCCGCGGCCGCGCCGTCGAGTGCGAAGTGGTACGCCCGCCGTTGGTCGCCGTGAAAACGCGTTAGCCGCCACCGGTTGGCATTTGCCAAAAATCCATTCGGCGAGCGGAGATACAATCGGCCCCATGACCAGCGGCGCGCTCGAGTTCACGGTTATACGCGCGTCTAATCCCGCTAGCGACGCAGAACGTGAATCAATCCTGACCGACCCGGGATTCGGCAAATACTTCACCGACCACATGGTGTCGATCGACTATGCCGAAGGCCAGGGCTGGCACAACGCGCGCGTCATCCCGTACGGCCCAATCGAGCTCGATCCGTCGGCGATAGTTCTGCACTACGCCCAGGAAGTGTTCGAAGGGCTCAAAGCTTACCGCTGGTTGGACGGCTCCATCGTGTCGTTTCGCGCCGAGGCGAATGCGGCCAGGTTGCGATCGTCGGCTCGGCGGCTGGCGATCCCCGAACTGCCCCAAGACCTTTTCATCGAATCCCTTTGCCAGCTAGTCGCTGTCGACAATGCCTGGGTGCCGCGGGCCGGAGGCGAAGCGGCGCTGTATTTGCGGCCGTTCGTCTTTGCTACCGAACCGGGGCTGGGTGTGCGGCCGGCCAAGCAGTACCGCTACCTGCTGATCGCCTCGCCGGCCGGCGCGTATTTCAAGGGCGGTATCAGCCCCGTCACCGTCTGGGTGTCGACCGAGTATGTGCGGGCCAGCCCGGGCGGCACGGGTGCGGCCAAGTTCGGCGGCAACTACGCCGCCTCGCTGCTGGCTCAGGCCCAAGCCGCCGAAAACGGTTGCGACCAAGTCGTATGGCTCGACGCCGTCGAACGCCGCTTTGTCGAAGAGATGGGCGGGATGAACCTCTTCTTCGTGCTCGGCAGCGGTGGGTCGGCGCGACTGGTGACCCCCGAGCTGTCCGGCTCGCTGTTGCCTGGGATCACACGAGATTCGTTGCTGCAGTTGGCTATTGATGCCGGATTCGCCGTCGAGGAACGCAAGATCGATATCGACGAGTGGCAGAAGAAGGCGGCTGCCGGCGAAATCACCGAGGTGTTCGCCTGCGGCACTGCCGCCGTCATCACCCCCGTTTCGCGGGTGATATACGGCGACACCGAGTTCACCATCTCCGACGGACAACCGGGCGAGGTGACGATGGCGCTGCGCGACACGCTGACCGGGATCCAGCGAGGCACCTTCGCCGACACCCACGGCTGGATGGCCCGGCTGGGCTAGGGCCGCGTGTGCGCCGAATGTGCGGCTGGCCGCACATTGGGAAGCGAATGTGCGGCCAGCCGCACATACGCGGTCGCGATCGGCTAGAACCGCACCAAGCCCGCAAGCGCCAAGGCGCTCACCGTCGTCGTCAATTCGATCGCGGCGCCCAGCACATCACCGGTGATGCCGCCGAACCGGCGCACACAGTGCCCCACCAAGGCCGCGCCGCAGCACAGCCCAACCAGCACCGCCACCGGTCCCTGCCAGGGCCGCGAACCCGCCAGCAGCGAAACGGCGAGCAGCACCGCGGCC
>Ga0182041_10001193_pt1 | contig 12951 bp, 9 predicted proteins | sample flu12Cox44000178_FD_125967 | JGI IMG/M metagenome (GOLD analysis project Ga0182041, IMG submission 125967) | Lab enrichment of tropical soil microbial communities from Luquillo Experimental Forest, Puerto Rico - flux8day.12C.oxic.44.000.178 | ecosystem: Environmental > Terrestrial > Soil >...
CCGGAGAGCAGCGCGTACGCGGCGTAAAACGGCCGGCGGCGCTTCGCGACGTAGGGCACCTCGACCGGCAGCCGCCAGATGTGCCGCTTCACCCAGGCGGAAAGATAGGCCGTCGAATCCTCCTTCAGTTCGGCGATCCCGATGATTTCGCACAGCATGTGGTAGCCGTCGAGCTTCATCAGCGGATTCCAATTCACGATGAGCGACACAATGCCGGTCAGCATCATCATGAAATAGGCGCCTTGGTGCACCATGGTGTCGGGAGCCGTCAGCCACCACACGGGCGTCGCAATCGAACAGACCATCAGCTCGGCCCAGATGCCCGCGAGCGCAATGACCAGCCGCCCGGAGCGGTCTCCCATCACGGCGCCTTCGGTGGTGTCGGTATAGAAGGCCGGCGTCAGGAAAATCAGCGCGAAGCCCATGGCCGGAACCCGGCCGCCCGAGTGCTTGCAAGCGTGCGCGTGGGCAAACTCGTGAACCGCCACCACGAAAATCCCCAGAACGTAGAGAACGGCGATGTCGGCCACGGTTTTGTCGGTGAAGTTGTAAAACTCCACCGTATCCCGCCCGATCTCGGACCAATGGCTCAAGGTAATTCCCAATGAGAAGGCGAACGCCACGAGGGTCAAAGCCGTGAACCATTTGGTGTAGATGAACCGCGTCCTCGGATAGAGCCAGTTGAGAAAGCCGTCGGGATTGAAGGCCGGAAACGTGATCATGGACAGATCGGTGAACGGGCTTTTCGCTTTCAGGTTCTTGCGGCGCTCCTCCTTGCTCTGCAAAAGCAGCAGCACATTTTTTTCCTGCGCGGTTCGGTACCAGAATCCGGCGGCCTCCAAAGCGGAGGCAAACTCATAGACCGCCTGCTCGTCATAGGCTTCGCCCATCTCCTGGGAGTAGAGTTCGGCGATGGCCGCGTAGGATCGTTTGCCGTCGAACAGCCGCGCCAGGTTCCATTGCGCCCAGCTCAGCCGGTACATCAGGCCGGTACTCGGAAAATACACTCTGACCATGCGCTGGCCGTCTTCCACATGCTCGCGGAAGGTTACGCCGGGCTCGATGCGGGGAACGCGCTGCAGGATTTCGCGCGCCGGGATGTCCGGCAACGCCACATTGAGCGCGCGGGTCAGGTTCATTTTCGATCCGGCACGTGGACGGCCACGGTCATTCCCGGGCGCAGTTCGCCGCGGGCGCCCACAAGTTCGCCCAGCACCTCGATGGTGCCGCTCGAGGGATCGACGACCGGGCTCATTTCGACCACCTTCACGGCGTGTTTCTCGGCGGCCAGGTCCGGAACCGTCAGCGGCATCAGCTGCCCCCTTTTCACGCGGTAGATGAATCTTTCCGGCAACGTGAAGCGCACCCGCAGCGGCCCCTCTTCGGTAACCCAGAACAGCCGATCCCCTTTGGCCACCGACTGGCCCTCGCGGACGTAGCGCCGGGCGACCAGCCCGCCAAACGGCGCCATGACCCGGGTCTTTTCAAGCTCCAGTTCGAGCGAGTGTTCCTCCTGCTTCGCCGTGTTCAGCTGTTCGGTCACCCGGAGAATGTCCCACTGGTCGGACTCGGCCTTGTATTTCGCGTGCTGCAGCTGTTCATCGGCGATCAGCTTTTCGGCGTAGAGGCGCTGCGCCCGGATGTAGTCGGCTTTTAACACTTCCGCTTCCGCTTGCCAGTTCTTCAGGTCGGCTGCGATGCTGCGCGTCTTGGCCCGGGCGGCTTCGAGATTGGCCTCCAGCTGGCGGTCATCGAGTCGCGCCAATACCGTGCTGGCGCCGACTCTGGTTCCGGTGTCCACGGATATCTTTCGAACGATTCCGTCCCTTTGCGCGGTCACGTCCACCTGGTGCTCGACGACGAGCGGAGCCGTGACGGAGAGTTCAGCGGCGCTGGCCTCCGCGGTCGGCTGGCTCGCCACGACGGCGGAATTTTTCTCCGGCGCCGCCGCCTGCGCCGTGGACGGATTTTCCTTTTGCTCGCCGCAGCCCGAAAGCGTGCCGGCAAGCGTCAACCACAGCAGGGCTTTGCCAAAAGGCTTCATGGATTCCGTCCTCAAAGCTCTACCATCCAAACCAATTCCAGACCCGCGAATAGAGCCAGATCGCCGGGCGCCGGAAGAGCACGTAGCCCGACATCCGCCAGCCGGCCAGAATCTTTCCGCGTCCTTCCATTCCGGTGCGGATCAATCCATTCGGATTTTCTACGGCCACGCGGGCGAAGAACACGCGGGACTCTCCTTGTGGTTCTCCCTTGGGGCTCACGGTCGCGACGCTACCGCGGAAGGTCCGCGTGGGGTAACCGTTCAGTTTGACGGCGGCCCTCTGCCCGCTTCGCAGCAGGCCGACGTCGTGGTCGTCGATGGCGACGTCCACCATCGCCGTGGACGCATCGAGCACCTCGGCGAAGGTGTCGCCAAACTGCAGGCGCCGCCCGACAAAGGTATCGATATGCGGTGTCGCCACCACGCCGTCGATCGGAGAACGCAACTGCGCGCGATCCAAGAGTTGCTGCGCGTTGGCCACTTCCGTTTTCCAGTAGTCCGCCTCGACGCGTTTAACGCCGGCTTCCGCTCCGTCGTTCGAGGCCAGAGCGTGATTCATCTCGAGCAATGCGGTTTGATAGCGCGCCTGGGCCGCGGCCAGCGCCGTTTGCCGTTCCCAGGACTCCATTTCGGCGATCACCTGGCCGCGCTTGATCGCTTGACCCTCGCGCACCAGAACCCTTGCCACCACTCCTTCAAACTCCGGCTGCACTTGGGCTCGATGAACCGGCGCCACGACGGCGTCGCCCGCCAGGCGCATCGGCAGGGGACAAACCGCCAGGAAAACGAAAGCGGCCAGGGCGCCCATGGTGACCAGCCTGCGGCGCGCTTTCTCCATGGCCAGAAACTTTCGCTTCCGCTCGAGCACCGGCTCCAGCACCGAAATAAACGGCACTTCCTTGTACATCTGCGCGTTGCGCAGCGCCACGGTGGCCTGGCTGGCCAGCACCTGAATCAATTCGATGTGCACCGAAGTCAGAAAATCCGGATCGCCGCTTTCCAGCCCGAGAATGCCCACCCGCCCGGTGTCGTCATGAAGCGGAATGGCATAGAAAGCGCGCATGCCGGTGCTGGCGAAGTACTGTTTGAACTTGGCGCGCGTCTCTTCCCGCTCGGCTGAAATTTCCTCGCCGTGCTGCTTCACGTCGACGACTTCTTCGGCCAGCGCGGCCCACTCCAAGAGCGAACTTAACGGCGCGATTTCGGGTGCGTCGGCGTTGAGCTTGGCCACGCCGCTCACCGCGCAGAGCTTGAAGCGCCCGCGCTGTTCGAGCGCAATGGCCGCGCGCTCGTAGGGAACGACCGCCTGCGGCGCGTTCACGATGGTTTGCAGCATGCGGTCCAAATTCAGCGTCGAAGTGATTTCGTGGCTGACCGTAACCAGCGTTTCGAGCACTTCCACTTTGCGTTCCGCCATCAGCAGACCGGCGTTGTGCAGCGCGCGCGAAGCGGTTTCGGTGATGGTGGTGAGCGCGAACAGATCGTCCTCGTCAAACGACTGGCCGTTGAGCTTGTTGACGGCCTCGACCACCCCCACGAGCGAACCCTGGTCCATGATGGGCACGACCAGCAGGCTGCTGACGCCGCCGTCCGCCTGGTTTGCGCTCCGCACTCCCAGCCGCTCGTCGTCGGGCGAGGCGATCAGCACGGATTCGCCGTTGTCGGACACCGCGCCGGGAATCCCTTCCCCCGGCTTCTCGACGCTCCCCGCGGGTGTGGTCAGGTCTCTTCCCGCCTGGTGCATCAGTTCGATACTCTCATCGCCGCGCATCAGCCACAGATTGACGGCCGCGCATTCCATCACTTCCTGCAGTTTCCCGCCGACGATCGGCAAGAGCTCGTCCATCTCCAGGGTGGAGGAAAACGATCGTTCGAGGTCATAGAGCTGCGTCAACCGCGTCACCGATTGGAGCGAATCGTTGCGCTCCGCTTCATAGGATTCGGCGGCCCGCAACGCGCTCGAGCCGAGCTCGGCCAGCGGAGCGAGAGCCTCGACGCTTTCTGGCGATAGCTCGCGCTCGAACGATAAAATCTCAATCGCGCCGCCGATGGCCCCGGCGGTGTCGAGCGGTAGGTAGGCGAGCGAGCGCAGCGTGCGCCGGATGTCCAGATGGCCGTAATCCTCGCGCGCCAGATCGGCGCCGCTGAAAAGCAGGGCGGCGTGCTCCGCGCTCAGCTCGCCGAGCGTGCCGTGATGTAGCGGAACGTGCGCGGAGCGAACCGACTCCCCCCCGGCCCAGGCCCGCAGCAGCCAGGCGTCCTCGCCATCCCATTTTCCGACGGTATAGACGTTGACGAACGCGTCCGGCAGAGCTTCGGACACCGTTCGCGCGATGCGGCGCGCTCGTGGCGCCAATTCCTGCGCCGCAAGGAGCTCAACAACCAGTGAATTTAGATCAATTTTCAAGCCGGGCTCTGCGTGACCAACGCGGCGACCCGAAATGTTCCGAGGACGCGGTGGCTGGTCACCGCTGACTTGCAAATCTACCGCCAATCTTCTAAGTTGAGCGCGAACTTTAGCAGACCGTCAACGCGCAGGCAAGCATCCTCGGCAAAGCCGCGAGTGGCCGAAGAAGGAGCAGATCGTGGAAATCGACGTGCGCACCCTGGAGCAGGTGAAATTGATCAAACTGCGCGGCAAGCTCCATTTGGGGCCGGCGCTCGACCGCACCAACGACACCATCAAAGACCTGTTGAACTCGGGCGAAGCCCGCCTGGTCGTGGACTTGGAGGAAGTTCCGATGATCGATTCGAGCGGGATCGGCCTCCTGGTGCGTCAGCTCACCATGGCCAAACAGCGCGGCGGCTCGCTCAAGCTGTTGAAGCCATCCAAATTCGCCCTGCAGACCTTGAAACTCGTGCGCGTTCTGAATCTGTTCGAGGTGTTTGAGGACCAGCAGCTGGCCGTACTGTCGTTCCAGAAATAGCGGCTCCCGCCCGCGCCCTTACTCGCTGCCCAAAAAAGCGTAGCGGCAGAGAAACAGCAGCGAGAGCACCCAGATCAGCGGGCTGATCTCCTGGTGCCGGCCGGAACCGAGCTTCAGAAAGGTGAACGACAGGAGTCCAAGGCTCAATCCGGTCGCGATGCTGAACGTCAGCGGCGTCGCGATCACGGTCAGGAAGGCCGGAAAGGCCTCGGTAAAGTCGTCCCACTTGACCCCCGCCACGGCGCCGCACATCAGGGCCCCTACCAGAATCAGCGCCGGCGCGGTGGCAAAAGCGGGCACGGCGGCCAGGAGCGGCGCAGAAAACATCGCCAGAAAGAAAAGTGCTGCAATGAGCAGATTGCCCAAACCGGTTCTGCCGCCCGCCGCCACCCCCGCCGCGCTTTCGATGTAGCTGGTCACGGTCGAGGTGCCGGAGAGCGCGCCGGTGATGGTTCCCAGCGCGTCGGCCAGCAGCGCCCGGCTGGCACGCGGCAGCTTGCCGTCCCGCAGGAATCCGCCTTGCTCGCAGACGGCGACCAGGGTGCCGACGTTGTCGAACAGATCCACGAAAAAGAAAACGAAGACCAGGTCTCCCAGACCGAGCTTGGCCGCGCCCGCCAAATCCAGGCGCAGAAACGTACCTTCGGGATGCGGCAGCGAAAACAGATGTTCCGGCCAGCGCGCGAGTCCTAGGGGAATTCCGGCAAGGGTCATCGCCGCCATTCCGAGCAGAATGGCTCCGCTCACGCGGCGGGCCATCAGAATTGCGGTCAACAGCAGTCCGGCGATCGCGACCAGCGCCGAAGGATCAGAAATCTTGCCGAACGAGACCAGTGTCGCCCGGTTGGCCACAATCAGCCCGGCGTTGCGCAGTCCGATGAAGGCAATAAACAGCCCGATGCCGGCGGCCGTTCCGTGTTTCAGGCAACCCGGAATGTCGTTGACGATGAGCTCCCGCACCTTGCTCAGCGTCAGCAGCAAAAACAGCAGGCCGGAAAGAAAGACCACGCCGAGCGCAACGGGCCAGGGAACGTGCCGGCCAATCACTACCGAATAAGTGAAATACGCATTGAGCGACATGCCGGGCGCCAGCGCGATCGGATAGTTGGCCCCTAAGCCCATGACCAGCGTCGCCAGCGCCGCCGACAGGCAGGTGGCAAACAAGACTCCGTCCGCGGGCATTCCGGCTTCCGCCAGAATGCGCGGGTTCACCACCACCACGTAGGCCATGGCCATGAACGTGGTGAGCCCGGCGAAAAGCTCGCGGCGCACCGTCGTAGCATTTTCCCGGAGAGAAAACCAGAGCTCGAGCCAGCCGGCCCCTTTTTCCATACCTTTACCGCCGCCCAACGTAGCTTCCCTCACGGTGCATGCGGAATCTCCCCGGCCCGCCGCTCCCAGTTCTCCACCAGGTCGCGCACCACTTTGTCGCCCACCGTTTCTGCCGCTTCGAGCGCCGGCAAGTAGGCCGAATAGTTTCCCGCCGCCAGATCCTCGAGACTTTCCGCCACCGATACGCCGGGCGCTTCGCGGTCATAGTTGCTTATGGTGCGCAGCACCAGCACGCGCCGGGGATCGACGCGCCCCGCGTGCCCTAAGAATTCGAGCGCCTGGAGGGTGCCGGAGTCCTCCATTCCGCAAACCATGTAGTTGGCCTCGCCGCCGCCGTAATACCTGGCCCAACGGTTGGCCCACTCTTCCATCTTCGAGCCGTGCCAGAACGTGCTGGCCGTCACCTCGTCGCCGCGCGTGACAAAGGGCGGCCGCTGCGCGTTAGAAAATCCCGCAAACCGCGCGCGGAACTTCTTCAAATCGTCGCTATCGGCGAGCGCCACCTGGCGCGTCAAGGCCAGGGCCCACGCCGTCAAGTCCGGATTCGTCGCGAAAATCCCCGCGCGCGCCGGATTCATGGGCTGCTCGTAGGGCGTCGCTTTGCCTAGCGGCACATAGCCCGTCGGCCAGCCGGCGGGAATCTGCCTGGCATCGATTTCAAACGCCAGATCGCCGTCGATCACGCGGTCCACCCACACGGCGGAGCCCAAGGAAACATCGGCCGGATCGCCTCCGCCGATTCCGGCCACCACCCAGTAGGCCTTTCTCAGATCAAATCGCGGATCGAGCCCCAAAGCCATTACCGAAGCCGCCGCCCGCGCCGTCCCCACCCCGGTCAGCAGCCCCAGCACGCCATCCTGGTTCATTCGCACCGGATGAAAACCCGCCGGCATCGACAAAATTCGATCCAGATGCTCCCGTTCGACCCAGTATTGATATTCGCCCGGCGCGTCGCCGCTGTCCTCGCCGCGCTCGAACATCGCTACCACCACGACTTTGACCGCAACGGGCTTCGCTTGCGCTTCTTGCGCCGGGCACGCGGGTGCGGACGGCGCGAGCGCCGTCAGCAAGGTCAGCACCGCGCTCATCGGGATCCGTTTTTCCGCGGGCCGAAGCACTGTTATCCTCTTTCTCCACAAGGCAGCCGGTCTGGGTGCCAGATAGTGTACGGAAAAATCGCCGGTTCGAAACGCGGCCTTCTGAATTCCGCGGTCGAAGCGCCTGGCTGGAGCCGGCCGAGGGATGGGTCCGATATGTCTCGCTCTAGCGCCGCAGTTTTCCTTGTTCTGACCATGGCCATTCCGGTTTTCTCGCAGTCGAAGCCGGTACCCGCGCCGGCCATGACGCCGCTCGAACGGCGCGCTGCGCTTTCGATCGAATCGCTGCGCACGAGCCCGCTTGAGCTCCGCAATCTGCTGCTCAAAATGCCCAAGGGAGGCGACCTGCACAACCACCTCTACGGCGCGCTCTATGCCGAGACCTGGATCGAGAATGCCGCCGAAGACCATATGTGCCTGGACCCCGGAGCCCTCCGCGGCACCGGTCCTGTCTACTCAGAGGGCGACCCTAACCCGCCTTCCTGCCCCGCGGGGAAGGTACCGGCCTCCGAGGCCTTCCGAGACCAGCACCTTTACGACGACCTGATCAACGCTTTTTCCATCCGCGCCTTCGTGCCGACTCCGGGCGTGACCGCCCACGACCACTTTTTCAACAGTTTTGCGCGCTTCGGCGGCATTTCGGAAAAACACCTTGGCGCATGGTTCGACGAGGTAGCCACCCGCGCCGGCCGCCAGAATGTCCAGTACATCGAGCTGATGCACACGCCGCCCTTCGCGGCCAGCGTCAAAGCCGGCTACGGCATCGGCTGGAAAGACAACCTGGCGCAATTTCGCGACGCGCTGGTCGCGACGGGCGTTGTCGAAAAGGACGTGGCCCTAGCCCGACAGCAGCTCGACGAAGCCGAAGCCGATCGCTTGAAGCGCGAACGCTGCGGCCGGCCCGATGCGTCCCCGGGCTGCCGGGTCGAAATGCGTTATCTCTGCCAGATCCTTCGCGGCTTTGCGAAGGAACAGGTTTTCGCGCACACCATCCTGTGCTTTGCCATTGCCGCGGCCGATCCGCGCTACGTCGGCATCAACATGGTCATGCCGGAAGACGGCTATCACTCCATGACCGATTACGCCGAGCAGATGCGCATGGTCGGTTTCCTGCACCGGCTCTATCCGAAGGTTCACGTCACGCTGCACGCCGGTGAAATCGCGCCGCCCATGGTCAGCTATGAAGGCTTGTGCTGCCACATCCGTCTTGCGGTCGAGCAAGCCGGCGCCGAGCGGATCGGCCACGGCGTGGACGTCATGTACGAGGAGCGTCCGCACGAACTGCTTCACGCCATGGCGGCGAAGCATGTCATGGTGGAAATCAATCTCTCGAGCAACGACGTCATCCTGGGCGTCAGCGGGAGCAATCACCCGTTCCCGGTGTACCGCAGATTCGGCGTTCCGGTCTCCCTTTCGACCGACGACGAAGGCGTCTCGCGCATCGATATGACGCACGAATACCTTCGCGCGGTTCTTACCTACGACCTGAAGTATCCGGATTTAAAACAGCTGGTGCGCACCGGCATCGAACATATCTTCGTGCCGGGCGAGAGCCTGTGGGCAGCTCCCGACCGGTTCACCGCCCCGGTCGCCGCCTGCGCCCGCGACCGCCTGGGCTCAGAAACGCGTTCCGCCGCCTGCGCGCAATTCCTGCAGTCGAGCGAACGCGCACGGCAGCAGTGGGAACTCGAGCGCCGCTTCCGGGAGTTCGAATCTCAACTCTAGTTTTCTCCCGGGAAATGGTATGGCCGGTCGCGACCAGCCTAGGGCGTGACGGTTTGCGGTTGCGCGGCTTCGCCCGCGGAGACGCGCGAACGCGCGATAAGACCGCGCGCGGCGAGCAGCTCGGCGTTTAACAGAGCGGCTCCTGCGGCTCCGCGCAGCAGGTTGTGCGAGAGCAGGGTCAGTTTGACGTCGAGCAGAGGGCATTCCCTGATGCGGCCGACGGCGGCGGCCATGCCATGGCCGGCGTCGACGTCGCGCCGCGGCTGCGGGCGATTTTCTTCATCCATCACCAGCACCGGATTCTTGACAGCCGTAGGCAGGGCCGCGAGTTCGTCGCTGACCGTGAAATCGCGAAGGACTTCGCGGACCTCGGCGAGCGTTGCCACTTTTTTCAGACTCATGGAAACAGATTCGAGATGGCCGTTTTCGACCGGCACGCGGTTGCAGTGCGCGCTGATGCCGAGACCGGCTTCGACAAAGCGCCCTCCGTCCCATTTGCCGAGCAACTTTTGCGGCTCGGTCTCCATTTTTTCCTCTTCGCCGTCGATGAAAGGCACGACGTTGCCGAGGATATCAAGCGATGGAACGCCCGGATAGCCGGCCCCGGAAGTCGCCTGCATGGTGACGACGAAGAGTTTTTCGAGGCCGAAGGCGTCGGCGAGCGGTTTGAGGACCAGCACCAGGCCGGCGGTGGAGCAATTGGGGTTGGTGACGATGAAGCCGGTGCCGTAGCCGCGATTTTTCTGCTGCAGCGAAATGGCCTCGAGGTGCGAAGCGTTGACTTCCGGAATGAGCAGCGGGACGTCGGGATCCATTCGGTGGTTTTTGCAGTTGCTGACGACCGGGTAGCCGGCGCGGGCGAAATCTTCTTCGGCCGGACCGGCAACCGAAGAGTCGAGAGCGGAGAAAACGAAATCGCAATCGAGAGAGGGCTCGAGACCCTTGACGCTCAGCTCACCGGCCGCGGCGGGGATGGGTTCGTTGAGGTGCCATTTCACGGCTTCCGCATATCTCTTGCCGGAAGAGCGTTCCGAGGCTGCGACCTCGGTCAGCTGGAATCGCGGGTGGCCGGCAAGGCGCTGGACCAGGCGTTGGCCGACGATGCCGGTGGCGCAAAGGACTCCGGCGCGAAACTTTCCGCCGAACTGGGGAGACTCTGAACTCACGATGCACCTCTGGGATTGGAATTGTGGCAACCGCGCGGGGCGGCGACAACTGAATTGTTGGGCGAGACCGCTCGACTCGATTCCTCCGCCGCCGCCAGCGCGCTTGCCTCGCGACGACAGGCAAGAGCCGCGGGCGGGCCGATGCGGGTGCCCCGGAAGCGCGGGTTGAAGGTGTTTCTCACCCAGACCACCATCCTGGTTTCCGCGGCCAGCGGCAGAACCTTGGCATGCAGGACTTTGGCGCCGGCTGCGGCCAAAGCGTGCGCCTCTGCATAGGAGAGTTCGTTGAGCAGGCGGGCTTCAGCGGATTCGCGCGGGTTGGCCGTGTAGACGCCGTCCACGTCGGTCCAGATCACGAGTTCGTCGGCGTCGACCACGTGTGCTACCAAAGCGCCCGAAAAGTCAGAGCTGTTGCGGCCGAGCGTAGTGACGCGGCCGTCGGCGGTTGCGCCGATGAAGCCGGTAACCACCGGAACGATGCCGTCGGCGAAAAGCGGCAGCAGGATTTCCCGGCCCCGCCGGCGCGTCTCTTCGACCTGCGGCTGGGCGTCGCGGAACGTATCGCAGGTCAGAACAAATTCGCAGGAGCTGACGGGCGCGGAGGGAACTCCCAGTCTTTTAAGCGCGGCGACAAACAAGCGCGCACTGAAGCGTTCGCCATAGGAGGCCAGACGGTCGTAGAACGCCTGGCTAGCGAGTGCGGCTCCGCAATGCTTGTCCAGCACATCATGCGAAAGGTCCTTGCCCAAGAGGCGGAGGTCGCGGGCGACCTCCTCGGCGGCGAAAGGATCGAGACGCAGTTCGCGGAGCACGTCGAAGTGTACGTAAAGCAGATGTTCAGCCGCGCGAAGAGCCTGCTCGCCGCGACCGCCTTCGAGCGCGGCTGCGATGGCAAGAAGATTGTCGGTGACACCCTTCATGGCCGAGACCACAACCACCACGCTCGCGTCGGAGGCGGCCTCGCGCACCAGCCTGGCCGCGTGCAGGATACGATCGGCGCCGGAAAGCGAACTGCCGCCGAACTTGAATGCCAGGGTTTCGCGGGCTCGAGCACCCGACACCATCGCGTGCGCCGGGGCCAACGCTCCGGCCTGGCTGGGTTCTCCCGCGACCTCCGGCTGTAGTTCCGGGCTCATGACGGCTCCTCGCGCACTTTTTATTCTCTCTGGCGCTACTTCTCTGCCGCCGCCTGATTGCGTTCCTGGAGGGGAGTAAAGAAGAAACCCACCGCCAGGTTCGCTTCAGGCGGTGGGTTTGGAAACTTGGTCTAGCTTTCTGTCAGTTTCTGCACTCGCCGGAAGCGCCCGTAGTTTTGGTCTTAATGGTAGTGGACGTCGTTCCCGAAATAGACGACATCGACTTTCCGGACCGCAAAGTGGCCGAGGCGCTCATCGAGCTGGCGAGAGACAACATAATCGGGCCTAGAGTAGCAGCTTCAAATCCTCGGGCAAATCGAAAGTTCCGTTCGGATGAATCGGTTTATCGAATCGATGATCCCCTCGGGTAAAAATTGCACGAAAAGGATCGAACGGAGGCGGCATCGGGGTCGAGTTACCTCCGTCAACCATCACCTAAGCCATTGATACAGGATGAGTTGGTTGCCGGACTCCTACGCGACGGGGTTTTTGGCGATGAGGGTGCTGCTTTTGTTCTAACCGCATCCTTGTTGCAAGGGATTGGATCGAGAGGCGGCAGGTCTTGCCGCCGGAGGAGGAGCATTTGCGCTGGCGAAGGATACTGACGGGGTTGTGTTGTCTGGTCGTGCTGTTCGAGGGCCCGGGGACGGCAAAGGCGCAAAACCAGGTGATGGGCGAGCTGGAGTTTGAGGGCAAGAGCAAGCTCGAGCAGGATGCCGGTGTCTGGATTGACGGCGGTTACGTGGGTTACCTCAAAGAGTTGAACGGGAAGAAAAAGATCGTGCTGCTGCCCGGGCAGCATGAGGTGGTGGTGCGGCAATCGGGATACCTGGACAACGTGCAGAAGGTGGTCGTGCAGCCGGGAGAAAAAAGATTGGTGAGCGTAACGCTCCAACTGGCGCCCAATTCTTCCGTACCCAACGTTACGGCCAAGCTGAAACTCAACATCAAGCCCAAGCGCGCAGCGGTTTTTCTGGATGAGAAATACGTCGGGCATGCAAGCGAGTTCGGCGGGCGGTTTCGCTCCATGGAAATCAGCCCGGGCAAACACAAGATCCGCGTCGAGCTGCCGGGGTATAGGACTTTCGTGACCGAAGTGGACCTCCTCGCGAACCAGGAAACCGAGGTGAAGACGGAACTGCGGGTGGGCAGCATCGAGCAGAACTCGCCGGTGATCAAGAAGCCGGACTAGCGAACGCCCCGTTTTCAAGGCGCGTCAAAAATCAGGCTCGAACAGGTAAGGGCCGCTTCGGCTTTTTGCAGTTCGGAGATGTCGAGGGTGGTCACGCGACGGTCCTGCGCTTCGATGCGTTCACGCGTGCGCGGGAAGGCGGACGGAAAAATCACCGCTCCGGCCACCGTCAGAACGTTGCCGGCGTGAGGTTCGCCGGGGTCCACATCCACCCACCGGTAATCGGAAAAAACCGAGCTATCAAACCAGGCGCGATTGGCGAGCAGCGTTCTGGCGTCCAGGGCGGTGACGGCGGACTTCAAATGAAGGCAGCCGGTGACGGGCACGCCGAC
>Ga0182041_10001194_pt1 | contig 12930 bp, 10 predicted proteins | sample flu12Cox44000178_FD_125967 | JGI IMG/M metagenome (GOLD analysis project Ga0182041, IMG submission 125967) | Lab enrichment of tropical soil microbial communities from Luquillo Experimental Forest, Puerto Rico - flux8day.12C.oxic.44.000.178 | ecosystem: Environmental > Terrestrial > Soil >...
GCTCGTCGAAAGAACGGGGGAGCGCTGGTTCGCCGCGGAGCTCGGTCGCCAGAGGCCGGCTGCTGCTACAGCAAGGCCATCCCCAAGCCGCCGAGGAGCTGTATCGCAAGGCCCTCGGCATCGCCCGAGAGCAGGAGGCCAAGCTATGGGAGTTGCGCGCCGCTGTAAGCCTTGCCCGACTGTGGCGCGACCTGGGTCGGCGCGCCGCAGCCCGCGACCTGCTCGCGCCGGTCTACGGCTGGTTCACCGAGGGCTTCGCCACCCCCGATCTCAAAGCGGCAAAGATGCTGCTCGACGAGCTCGAATGAGTGAGCGGCAGCGGATGCCTCGACAAGGTCGAGTGCGGCGAAAAAATGCATCTCAGGGTGTCAGGATTGGTGAAGCACACATTGACCCCGCCGCCGAGGAAGGTGCGGAACACGCTCTCCGCGCCGTTCATCATGCCTGGACCACCTGCCAGCGCGCGCCAGTGTATGGCAGGCTCAGGTTCGGCGCCAAGCCAACCGTGCTATTGGCGGTGCGGCCGTCGAGCCATCGCGGACCTGGAATAGTGCCCAGACAGCGCAACGCAATGGCGCCGCCGCCGCCATCCGCGACCTGCCATCGGGCACCTGTGTACTGTGGGCCAAGACCTGGCGCCAAGCCGACTGATCCTTCACTTGTGTGGCCGTCGAGCCATGGCGGGCCGGGAATGTTGCCTAGGCAACGCAGCGCGATGGCGCCGCCGCCAGCATCGACCACCTGCCAACGGGTTCCGCTGTGGCGCGGACCGGTGTCCGGCGCCAAGCCGACCGAACCCTCCAGTGTGCGCCCATCGAGCCACGGCGGACCTGCGATGTCGCCAAGGCAACGCAGCATTACGACGTAGCCTGGCACCAGCGCCTGCGCGTGGGCAGAACCTGGTACCAATAAGCATGTGGAGGCGCCGGCGAAGATTGTCAAAAACGTCCGTCGTCTCATTGCTTGTCTCCTCAATTCCTGTTCCGGCCGGATGTGCAGCGCCGGTCGCCTGGTCGAGCCGGCGCAGGCCCTGGGTCCCAGTTTGTGGGGGGACGACGAGCAAGGTCGAAGTTCGGTACGCTAATTTTTGCAACGAAGTTACTAGAGCCCGACCACGACCAAAAACCCCGCCGAGCCTGCACCCGGCGGGGCTCGCGGTCGCGGGTCTGCAACCTCTGACCGATGCCAGCCGCGGCGACGTGCCGGTCGAGAAGGCAGCGATGACCTCAGTAGTTTGGCACGCAACGTCCCCCGGTGTGATAAACCCAGTGCTCGAAATGCATACCCGGTGGGCACGTCTCGTGGCCGCCATACCAGGGACGACAATGGCCGTATTGGTCACGGAAATTGCCATTGCCGCACCATTCGGCAACTTTCACAATAGCGCTGTTTTCTGTCTGATCAATCAGCAGCGCGTGCCCATTGATTGCGGCGGTCGCCGCTACCGTTGGAACCCCGCCGCCCAACAGCGGAAACATCACCAACGCACGAGCTAGAAACTTTTTCATTTGCCGACTCCCAACTGGCCGGATTGGCCAGCGCCGATGACGTTACGCAGCCTCGGCTGCGAAGTCTTTTGCGCGCAGATGCGGAGTTATGGGAAATTATGTGCCCGGGCTGCGAAAATCTGTGGCCGCGTGTGAGACCTGAAGAGTCGGCCTTCGTTTAACGCGCGGCGACGCTCGTGTGAGCTGGATCACATCCGCCCGAAAATACTTGATTTCTAACGGCCTTTCCGGGCAGTCGGCTATCCGCCTTTCGAACACAAAGAGAACTTGCTTCAGCAAGCTATACAATGATTGTATCAATATTCGCGGGGCGATTTTCGCATCGTCGTGTGTAAACACAACGGAATAGTCGCGCGTATATACGGGGCACTTCACAGCGGTGAAGCATCGTACCCTGTAAGGATCATTCAAATGCGTAAAACAGCGACTGACGTATCTCTTAGCGTTTTGCCTGGCGTATCTGCGTTAAGTCGAGACAAACCACGGCACAGGATAAGTAGGGTGTCCGGAATCCTTGCAACTACTTTGCTGTGCGCTGCCGCGCTCAGCCAGCCAAATCTCGCCTATGCTGGGCCGCATGGCGGGGACGGCGGGTTCCACGGCGATGTATTTCACGGCGGTGGATTTGACGCTGGCAGGTTCCGCGGCGAGCACGGTGGCTGGTTCGAGCGCGCTCACGATCACGACCGATACCGCTGGAGGGGATTCTTCGGTGGATTTTACGGATATGCGGGGTGGGGTTATTACTGCGCCGATCCGCCGGGCTACTACCCCTACGTAACCCAATGCAGCACTGGCTGGCAGACGGTTCCGGCTAGCTGACGCCTCAGGGCCGGTCGGAGAGGTCTGCACCAGCGAACTGCCAGTCACGCGGCGATCCGGGGATCAGGCGCACTACAGAAATTGTCGATTGTTCGACCGCTGCAGACATCTTGATTTGCCGCTACGCTGTCAGGCGGCTTTCGACTGCATCGAAGATCGCCGGCGACGTTTCAACCAACAGCCAGCACCAGGAGGGTCAAACCTCCTCTAGTCTAGCACTTCGACTGTCACTGCCGTGACGTTGTCGTCCGCCTCGCGCTCGAGTGCCGCGGCGACGAGGCGTTCGGCGAGCGCATCGCAGCTCTCCGCCATCAACACGGGGAGATTGCGTTCGGCGACAGTCTTGAAGAGCCCGTCGCTGCACAAAAGAAACAGGTCGCCGGCGCAGAGCCGGTCGGTCACCTTGTCGAGCTCGACGGCATCCGCGGCGCTGTCGACGGCGCGAGTGATGATATTTCGTTGCGGATGGTGGTCGGCCTCGGCCGGGCTGATGGCACCGCTGTCTAGCAGCTGCTGCACCAGGCTGTGGTCGTGGGTTACCTGGCAAAGACTACCGCGGCGCAGCAGATAGGCCCGCGAATCGCCGGCCCACAGGCAGGCATAGTGGTGGTCGCGCGCAAGCAGCACGACGATCGTCGATACGAGGTTGATATCCGGGCCGTGCCGGGCTGCTTCGTCCTGCATCAGCCGATGCGCGTCGGCCAGCCGCAGGCGCGCTTCCGCCAGCAACTCGGCGGCATCGAGCCCGGCGGGGATGGCCTCAAGCGCGTTGGCGATAATGCGCGAGGCGACATCGCCTGCCTGATGTCCGCCGGCCCCGTCGGCAACCGCCCAGAGGCCGAGATCCGGACGGTTCACCCAGCTGTCCTCGTTGCGCTGGCGGGCAGCGCTCGCGTGGCTGGCCGCCGAGGAACGAAACGGGCCGGCTTCCCTCAGATTGGTTTCGATCGGTACATCGGCCATGGCAACACCGGCGTGGCGGCGTCGAGCATCGCGGCAAACCTCGCCGCTTTGGGCAATTCCGGGCTGGCAAAAGCGTCCGGCGGCACGCGCGCAGCGCCTTCGGTCCACCACAATCCTCGCGCCGCAGGATAGAGCAGCGGATCGACGCCTGGGTCGGCCGGAAGCGCGGCCAGCGCCATTTCGGCTTGAGCGGCGAGAGCCTCGGGCGGCAGGTCGTTCGCGAGCGCGTCGCGTCCGGCGCACTCGGCGGCGGCGAGAAATCCGCCGCCTTCCCGAATCAGCCGTGACAGATCTGCCGCCTCCTTTGTCACGAGCGCCAGGGTCAGCGGGAAGTAGCGTCCGATCCGGTCGACGCTCGGCAGCCACAGGCCGAGCGCGGCGTTCGGGCCGCAAACGCCCGGCGCCAGCATGAAGCGCCAGACCGGCGCTTCGAGCCAGGCAGGCAGCCAGGCCTCACCGAGTATCGCTCGGCTCGCCGCCAGCATGCGCTGCATCCAATCGGCCCACGGGTCGGTGAACGAGCGCGGCAGCCCCGCCTGGACGAAGTCGCCGCGCGCCGGAATTTTGCCATAGAAGCCGGACGCAACGAGTTGCGGCATCGCCGAATCTATATGGCCTATCACAGCTGCGGGCATTGAAAGCCGCTCAAGACCCCTGGCGCTAACGGATTGAGCACAGAGCCCGCCAGAATTTCGAAACTCGCCTGCCGCTCGCCAAGCTGAAACGAGAGCATATAGCGCTCGGCCGAGCCCGAGCGCTGCAGACTGCCTTGGTGAAACAGTCGAAACAGCGCCCAAGGCCCGTTCGCGCCAAGCGTACCCGCGCCTCCCGCTGGCGGCGGATCGAATACCAGGTGGACGTTTTCCATGCCGTTTGGGCCGGGCCAGGTGATTTCCGTGGCCCGCGCCGGGCCGTGCGCGTAACTGATCGAGGTGCCGCCCAAGTCGAGATTGACCTGCTTTGCGCCATCGTCGAGCGTGAGCGGCGTGATGTCAAAGCGTACCGCTGGTGTTGTGCCGCCCGCGCCGAAGAACAGATCGCGGATCACCGCGGCGCGCTGAAAGCGCGCTAGCTGTTCGGGCGAAAACGGGGCCAAAACCCCATCCACCGCCTGGGCGCGCCAGGTCTGACCCCTGGTGTCGACATAGGGGCGCAGCTGAGTGTTGAAAAAACCGTCCAAAAGGCCGCCCGGCGCGAACAACCGGGCAAAATCATCGAGCGGTATGTCCTCTGAAGCACCCGTAACGAAGGGGTAACGGCTGGCAACGGCCCTTTGGCAAAGTTGAGCGGGACCGCCGCTGCTGTTGAAGGCCTGCGCCACCTGCAGTCGGGCGCCACCGCTGCGCAGCGCCTCGCCGCTCGTGGCCATCGCCTTGAGCCAGCGTGCGACTGGCTGCGGGTCGCGCGAAGCTTCGGCGCGCAGCGTCAGGATCGGGTCGTCGCCGGTCGGCGCCGCCGGTGCGGCGCCGGGAACGGCGGCCGCCAGTTTCGCTAGCTGCTGCTGTAATCCGTTGACCGCCTTCAGCGCCTCATCGATCGGCGCGCCCGCTTCGTTGCCGACAAAATCACGCAGTGCCTGGTAGCGGTCGTCGGTCTTCTTGCCGGGCGGCTCGGGCGGCGGCCCGGACCTTTGCGTCCCGAGCAAGGTTTCGAGCCGTGCCGCGGTGCCGGAGCTGGCCTGCCCGGTAGGCGCTGCGCCGGCTGCGGTCGTCACGGCCGCGGCAGTCGCGGGTGCCGGCGGCGGTCGCGACAAGGTCAGCTCGCGGGCGACCGATTTCAGAAGATCGCGGATCGGCGAATGCGGCGAGCCCAGCACATAGAGATCCTGCGCCGCCTGCTCGGCGGCGCGCATCGGCACGATGTCGAGATCCGCCAGCATCGCATCCCATCGTTTCGCGTAATTCGCCTCGTATTCTGCGATGACCTGGTTTTCGAGATCGACCGCCGCGGCGCTGTCGGGGGCGACCTCGGCGCTCTTGCCGAGCACCCAGCTCTCGCTCGCAACCTCGTCGGTGATGTTGCCGAGCGCTGGCAGCAGCACCCGGTAGAACCCGTCGACCGTGTAAAAACCCGGAACGCCGTCGACGAGAGGCTTGCCGGAAGCGCGCACGAATAACCGCGCGCCGCCGGAACCGAGCGCCTCCGCCGGCCGCCAGGGCGACACCGTCTGGGCCGCACTTGATGCAGCGATCCGCGAATAGATCCGATCGGCCAGCGGTACCCGGCTGAATGTGGTGCGCGCGGTGGCGACGAGCGCACCGTCGAGCGGGATCTGCGGCAGAGGGTTCTGCAGCAGCGCGTCGAGATGGCGGGACAGATCTAGCCTCGTCGGCGCCATCGCCGGGCCGGGATAGGCGGCCTCCCAGTCGAGCCCCATCCAGGTCCGCACCAGATCCCGGTCGAGCGATCCAGTCGAGCCGAGCATCAAATAGACGCGGGTCGCCTCGTAGAGAAAATCGGGGCGGTCGAGGCTGCCATGCATCTGCGCTTCGAGCCGCCAGATCAGTCGCGGCAGCAGCACGCGCTCGAGCGCATGCCGATAGACCGCGCGCGCTCCGACGGCGAGCTTCGCGTCTTGCGACAAGCCGAACTGCCAAGAGCCGCCGGGTGCCGGGTTGTCGTAACCGTGTGGCAAACCGCGCGCCTGGTCCAACAGCGGCAGGATGCGCGGCAGATCGGCGTCGGCCACCGGATCGAGCGGCAGCCCCGCGGCGATTTTTTCGTAGGACGCCAGCGCCGAGCTCAATTCGTCGATCTGCTGCCAGTTCGCATCGCGGCTGTGCCACAGCAGGGCGGCGCCAGCCAGCACGGCGACGCCGGCGACGGCAAATGCCCCGTTCCGCAACAGCATGCGGCGCCGGGCGATGCCCGGCTTTTCCGAGCCCAGCATCGCCTCGCCAAAGATCACCTCCTTGACGAGGCGGGTCAGGAAATAACTGCGGCCCTGGTCTGGGTGCAGTGCCGGGACGCGACGCTGGTCGATGCCGAAGCTGCGCGCCAGCACCCCCGTCAGACGGTCGAACGGAGTGCCCTCCTGGGTCCCCGAACAAAAATAAAAACCGCGCAGCATCGGCGCCGGGTCGAGCCGTGAGCCGCCGAAGGCGTCGTGAAGAAATCCGCCGATCGGGGTTTCGAGCGTGCCGCATTGGGCGGCGAAACCGGCGATCAACCCACGCCGGTCGGGGCTGCGCTCGGCCTGCAGCCGGTCGAACAGGCGCGCGTCCAGCCGCTCGATCAGGGCCCGGAACTCGGCCGCGAATCCGGAAACGGGCCCGGCCTCGTCCTGGGTGAGCGGGAAGGTGGCGCCCCAGACCTGCGTCCGCTTCTCGCGGTCGAGATCGTCGAAGAACTCGGTGAAGCCGGCGATCAGATCGGCCTTAGTGAAGACGACATAGACCGGTAAGCGGATGCCGAGCCGGTCGCCGATCTCCTTCACCCGCTGGCGGACGGCGCGCGCATGCGCCTGCCATTCCTCACCGGAACCGCCGAAGGCCGTCACCGGGACCGCGACCAGGATCCCGTTCAACGGCTGGCGGGGGCGTGTGCGTTTCAGGAGATCGAGGAAAGCCTGCCAGCCGGCGCGATCTACCGCAGCGTCGGAATCCTGGGTGGTGTAGCGGCCGGCGGTATCGATCAGCACCGCGTCTTCGGTGAACCACCAGTCGCAGAGCCGGGTGCCGCCGACCCCTGCGACCGGGCCTTGGCCCATTTCCGCGGCGAGTGGAAAGCGCAGACCAGCGTTCAGCAGTGCCGTCGTCTTGCCGGCGCCGGGCGGGCCGATGATCGCGTACCACGGCTCTTCGTATAGGTAGTTCCGGGCGCCGCGCGCCTTGCGCAGCAAAGCGAGCGCGGTCGCGAGCTTCTGCTGCAGCGTCGCCGCCTCCTCGGCCGAGGCGAGCGCCGCCGGATCGGGGGTGGCCTCGGCCACACCTTTGGCGAGCGCGGCGTCACGGCTGTGCCGGCGGATATCGAGCAGCAGGTTGATCCCGGCCCATGCCGCCAACATTACGACGATGATGGCGAGGCGCACGCCCCAGCCTTCCAAGAAGGCCAGAAACGGGCCGAAGAACCAGACCAGGATGGCGAGGAGCGTGGTGCCAACGAAGCTCACCAGCCAGCGCGACACGACTCGGACGAGGAGGCCTTGCACCGCTCAACCCGACTGGTGCAGCACGATTTCGATCCGCCGGTTTTCAGCGCGCTCGACCGGTGTCGCGTTAGCATTGAGCGGATCGGCCTCGCCACGGCCCTCGGTGGCAACGCGTTTCGGATCGCCGATCGCGGCGCCGAGGATCGCCGCCGCCGCCTGCGCCCGCGCAGCAGACAGCTGAAAATTCGATGGGAACTGCACGGAGTGGATCGGCTGGTTGTCGGTGTAGCCGATCACTTGCACGTTCCCGGCCTCGCTCTTCAGCGCCGCCCCGACTCTTTGCAAGAGCGGAACATAACGGGGGTCGAGGGTGGCACTGCCGGAGGCGAACATGCCGGCGTTCTTGATGCGGATGACCGGTGTCGGGGGCGTGCACAGCACGGTCACGAGACCTTGGTCGACCTCGGGCTGGAGCAAGGTGCAAAGCGGATCGACGGCCGGCAGCGCCGCGGGCGCCGGCGGCTCGACCGGCGCGCCGCGGGCGATCGTCGGCATGTGATCGGGCGGTGCCCGCAAGAGGCGAGCGAAGAGATCGTCGGAGCGCGCATTGAGAGCGGCGGAAAACCAGGCGAAGAGCCCGGCGAGCAGGGCGAGAGCGACGCTTGCGACGACCCACACCGGCACGGCCACCCGCGGCACCCGGAAGGCTGTGGCGACGCCCCGCCAATGCGGCGACAGGTCGGGCTCTGGTGCCTGCCGCTGCCGGACGATCAGCGCATAGGTTTCTTCCCGCAGCCGATCGAGTTCCGCCGGGCCGCGCGGCGACAGCCGATAGCGCCCCTGATAGCCGAGCGACATACAGAGATACATCAATTCGACGACCGACAGGAACTTGCCGGGGTTCTGGCGCATCTGCGCGAGCAGATCGAAAAAACGCTCGCCGCTGCGCACCTCCTGGTGGAAGGTCGAGACCAGCGACCGCGCATCCCAGATCCCGGTGCTGCCCCACGGCGTGCTCAGCACGACGTCGTCCAGGCTCGCGCACAGCGCGTAATGCGCTGGCCGCAGCAGCTCCAACGCTACGCCGGCGTCGCGCGCCTGCTGCTCAAAGGCGCGGATCGCGCGCACCGCCCGCTCGCGCAGATCACCGGGGTCGGGCTGCGTGTAGGTGTTGCGCAGCCGCGCCAGTAATTGCAGCAGCGGCGCCGCGGCGGCGACGAGCGGGCTGAGCCCCATCGCGACGCGCTCGACGCCGTCGGCAGCCGGCAACGCGGTGGCAGGTGGCGGCGCTGTCGGGTCCAATGGCGCGGGTGCCGGGGCAGGTGGCCGGCGACCGCCCGGGACCGGACGGATGATCGTCCGGTCGCCGTCATCCGGCTCAAGGAACGGGTTATCGCTCATACCGGGTTTACCCGCGGATCGCCCAAAGCTCCAACTGGAGGTTCGGGAAATCACCGGACACATGAATGGCGAAGCCGCCCGAAGATTGCATTTGCTGCCAATGCGGGCTGTTGCGGTCGAGCTCGAAATAGGAAGCGCCCGCGTAGAACGGGATCTGCCGCGGCGCCACTGGCAGCGGGCGGACAGCAATGCCGGGAATGGCGACATTGACGAGATCGCGGATCTGCTCGACGGCGCCGATCTTGACCTGGCTCGGAAACAGCCGGCGCAGCGTCTCGGTCGGCATCTCGGCCTGTACGACGAGAACAAAGCTCGCGGCGCGCAGAACCGAGCGGTCGGTGATCTGTCCGACCCGTACCCCGTAGCGCCGCTCCTGCAGCGGGATTGCGATCGCGGTTTGCTCCAACACCGCCGACAGCGACCGGCGCAGATCGGCCACGACCGGGGCAAAGCTGCGCTGCAGATCCTCGTGGCGATAGGCCGGATAGGCGTTCGGCCGCCGCGTCGCTTCGGTGAAGGTGGCGAACTCCCCGGCCATCTGGACAAAGGCGGTGTAAAGGTCCTCCGGATGCACATTCCCGGCATCGGCCCAATGGGCGAGCAGCTTCTGCCAGCGGTTGATCGACTGCAGCAGCAGGAAATCGGCGACCTCGGCGACGCCGTGCGATCCCGGCGCCGTTAGGCGCGCCGCAACCGCCTCGCCGCGCTGGTTGAGCAAGCCGGAGAATTCGGCGATCAGTCCGCTGAGCGGGACCGCCGCCGAGCACAGGAGTGCCGGCGGGATCCAGCGGTCGTCGAGCACCGCGCGGCGGTCGGCACCAACCTCGATAACGCGGGCGAGGCCGATCGTCAGATAACCGGCGCGCTCTTCGCTTTCGAGCATGTAGCGCAGCCGCAGGCGCGCGACCTGCAATGGCGCCGGCTGCGGCGAGGCGGAATGCGTGTCGTAAGCCTCGAACTCGGCGAGCGCGTAACGACCCTCGGAACCGTTGCCGGCGCCGCTGCCGATCTCGACCGCACCCGGTTGGCGCACCGGGGTGGCGAGAAAGACGAGCGCATTATGCGTGCTTTCGGGCAGATCGAGCGGCGCCGGATGGTCGGCCTCGCCCGGCAGCGCGAACGGCGTGCCGTCCTCGAACACGCCGTTCGCCGCAGTCACGGCAAATCGCCCGGTCGCGAGCAGGTCGCGGTCGATTGCCATCTCGACGATGCCCCACGGATAGGGCCGCAACGGCGCGGTTCGGGCCCGCACCAGCGTCTCCAGCCACCGGTCTTGCTGTTGGAAATGCTGCGCCCGCAGGAACATACCTTCCTGCCAGACGACTCGGTTGGTCCATGTCATGGCGGCGCGCGCCCTTCCTTGGCGGCGGTCTCAGCCGCCATCCTTCGCCGACGCCTCGGCGAGAGCCCTCTCATAAGCGCGGGCGAAAGCCTTGCCGAAAACGCTGTCGAAATTGTCTGAAAGCGCCTCGGTGATCTTCGCGTGCAGCATCTCGAAATGATCCCAGGCATGCGCCTTCCTCTGCATCGGGACGAGGTCGAGGCCGCCGCGCTCTGCTGACAAGCGCAGCCTCGGCGGATCGAATTCCGCCAGAAGGGTGCGCACCGCCGACTGCATCGCCGCAATCGTGGCGATCTCATGCAGCCGCAGGTCGCGTAGTGCCTCGGTCACCGCTGCCGCGGCGCTCATCTCGGTGCGCCGTCCGGCGCCAAGCAGGGCCGCGAGCGCATCGTCGTCATCGGCCGAGAACTTCAGCGGATTGTTGCCGCGGCTCCTGATCTGGGTCGCCTCGATGCGGAGTTCGCCCTTGATCGCGGCGCGGGCGATCATCGCCTGGCGAAGCCCGGAGACGAAGGCCCGAAATGCGGCGCCGAGCCCCTCCATCGTCGCCGCCGGATCGGCGGGGCGAACATCGCCGAGTTCGGCGCCGCGCAGGAAGGCGCGGAGGAGATTCTCGTCTGCCGCCGGCGCGGTGACGGCCGGCTGGGATGCTGCCGACAACGCGTCCGGTGGTGGCCCGGACACTGGTGCCGGAGCCGGCGCAATCGGCGGCTGCGGAGCGGGCGCGGCGGGATGCGGATCGAGGTCGCGATCCCAGTCCTCTGGCAGGACGGCGCGCACGACCGGTGCCGCGAACGCATCTTCGAGATGCGGCGAATGGTCGGATTGGGTCGGCCCGACAAACGAGGGTTCGACCGTCTCGGGGGCCAACGGGTCGTAGTCGGCCGGCAGGTTGATCGAAGGTGGAGCCAGACCGGCAGCAAAGGGATCCGCGTCCCGCCTCGGCTGCAGCAACGGGTCGCGTTCGAACGGTTCGGGTGCCGCCGCGAAGGGATCGAAGGGGGACGGTTGCGGCCCCTCGGACGCCGTCGGCGCATCGGCCGGCTGGGCGACGCGCACCTCGATCTCGTACGAACCGAAGCGGAGCCGGTCCCCGTCGCCCAGCGTGCGCCGCTCGGTGGCTCCGATCGGCTCGCTGTCGCGATTGAGAAAGGTGCCGTTGGTCGACAGGTCGGCGATCTGCCAGCCACCGGCGCGGAACACCAGCACGCAATGACGTTTCGACAGATAGCGCTCCGGATCGGGCAGCACCCAATCGTTCTCCGGCCCGCGCCCGATCGAGAACTCGCCGCCCGCCACGGTTCGGGTCTGCGGTGGGACCGTATCGGGGCAACGCAGCATCGTCAAGATCAGGGTCATTGCCGTCGGCTCCCGCGCCGAGGCGGAGCATCCCCGGCGCTCGTCGCACGCCAGATTAACCGACAAAATCATCGAACACGAGCCGCAAAAAACACTTGATGCCGTCTCCTGCAGCTGGGCGGCGGCGGTGAGGCAGCCAGATTTCTGCTATAGAAGAACGGCATCGACGAGGGTGATCGAGGGACGCTGCAATGGCCGGCTATTCCCAAGAGGGACATATTCTCCGTATCGACACGATCCTCGACGACGATCCTGCCGAAAACGACTTCGACGGAGACCCGTTGCTGCTGGTAAAGCTCGACGGTGTCGAGGGCATTTCGCGATTGTTCGGATATGACGTCGTCATGCTGCGCGATGTCGGCGGTGCCCAAGGTGCTACGTTAAAGGGCGGGAAGCGGCCGCCGATCGACCCGACCAAGCTGATCGACACGCATGCCGAGATCGGCGCCCGGTCCGACAAGGACAAGAAGGTCTTCAAGCGGGCCGGCATGTTCGAGACCTTCGAGGACATCCTCGGCGTCGACATCACGCATGCTCTGCCCGGCTGGATGGGCAATGCGCGCGACTTTCATATCTACCGGGCGCGCATCGTCCCCTGGGTCAAAGTGTTGAGCCGCGATATCTGTTACCGCGTCTTCGAGAAAAAGACGGTCGTCGACATCATCGACGCCGTCTACGGCGAGGCGAAGAAGACCTATCCCAAGCTGAAAATGGATCTCTCCGGTTTACGTAGCCCGCCGCAGCCGTTTCCGGCGATGGACTATTGCGTGCAATTCGGTGAGAGGACGCTCGATTTTCTTTTTCGGATCATGGCGCGGTTCGGCATCTGGTATTATTTCGGCTATACATCGGGCGACCAAAGTTCGGTCCTCAACAACACGATGATCCTAAAGGGGCAGTGGGACCGGAAGGTCCAGGTTGCCGATCAAAGCGACGTGACGATCGTCGACGACGATCCTGGTTTCGGCAATATCGGCAAGCTGGTGCGCCGCTACCGCACGCCGCAACGCAGGGTGGCCGTGGGCGGCTTCAACTACCTCGATCCGACCCATCCTTATTACAAACACGGGGCAGTCGATCCAACCGAAGATTTGCTCAAGGCCGAGGGCGGGTCCCCGTCGCAGACCAAATGGGCTGGCAGCACCGCTTTCGCCGAACCCGTCTTCGCCGATTCGGAAGCTGCGGCCTCGGCCAAGACCGCCGCGTCGCAGAACCAGGCGGAAGTGTTCCTGCTGTCTTGCGTCACCCGAAACAACACGTTTGCCTCCGGTTATCATTTTCATATTCAGAAGGACAAAAATTTCGATCCAAACGACAACAGGGAAAAACCGTTCGTCGATATCGTCGATCACGATTTCATCATCGATGCACTCGCCGTGACGGCGAATGATTATACCTATATAACTCTTCCGCGGGACAACCTCCCCGGAACATTGCTCGATTCA
>Ga0182041_10001198_pt1 | contig 12899 bp, 9 predicted proteins | sample flu12Cox44000178_FD_125967 | JGI IMG/M metagenome (GOLD analysis project Ga0182041, IMG submission 125967) | Lab enrichment of tropical soil microbial communities from Luquillo Experimental Forest, Puerto Rico - flux8day.12C.oxic.44.000.178 | ecosystem: Environmental > Terrestrial > Soil >...
ACATTCTGACCGAAGCCGAGGAATCGGAAAGGCGGACCGAAGAATTTCGCAGCCGCAGCCAGATGTTCATCGATGCCCTCGATATCGACGACGTCATCGCCCATCTGCTGGTCACCGAAGGGTTTGCCTCGCTCGAAGAAGTGGCTTACGTCGCGGCGGAGGACCTTGCGGATATCGAAGGATTCGACGCCGACGTTGCGGCAGAACTGCAAGAGCGCGCACGCGTTGCGCTCGAACGGCGCGACCGGGAGTACGAGCAGCGGCGACACGATCTCGGGGTCAGCGACGAGCTCGCCGCGTTCGAGCGACTGACCCCCGGCATGTTGGTAGCCCTCGGCGAAAATGAGATAAAGACTCTCGACGATTTTGCCGGCTTGGCGGGCGACGAACTCGTCGAGCTTCTGGAGAAATCGGACAAGGGCAAGCTCGACCTCGAAGAGGCCAATGCGCTCGTCATGCAAGCAAGAGCGCACTGGTACGAGGATGAGGGTAAGCCGGCTTAGACATCCACAAGGGGGTGGGCACGACGGGCAGTGACCGACGTCGCGGGCATTTGGTGGGACGAAGTGTGGCCGGCGACGGGGCCACAGCGCCGCTGCATCGCGACCGGCACGATTGGCGAGCGTTCCCGTCTCTTGCGCTTTGTCGTGAGCCCTGACGGCGAGCTCATCCCCGATGTGGCGTCCAATCTTCCCGGCCGGGGTTTGTGGTTGATGCCGCGGCGCGATATAGTCGAGCGCGCAGTGGCGACAAGGCGTTTCGTGCGTGCGGCCCGCCGGCCGGTCTCCGTACCGTCTGGGCTTGCTGATCGCGTCGAAGTCTTGCTGGCACAGCGCTGCTGTGACGCGATCGGTCTCGCCCGCCGGGCCGGTCTCGCCGTGGCCGGGTTCGAGAAGGTATCTGAGGCCATCCGCGCGGCGAAGGCAGCGCTGGTGGTATCGGCGCTCGACGGAGCTACGGGGGGGCGCGCCAAGATCCGCGGCCTCGGTCGTGATTTGCCGCTGGCGAGGGTGTTGACGGCGGCAGAGATGGGGGCGGTGTTTGGCCGCGACCGTGTAGTGCACGTGGCGCTGGGCGGCGGCCGGTTAAGCGCCCGGTTGCTTGCTGACGCCGAAAAGCTCGCCGGCTTTCGCGCGGGAGCGGCACTCGACCGAGGGGAATTCGCTGCTGCCGGGCCGGTCCGGCACGAGGGTGGTATTGGAGTGAAATGAGCGACGCGAATCAGCCAGGACAGGACGCGGCCGAACAGGAACAGAAGCGGCCTTTGACCCTCGGCCGCAGCGGCGGCAGGTTGGAGCTGCGCAAACCCGTCGAGACGGCGCAGGTGCGCCAGAGCTTCTCGCACGGCCGGTCGAAGGCGGTCACCGTCGAGGTGCGCAAAAAGCGGACGATCGGCCCGGGCCCGGCCGAGCCCGGGCGAACCGAACCGGTGCCCGCGGTTGCGCACGATCAACAGGTCCATCGCCCGGCGACAGCGGAACCGGTGCGACTGGGCGTCGTCCTCCCGCGTGCGCTGACCGACGAGGAACGGGCCGGGCGCGCTCGCGCAGTGCAAGATGCGCGAAAGGCGGAGGTAGAAGAACAGCGCCTCCGCGCACTCGCCGAAGAAGGCCGGCGCCGCCAGGAGGAGCAGCGGGCCGCCGAAGAGGCCCGCCGCCGCGCCGAGGAGGAGGTGCGCAAAAAGGCCGAGGAGGAGGAAGCGCGCCGCCGCGCCGACGAGGATGCGCGCAAGCGAGCCGAAGAGGAGGCGCAACGGCGCAAAGAAGAAGAATCACGGCGCGAGGTGGCCGAGCGGGCCGGGAAGGCGGCAGCTGCGAAGGTCGCGGCGCTGGCTGCCGCAGGCAAGGTTGCCGTTCCGGTCGAGGAGGAGGAAGAGGAGCGGGCGGCGGCGCCGCGGCGAGGCGCCCGGCCAGAGGCCAAGCGGCCCGCGGCACCGGCACGTCGCGACGAAGCGCGCCGGAGGACCGGGAAGATAACGGTTACCCGCGCACTGACCGGGGATGAAGAGCGTATGCGCAGCCTCGCTTCGGTGCGCCGGGCGAGGGAGCGTGAGCGTTTGCGGCTGCATCACGGCGACCAAGAGCAAGTCAAGATCGTCCGCGAAGTCGTCATCCCCGAGACCATCACGGTTCAGGAATTGGCGAACCGCATGGCTGAACGCGCCGCCGACGTCATCAAGGCGCTGATGCGTATGGGGGTGATGGCGACGATCAATCAGGTCATCGATGCCGACACCGCGGAACTCGTCGTCACCGAATTCGGCCACCGCCTGCGGCGCGTGTCGGAAGCAGACGTCGAGATTGGCCTGCGCGGCGAAGAGGATGAGCCCGAAGCGCTCGGGCCGCGCGCCCCTGTCGTCACGGTCATGGGTCACGTCGACCACGGCAAGACCTCATTGCTCGATGCGCTGCGTGAGACCGATGTCGCCGGCGGCGAAGCCGGCGGCATCACGCAGCATATCGGGGCCTACCGGGTGAGCTTGCGGAGCGGCAAGCAGATCACCTTCATCGACACGCCGGGCCATCAGGCGTTTACCGCGATGCGTGCGCGGGGCGCCAATGTCACCGACATCGTGGTCCTCGTTGTCGCCGCCGATGACGGCATCATGGAGCAGACCGTCGAAGCGATCCGCCATGCCAAGGCGGCGCAGGTGCCGATCATCGTCGCCATCAACAAGATCGACCGCCCCGAGGCCAGACCGGATCGGGTTCGCCAGGAGCTGCTGCAACACGAGTTGGTCGTCGAAGATCTCGGCGGCGAGGTGCTCGATGTGGAGGTCTCGGCGCTCAAGAGAACCCATCTCGCCAAGCTTGAGGAAGCAATTCTGCTGCAGGCCGAGCTGCTCGATCTCAAGGCCAACCCGAACCGCCCGGCCGCGGGTGTCGTGCTTGAGGCGAAACTCGAGCGCGGGCGGGGCGCCGTCGCGACCGTCCTCATTCAGCGCGGCACGCTGCGCGTCGGCGACATCTTTGTGGCCGGCAGCGAATGGGGTCGGGTGCGAGCGCTGCTCGATGATCGCGGGAACAGCCTGCGCGAGGCCGGGCCGTCCACCCCCGTCGAGGTGCTGGGTCTGAACGGGACACCGCTTGCGGGCGACGATTTTGTTGTCGCCGATAGCGAGGGACGGGCGCGCGACATCGCGGATTTCCGTCAACGGCGCCGGCGCGAGGCCACGGTGGCGGCAGGCACCCGCGGTACCCTCGAGCAGATGTTCTCGCAGATTGCCGCCGGTGCGGCAAAGGAATTGCCAATCGTCGTCAAATCGGATGTGCAGGGTTCCCTGGAGGCGATCGTCGGCTCTCTCGAAAAGCTGTCGACCAGCGAAGTATCGGTCCGCGCGTTGCACTCGGCAGTCGGCGGGATCAACGAGAGCGACGTGATCCTTGCTAAGGCATCGAAGGCCGTGATCGTCGGCTTTAATGTCCGCGCCAACCCGCAAGCCCGCGAGCTGGCACGACGCGACAATATCGAGATACGGTATTATTCGATCATCTACGATCTCATAGATGATATACGGAACACGCTGTCGGGACTGCTCGCTCCGACATTGCGCGAACGCCTGCTTGGCAACGCCTCGATCCGCGAGGTCTTCAACATAACCAGGGTCGGCAAAGTCGCGGGTTGCATGGTGACCGAAGGCACCATGCGCCGCGGGGCCAAGGTGCGGCTGCTCCGCGACGACGTCGTGATCCACGAAGGCTCGCTCAAGACGTTGAAACGCTTCAAGGACGAGGTTCGCGAGGTCAACCAAGGATACGAATGCGGAATGGCCTTCGAGAACTACCAGGACATCCAGACCGGCGACGTCATCGAGTGCTTCGAAGTAGAAGAAGTGGCGCGCGCGCTGTGACGTCCTGCCACCGCCGAGCCGGGTGAGCATCCGAGCGCGCGGTCATGGTTAGGAAACGACGCCAGCAACAGCGCCTTTTGCACGACACTGAGCCGGAGCGCGGGCCCAACCAGCGCCGGCTTCGAGTCGGCGAAGAACTGCGGCACGCGCTGGCGAAGATCCTTCGAGAAGGCGAAAGTCGCGAGCCGGCGCTCGAGAACGCGAGCATCACCGTCACCGAAGTCATGATGAGCTCTGATCTGCGCAACGCGACCGCGTTTGTCATGCCGCTCACCGGTGCGAATACGACCGAGGTGATCGCCGCGCTCCAACGCTGCGCGGCCTTCTTGAAGGGGCTGCTCGCCCACGAAGTCCCGCTGCGTTACACACCGAACCTCACCTTCGCGCTCGACCGCTCGTTTGATGAGGCTGAGCGGATCCGCCAACTCCTGGCGCGCCCCGAAGTGGCGCGCGACTTACAGCCGCAACCCGTCCAATCCGAGGTTCCGGGCGATGAGGGATGATGGCGGCCCGCACGGCTGGCTCGTCATCGACAAGCCACTCGGGCTCACTTCGCGGCGGGTTGTCGACATCGTACGGCGCTACGCCGATGGCAGAGTCGGTCATGCCGGCACGCTCGACCCCTTGGCCACCGGAGTGCTGCCGGTCGCGATCGGCGAAGCAACTAAGACGACGGCTTATGCAATGGCCGGGCGCAAGCGGTACCGCTTTCGCATCCGCTGGGGTATCGCTCGGGCAACCGACGACCTGGAGGGCGAAGTCACCGGCGAATGCACAGCGCGGCCCAGCCGCGAAGCAATCGAGGCGGCCCTCCCCCGCTTCCTTGGCCCCATTCGGCAACACCCGCCGGCTTACTCGGCAATCAAGATCAATGGATCTCGCGCCTACAAACTTGCCCGAACGAATACGCAGCCGGTCCTGCCGATGCGTACAGTCGAGGTGGCGGAGCTTCGACTTATTTCGATCCCGGACGGCGATCACGCGGACTGCGAAGCGCTCGTTGGCAAGGGTACCTACATCCGTGCCCTCGCGCGCGATCTTGGTGCGACGCTCGGAACCTTCGCTCACGTCGCCCAACTGCGCCGGCTTTCGGTTGGCCGCTTCGCGGAAAGTCAGGCAGTCACACTGGATTTGCTCACCGAGCAGGGTCATATGTCCAACGATTGCCGGTATCTGCTTCCGATCGAGACCGCGCTGGACGACATCCCGGCCCTGATCGTGACGGCTGCGGAGGCTGCGCGGCTGCGCAGCGGCCGGAGGGTTATGCCAGGCAGCGCCCATTTAGGGACTGATCCCGGCCTGGTCCGCGAGGGTGCCGTTGTCGGTGCCTGGTACGGTCAGAGCGTTGTCGCCCTGGCCAGGATCGAAAATGGCCTTCTTCGCCCGGTGCGGGTCTTCAATTGCTGAAGGAAAGCAAGACCGATGTCGATCACTGCCGAGCGCAAGCAGGCGCTCATTTCCGAATACGGCACCAAGCAAGGCGACACCGGGTCACCGGAAGTGCAGGTAGCCATTCTGAGCGAGCGAATTCGCAATCTGACCAGCCACTTGTCGACCCATAAAAAGGACTTCCACTCGCGGCGCGGATTGCTCGTCATGGTGGGCCAGCGGCGGCGGTTGTTGGATTATCTGAAGCGGTCGAGCGTGGGACGTTACGAGACCTTGATTGGACGTCTCGGGCTGCGCCGCTGAGAGCCGGTTGAGGTCAGCCGAATGTCCCTTGCTGCTGCATTGCATGGCGCGCCAATGCGCCGCCGGGGTTTATCGACGTCCCTGGAGCCGTCCAACCCGGCTTTCTTCTCGATGTGTCAGACGCGCGGCGCGAGCTACAAAGCGCGGCGTCGCCCGAGTTTCCGAAAAGGATGAGACCGAATGTTTAATGTTTATCGCAAAGAGCTGGTCTGGGGCGGCCGCCGCCTCGTTCTAGAGACCGGTAAATTAGCCCGCCAGGCCGACGGCGCGGTTCTCGCAACCTATGGGGACACGACGGTTCTCTGCACGGCAGTGGCGATGAAAGCCGCAAAGCCGGGCCAGGACTTTTTTCCACTCACGGTCAACTACCAGGAGAAGACCTTTGCCGCCGGCAAGATCCCTGGCGGATTCTTCAAGCGCGAGGGCCGTCCGTCCGAAAAAGAGACGCTGGTATCTCGGCTGATAGACCGCCCGCTGCGGCCGCTCTTCGTTCCGGGCTTTGTCAACGAAACCCAGGTCGTTTGCACGGTTCTCAGCCATGATTTTGAAAACGAGCCCGACGTCGTCTCGATGATCGGCGCCTCGGCGGCTTTGACGATCTCGGGCATCCCGTTCCTCGGCCCGATCGGCGGCGCCCGGGTAGGTTATATCGACGGCCAATACGTCCTCAATCCGACGCTCGCCGAAATGCCGCGCTCTGACCTTGATCTCGTCGTCGCCGGCACTGGTCAAGGGGTCTTGATGGTCGAATCCGAGGCGAAAGAACTTCCCGAGGATGTGATGCTCGGCGCTGTGACCTGGGGTCACCGCGAGTTTCAGCCTGTCATCCACGCTATCATCGAGCTCGCCGAGACCTGTGCCCGCGAGCCGTGGAGCCTGCCGCTGGCACCGACAGAACTCGGCGAAATTGAGATACGGCTGCGCGAAGCCGTAGACCCATTGATCGAAGCCGCCTACCAGACCCAAGGTAAGCAAGAACGCAGCAACCGCCTCGATGCGGCGAGGGCGAAGGTAGCGGAACTATTCGCCGACGAAAACCAGTACGCGACCGCGCTGAAGCTCTTCAAGGACATTGAAAAGAAGATTGTCCGTGGCGCCATCCTCCGCGACGGGCACCGGATCGACGATCGCGACACGCGCGCCATTCGTCCGATATCGTGCGAGGTCGGGCTCCTGCCTCGAACCCACGGCTCGGCGCTGTTTACGCGCGGCGAGACCCAGGCGCTGGTCGTGGCGACGCTCGGAACGGCGCAGGACGAGCAGGTGATCGATGCGCTCGAAGGCGAATACCGCGAAAATTTCATGCTCCACTATAACTTCCCGCCGTACTCGACGGGCGAAGCGGGGCGGTTGGGCTCGCCGAGCCGGCGCGACGTAGGGCATGGCAAGCTCGCGTGGCGTGCGCTCCGCCCGCTGCTGCCGAGCAAGGACAGCTTTCCTTATACGATCCGTCTTGTATCGGAGATCACCGAGTCGAACGGGTCCTCGTCGATGGCGTCGGTTTGCGGCGCTTCGCTGGCGCTGATGGATGCCGGAGTACTGCTGCCCCGGTCGGTGGCAGGGATCGCGATCGGGTTGATCAAAGAGCCGGAGGGATTCGCGGTGTTATCCGACATCCTCGGCGACGAGGATCATCTCGGCGACATGGACTTCAAGGTCGCTGGCACCAATCTGGGCGTCACCGCGCTGCAGATGGACATCAAGATCACCTCGATCACCGAGGAGATCATGCGGGTCGCACTCGAGCAGGCCCGCGAGGGCCGCACTCACATACTTGCCGAGATGGCCAAGGCCCTGACCGGCGCTCGCGACACCGTCAGTGCAAACGCTCCGCGGATCACGACTTTCAGCATCCCCAAGGAAAAGATCCGCGAAGTCATCGGGACCGGCGGTAAGGTGATCCGGGAGATCACCGAGACGACTGGAGCTAAGATCGACATAGAAGACGACGGCACCATCAAGGTCGCTGCGGTCGACGCCGATGCCGCAAAGGCTGCGATCGATTGGATCCGCGGGATCGTCGCTGAGCCGGAAGCCGGCGTCATCTACAATGGAAAAGTGGTAAAGGTTGTTGACTTTGGAGCATTCGTGAATTTTCTCGGATCGCGCGATGGACTGGTGCATATCAGCGAGCTTGCGCCGCAGCGGGTCGCCAAGGTGGCGGATGTCGTCAAGCTCGGCGATACCGTCAAGGTCAAAGTGCTCGGCTTCGACGATCGCGGCAAAATCAAGCTGAGCATGCGGCAAGTCGATCAGGAGACCGGCGAGGATCTCGGCTCTCGCCGTGCGGAGCGGCAGGAACAGCAAGTGAAGGCGGCAACCTGATAACTGGATTCGGGATCTCTCCGGGGGATGCCGGCTTCGATAAGCTTCTCCCGCGGGTGATCGGACATCGCGGCGCCGCGGCATGCGCGCCCGAGAATACACTCGCGAGCCTGCGCAAGGCCAAAGCCATGGGTTGCCGCTGGGTCGAACTCGACGTTCGCCTCACCGCCGATGACGAGCCGGTTCTCCTTCATGATGATCGGCTCGAACGCACGACCGATGGGCACGGCAAGGCCAGCGCCCTCCCTCTCGCAACCGTCCGTGGCTACGACGCGGGGAGTTGGTTCGGTGCCACCTTTGCGCGGGAGCGAGTTCCAACGCTGGAGGAAGCGATCGTCCTCCTTGCCGAGCTTGGCCTCGGCGCGAACATCGAGCTGAAAGCCAAACGCGGCCGCGAAGCTGCAACCGGGACGGTGGTTGCCAATTGGCTCACTCGAACTGGGCCGTCGCCGGTGCCGAGATTCGTCATCTCGAGCTTTCGACCCTCGGCTCTTGCCGCCGCGGCGGATCGTGCACCCGGAATTCCCCGCGGTATTCTATTTCGAGCAATTCCAAGAAACTGGCGCGTTCTTGTCAAGGGGGTTGGTTGCACGACGGTTCATGCCGCTCACGAGCGACTTCGTCCGGCCGTCGTCTCCGAGGTGCGCCAAGCCGGCTATCCGCTGCTCGCCTACACCGTAAACCATCCTGAGCGAGCCAAAACGCTTTTCGATTGGGGGGTCACGTCGGTGTTTTCTGATGCTCCGCGGCGCTTGCACGATGTCTTGGCGCTCGCCGGCTTGTGTCGGCCCACCGTAGCGAATCCGGCTGCGGGCGGCATCCGGTGACGGGGGCCAGCTTCATGAAAGGGCTCAATCCCGTCGTGATATCCGGGCGTGAGGTTTTGCCGCTCGTCGAGGGCGGCAAGGGCATTTCGGTGTCGAATGGCGAGAGTTCCGGGGCGTGGGGCGCTACCGGTGGAGTCGGCACCTTCTCCGGGGTGAACGCGGACAGCTATACCGAGGACGGGCAACCGATCCCGCAAGTCTATCGAGGACGCACCCGGCTCGAACGCCATGAGGAATTAGTGTCGTACGCGATCGCCGGAGGCATTCAGCAGGCGCGTGTCGCGCATGAGCGCTCCGGTGGCCAGGGCCGGATTCACATGAACGTGCTGTGGGAGATGGCCGCCGCCGAACGGGTCTTGCACGGCGTGCTCGAAGGGGCCAGGGGGATCATCCACGGGGTGACCTGCGGCGCCGGAATGCCCTACAAAATCGCGGAAATCTGCGCGAGCTACGGAGTATACTACTATCCGATCGTGTCTTCGGCCCGCGCGTTCCGGGCATTGTGGAAGCGCGCTTATTACCGGTTCTGCGAGTGGCTCGGAGGTGTCGTATATGAGGATCCGTGGCTCGCCGGCGGCCATAACGGGCTCTCCAACAGCGAAGACCCGGAACGGCCCGAACCGCCCTATCCGCGCGTTCGCGAGTTACGCAGCTTAATGGTCGATTTCGGGCTTGCCATGACCCCCATATTCATGGCCGGCGGGGTCTGGTATCTGCGCGAATGGACCGACTGGATCGACAATCCCGAACTCGGCCCGATTGCTTTTCAATTCGGCACCCGTCCGCTCGTCACGCAGGAGAGCCCGATTTCGGAGGTCTGGAAGCGCAAGCTGCTGACGTTGAACGAGGGAGACGTTTCGCTCAACCGCTTCAGCCCGACCGGCTTTTATTCTTCGGCGGTGCATAATGCTTTTCTCAACGAACTGCAGGAGCGGTCGGCGCGCCAAGTCGCGTACACGATCGAACCGGTCGGGGAGCACATCGCGGCGTTTGGTGTCGGTGCCCGCGGTCACATTGTTTACTTGACCACGCACGACAGAAAATCGGCCGAGGGCTGGATCGCTGCAGGCTATAGCGAAGCCCTGCGCACGCCCGATTCAACGCTGATCTTTGTGACGCCGCATAATGCACAAGAGATCCGCAGCGACCAAATTGCCTGCATGGGTTGCCTCAGTGCCTGCCGGTTCTCCAATTGGGCGCAGAGCGAGACGCACTCGACCGGCAAGAAGACCGATCCGCGCAGCTTTTGTATCCAGAAGACCCTCCAGGCGATCAGGCATTCCGACGATGTCGAGTGCCAGCTGATGTTTGCCGGGCACAATGCCTATCGCTTCGCCTCGGATCCGTTCTATTCGAACGGGTACATCCCCTCTGTGCGAGAGCTGGTCGAGCGCCTGCTGACCGGCGACTAAGCCGCTTCCCGCTCCCCGAACCGACCCTCGCCAAGCGGAGAGTGCCGCCAACCGCTTTTGTAGTTTGGTATTCTTCTAAGCAGTTGACTCGATCCGCGGCCGGGATCTAAATCACTGCATCGCACCGGCTCGGCCGCATATCGCGACCGCCCGTTCCAAGAGCATCGAGGGACGGATGGCGTATTCGAGAACTCTTCAGCCCGCAGAGGCCATTGCGGGTTCCGACGGGGAAAGCAAAACCTCTCCGGTTTTGGCGGTCGTTCGGAGCCCGGGCGCCGTCCGGCGCACACTAGCCGTAGGATCGCAGTAATTCGAGAGTGATCACCAGCACGAGGAGGAGACCAAAGGATGGCATACCAAGACGATATCGCGTTGATGGCGCATCTGATGAGGCGTGCAGGGTTCGGCGCTGGCCGCGACGAACTCGAAGCGCGGGTGGCGAAGGGTTATGAGGCGACGGTCGAGGAGTTGCTGCATCCCGAGGCGCAGCCGGAGGTCGATGCTTACACCTTGCTCCGCTATCAGCCGGCGTCATTGCTCCCGGGCGGCCAGCCCCCGATGGGCAACGTCAACTGGATGTACTACCTGATTAATACCCAGCGGCCGCTCGAAGAGAAGATGGCGCTGTTCTGGCACCATGTGTTCGCGACCGGCAACTCGAAGGTCGACAATTACGACCAGCTGCTGGAACAGATCCAACTGTTCCGCGAGAACGGGATGAGCAACTACCGCGATCTGTTGCTCAAAGTCGCAAAAAACCCGACGATGATCTTCTGGCTCGATAACCAGCAAAATCATGGCACGGCGGTCAACGAGAACTGGGGCCGCGAACTGCTCGAACTGTTCAGCCTCGGCGCCGGCAACTACACCGAGACCGATGTTCGTGAATGCTCACGGGCCTTCACCGGCTGGACTTTCGAAACCAAGATCCCACGTGCACCTTATGGTCGCTTCCCGTGGAAGTTCGAGTATCGTCCCGAAGATCACGATGACGGCGAGAAGGTGTTCCTCGGGCACAAGGGGCGCTTCAACGGCGAAGACATCATCGACATCGTCGTGCACCAGCCAGCCTGCGGCAAGTTCATCTGCCGGCACCTGTACAACTTCTTCGTTGCCGACGAGCCGCAGGTGCCCGCTTGGCCGATCGAAGCGCCGCAAGACCAGAAGGCTATCGACGCATTGGTAGGGGCCTTCCGGGACGCGAAGTTCGACATGAAGCCCGTGCTGCGCGTGCTGTTCAACTCGGACTTCTTCAAGAACGCTCGCTTCAAGCACATGAAGTCGCCTGCCGAGGTCGTGGTCAGCACGTTGCGGCTCGTCGGCGGCCATGAGCTCCCGAAGCCGGGAATTGGCGAACTGTCGATGCAGCCCACCTACATGGGCCAGGATCTGCTCAACCCGCCCTCCGTCGAAGGCTGGCACACCGGGAAGGAGTGGATCAACAGCGGTTCGCTGATGGCGCGCGTCAATTTCGTCGCGGAGAAAGTCGGCGACACCTCGCTGCCCGGCGTCCAAGCGATCATCAGTAGGTTGAAGGCGCGTGGCTCGTTGAGCCCCGAGCAGCTCGTCGATGGCTGCCTAGACCAGATCGGACCAGTCGAGGTCGGTGCCGATACTAAGCAAGAGTTGCTTTCGCAGGCGAAAGAATGGGGTCAGGTTACTTGGGACAGCGCCTCGAACGCAAAGATCGCGGATCAGCATGCCGCAGAAATGTTGCAGCTGATCGTCGCCACCAGAGAGTATCAATTCGGATAACTTGGGACACACAGATCAGGAGAACGGCGAAATGGCAGCAACACACCAAGCAAAGAAAGACCCCGTCATTGTTGTTCTGCAGCTGACGGGTGGTAACGATTACATCAATACGGTGATCCCGTACAACAATCCGCTGTACCGGGACAACCGGAAAGCGGTCGGGATCCCCGACAACCAGATCATGCACCTCGACAAGGACTACGGCATCCCGCACTACATGGCGCCGATCAAGCAGTTTTGGGATGACGGCAAGCTTGCCATCCTGCATGGCGTCGGTTGGAAGGAGTCGCCGCGGTCTCACTTCCGCGCGATGGACATCTGGCATACTTGCGAGCCGATCAAGGTCGGAACTGAGGGCTGGCTCGGGCGCGTCGCGCGCGAATTCGACCCCAAGAAAGAGAACGTCGTCACCACCGTCAGCTTCGGACCAAGTCTGCCGCGATCACTGGCGGTGCCGGGAGTGCCGGTGGCGTGCGTCGCCGGTCCGCTCGAAAAGTACGGCTTCCTGCCGACCATCCAAGGCCAGCAGCGCAAGCAGGTGCTCGAGCGCTTTGCGGCGATGTACAAACCGGCGATCGGCAGGGGCGCGGTCATGGACTACATGGCCGACACCGGCATTGATTCCTTGAAGGGCGAGGACATCCTTAAAGTAGCGCCGCAGAAGTATTCTTCGACGGTGCAGTACCCCAACACACCGATCGCTCGCAAACTCAAAGGTATCGCGCAGACTCATCTGGCCGATTTGGGTAGCCGCATCTTCTACTGCGACCACAGCACATTCGACACCCATGCCGGTCAGAATCCGGGCCATCAGAATTTGTGGACCGCAGTAACCGAGGGTGTCGATGCCTTCATGAAGGATCTGCGCGAGCACAACCACGCCGACAACGTGATCCTGCTGATGTTCTCTGAGTTCGGCCGTCGCGTCCGCGACAATGGCTCGGGAACCGATCATGGCGCCGGCGGCGTCGCCTTCGTCCTCGGCGAGAAGGTCAAGGGCGGTCACTACGGCGAGATGCCGTCGCTTGAGGCATCAAA
>Ga0182041_10001201_pt1 | contig 12872 bp, 11 predicted proteins | sample flu12Cox44000178_FD_125967 | JGI IMG/M metagenome (GOLD analysis project Ga0182041, IMG submission 125967) | Lab enrichment of tropical soil microbial communities from Luquillo Experimental Forest, Puerto Rico - flux8day.12C.oxic.44.000.178 | ecosystem: Environmental > Terrestrial > Soil >...
CTTGCGCTAGGCCACCGTCAGTTCGCCCAGATAGGCGTGGCGGATAAGCTCGGTTTCGCGCAATTCCGCGGCGGGACCGCTCAGCACGACTTGGCCGGTTTGCAGGACATAGGCGCGGTCGGCGATAGAGAGGGCCATATTGGCATTCTGCTCGACCATGAAGATCGTCACACCCTGCGAATTGATCGTCCGGATGATGTCGAAGACCTGCTCGACGTAAGCCGGAGAAAGGCCCATCGAAGGCTCGTCCATACATAACAATCTGGGCCGTGCCATCAGCGCCCGACCGATCGCCACCATCTGCTGCTCACCGCCCGACAGAGTGCCAGCAAGCTGCTGGAGGCGTTCCTCGACGCGCGGAAACAGCGCGAAGACGCGCGCCAAGTCCTCATCGAGTTCGGGCCCACGACGCCGCGTATAAGCGCCCATCTCGAGGTTTTCATACACCGTCATGCGCGGGAAGAGGCGCCGCGCCTCGAGCACGGGTGCGATACCGCGCCGCACCCGCCCGGCAGTGCTCACGCCCTTCAGCGAATGGCCCTCGTAGAGGATCTCGCCACGGGTTGGGGCAACGCTCCCCATGATCGCTTTCATCGTCGTCGACTTGCCCGAGGCATTGCCACCCAATAGGCAAACAATCTCGCCTGCAGCGATCCGGTAATCGACCGATTTTAAGACATGCAAGTCGCCATAGTGTGTGTCGACCGCCCTAAACTCGAGCAGGTCAGAGCCTGTCGTCTTTCCGCCGTCATTCCCGCGACCGCGGGAATCCAGGGCCTCCTCGTCAGCGGCCGTTGGCCCTGGACCCCCGCTTTCGCGGGGGCGACGATCATGTTCGATTGGCGAGATCTCAGACAAAGGCAGCGCTCCGACCGAGATAGGCGCGAATCACCTCCTCATCGCGGCGCACGACTTCGGGTGACCCTTCGGCGATCTTTTCGCCATGGTCGAGCACGACGACCTTGTCTGCCAGCATTGCGACCACATCGAGTTTGTGCTCGATCAGCAGGATCGTCAAACCGTGGCGGTTGAGGCTCTGGATTTGATCGGCAAGCTCCAGTGTCTCGGCCGGGTTCATTCCTGCTGTCGGCTCGTCGAGCAGCAGCAGCTTCGGTTGCGAGGCGAGTGCCCGCGCTATCTCGGTGCGCCGCCGATTGGCGTAAGACAGGCTCGCCGCAAGATGGTCAGCGCGCGGCAACAGCCGGTTGCCGAACAAAGACAGGATTTCGAGTGCGTGCTCGCGCGCCGCCGCCTCCTCGCGACGGTTCGCCGGCAGCCGCAACAGCGCGCCGACGGGACCCGTCTCAAGCCGGGCGTGCATGCCGATCATGACGTTCTCGAGCACAGTCAGGTTTGGAAACAGGCGGATGTTCTGGAAAGTGCGAGCGATGCCACGTTCCAGGACCGCATCGGGCCGCAATCGGAGGGTGTCGTCGCCGTCGAAACCGACATCGCCGCTATCGGCCGGAACAAGGCCAGTGATGGTGTTGAACAAAGTCGATTTGCCGGACCCATTGGGCCCGATCACGGCAATAACTCCCCGTACCGGGACGCTTAATTCGACCGACCGCAACGCGACGAGCCCCCCAAAGCGCACCGTAAGGTCCGATACCTGGAGTAGGGCCCCGCTTGCCGAGTTTACCGCCGCCCCTATGGAGGGAAGCCCCTTGAACCCGCCGCGGCCAACCTGTGCCGCCTGCTCATCGAGGCTCAGTGCCGCGACCCTGCGGGTCGCCGGGATCAGCCCTTCGCGGCGGTAGAGCATCATAAATACCAGGATTACTCCGAAGATCAGCTCAATCGACGAGGCAAGCTCAACATGCTGCAGGCCGTCGATGTTGACCAGGCGCCCCAGCGCATGCAGCCATTGCGACAGATCTTCCAGAAACCACGATTGCAGGATCTGCAGCAATAGCGCACCGACGACCACGCCCCAGACACTGCCGATCCCGCCAAAGACGATCATGACGAGTACCATGACCGAGACAGGAAACATGAACATCTCGGGGGTCGCGGTCTGCAACTTGGCGACGTAAAGCGTGCCGGTGGCGCCAGCGAAAGCCGCACCGATCGCAAAGGCGAGGAGCTTGAACCGGACGCGGTTGATGCCCATCGCGGCTGCGGCGATCTCGTCCTCGCGGATCGCCATCCAGGCCCGGCCAATCCGTGAATCCTTGAGTCGCTGGGTGGTGACGATCAGAAGGGCGACGAGGGCGATGCCGACGTAGTAATAAGGCGTCGCATCGACCCCAAAATCGTAACCGAAGAGCCGTGGCGCCGCGACGCCGTTAAGGCCCATCGCACCATTGGTGACAGAGGGCGTGTTGCGCGCGACGATCGGCACAATCTCTCCAAAGCCCAAGGTCACGATCGCCAGATAATCACCCTTGAGGCGCAAAGTCGGGGCGCCGAAAAGTACGCCGAAAAAGGCGGCGATTGCCGCGGAGACTGGCAGCATCAGCCAGAACGAAACCTGGAAGTGCACAACATCCCCACCCGCCGTGTGGAAGCGGGCGACGAGGTCGAGCCATTGGAAAGGCTCCCAGAAACTGCTCCATGCCGGCTGTAATTGCCACGAACTCGCGACGCCGTAGGCATAGGCGCCGATCGCGAAGAATGCGGCATAACCGAGGTCCAAGAGCCCGGCAAAGCCGACAACGATATTGAGCCCGAGTGCTAAAGCGGCGAAAGCGAGCGCATTTGCCGCTGAGTCGATATCGGCATCGTTGCCGTTCAGGAGCGGAAACAGCAGTGCCGCCGCTGTAACGAGAAGCACCCCGAGGCGTGCTCGGGTGCGCGCGGGGACTACAGCAAGGACACTCGCGGTCCGCGCCGGTAGCCTCGTGCCAATTGCGGATCTCACGATTTTGTCGGAGCAGCCCGGCCGAATAGTCCCGTCGGCACAAAGACGAGAACAAGAACCAGGATCGAGAAGATGATGACATCGGTCCAGCGTACCGCGATCAGCTGGCCGCCTAAGGTTTCGATCAAACCGATTAGCAGGCCGCCGACCATCGCCCCAGGAATGCTCCCGATCCCGCCCAGCACCGCTGCCGTGAACGCCCGCAACCCGGCCGTATAGCCGATGATAAAGCTCGTGTAGTTATAATAAAGGCCAAAGATCAGGGCCGCCGCTCCTGCCAGCGCCGAGCCCAGAAAGAACGCTGTGACGATGACCCGGTCGACATCGACACCCATCATCCGTGCCGCCTCGGCATCCTGCGCGGTCGCGCGCATCGCCTTGCCGAGGCGGGTACGGTTGACAAAGAAATGGAGGGCCACCATCAGCACCAGGGCGACGCCCCAGATCAGCAATTCCTTCAGTTCGAGCGTGACCTCACCGAATTGCCAACGCACCACCGGCAGGGGATTGGGGTAGTTCTCCGACCCTGCGCCCACCGTCAGCAGGATGACGTTGAACAGGATGTAAGAGACGCCGATCGTCGTGATCATGGCAGCGGTGCCGCGAACACCCCGCAATGGCCGCAGCGACAGCCGCTCGATCGCAACACCAAGGACCCCGGCCGCGATCATCGTGACGGCGAAAGCGAAGAGCAGTGTGCCCGCCAGGGCCAACCCGGTCAGCACTTGGCCTTGCCCAGAAAGCCCGAGAAGCTCGAGCGCCCACATGCCAACAAAGGAGCTGACCATGAAGACGTTGAAATGCGCGAAGTTGATCAGCTCGAGGATACCGTAAACGAGCGTGAACCCCAGCGCCAGCAACGCATACATGGCGCCGAGGCTCAACCCGTTCACGACCTGCTGCAGAAGCACGCCATAATCCGACATCACGGTACCTGGCGGCTCGCAGCTTGACCGAACCGTTCGACCACTTCTGCGGCAATCGGGAATCCGGGAGCAGGGTTCAGATGGCCACTCTGGACCCCTGCTTTCCCAGGGGGGACGAGTAGCAGCTTTGCTACGGCTTGCACGGAGCTCAAGAGCTCTGCGGCGCGACCCCTAGGTATTTGTATTGGTGAAGTACGTCGTCGGATGGATACTTATCGTCCTTGACGATGCGGAAGACACTGATCTCCCGGTTCCGCAAATCGCCATTTTCGTCGAACGTGATCTCACCCTGCAAAGTCTTGACGTGGGCGGTTTGGATCGCATCCCGTACCGCATCGCGGCTTACCTCTTTGCCTGAGGCGGCAACGCGCTTGACCGCGTCGAGAATAACCAACGCCGCATCATAAGCAGTGATCGAGTAATTCTCGGGCTGCTGTCCGTATTTTTTTGCGAAACGCTGGATCACGGGCGCCGCGTCGGGATTTTCGAGGATATTCGGCGCGGCGATCGTCGCGTACCACCCTTCGGCCGCGGGGAAGCCAGCACCGCGCAATATTTCCGCGCCATATAGGCCGTCGCCGCCGCCCTTGATCACCTTGGGAAGAATATCGGAGGCTTGCTTGACGACCTTTACCCCAGCCTGAGCCACGCCGCCGTAATAGAGGGCGTCGGGATTGAGCGATTTGATCTTTGTTAGAGTCGTCGCGTAGTCGGCTTCCTTGGGATTGAGCTGGTCGCGGCCGAGCACCTTGATGCCGCGCCTTTCCGCCTGTGCCTGGAAGGTGTCGGCGATTCCGACGCCGTAGGCGCCGCTGTCGTCAAGCACGTAGACTGATTTCACCTTGAGGACATCGGCGTAATAATTGGCCATATTCGGCCCTTGGAAGGCGTCGGTGGTCACCGTGCGGAAATAGATGGCTTTACCTTTGGGCCGGTATTGACCGGCAAATTTCGGGTCGGTGATGTCAGGGTTGGTCGAGCTTGGGGTGATTGTCGCCAGATCGCCTTGGCTCAAGATCGGCGACATCGCCTTGCCCGAGCCACTCATCTGCGGACCGATCGCTGCGACGACCTCCTTGTCTGAGACCATCTTGCGTGCGTTGGTCGCCGCCTGAGCGGGATCATATTGGCCGGCGGTGGCGGTTCCGTCATCGAGGAGCAGAACTTCGATCTTATAGCCCGCGAGCCCGCCCTGGGCATTGGCTTCATCGATTGCCAGCAGGGCTCCATCCTTGATCAGCTCGGCGTCATGCGCATCGGCCCCGGTGAACGGCAGGTTGATGCCGATCTTGACGTTCTTTTCGGCGGCTGCGATCGAACCGGACCCGATTGTCAAAATGCCAATAAGGGCTGTTGTCGACAGGTAGAAGATCAGAGAACGACGCGACAGCATGAGTTCGACCTCCTGGCTCCAAGTCTCGTACGCAAATGTCGTGCCGTAGCCGGAGCAACGACGCACTCGGAAGATTAGCCGATTGTGCGTTGCGAATCAGCCGCTCTTGTCAGGGCCGGGTTTGAGGAGACCTGCAACGAGCCGGCGCAGCGAGGGGGCTTCTCCGGGACGAAAGTCGATAGGCCGACACAGCGCCATCGCTATAATACCAAGCCGCGCCATTTTTTGCGCAGCATAGGCGCTTTCGGCGGCACTTGCGCTGAGCCGTTCGACGACAGCACCCCCAAGCTGCTGGACAATGATTCCCCCAGCGAGATCGACCGCGCCTACCAGCCCCGCACCACTGGCGAGCCGGTACAGCAGATGTACGGTGCCTGCCAGCCCCGGCCGTTGGCCGTACACCTCGGCGATCTGGCGAATCAGGCGCATCGCACGGGCGGCAAAGAGCAACGTGTCCAACAGCACGGTCGGGCTGATCGCGTTGATCGTAAAAGCCTGCAGCGACGCGCGGCGAATCGCAGCCTCAGCCAGCCGGTCGGCCGGCGCCAGCACAAATCGGGAAAATAGCTCTAGCGCATCACGTCCGGTGTGATGCGGTTCGAGGACCGCATGGAACCGCCCGACGGCCTCGCCGAGCAGCGGATCGCGCGCGACGATCTTCGCCGCCGCATCGATCTCTCGCTTGAGCTCGCTTGAGACGGCTGATGGAATCATGCTTCGCAGGCGTTCCGCTGAGCGCAGCCGCATGAGCCCGCGTAGCTCAGCAGCCAGCCAATACCCGACGCCGCCGCAGCCCGCCGCAACTGCCGTGGCAGCCACCATGCCGAGTGCAGCGCCATGCGCGAAGGCCCCACTTATGAAGTCGGCGAGATCGATCCCAACCAGACCGATAACGAGGATGGCTAGGCCCGTCGCTGCGACAGAGATGGGTGAATGGGACGGACCGGTTGGAAGGGCCGGCAGGTTCGCTTCGGGCTCCGCACCGACGTTCAGATCCAGTCGCCCGGTTTCCTCAGTTTGGAGAATGCGCGGCCGGAGCCGCTCTTGAATGGGCTCGGTTTCGATTGTCATGCGAGAGTGTCCTCAAGGAGAAAGTTGAGTGCCTTGTCGAGGTTGATATGGGGAATCCCCTCTTCCGTCGCGCGAGTAATCCGCGGCGGCTGGAACACCGGAAATTCCGTGAAGCGCTCGCCCCAGAAACCCGGCGGCGGCGGTCTAACCGGCACAATTCCCGGGAAGAACCGGATCCGCTTTTCACCGCCTTCGGGCAGTCCGACCACAACATCCAATTTACGGCCTTCGATGATATCCGTGTCGTCTTCGGTGCAGCGGATCGAGGCAAGAGAGGTCGCCGCGGTCCGGGCATGTGCGGCTTTGGCGCGCAAACTCGGAGCTTCCACCAAATCGGCCATCAGAGCCTCGAGATGGTCGCGTTGCAACGCCGGGACGTGGTCGGCCTTGGTTGCGGCGAATAGCACCCGGTCGATTCGGGCACCAAACAGGCGACGCAGCAGGCTGCGCCTGCCGAACCGGAACGCGCCGAGAATGATATCGAGAGCCAGACGCTGATCCGCAAAGGCTTCCTCGCCCGCGTTGAGCGCACGCAATACGTCGACAAGCACGATTTGGCGATCAACATCTCGAGCCAGCTGCAGAAAGAACGGCTGCACGAGATCCCGCTTGTAGGTTTCGAAACGCGCCGCCATCAGCGCGGCTAAACTTCGGGGCCGGACTTGTCCTCCGATGGAAAGCGGCAGGGGGCAAAACCACAGCATCGAGGGATCCGCCATCTGTCCGGGGCTCAAGAACCGTCCAGGCTGCAGCAGGCTCAACTGCTCGCTCGTGCGGCAGGCGGCGAGAAAGGTGCGGTAGAGATTGTGGGCCAGAAAAGCGGCTTCCGGATCGTCGGCACCATCAGCCGGATGCCGGGCGAGAAAATCAAGCCAATCGCACGCGAGCGGTGCCCGTCCGCCGCGCCGTACCAGATCGAACATTGCGCGCGACCACTGCTCGTAGCTTTGACACAAGAGCGGCAGGTCGAGCAGCCATTCACCGGGATAATCGAGGATCTCGACGGTGACATCGGCAGTGCTGGCGGTGCGCCAGATCGGGTTTCGGCCACCGAGGAACCCTCTCGGAGAGAAGCGCAAAGATAAACGCGCTTGACGCAGGTCGGTCGTGCTTGGCGGCCAGTGCGGCGGGTCGCCCGACAAGGCACTAACCGTTTTCTGCATCGGAAACAGGGGGATGGCATCTTTTCCGAGTGGGAGAACGCGCGCTGCAAGGATACGCCCCTCCGCAGCCGCCCGCAGAAAAGGCAGACGGGCAGGCCTCTGGATGGCGCTGATCAGGTTGTGAACGAGGCTGGTGATGAAGGCGGTCTTGCCGGAGTGACTGAGCCCGGTGACGGCGAGGCGCAACGTGCTATCATGCACGAGCCCTGTCAGCGTCGGCAGCTTGTCATAGCGGAGCAGACGCAATGGCGGCGTGGCTTATCCAGGTGGCTTCATCGCGACGTCGAGCATGACGTTAGGGAGGATCTCCCGAATAACGCCGCGCAGCGTCGATTCATCAGCGGCAGTCGCCCCGGCCAGCAGACGCCGGGACCCCCGCCGCAATATGCGGGCGGTCGCCCGGCCGTCTCGACCGGGTCGGATCATCGCAAACGCATCGGCCGGCTCGATGCGCTTCAGAATACGCTTCAGAGCTTGCAGTCCCTCGGCCGTCTCGACATCGTGAAGCGGGGTTTCGGAACCTTCTGGCTCCGGCTCCTCCTCGACCGCGGCGTCGACCGCCTCGACGGGCCGATATCGGGCGAAGGATTGGTAAATCGCGCGTCCGGGCTCTGCGTCGATCCGCGATTGCAATTCCCAGCTCTCGCCGCGAGACGACAATTCGGCGATTAGTGCGAACATGTCGTCGCAATCCTCCTCATGCGAACAGGTCAGGAAGGCAAGACGGCCGTCATGCTCCACAACTCGATCGTCATCCTCGGCAAAGCCGAGTTCGGTGAGCGCATTGTCGAGCGCTCGACGCGAAGCGACAAGCAAAGTAGTTACGTGCAGGCGACGCCCACTTTCCGCCGGATCCTTCTCCGCCATGATTCATCCTCCCGCATGAGGGGTGCTCGACCGGCCCCTCATATCTAGGCGGTGTTCGCTCGCGGCGCGATATAAATTCCTGGCGGTCGGCAGCTTAGTGCTCAGTCCCAAACCGATGATTCACTGAATGGTCATGACCGGGCTCGGCCCGTGTATTCAGACCACGGACGGGATCCGTCGGCATCCACGGATAGCGGCGTACGCCTTGCTGCTCCGCGGATGCCCGACACAAGGTCGGGCAACGTTGATTCGGCCGAGACTGGATTATTTGAAGGCTCGCGGGCTGTTACAGGCGAAATGGCTTGGGCATGAGCTCGGCTAAAGGTATCTCCCCGAGCCCATCAACAATCACTGGCAAATCGCCGGTTGCGAATTGGGCCATGACCTGCCGGCACGCACCACACGGTACGCGCATTGACTCAACCCGATCGGCCGCGTCCGGACAGGCAAGTGCGATCGCCTCAATGCGTCGGAAGCCGGAACTGATCGCGTTGAAAATGGCCACGCGTTCGACACAGACAGTCAAACCGTAGGAGTCATTCTCGATATTGCAGCGATGAATAAGCGTCCCCCGGCGAGCACCGCTGCACCGACCCGGAAATTCGAATGCGGGCAATATGCGGTCCTCGCGGCTTCTCTGGCCGCCTCCAGGAGCCGTTCGCGATACTTGGGTAAGACCGTTTGGTCGGCTATTTTGACCTCATTTTCGGTTTCGACTTCAGCGTCTCAAGGAGACTCATGCGTGCTCCCCCTCAACCGGGTTGGCTTGCGCCACGTCGGTCCAGACGGACATCGCGGTGGACGCCGACGTTGAGCAACAATCCAAACCCGAACATGACAACCAGTATAGCGGTGCCGCCGTACGAGATCAGCGGCAACGGGACGCCCACGACCGGGATCAGACCCATCACCATCGACGTATTGATAAATACGTAGAGCGAGAAATTGGTCACGATTCCGAGCCCGAGAAGCCGACCGAACTGACTGCGGCACCTCAGCGCGATCACAAACCCGTAGCCGATGATCAGGGCATAGAGAGACAGTAGCGCGAAGCCTCCGGCAAAGCCGAATTCCTCAGCCAGAGTCGTGAAGATAAAATCGGTCTGCTTCTCCGGCAGAAAGCTCAGATGACTTTGGGTACCGAGCAGGAAGCCTTTGCCGAATAGCCCGCCCGAGCCGAGTGCAATTTTTGATTGCAGAATATGATAGCCAGCCCCGAGCGCATCGCTTTCCGGGTCGAGGAAGGTATAGATCCGGTTCTTCTGATAGTCTCTAAGGAAGTGCCAGCCGGCCGGCAACGCGGCCGCGGCGGCTAGCGCCATCGAAAAGAATACCCGCAGGCGCACCCCAGCGATGAAGAACAGGACAATGCCGGTCAGCGCCAGCATGATCGCGGTTCCTAGATCCGGCTGCTTCAAAACCAACGCTGCCGGGAGCAGGACCATAACACCGGGGGGGATCAAAAAACGCAGGCGTTTGACATCTTCGTTCGAGACGCTGTGAAAGTAGCGCGCCAGCGCGAGCACGAGAGCTACATTCATTAATTCGGAAGGTTGAAGCTGGATCAAACCGAGGTCGATCCAGCGCCGCGCTCCCATCCCGGCAAAGCCCCGCAGATCGACCGCGACGACGAGCGCCAACGTGATCGCGTATGTCAAATAGGCCGCGCGGAACCAATACCTAGTCGCGACGACAGCAGCCCCGATCATCGGCACCAACGCGATCGCAAAGCGTGTCGTCTGAGTCGTAGCCCAAGGCTGCAAGCTGCCGTTGGCGGCTGAGTAAAGCACGGCGATACCGCAGGTGGCAGCGATGAAGATCAGCGACACCAGCGGCCAGCTAATGCTGCGGATCTTTTCCATCAGGCTCGGCCCATCGCGGCCGAGATCCGAACTCATACTGGCCATGGTTCAGCCGCCCGGATGGAGTGGAGCGGGCCGGACAAGATGAGCCACTGCGTACCCTTCAGGGACCCGCCGAGCCGGGTCTCGGCGTTGCGCCTCAAGCAGAATGTCGCGGCAGATCGGTGCCGCCACCGCCGAGCCGCCGCCGCCGTGCTCGACGACCGTTGCGCAGACGTATCGCGGTGCGTCGACCGGCGCAAAGGCGACGAACAATGCATGGTCGCGCTCCTTCCACGGGACCTGACGGGCCTTACGCACGCCGTGCTCGCGCTCGTACTCGCTGATATGGCGGACCTGCGAAGTGCCGGATTTTCCGCCCATCGCGAAGTCCGGTTCGGTGATGCGCGCGGCATACGCGGTGCCGCCTTGCTCATTGACCACGGCGTTCATCCCGTCGAGCACGAGGCCGAGCACGTGTGGATCGACGCCGAGCGGTGCAAAGTCGGGTGGCGCGAGATCGCCCCCCGGTGGCATCAGGCCGTCGGCGCGAACGAGTCGAGGAGAAACGGTTCTTCCGGTGACAAGGCGAGCGACCATCGTTGCGAGCTGTAGTGGAGTTGCCAGGACGGATCCCTGGCCGATGCCAGCGATTACGGTCTCGCCCTGTGTCCAAGCGGCCCCGCTGGCGCGCCGCCACTCGCGGCTCGGTATCAGCCCGGATCGCTCGCCCGGGATGTCGAGACCCAGAACGTCCCCGAAACCGAAGCGATCGGCCATCGCTGCCAGGCGGTCGATGCCGACCCGACGCGCGGTCTCATAAAAAAAAACGTCGCAAGACTTCTTGATCGCGTCGCGCAACCGAAGGGTGCCGTGACCACCGTGCCGCCAGCAGTGAAACGTCGCGCTGCCGAGCGAAAGATATCCAGGGCAGGTAATCGATGTCTGGGGCGTCAACACGCCGGCTGAGAGCGCGGCTGACGCGACCACCGGCTTGAATGTCGAACCGGGCGGGTACGTGCCGGCGATTACTTTGTTGGACAATGGCTTACGTGGATCGTTGGCGAGATCCTGCCACATCGCCGAGGTGAGCCCCGTCGAGAACGGCACGGGATCGAAGCTTGGGACCGAGACTAAGGCCAGCACGTCACCAGTCACCGCGTCGAGGAGTACGCTTGCAACACTCTGTTCGGCTCCGCACCGGCGCGTCGCAAATTCCTGCATCGACACATCGATGCTGGTGACGACGTCTTGCCCGGGCTTGCCAGTGACCCGAGTGAGCTCGCGTATCACGCGGCCAAAGGCATTCACCTCGATCTGGCTGGTCCCCGCGATCCCGCGCAGTTCAGTGTCTTGCGATTTCTCCACGCCGACTTTGCCGATCCGGAAACCGGGCAGCTCAAGCAACGGATCGCCGGTGAGCTCCGGCTCCGAGACTGCGGCGACATAGCCGACCACGTGTGAGGCCGTTTCGCCGAACGGATAATGCCGGGTAACTCCCGGTTCGACTGAGACTCCCGGTAGTTCTGGCGTGGCAACTTCGATGCGCGCCATCTCGTCCCAGCTGAGATTAGGGCGGACCAGAACAGGAACAAAGGGATGTGTGCGCCGAATGTCACGCAAGACGCGGCGACGATCACTTTCGCTGACCTCGATCAAAGTGCCGAGGGCGTCCAGCGTCGCGGCTACGTCGCCAGCTTGCTCGGCTACAATCACGAGCTGATAACTCGGTCGGCTATCGGCAAGCACGATGCCAAAGCGGTCGAGAATTCGACCGCGCATGGGCGCAAGAAGCCTGAGGTTGATGCGATTCTCATCCGCAAGCACCAAGTAACGGTTGGCTTCCAAGATCTGCAACTGGTACATGCGCGCAGTAAGAGCGGCCAGCACGCTCGCCTGAGCTCCAGCGAGGATCGCCGCCCGTCGGCTAAAGAGCTTTTGCCGCTGCGCGTCGCGCCGCATTTCGGCTGTTCAACCTTTGCGTTTAGGCCGCATTGCTCAGGCCGCGCCCATTAGAGCCCGCTGCGTTCGGCCCAACAGAAAGCTCGCCAGCGGGAACGCCGCTACCGTCAGCACACCGCGAAAGACCGCGCTGCGGAAATCGAGGACTTCCGCAGCGAGCAGCGAATGCAAAGCCCACAGAAAGAGCATTGCGGCTGAACTTAGAAGCGTAAATCCGGCCCATACGAACGGAAAGGGCCGGTTCACAAAATGGCGTCGCTGCGTCAACACTGTGGCGTAGGCGAGCAGTAACAGAAGAGCCGTCGCGCCGATGGGCCCGCCGGTGAGCAGGTCCTGGAGTGTGCCGATAACGAATAACGCTAAAGCCGGCAACAGATCCGGCCGGTATATCGTCCAATGGTAGGCGGCCATCAGGGTGAAAGCGGGTGTTACTGCTTCATAACCAGGAATATGGACCGGCTGTATCGACAAGAGCATCGCGAGGACGGTGGTCGCGACCGGCAATAGGCTCGCCATGGGATGATCCGCTTGGTCAAGGGTGCCGCCGAGGACCGCCGCCCGGACGCTTTGCTGGACAGTGCTTAGCGGTGAACCGACGGGCCAAGAGACTGGTCTGGACGCTTGGGAGGAGCGAGCGCAAGCGGGTTGGGCAAAGCTTCGCCAAGACCATAGTCGACCAGCCGGAGGAATTCGACCCGGGACAGTGCCGCGTAAGGCTCGACCCGGGCCATCCCGCTATCAACAGCCACGACGGTGCCGACCGGGAGGCCTGGCGGAAGGACGCCC
>Ga0182041_10001203_pt1 | contig 12865 bp, 10 predicted proteins | sample flu12Cox44000178_FD_125967 | JGI IMG/M metagenome (GOLD analysis project Ga0182041, IMG submission 125967) | Lab enrichment of tropical soil microbial communities from Luquillo Experimental Forest, Puerto Rico - flux8day.12C.oxic.44.000.178 | ecosystem: Environmental > Terrestrial > Soil >...
CCTCACGAATCCCGAGATCCTTCCGAGGTCCGATTGCGCCCGCAGAATTCCTGGCGTGGATAAGACCGCGCAAAGCGCCAGCACGCCCGCCAACACAATACGCCACGAAACATATCCGTTCCGGATCATCACCCCTCCTCAAGCGGCTTCAGCCAACACTCCCATTCGCGATGCATGCAGATCTGGCCGCACTCGGAAGACACCAAACCACTTGGGACGACCGAGGCACCCCACTCACTTCGCTTGGCTTCACCCGAATCCGAATGAACCCGGACGAAACAAGGAACTCTTACACCCCAGCGCGTAGCAGGTCAATACCTGAAATGGAAAATTGAGGAACCAGACACAGAATTTTATGTATTACGATAGCCACTTCTGGGCGGTTACGCTGTCGCTCCCCCGAGCAAGCCCGCGGCCTCTCCGTAAAGCAGGGTAAACACCCGAGTGCCTCTCAGGCAAACCCTCGATGCCGCAAAACTGAGGAAATGCGCTGCTCAGTGGAAAGCTGTGGAATCTCGCCGGACGAGATGAATTCTCGTTGGCTAAGAGCAACGCGTCGTTGCACTTAACCGCGCGTCGCCACAAAAAACGCACAATTGGTTTGCTGAACCTTCGTCCCGCAACCATCAGCGACCGCTTCTTTTCCACAAGCCTCTTTCGGCGCCGAAATGAATGCTACGAAAAACGCAAAGATCTTCAGGCGAATGGCCCAGGACGGCGCCGAACGGTGAACCCGCTCGCCACGAGCGGCAGCCTATTAAGAAGGGTCTCGCACTTCCTCCGTCGACGAGGCCCTTCCGCTTCTTCGTTGCGTTGAAATCCGACGCTTAACTGTAGCGCATGACCAGCGTCAGGTCAGAACGACTTCGCGCGTGCTGGGGCGGCGCTTGCGCTTCCACTCGTAATCCTTGCGCAGTTTCTCCTGGTGTTTCTTCACCTGAGCTTCCAGGTCGCTGAATGCTTTCTTGCAGCTCGTGCGCACCACGCCGGCTTCGCCGGTAGCGCGCAAGGTCCCCGACGGCAGCGAAAGCGTCAGGGCGCAGGAAACTTCCTGCGTGCGGGGGTTCACGGAAAACCCGCCGTGCAACTGGATTAGGTCGGGGGAGTAGCTCTTTAACAGTTTCTGCAGTTTGCCAACGTGGCGCTCGACTTCAACTTCCACCGGCTTGTGCGAGTCGACATGCTTGTAATTGATGGAGAGTTTCATGTTTGCACCTTTAGAACTTTTCGGGAAGGGGCAAGCGAACGGGGTCTCGCAATTTGGACCGCATCAGCCACAGGATAGCAGCCTGTTACCTCCGGGGCAACGGTGTCTATCCCTCGCATCCCTCGCCCATGGCCCCTGGGATTTGGGGTTGCCTTACGGTCGCTAGCTGCAGCCTTAATTCAACCAGCCGCCACCGCGCAAGCCGTACGTTGACAGCTCTCTGTCCTTCTGACTACTCTGCTCGGGGCGCAAACCCGTCTATCGCCAGGCAGTCGTAGCAACGTACGTATATATAATAACCAGCGGAGCACCCATGCCGCCGCGCAAACGTAAGACCTCCTTGCCCGCCAGGGCGTTTCGACCGAGCCCGCCTCATGAGGCGAACACAAGCCCCGATGCCCTTGAGCATCTCGGCGCGCCCGGGGCGCACCAGGCGCCGAACAGCGCCTCGCGGCACATGCTCCGCATCGGCCCTGCCGGATGGTCGTATCCGGACTGGGCCGGTTTCGTTTATCCCTCTCGGCGGCCGCGCGGCTTCCATGAAGCCGCATATCTCTCCGAGTTTTTCGACACCATCGAAATCAATACTTCGTTTTACCAGCCGCTCAAACCTGAAACAGCCAAGCAATGGATCGACCTCGTCTCCGCAAATCGCAACTTTGTTTTTGCCGCGAAACTTTGGCAGCGCTTCACCCACGACATCGCTTTCAGCACCACCGGCTCGGCCGGGGACGAGCGCGCCGTCCGCGCCGGCTTCGACGTGTTGTGCGCCGGCGGCAAACTCGGCGCCGTGCTGCTGCAATTCCCTTTTTCCTTCCATCGCACCAAGGAGAACATGGCGTATCTTTCCGCGGTGCTGCTGCGCTTTCGCGATTATCCACGGGTCGTCGAAGTGCGCCACGATACCTGGAACGCTCCCGAAACGCTGGCCCTGCTGCGCGAGCACGGCGCGGCCATTTGCAACATCGATCAGCCCATCATCGGGCGTTCGCTCGCGCCTTCCGCGGAAGCGACTTCGCCCGTCGGCTACGTCCGCCTGCACGGCCGGCGCTACGATACTTGGTTCACCGACGACGAAAATGTTCCGGCGCACGAGCGCTACAACTATCTCTACTCGCCGGAAGAGCTTGAGCCGTGGATCGCGCGCGTTTGCAAAGTCAGCGAGCATACACAGCTGTCGTTCGTCATCGCCAACAACCATTTTCAAGGCAAGGCCGTCGTCAACGCGCTCCAGCTCATCAGCATCCTGAAGCACAAAAAAGTGAAGGTCCCGGAGCCGTTGCGCCAGCATTATCCCGAACTCAACGCCATTGCCGACCAGCCTCCTGCCGAACCCACGCTGTTTCCTTTGGACCGAGCCAAGGACGCGATAAAGTCTTGAAACTTCAAGACGGGCCGCGGCTTTTGCTAGAGAAAGCGGATGAATGCCTCGACGGCTGCGCGCGCTTCGGGGGGACAAGCCGACAATCAAATTGGAAATGTCTTGCGACGAAGTCTCTCCGAACCCCTCCCATGGTCGTGACGCGCTGCCCGCTCGTCCGACACGCCTGGCAACGCGCAACATAGCGCCTCCTACCGTCGCGGACCGTTCTTGCTCTTTGACGCCTTTTTGTTGCTTTGCGTGGCCGTTTTGACACGAGTTGGCGCCTTCATCCGCTGCTGCTCAGTCGGCTTGCCGGTAATCATCTCGTAATCGGTGAAGACCACGTCGCCATCCACCAACTCAGGCGAATACACGGACTCAACTGCTTCACCGCAGCGGACTCGCCGTGGCGCCCTTGCGCGGCCTCATCCTCAAAAATAAACAGGTGAAAAAAGCGGGTCGGATCGTTCTTTTCCTGCCAGGCCAGATACATCTTCGTCCCCGGCTCATTCTCTTGTAGGTAACGCACAAAAACCTTGATGGCCTGCTTGACCTTGTCCACCGCGGACGGTTTCACTCGATATCCCCCGGTCTGGTAGATAGCCATTGCCGCACTCCTGAAGTTTTGCAGTGTTGCACCCCTTTGCGGTAGAGACTCCCAAGGCGCTTGGGCTATTCCTGCCTTTGTGATCCGTGACCAGTGACTTGCTGAAGGGGAGCGGCCGCACCGGGATGGGCGGAACCAAGGTAGGGCCTTCGTCCGCACGGCGGAAGCGGCATGGGAGCCGCAGCGAGTTGCCAAGCGCTCGTACCAGGGCGCGTTTGGCATTCTGGGCGTTGCGCGTGCTCGGCTTCCTCGGCTCTAGCTCGCAAAAGCGCACGCGCCATCAAAAGGGATTTTCGTTCCTGGTGCTCCAGGTAGACTTTGCGTTCGATCGGAACTCTGCCGGGAACTGCGGGAGGTGTGGCGTTGGAGGGAGCCGGTGGCTCGAAGATTGCCGCATGGGCGCTGGTTGAAATCAGTCACGGTGCCTCGGCGCAGCAATGTCTGGCTGTCGCGGGGTACAGTGTGCCGCTACGACGCCGAAGGGCCTCCTCGGGCCGTGTGCCGTTGATCATGCACGGGCGTTTCGAGATTAGGGGCAAATCGTGTGCCATGGTGTAATTCGTTGTTCGCGAAGGAGTTAGGAGTGGCAAAGAGGCAAGCGGGGGCCTGCAAGCTCGGCTCAACATGCAAACCGGCGGGTGAAAGATTTGCGTAAGGGCCGAGGAGCGAAAAGAAAAAAGGCCGACGATCCTATTAAAGAGGGATTTCGCGCTCCGCTTGAAACGACGGGTGGCGTCTTGACAACCTGGAAGCGAGGCACGAATGTCTGTTCACAAGAGGATTGAGCCGACCTGACCCGCCGTTCTGACTCACTCAAGGCAAGGTCTGCCTTACGAAGGACCCGGAGAGTATAATCGGGCCATGATGACCATGTCACGAAGAGAGACTCTTGCCGGTGCCATCGCACTACTGTCCGAATGGGGCGCGGCCGAAATCCAGGGACGAGCCACAATAACCGGTCAGTTGTCTCCATCCGGATCCGAAACCGCGCCACGGTTCGAGTCCGCAGTGACGTCAAGAGCGTCGTCGCAGGCGCAAAGCGGGGAGAAGGCGGCGGCGAGCCTCGTTTTTAAGCACGATTTGCCGAACCTTACGATGGACGATTGGGAGGTAACCGTCAGTTTCGTGGACTACGCGCCGGGGAGAGTGGGCAAGGCGCATCACCATGCGGGATTCGTGCTGGCCTTTGTGCTGGAAGGAATGATCGTGACCAAGATTTCCGGGCAGGAAGAGAAAACCTATCAGCCGGGAGAGATGTTCTACGAGCCGCCCGGAAGCACACACGAAGTGTCGCGCAACGCGAGCGAAACGCAGCCGGCAAAATTGCTGGCGATGATCTTCGCAAGAAAAGGTGTTCCGTTGACGATGCCGGGACCGGCATAAGGTCTGGCCAACCAAAAAATCGCCGAAAGCTCGAGACAGTGTCAATTCCGCGTGGAAGCAAGCAGGAATCTCCCCGCAGTCTTTGAGAATCTCGAAAGGCAGATCCCTCGCTGCGATCGGGATGAAAACAGAGAGAGTTCCGGGATGACAGGTGAAAGGAATTGATCCGCTCAGCTAATCCTTTGGCGCGACGGAGGCGTAGATTTTCGTTTCCGGATGGAATTCCGACCACGCGAACCAATACTCCGGCTCCAGGATGAGTGATTTGAGCTGTGAACCCCTCAACGGACCGGAAAGGCACTTCCCGTAGGCGTCCCAATGCGAGCTGGTCTCCTGATCCGTGAGTACGGTCGCGTCAGCGTTGGCGGCGCGGAATTGCAGAGTTTTCCCTTCCGCGCGCGCAATGAAGGCGGTGGTGGTGTCGGATGACGGCTGATGGACGATGAGGATTGGCTGGCCGCCGAGATGGTCCTGAAGGACGCGGGCCTCGCGGAGAACAGCTAGCGGAAACGCTTCGCTCGACTCACCCAGGTCGAGGCCGAGAACCATCGTGCGCGGCTTGAGCCGGTCGTCCACGCGGAGCACGCCGGGAGGCGCGGAACCCTCGCCCGAGAGGCCGCGGCGAATCATTTCATTCTTTTCGGGGATGCGGTCGGCATAACCTGGCAAAGGCTTCAGGACCAGCGTATCGGGATGCAGGCGGCGCCATTCCTTCCAATCGGTGAGAAGAAAAGGATACAGCTCAAGGCGCTCGCCCTTGAGAGGCCCGGAAATGGCTTGCAGGCTGGACTGCTGCCAGCGACTTCCAGTCTCGCGGTCCTGGAAGACCTCGTTGCCGCCGATGACGCCGGCATTGCTCATGTACAGGGCGCGCCCCTTGCTCGCGGCCCTGAACACGAGGGCCGTGTTGCAGTAGCTTCACCAGGTGACGGCAATGGGGCCGGAAGGAGATTGATCTTCAACCAGGCCATGCTGCGAGAGAATGGCGGCCGGGTAGGCTTTGGCAACGGTTCCTGCGATGACGCCGATGACGCGGTCCGGGTCGTGCAAAAAGTTGGCGGACGAAGCGGCAATAAATTGCGGATCGTGGACCGCGGTATAGGGTAAGCGTGGTTCTGCTTGCTTCTGAGCAGCGCCGGCTGCGCCAAGGACAACGGCCATCCACACCAAAGCGGGGGTACCGACTCTCTTCATGAGCAAGTCTCGTTCGGCTTGAGACGTCCAACGCGTGCTGGCTCTATTGTGCACAGAAACAAAGCAAAGCGCCACTTCACGAAGATTCTGACGCGAAGGAAAGGAATGAAAGTAACAGACGATTTGGCGAGGCAGGAAATCATCGACGAGAGGAAGCTTGTAACCAAAGCGGGGGAGGAGTCGTTTGCCTAGGTTGGAAGGGCAGATTCGAAACCGAAAAGTGGAGAGTCGAAATAGGGAGGGGCCGGAGAGGAAAGGTGGCGTATGAGGAGTACCGGGGTTGGAACAGCGGGACATACGGAGAGCAGCGGGAATGGGATGACGGTGGTGGCGTCGTTGCTGGTGGGCGCGGGATTCTTTGCGTTGTGGTTCTGGTTGTTGCCGGGGTGGCTGGGATTTCATGTGGACACGACCGGCGCGGCTCGCTGGCGGTGGATCGCGGCGGTGCCGTCGGTGCTGGGATTTGCGGTGGCATTACGGTGCGTCTGGGACTTCGGGCGCACGGGACACGGGACGCCGGCGCCGATGGCTCCGCCGAAGCGGCTGGTCGTGGTGGGTTTCTACCGCTACGTGCGAAATCCTATGTACGTAGGATTCCTTGCGGGATGGACCGGGCTGTGGGTGGTGTTCGGGCGGTCCAGCCTGGCAGGGGTCGCCGTGGCATGCCTGGTGGTGCTGGGAGTGCACCTGTTTGTGCTTGGATACGAGGAACCGACGCTGCGCCGGATGTTCGGCGCGGAGTACGAGGAATACTGCCGGAATGTGCCGCGGTGGCTGCCGCGGGTGCAGCCATGGGTGAGGGGGAGAGAAAACCCGCTTGGAATTGGGGCGTGACACGTTGAAAAGAAAGGAGCTTAGGCTAGAGAGACCAGAGAAGACAGGAAAGAATGAGAATGCCAGTCAGGGGAACAGGCAGTTCGTGCGTACCACGCGGATAGTACCGAGGGGCTATTACAGCGGAATATTCCAAAATTCATAATAACTAACCCCCTGGCCTCCTCATGCGAGCGCCAGCGGGAAAATGATGCCTGCACTCGGCACGAGACACATGTCCCCGCGCGCCGAGCGGGCGGGCCCAACAAGCCAAGCAAGAACACCCAGTCTGTTTGGGGTGACCGTCGAACGAACCCGGGAGTTCGCGGAACAAATGAAACTGCGCAGCAAGTTCTTGCTCTCGCTGGTACTGGTGATCGCCACGATGACCGGCGGCACGCTGCTCACGGTGCGCCAATCCATGCAGGCACAGGTGCAGCAGCAGGTCGGAGAAGACGCGCGCAACTCCATCCTAACATTTCAGGTAATGGAGCAGCAGCGTCGGCTCGTCCTGGGCCGCAAGGCGGAGCTGCTGGCCACCCTGGCGTATATGCGGAATGGTGACCCGACGGTGATCCGCGAAGTGAGCCAGAACCCGTGGCAGTCGGAGGAGTGCGACCTGTTCGCGCTGGTGGACAGCAAGGGCAAAATTACCGCGCTGCAGAGCAGGATTTCGGACTTTCCCGCGGACGTCCCGGGTGAAGGCATCAAGGATCTGGTGGGAGGCGCGGGCAGCCGCGAATGGTGGGTGAATGGGAAGCGGGTTTATCAAGTGGTGGTGAAGCGGTTCTTTAAGGACCCGCCGATGAATAGCCTGCTACTGGGCTCGGTAGTTGTAGGCCGGGAAATCGATCCCGCGCGAGCGAAGGATTTGGGGCGGATTCTGGCGAGCGAAGTGGTATTTCAGGCCGGAGAGGACCTAAGGGTGAGTTCGCTCTCGGCGGTGGGGGAACAACAAATCGCGGCTCAGCTGAAGACCAGGGACAAGCCGGGGGAGGCGCGACTCGGACCGAAACACTTCTATACCAGCTCGCTCGAGCTGCTGGCTGGCGCGCATCCGAACCTGAGTCTCATCGTGCTGAAATCGGATGAAGAAGCGCTCGCATCGCTCGGGCGGCTCAATCACCTGCTCGTCGGCCTCGGGCTGATCGTGGTGCTGGCGGGAGTGACGCTGGTCTACGTGATTTCTGACACGTTTACCAAGCCTCTGGGCTCGCTCGTGGAAGGCGTCCGCGCACTCGAAGAAGGAGATTTCAGCTACCCGCTGACGGCAGCGGGCGGAGACGAAGTGGCGCGCGTAACGCGCGCCTTCGAAAGCATGCGTGACACGCTCGAACGGAACCAGGAGCAGCGGCAACAGCTCGAGGAACAGCTTCGGCAAGCGCAGAAGATGGATGCGCTCGGGCGGCTGGCAGGAGGCGTGGCGCACGACTTCAACAACTTGCTGACGGTGATCAAGGGAAACAGCGACCTGGCGCTGGAGCGCCTGAAGCCGACCGATGCGGTGCGTGGAAATTGCGAACAGATTCGGCGTGTGGCGGACCGCGCGGCGCTGTTGACGCGGCAGTTGCTGGCGTTCAGCCGCAGGCAGATGCTGCAGCCGAAGATTTTGGACCTGAACGAATTGATCGTGGAGATGGGTAGGCTGCTACAGCGGCTCTTGCGCGAAGACATCGAGTATAAGGTGCAGCTGGGCGAGCCCCTCGGACGCGTGAAAGCCGATCCGGGACAGCTGGAGCAGGTGCTGTTGAATTTGATCGTGAATGCTTCCGATGCCATGCCGAAGGGCGGAACGCTGACCATTGAGACGGAGAATGTTTGTGTCGATGCACTGTACGCGCAACCGCGTCCGCCGCTGGCGCCGGGGGATTATGTGATGCTGGCGGTGAGCGACACCGGCTTTGGAATGGACGCAAACATCAAGGCGCGGATTTTCGAGCCGTTCTTCACCACCAAGGAACCGGGCAAAGGCACGGGCCTGGGATTGGCTACCGTGTACGGCGTAGTGAAGCAGAGTTCCGGCTATATCTTCGTGGATTCCGCACCGGGGGTTGGAGCGCGCTTTGAGATTTACCTGCCGCAAGTGGCGGACAAGGCGGAGACCGTTCCGGCCGGGGGGCGCGCCACCAAGGTGCGCGGCGGACGAGAGACGGTGCTGTTGGTCGAGGATGAAGCGGATGTGCGAACGCTGACATGCGAATTTCTAACGGCAGCCGGTTACCAGGTGTTGACCGCAGTGGATGGCGAAGACGGCTTCGACATCGGAAATAAATTCGCGGAGGCTATCGATGTCCTGGTTACCGATATAGTGATGCCGCGAATGCGTGGACCGGAATTGGCGAAGCGGCTGAAGCGGCTGCTGCCGGACCTGAAAGTGGTTTACATGTCGGGGTACACGGAAGAATTCGGCGAGGGGCAGAATCTTCTGGAAGGAGCGTCCTTCCTGCAAAAACCGTTCTCGCGCGATGCGTTACTGCAGCAAATCCGCGATACTCTGAAAGGGAAACCTGCCAAGCAAGTCGAGCGCCCCGCATTTTCCCTGCGGATTAACTGAAATTCAGCTCCATAACTCACCCACCGCCCGCGCTGAGATCTCTAGCGCATCGCCAGCAGTCTTTTCACTCCGACCAAACGAGCCGTACGCGGAAAGTCGAAACGTCGGCAGTTCATGGACACTGCCCGGGAAAGCAGTTCCCTCGTGGTTCGCAGGAGGTATGCGACGCCGTCCACAAAAGGAGCGGGGGATTCTGACACGAGTGGCGATTCAAATGGTCAAGGGAGAGACGAGACTACCGGTTCGGCAGAAAATCGGTTTTGAGACTGGGAGCAGGAAGGAAGGCGGGGCTCCCGCGAGAGGCGTTTCGAAAGAAGCTCCTTGTAAAGGCGCGGCGTTGGCAGATATTGACAGCAAGAAGAGTGCTGGTCATAGTGCGGGGCTATGTTCCTGGGGCATTTTGCATTGGCCATGTCAGCGAAGAAGATTGCGCCGAAGACGTCGCTCGGCACGCTGGTTTTGTCCGCGCAGTTCGCCGATTGCCTTTGGCCGGTACTGCTTCTCCTGGGCCTCGAGCAAGTGCGGATTGTGCCAGGGATCACGCGAGTCACTCCGCTCGATTTCATCTCCTATCCCATTTCGCATAGCCTGTTGCTGCAGTTGGTGTGGGGCCTTTTGCTCGGCGGAGCATATTTTTTCTGGCGGCGCGACCTTCGCACGGCGCTGGTGATTGGCACGCTGCTCCCGACACATTGGCTGCTGGATTATTTTGCCCATCGCCCGGACCTGCCGCTTTATCCCGGCGGCCCCAAAGTCGGGCTGGGAATGTGGAATTCGCTCGCTTTAACTCTACTGGTTGAATTTGGGCTCTTCCTGACCGGCTTGCTCATCTATCTGGGCACAACGCGTTCGAAAGGCAGCAGGAGCTACGGTTTCTGGTCCTTTGTCCTGTTTCTGGCCGTGCTCTACGCCGCTTCCCTGCTCGGGCCACCGCCTCCCAACGTTCGCATCGTGGCCCTGAGCGCCATGGTGCTATGGCTGACGGTTCCCTGGACCGCTTGGGCCGACCGGCAGCGCGAAACGAGGCTGGGTTAGTTTCCGACCATGAAAAAAACATTTTGCCCAAAATGGATGTGCGGCCTTTGGGTTTTTTTTCCCACGAAGTTTTGGCGCATTGCCGGTGCTGGTCTTTGTGCCGCCGTGACCTTACCGGCGGGGGCTCTTCTGTCTAGGGGGAGCACCACAACCGACGCGGCGGAGGCCGTTTTTCCTGTCGCCGTGTGGTACGGGGGCGGGAAAGCGCGGGCGCCAATGCAAGAGCGATTGGACGCCACGAGCGCGGAGCGATGGGGCAAGGATCTCGATCAAATCCACGCCGCGGGATTCAACACCATAAAAACATGGGTCGATTGGGCGACGGCCGAGCCGAGAGAGCGAGAGTTTTCTTTTGCGAACCTTGACCTGCTCTTGCGACTCGCCGAGGAGCGCGGCCTGAAGGTCATCATCCAGACTTACCTGGACTCTGCACCCGACTGGGTCGGTGTGAAGTATCCTGACGGGCGATTTGTGGACCGCAGCGGCGCGGTGATTCTCTCGCAATCCGCACCGGGATTCTGCATCGATCACGCGGGCGTGCGGCGGGAAGCAAGCAAGTTCCTCGAGACGCTTTCGCGGGAGGCGAACCTTTCTCGGGCGCTCTACGCATGGGATGTCTGGAGCGAACCGCACGTGATCAACTGGGCCGAGCTCCCTTTTCTGGTAAATCCTGAGTTTTGTTACTGCGACGCGAGTCAGGCGCGATTCCGGGAGTGGCTGAAGGAGAAATACAAAACGCTCGCCGCCCTGAATGCCGCCTGGTACCGGAATTTTGAAAGCTGGGAGCGGGTGACGCCGCCGCGTTTCCCCACCATACTTTCCTACGCCGACTACCTCGACTGGCGATCTTTTATTGATGACAAGCTGGCGGGCGACCTGAAGACAAGGGTGGACGCGATCCGTATAGCGGATTCCGTTCATCCGGTCACCAGCCACGCGGCCGTGCCGGGATTGTTTACGTCGCCTACGGACGGTTACGGCGAGCCGGATGATTGGAAGATGTCAGCAACGGCAGATTTCTTCGGCACTTCGCTTTATCCCAAACACTCGGAATCCGCCCGGCCGTGGTCTTACGAAATGCTTTCGGCCGGGCTTGATTTTACACGCTCGGCGGGAAACAGCTTCGGCAAAGGATTCTGGATCGGGGAGCTGCAAGCGGGTCAGGGCGCCACCGGAATGCGCATCGCGGATCCGGTGACGCCGCGCGAAGAAGAATCGTGGATGTGGCAGGCCGTGGCGCACGGAGCGCGGGAGATCGCGATTTATGCGTGGTATCCCATGAGTTCCGGATTCGAATCGAACGCATACGGGCTGATTCATCTGGATGGCTTGCTGACCGATCGCGCACAGGTAGCAGGGAATGTGGCTCGAATCATCGCGAGACACGGAGCAGAGCTGCTCGGTGCGAAGCCCGCGCCGGCACAGATAGGCATTCTCTATAACCGCCTTTCTTACATGGTGGGCGGCTCCGAGCCATCCCTTGCAAAGCTGGGCAATGCCGAACGAGACTCGCTTATGGGTCTGCACCGCGCTTTTTCGGAACAGCAGATTCCCGTGGACTTCGTCCACCCGGAAGACGTGCTTCCGAACAAGCTCGGGCAGTACAAGATTCTGTTTTTGCCCTTCCCGGTGATGATGTCAAGAGAAGTTGCGGAAGGCGTGAAGCGCTACGTGCAGGGCGGAGGGACAACCGTGGCCGAAGCACGGTTGGCGTGGAATGACGAGCGCGGTTTCGCGAGCGAAGTGATTCCGGGTTTTGGCCTGGCAGAAGTTTTTGGGGCTCGAGAGACGGTCATTCGGCCGGTCGAAAACCCCGCGCTGCGGACGGAGGTTTCTAGTGAGCTGCCCGGGCTGGGCGCTCCGTTGACGGTTGGCGGGGAGGCGTTTGAGGAGGAGCTTGACCCGTTGTCGGGCGGTCATGTCTTGGCGCGGTTCGCGAACGGCGAGGCCGCCGCGGTTGAGAGAACCTACGGCAAAGGCAAAGCCGTTCTGCTGGGATCGTTTCTGGCAATGGCTTATCAGAGACGCCACGAAGAGGCCACCAGGCGGTTTCTGGCGTCGCTGGCGCAAGCGGCAGGCGTAATTTCCGAAGCGGAGGTGTCCGGCAAGGGAACTTCCGAAATCGAGGTGCGCCGGCTGGTGGGCGAGCACCGCCAGATTGTTTTTGTGTTCAACCACGCGAAGGATTCTGCGGATGTGATGATTTCTCTGCGCTTGCCATGGCCATTGCGAACGGCTCGCGAGCTGGTGGACGACCGGGCGGTTGAATTTCAAACCGCGAATGGAAAATCTTTGTTTCATCGGAAGCTGACGGGGGATGGGATTTGGATTTTGCAGCTGGAAGGCCGGTGAAGCTCGTTGCGGTGAAGCGCCTCGTGCCGCACCTACGGTGCTTAGCGCCAATGGGAACGGTTAGCTGGAGCGCTGTCGCAGCTCCGGCTAACCTGTGCCGCGCCCCCGGCGCGACCAAAGGAAATCGCCCCTGCCCTCGAGGGCCCTCGAGAGGCTCGCAGCAGACGAAATGAGGCCGTCCCAGTCGTCTCCTGACGTCCCCGAAAGAAGCGAGGGCCTTTAGTTTTTGGTGGCGGCCTTGCGTTTCTTCAATTCCCTTTCGTGTTCGAGATAAGTTTCGCCGCTGGTAATCCACGCTTGTGCGGGCTCGTCCTTCAAATAGTGGCCAAACCACTGAAATAGGCGCCGCTGGTAATC
>Ga0182041_10001209_pt1 | contig 12842 bp, 15 predicted proteins | sample flu12Cox44000178_FD_125967 | JGI IMG/M metagenome (GOLD analysis project Ga0182041, IMG submission 125967) | Lab enrichment of tropical soil microbial communities from Luquillo Experimental Forest, Puerto Rico - flux8day.12C.oxic.44.000.178 | ecosystem: Environmental > Terrestrial > Soil >...
AACTCGCCTGTCTAGGTCGGCCATCGCGCGCAATTATGCGTATGTAAACCACCCGGCTAGCGCCGCAGTGCCGGCCGGGCTACCGTCCGTTGAGCGAGGGCGTTCAAAGCAGAGCGCCCGGTGTCGGGAGGTCTCGGCGTGCTGTTCATCCACGAGGTGCACAAGGTGCGCGGCCGCTTCGAAGACGACTTCGAGGCCGCCTTTCGCGAGGGCTGGATGCCCATGCTCGCTGCCGGCGATGACGCTCGGCTGCTGTGGTACACGAACCAGGCGCACGGCAGCGGCCCCGCCTACACCGTGATCACCGTGACCGCGATTCGCGACGGTGCGGCATGGGAGCGCCTGACCAAGCGCGTCCAGAAGGGCGATCTGCAGAAGTGGATGAGCGACCTGGATGAACTCCGCCATGATGTGGACGCGAAACTGCTGGTTTCCCTCCCGTGGTCGCCGCTGATGGAGGTGCGGTTCGACGAGGTGCCCGTCGACGGGCGGGAGCACGAGATGAGCCTCTACATGGAAGACACCATGTGGCCCTACGAGGACAAGTTCGAGGAATACATCGTCCGCTGCGGTGACGTGTACGCCAAGAGCCTCGACGAGCCCGCGTCCATGCTGTCAATGCAGGCCGCATTCCAGCCTGCCCTGGGCAGCCACGTGCGCCGTGAGGTGATCCTGATGCAGCGCATCAGCCGGCCGGACGCGCTGCTCGATCTGCTCCGGACGCACATCCCCGCCGAGTACCGGGCCCCCGGAACTTGGATGTACGACGCCCTGGACCTGCGCGATCAGTGGACCACCCGGTTACTGCGGACCTCCGAGTGGTCCCCCCTGTACTAGACCGCGCATGACCACCGGAACGATCCTCGAGGCCGCCGCGACCGCCGATCCCACCCGGGCCGCACTGATCATCGACGGGCGCTCCATCAGTTACGGCGAGCTGGCCGCCGTGGTCCGGCAGTGCGCCGCCTGCCTGTCCGCCCACGGCGTGGTGGCCGGCCAGCGCGTCGCCGTCGTCGACGGCGGGAGCCTGCTGTCGATCGCGACACTGCTCGGGTTGGGTCGGATCGGCGCCGCGGCCGCGCTGATGAATCCCGCACTGACGCCGCCGGAGCTGCACGGGCTCTTGGAAAATGCCGGCTGCGCCGATGTGGCGGTCGCGGGGGAGCCATACGCCGGGCGGCTTCGCGAAGCGGGTGCACCCACGGTGTTAACGGAGTCCGACGTCGCAGCAGGACCTTCCCCGGCATCGCCGGACATCACCGACACGCGCGACCCTCCCAATGAAGAGCGGGACGCCCTGGTCCTGTTCACCAGCGGCACGACCGGTCTTCCCAAGGCCGTCAGCATCAGCAGCGGGCAGCTCAACCTGCGAATCAGGGGAATGGCGGCACCATTCCGAGCCGACGCGAAACCGTCGGTCGGGATGATGTGCGTTCCCTTCTTCCATGTCGGCGGCTCCCTGGGCGTTCTCGGCAGCCTGTATTCGGGCAACACGTTGGTGGTCCAAAAGCGGTTTGATGCCGGCGAGTGGTTGCGCCTCGTCTCCGAGCATCGGGTGGCCGCCACCTTCTTGGTGCCGACGATGCTGCAGCGGATCCTCGATCATCCAGACTTCGCCGACACCGACCTGACGTCCCTGGTCGCCGTCGCCTACGGGGCCGCCGCCGCGCCAATCACCCTGGTGCGCAGGGCAATTGCCGCGCTTCCACACGTGGCGTTCGCCAACGTGTTCGGCCAGACGGAGACCCTCGGCGCGTATACGACGCTGCTGCCCGACGATCACCGCGACCCGGCCCGGGCCGGCTCCGTCGGCCGGCCGCTGCCCGGGGTTGAGGTGCGTGTGGTGGATCCCGCGACGGGCAACGAGGTCGAACCGGGAACCGTCGGCGAGTTGTGGGTGAACACCACCCAGAACGTCACCGAAGGCTGGTTGCACACCGGTGATCTCGCGCGCCGGGACTCGGACGGCTACATCTTCCCGAGTGGCCGGCTGAGCGACACCATCAACCGCGGGGGAGAGAAGTTCGGGCCGATCGAGGTCGAGGAGGCGCTGCGCTCCCATCCGGCAGTCACAGACGTCGCGGTCGCCGGGATCGCCGACGGGGAACTCGGCCAGCGGGTGGGGGCTGCGGTAGTGGCCTGCGCCCCGGTGACACTCGAGGAGCTGCGATCACACTGTCGCGACTTGATCGCCTATTTCAAGCTGCCGGAAAGGTTGGCCGTCGTCGACCAGATCCCGTACAGCGCCACCGGCAAGGTCAGCCGCCATCAGCTCGCCGCGCTGATCGCGGATTATCCCCAAATGTAGGGAGCCCCAGTGCTGTTTCTTCACGAGACCCACCGGGTGGTGGGCGCGCGGCAGGACGAATTCGAAGCCGCCTACCGCGAGGGCTGGATGCCGATGCTGGCCAACGAGGACAATGCGCGGCTCCTCTGGTACGCCAACCACGCGCACGGCAGCGGGGTGTCCTACAACGTCGTCACCATCACGGGCATTGTCGACGGCGCCGCGTGGGAGGGACTCGCTCGCCGCACGCAGACCGGGGATCTCAAGCCGTGGATGCGCGAGCTGGATCACCTGCGCCACGACGTGACCGGCAAGATCCTGCTGCCGGTCCACTGGTCGCCGCTGCAGACGGTAGACCTCGCGACCGTGCCTACCGATGGCGCGACCCATCCGCTGAGCCTGTTCATGGAGGACACCGGGTGGCCCTACGCCCCGCTCGATGACTACATCCGTTCCTGGGACGAGATCTACTATCGGCTGCTTTCCAAAGCCCCGCCGGCGAAGCGGATCCTCGACATCCAGGCATGCTTCCAGGTCGCGCACGGAAGCCACCGGCGACGGGAAGCGATGCTGTGGCAGAAGATTGAGGCCTACAACAACTATGCGGCGCTCGTGCGCCTTCTGACCACCGAGACCGCGCCCGAGCACCGGCAGCCCGGCAGCTACATGGTCGAAGCGCTGAAGTACCGCGATCAGTGGGAGAGCCGTCTGCTGCGGACCTCGGACTGGTCACCGCTGTACTGAGGTTGGTGCGCCTAGCGGTTCAGGATCCGGGCGGCGTCGCCGACCATGTCGCGCACGATGTCGGCGGCCGGGCGAACGTCGTGAACGAGTGATATCGCCTCGCCAACTATCGGGGTGACCACATTGAAGTCCTGTTCGGCGACCGCCTTTTTGAAGGCGCTCACGGCTTCCGGTAAGCGCGCCCGCAGTTCGGACTCGTTGCCGTGCCATGCCTCGATCAACGGGTTGGTCACCAATCGCAAGTCGTATTCTCTGGGCCAATCACGTTGCCGCACAATGTCATAGACCCGCGTGCGGCTGGTGTCGTCTCCGGACGCCCCGACGGCTCGCTGCTGGGCTTCTGGTGTCACCAGCGCCTCGGTGCTCGTCCACAGCCGGGTGCCGACGAGCACGCCGTCGGCTCCGAGCGCCAGCGCGGCCGCGAGTCCGCGGCCGTCGGCGACACCGCCGGCGGCCACCACGAGCGTGCTGGGCGAGTGTTTCGCGACGAGGTCGACGATCTCGGGCACGAACGTGAAAGTTGAACGCGAGTTCATCCCGTGCCCGCCCGCCTCGCCGCCCTGCGCCACAATGACCTCCGCGCCGGCGTCCAGGGCCCGGCGTGCCTGCTCGAGGGTCTGCACCTGGACGGTGAGCGGAACGTTGGCGGCGTGAATGCGGTCGGCGAATTCCATTGGATCGCCGAACGACAACATGATCGTCGCCGGTTGCCGCGCCAGGGCCGCGTCGAGCGGCTCGGGGTTGCGCGCGAGGCTCCAGGTGATGAACCCGACTCCTACCCCCGCCCCCTGCGCTTCGTCGAATTGGCGCTGCAGCCATCCTGCGTCGCCGTAGCCTCCGCCGATGAGACCCAGGCCGCCGGCCGCCGTCACGGCGGCGGCGAGCCGGCCCCCGGACACCTCGGCCATCGGTGCAAGCAGAATCGGGTGTTCGATCCCGAGGAATTCCGTGAGACGCGTCGTCAGCAGCGTTGTGCTCATTTCAGCTCTCCGGTCAGGAACTGGGCCCGGCCGTGGCCGAAAGACCAATCGTCGTCGTCGTTTTCGGTGATCGAGACGATCAGATCGGCGGGGTCGAGCCCGCACCGGTCGGCCAGACTGGACGCCAGCAGTTCGTAGAACTTTTCCTTCGTTTCGCGGGTGCGTCGCCGACTCACCACGTGCACGACCACCAGTCGAGACGAGCGGTCGATGCCGAGACCTGTGTCCCAAGCGACGATCTCGTGGGCGGGATGGGTGTGCACCACCTGATAACGGTCACGCGGCGGCACCTCGAACGCATCGACCACGGCCTCGTGAACTGCGTCCAGCAGCGCCTGAACCTCCGACGGCGTCCGACCCTCGATGAGGTCGATGTACAAGAGCGGCATTTTTCCTCCTGACCTGAGCGCGGGTTGCGCGCTTCCCACAACCGACGTTAGGGCCAGGGAAGTCCCCTGTGAAATGCCTGTTGTAATCGATCTATGCTTTTCAGGCATGGGCGGTCTGGATAGTGGCCGAGTCGAATTGCGTCACCTGCGGGTGTTCGAGGCGGTGGCGCGACTCAAGTCATTCACCCAGGCCGTAGACGAACTCAGCATCACCCAGCCGGCGCTGAGCCGCACCATCCAACAGTTGGAAGATGCGCTCGGAGTGACACTTCTGGACCGCAGTTCGCGACACGTGGAGACGACGCGGGCGGGGCGGACGTTCCTCGACCACGTCGAACGTGTTCTCGCCGAGCTGGAACGCGGGTTCGGCGCTGTGCGGCGGCAGGCGAGCGTGCGCCTCGGGTTCAGTTGGTTGTTGCCCGACCCGTGGGCGCAGGACACCGTCGCTCGCTTCGAGCGGGCCACCGGGACGACCGTCATTTTGGTCCGCACCGACGATGCTCTGGGCGCCGTGCAGCAGGGCAAGGTCGATATCGCCGTGGTGCGTGGACGGGTGACCTCATCCGCCGTGCGGATCGTGCACCTGTTCAACGAGTCCCGGGTGGCGGTGTGTTCTGTGCACTCACGCCTGGCGGATACATCGGAGATGGACTGGGCCGAGGTCCCGCGGTGGCCCTTGGTCGTCAACACAGCGAGCGGCACAACCGGGCCGTGGTCCTGGCCGGCGGGTGCGGGACCGGAAACCGTCGTGGAGACGACGAATTTCGACGAGTGGATCGAATCGGTCGCGACCGATCGCGGCATCGGCGTTATCCCCGACGTCGCCGTCCGGCGCAACATTCACCCCGGCGTCCGGTTCATCGCACTGCGGGGCGCACCCGAAAGCCCGGTCGCACTTGCGTTTCTGCCCCGCGCCCACAACGCCGTGCTACGCCGCTTTGTAGAAGCAGCCGTGGAGTGCGCGCCAACAGCGGGCGCTTAACGTTCGCGCTCATCGATTCCGGTGTGCGCCCACGGCGGGGTCCCTCGGCGTGTCGCCAGCGTCAGCGCACGCCGGACCGGCGACCGATTGCAGGAACGGCTCGGCGACGGCGAGAAAGCCCTCCGGATCCGACGAGAAAACCACATGCCCGGTATCCAGGGTCTCGAATTGCGAACCGGGAATGGCCTTGTGAGTCGCGCGTCCGGCGCTCAGCGGTATGGCGATGTCTCGCCTGCCCCACACGATGAGGGTCGGGGCAGAAAGCTCACCGGCGCGGCTGCGCAGATCGTGCGCGGGTGTGGCAAAGCTTCGCCACAAACCGGTTCCGACGCGGAGGCCGTCGGGCGTTTTCGCCACCGCGGTCGCAAGCTCGATGATCCGCCGGTCGCTCTCGGTCCTGGCCTTCATGTAGCCGCGGACGAACAGGGGAGCGGCCCGGCGGAACACCGCCGGTGTGCCGAGGACGCGGCAGAAGCTGCGGACCAGTGGATTCAACGGTACGAACCCGCCCGTGTTGACCAGCACCAGGCCCGTGACGGTTTCGGGACGATTGATCGCCAACCGCGCGGCCGCGAATCCACCGACCGAATTCCCGATCACCGCGACGCGCGACAGGCCCAGGCCGTCGACGACGTCCTCAAGCACATCCGCGAAGAGCGGTGCGCTGGGTTGGACGGTGGCCTCGACAGGATCCGAATCCCCGTGTCCCGGCCAGTCCACGGCGATGGTGCAGTAGTGCTCGGCGAGCGCCTCGACGATCGGGTCGAAGTCATGCCGGTCATGCAGCGTGGCATGTAGCAATAAAACCGTTGGGCCACTGCCGGATTCGTGGTACGCAACGCGTCCCGCCCGGGTTTGGATGGTCGTCATGGGAGTTCCTCTCGACGGGTTGACCGACTGGTCGGTCATCGGATACGCTACAACGACAGGAACGAACTGACAAGAGGGGATCTGCGATGCAAAAAGCGCCGCCACCCGAAGCGCCATTTGCGGACAAGATGGCCTACTACCGCACCCAACACACATCAAAGGGCGTGAGGGCAACTCATCTCGTCGGCACGCCCATCATCGCGGCCGGACTGCCACTGGTATTCGCCAGGCCAAGAGTCGGCGCCGCGATGTTCGTCGGGGGATGGGCCATCCAGATCATCGGCCACCGGGTATTCGAGAAGAACCTCCCGTCGACCCATAAGGGTTGGATCACTTATCAACTCACCGGCGTGATCCATGTCTGTGAGCAGTACGGCGAAATGCTTGCCCGGCGCAGCCGGCGCAAGGTCAGGCGCTGCGGGGGGATGCCGTGAGACCGCCCGAGCCCGGACGCACTGCGCTGCTGGACGCGGGACAGCGGCTGCTGGGATCGGCGGATCTGGCCAGGATTTCCGTCAACGCGATCGTCGCCGAGGCCGGCATGGCGAAAGGTAGCTTCTACCAGCATTGGCCCAGCCGGGCCGAATACGTGCGCGCATTGCATGCTCGGTTCCATGACGACCTGCAAGACTCGATTGCCGCCGCTATGGTCGATCTCCCGCCCGGCCGCGAGCGGCTCGAAGCCGGGATGACCGCCTACCTCGACGGCTGCTTGGCGGATCCGGCCACCAAGGCATTGCTCGTTCAGTCACGCACCGAGGCCGGGCTGAGCGATTTGGTCGCCGCGCGCAACGAAAGTGCGGCCGCACAGATAGCGCCCGACCTGGTAGCGCTGGGGTGGGCGCCGCCGGAACCAATCGCAGCACTGCTCGTCGCGGCGGTCGCCGAGATCGCCCTGGTCGAGCTTGCCGCCGGTAAACGCGACAAACAGTTGCGCAGCGGGCTGCTTCGGCTCGCCACCCGGACACCTACGAGTTAGGCAAGCGGCGCCAAACCCGAGCGGAGCAGATCCAGGCTCGCGACGACCAGCTCACCGAGGTCGCCGGCACAGCCGTTGCGGCCCCAATCCTCCACTGCAACAACAAGAGCGGACGCGAGCGCGGAGCCCGCAACCTCGGCGGCAAGATCGATGTTCGCGACGTCAGGGTTGCGCTTCCTGACGAAGTCGGTCAGCACCCGCGCAAACGACGACTGCACCACCCGCAGATGGCTCGCGATGCGGTCCGCGCTGATCAACTCCGAGCGGGCCGTCGCGGCCTGGCGCACCACTTCGAGGTCATGCGGGAAGGCGGCGACGCTCGCCAGCACTGCGTCGAACAGTGACTCGGAGGCCGGGCGCTGCGCGAGCGCCTCGGCCAGCCATTCCAGCTGCGTCTCGTAGTCCTGGAACAGCACCGCCTCCTTCGTCGGGAAATGGCGGAAGAAGGTGCGTTCGGTCACGCCGGCTTCGGTTGCCAGCTCCGTTACGGTCACGTCGGCAAAACCCTTGCGAGCGAAGCTCTTTAAGGCCGCTTGCCGAAGCGCCTCGTGCGTCGATCGTCGGCGCAGCTCATGGCGGTTTGGCGCGGACACCTTCCAATTATGTCAGTACTGACATATTCTTGTCACGCGCTAACCGAGGGAGGAAGCGGGACTATGGGCAAGACGGACTATGACGCGATCGTGGTGGGAGCCGGGCACAACGGGCTGACGGCTGCCGCGGTTCTGCAACGTGCGGGCCTGCGCACCCTGTGTCTGGAGGCCAACACCTATGCGGGGGGCATGGCGGCGACGGTCGAATTGATCGACGGCTTCCGCTATGAGATCGCGGGTTCGGTCCAATTCCCGACTTCGAGCCAGATCACCAAGGACCTCGGGCTGGACACCCTGCCCACGGTGGAACCCGAGGTGATGTCGACCAACATCGGCGACCACGGCGAGGAGCCGATGATCTTCTACCGCGATCCGATGCAGCTGATGACGCACCTCGGCGAGAGGCACGGATTCGAGGCCGTCACCGGCATGGCCGAACTGATCGGATGGAGTCAAGGACCCGCAAAAGCGCTCGGCCGCTTCGATGTCCGCAAGCCGCCCAAGACCCTCGACGAGATGTATGCCTGCGCGGCCGACGACGCCGAACGCCGGGCGATTCACGAAATGCTGTTCGGGTCGGCGATGGACGTGATCGACCGATACCTGCCCGACAAGGACAAGCACGCGGTCATGCGCGGGATGCTCGCGTTTCTGGCCATCAATTCGACTTACCGCGGCCCGTACACACCGGGCAGCGCCACCTGCCTGGCGTTCGCGCTCGCGGTCCCGGACGACAGCACCGCGATGATGACCAAGCTGAAGGGCGGAATCGGCGCACTCACCGAGCACCTGCGCGAGCTGTTCATCGCGCACGGCGGCGAGATCCGGTTCCGGGCCAAGGTGGAACAAATCCTGGTCGACCATGGCGCGGTTACGGGTGTGCGGCTGCGTGACGGGTCGACGATCTCCGCGCCGATCGTGGTGTCCAACCTTTCGCCGGACGTCACTCTCACCGAGCTCATCGAGTCCGAACATATTCCCGCAGAATTAGTTTCGCGCGTGTCGGGTCGCGATCACCGCGCGTCCTTCGTGCAGATCCACTTCGCCCTCGACGGGCTGCCCGAATTCGCCGCGCCCTATGAGTTCTTGAACGAAGCGGGCATGCAGCAGTCGGTCGGCATTTTCGGCGCCCCGGAAGAGCAGCAGCTGCACTGGGAAAACTGCCGCCGGGGCATTGTGCCGGACAACCCGTCGATGGGAATGCAGATCCCCTCGGTACACGATCCGAGCATGGCGCCGCCGGGTAAGCACGCCGCGAGCGCGTTCGCCTACGCCTTCCCGGTGGAAGTCAGCCGAGACCAGCACGGACACCTCAAAAACGAGATGGCGCAACGCGTTATTGACAAGATCACCAGGCTCGCCCCGAACTTCAAGGACATCGTGATCCGCCACATCACGTTCGCGCCCTACCACATGAACACCATGTTCGGCGCACCCGCCGGCGACTTCTGCCACGGCCTGCTCCATCCGGATCTGATGGGACCCAACCGTCCCGGTCCGAAGGGATTCCTCGACGTTCCTATTCCGATCGACGGCCTCTACCTGGGCGGCGCGGGATGCCATGGCGGCCCGGGCATCACGTTTACACCGGGCTACAACGCCGGCTATCAGGCGCTCGACGACATGGCCTGACTTCTCAGGGTTTGCAGGCTGGTTCCAGGGGCAGGGTCGGGCCGCCGGATTGCAGGGACAGCAGGTACAGGTAGGTCTGCAGCGAATGTTCGCAAGCCACATTGGATTTGACTAATTCCTTCGGCGGCAGCGGCACGAGTCGGACCGGGTTGAGCTCGTACGGATTGAGCACGTGCTCGTAGTCGATGGGAGGGGGCAACGCGGGGACGATGTCTATGCGATTGGCGATACGAGACGAGTTCTTCACCACCTGGTCATAGGTGCCGGCAAACAGCGAATCGCCGGTGCGGGGACTGCCGTAGGTGTACACGGCCGGGTTGCTGAACGCCGTGTTCGCCGCCACGTCGAGGGCGAGCAGTGTGGCCAGTGCTCCTCCCAGACTGTGCCCGCAAACCGTCACGGAACCAACGGACTTGGGGAATGAGAGGTTCGGAAGTGCGCCGACCACCGTCGGCGAATTCGGCGCGGCTCCGGTCCGCAACGACTCGTACATGTCGGTGAAACCGTCTTCAGTGTGGCCGGCGCCGACCAGGAAGGGGCAGGGCACTTGGAGGAACTCGGCGTCGTGAATCCATTCCAGGATTCCCTCGGTGCCGCGGATCGCTATCACCACATCGCCCGATTGATCCACTTGGCAGATCAGCCCGATGGAAACCTCGTCGTCGACCCGGCTCGGGTTCATGTCGGTCGCCAGATCGTTGGCGTAGATCGTCGTGACCACCGTGTAGTCGACGCCACCGGCGGTCAACGACTGACCGGCCGCGTTGGTGAGATCGCCCGGCTGCGTCGCGTAGGTTGTGTTCACCAGCTGACCGAATTGAATTGCCTCCGTTACATTTAACGGCGGCTGCGTCGGCATGGTCAGGCTCCGAACGTTCCGGTGAGTAAGGCCTGTGCGGTCGCGGCCCCTGCTATCGCTTGCGCCGCTTGCACCCCGGCCAACCCCGGCGGGAGTTGGTACGTGTTCGGAAGCTGGTAGAGCGTGAACCGGTAGTGATGCGTCCCGGTGCCCGCCGGCGGGCAGGGCGCGCCATATGCGGACTGGCCGGCAGAGTTCGGCAGGACGCTGCCGCCGGCAGGAGTCTGGCCGTCGCCGGTGCTGCCCGAACCCGGGGCGATTCCGGCGACGATCCAGTGCACGTAGGGTCCGCGGGGGGCGTCGGGGTCGTCAACGACGAGTGCGGCGCCCAACGGCGCCGACCACGCCAACGGCGGCGCTGTGCTGGCCCCCTTGCAGGTGTACTGCACCGGGATCGGCGCACCGTCGGCGAACGCCGGACTGCTGATCGTCAAAGGCCCGTCGGCGGGCGCCGCCGGGACAGTGCGGCCCACGGTGGTCACTTTCGGCGTCAGCGGGGCCGTCATGTTGCTGCCGCCGTGGCCACCGCAGCCGGCCACCCCCACCACGAGTGCCAGGCCCGGCATAGCCGATGCGATTCGGTGAATGATGCGACGCGTAGATTCCATACATCACAGTGTCGCTAACTGCGGTCCCAGAAGATAGCCGTCGGTTATGCGCGGCTACTTGCCGGCCTTCTTGACCTCGAGCACGCGCTTGCGCAGTCCCTTGGTGGCCGTGTCCATCAAACCCTTGGCTCCTCTTCTGATCAGGAACCCCGGGACCGGCGCTGAAAGATCCACGGTGAGCTCGAAGTGGACCCGGGTGGAATCGCCGTCGGGCGTCAGCGTGTAGCGAGCTTCCTGCCCGCGTTGTTGTTTGGAGCTCTCCAGCGTCCAGCTCACGCCATCGTCGTGAACGGAATAGTCCAGCACCTGCTCATCCGTGACGCCCATGATCTTGACCACTTGCCGGGATTTGCTCGGATGGCCCTCCTTGTCGCGCTCCAGGATTTCGATCTTTTTATGAAACGAGGACCACTCGGGTAAAGACTCGAGGTCGAACAATACGTTCATGATGTCGTCGCGCGTCGCCTCGATCACGACGTCGCGGGAGTCGGTGATAGCCATAGCAGATATATAGCCTGCACGGCGACGCCGAAACTCACGGCACCAGTACGACCTTGCCGACGTTCTCCCGGGCCGCCAGGATGCGGTGGGCCTCCGGGGCTTCGGCGAACGGCACCGCCGCGTGTACGACGGGGGTGATCGTCCCCGCGTCGAGAGCCTTGCTCAGCGGAGCGATCCAGGGCTCGAGCGTGCCCCGGTCGTCCCAGAGCCGCAGCATGTTCAGGCCGATCACGGCCTTCGACTCCGAAAGTTGGTCGAGGAGGTTGAACCCGCGCAGCATCGTCAACGCATGCGGCGCGGCCGCGCGCAGCGAGCGCGTCTCGCCGTGCTGCATGTTCGAAACCCCGTAGCCCACAAGCCTTCCGCCCGGCCGCAGCAGGGCATAGGACCGCCGCAACGACGTGCCGCCCAGCGCGTCGAGGACCAGATCGTACGGGCCGAGGCCCTTCCACCAGCCGTCGCGCCGGTAGTCGATCGCCCGGTCCACACCCAACTCGGCGAGCTTCTGGTGCTTTGCGGGCGACGCGGTGCCGTGCACCTCGGCGCTGGCGGCCTTGGCGAATTGGATAGCCGCGATACCGACACCGCCGGCCGCGGCGTGCACCAGCACCCGCTCTCCGGCGCGCAGCGACCCGTAACCGTGCAGCGCGGCCCACGCGGTCGCATAGTTGACGGGGACCGCGGCGCCCTGTTCGAAGCTCAACGAATCGGGAAGGGCCACGGAATCGTTCGCCGCAACGTTGACGATTTCGGCGTAGCCACCGAATCGCGTGCCGGCCAGCACCCGCTCCCCGACACGGTTAGGCTCGACGCCTTCGCCAACGGCCTCGACCGTTCCGGCGACTTCGTAGCCGACGACCGCCGGAAGTTTCGGCGCGTCTGGGTACATGCCGACGCGGGCAAGGTGGTCGGCGAAATTCACGCCCGCGGCGCGTACCGCAACCCGCAGTTGGCCCGGGCCGGGCGGCGGTGGGTCGGGCCGCTGCTGGACCTGCAAGACCGACGGGTCGCCGTGCTTGGTGACGACGACTACGCGCATCGTGTGCCCTCCAATCGGGTCATGGCCGTGCTGCGACCTCGGCTAGGCGGGGGAGAACGATATCGCGCCAGCCAGGACCCATGCGATTGAACGCGTCGGCCATTCTTTTGTCGTTCAGGTCAAAGCCGCTGTGTTCCAAGAACACTCGGGTACCGGTGCCTTCTGCCTCAAGCCGCCAGGCCAGCGTCCAGGACGCGGTGAAAGTGTAGACGAAGCGGTGCGGGGGATCGACCTCGAGCGCCTTGCAGGGTTGCTTGCCGTAGCCCGGCATGTCCAGGGTGAACTGGTGGCCAACCACCGCAGCCACCTCGCCCTCCGCCCACCACAGTCGCATCAGCTCCGGTTCGGTGAGGAGCCGCCACACCTTCGCCGGTGGTGC
>Ga0182041_10001220_pt1 | contig 12788 bp, 8 predicted proteins | sample flu12Cox44000178_FD_125967 | JGI IMG/M metagenome (GOLD analysis project Ga0182041, IMG submission 125967) | Lab enrichment of tropical soil microbial communities from Luquillo Experimental Forest, Puerto Rico - flux8day.12C.oxic.44.000.178 | ecosystem: Environmental > Terrestrial > Soil >...
CAGCACGAAGCTGTCGAGGACCGTGCCGAACAGCTGCCCCGTCAAAAAACTGCGGATCTTCCACATCTCGTTCATATCGCGAGTGATCACGCCGGTCGATGAACGCTCGAAAAAATCGAGTGGAAGATTGAGTACCTTGTCGAACATAAACGCCGACAAGCTTGCGTCGACGCGTGCGGTCACATGAATCACGAGAAAGCGGCGCATATATCCGAATGCGGTCTCGAAGACGATCAGCACCAGCATCGCCACGCACAGCACAGCAAGCGTGCTGAAGCTTCGATAGTAGACGACCCGGTCGATCAACAGCCGCCAGAATATGATTGGCCCCAGCGTCAAGAAGCTGAGCACGATAGCGGCTACGGCGATATCGCGAGCAATGCGCCGGTCACGCAAGAGCTGAGCGAAGATTAAGCCCAGCCCGAAAGGCTGATCCTCATCGCTTAGGCGATGATCGCGCTTGAGCAGGATGACATCGCCGCACCATCCCAGGCTCAGCCGCTGCTCATCGAGGGTCAGTAGCGTGTGCTCTCCGGCGGTAGGGTCTTGCAGCACGACGTGCGGCGGCTGAGCCTTATCCTCAGTGCGCAGGAGAACCATGGCGCTGCCGTTTTTCAGCAGCAATATAGCGGGTAACGCCGCACCCAAGCGCATCAGCTTGTCAAAGCTGAAGCGCGCTGTCGCTACTCGCATTCGATTAGCGCGCGCCATTTGCAGTAGCTGATCGAGCGAGGGGCCCTCTCGGCCGATCAGGTGATCGCGGCGCAATTGAGGCGCGCTGAGGTGAAGCCCACGATATCGGGCCACGATGACCAGAGCGTCGAGCAGCGACGCTCCCGCGCCAGAGGCCGCGCTCTGAGCTTGCAGTTCGTCGACGGCAGTCATTGTGCGTGCGTCGGAGCCGACGGCTCCTGTGGCAGTGAGGCTACTTCGGCGATCAGCGCATAGCCACGCCGAAATTCGGTTCTGATCAGTTTCTGCGCCTCGTCGCCACCGGCGGATACGAGCTTTTTGCGAAGCCGAGTGACGACGACATCAATGGCGCGTTCGCCGACGCTGCGTTGCGGGCCATAGAGCAGTTCTACGATTTCGCTGCGTGTGCACAGAACCCGCGGCTTCGACAGAAAGTGCGCCAACAGCCGGCCTTCCGAACTCGTCAGATCGATGCTGAGGCCGTTGTCTGCAGCAAGCAGGTTGCGTTCGGGGTAGAAGCTCATTCCGGCGAAGGTGAAATTTCGCCGAGTTCTGTTTGCAATGGCTCTGCCGCCGCCTCTCACGCGCATAATGTGCTGTATCGCCTGATGCAGGCAAATAATGTCGATCGGTGCTGCAATGCAATCCGCCGCTCCAGCCGTTCGGTGATCATGCACAAGCGACGGCTCGGGATTGCAGACGACAAGGATTGGAGTATCAGTTTGCTCAAGTATTGTGAGGATGGTTTCAGTGCCGTTCGCCGGCGAGCGGCTGAGATCGAGAACAATGACATCGGGCCGCGCGCGATCGACGAGCTCAAAGAAGCGATCCTGGACCGCGTCGGTGCGGTCAAATGCCGACGCCGCATTCTCCGCGGCTCCCGGTATCGAGAGGTCTTCTCGCGCAAAGATTATTGTCGCCGCCGAGCTCATTCGTATTCATAAACCGCAAGTTTCAGGATATGACAAGTGGAAATATGATGAAATAAAAGTATTTACCGCTATACCACGACAATAGCTCTTCAATTCGCTGCTAAAACAGATCACAAATCGTGTCGATGGAACCACTGGAGCTTAACCAATTCCTCACGGATTGTGGCTAACTAAGTTCTGCTCGCGCCGAGAGCATAAAGATAGATCCTTCCCTAATTCCGAGAAATCTCAAATGCAGACAAGGCGAACCGTCGCCAAATCGCGGACCCGGCGTTTGGAGTTTGCCGAAGCCGCGCCGGCGATCCCGGCTCACAGTCCCGATCGGCTCTCTGCCGCGGCTAGCCTCGTCCCGTTGGGGGAGGGTCTTTACGCCCTGATAATTGGCGAGACCGCCTCGACCGAGGGTGAGTTGTCGGGCTTTCGAGCGCCGATCGTGCAGGTCTCAGCGCCACCCGATTGCGAGGGTCGTCGTATCGAAATCATCGGCACCGGACAACAAGAAACCTGGCTGCGGCACGAAGGCGGGACCGTCATCCTGAGGTCGCCGCCCGGTGGCGGGGTGATCGTGGTGACCGCTTACGGTCTGCCGGCGCAACTTGCACAGGTTCCGCCTATCGAGGTGGAGCGGCTCGATCGTTCGCGTGCCAATGGCGGGACGATCAGATCGGCCCAACCGCCCGACGAGCCTCACGAGATCCGCACCGAGATCATTGTGCACATGGAGCGGCTCGGCGATCGCCGTTTCCCCGGGCCAGGCTGGGTCGGTAACCGCGGCAAACGGCTGCGCATCGAGGCCTTCAGCATCCGCCCCATCGAAACTTTGACACCACGCGACATCGAATTCATGGCCTTGGGGCCAAACCGGCGGCAGGCGCCATGGGTCACCGATGCAAAGCTGTGCGGTACGCGTGGACGCGGGATGCCGCTCACCGGGTTTGCCATACGGTTGGCAGCGCATGCCCAGGAGCAGTTCGATGTCGTGTACGATGGCGCCTTCTTTGAGAGCGGCGTCGTCGGTCCTTATCGCAACGGCGAACTCTGTACTCCGCCGATCGGCGACGATCCGTTGGAGGCGATCAACGTGCGGTTGACCCGCCGCTGCAGCGAGTGAGGGCGGGACCCTGGCTAAGATCGTCTTGAATGTCGGTTGCGGCTATCCGCTCCGGCAAAAGCTGCACCCGCATTTTCATGGTTCCGAATGGCGCGAAGTCAGGCTCGACCTCGATCCCGCCATGCAACCCGATATCGTCTGCTCGATCACGGATATGAGCCCGGTCGCCGCCGACTCGGTCGATGCAGTCTGGTCATCTCACAATCTCGAGCACTTGCAGCGGCACGAAGTTCCGGTGGCGCTGGCCGAGTTTCTACGGGTACTGAAGCCTGCCGGCCTCCTGCTGCTGACGCTTCCCGACTTGCAACAGGTGGCGCGGCTGGTCAGTGAGGATCGGCTCGAAGATGAAGCCTACACTTCGTTGAGCGGGCCGATCACACCGCTCGACATGATCTTCGGACACACGGCCTCCCTGGCGCGCGGCAATCAGTTGATGGCGCATCGCACCGGGTTCACCGCACGGACGCTGCAAAAGCTGCTGACCCAAGCCGGGTTCGTCGAGGTCACGCTGCGCCGGGGCGGTTCGTTCGATTTGTGGGCGACGGCCTACAAACACGGCGCGCCGGTGGCGGGATGAGATTTCTGTTCATCCATCAAAGCATGCCCGGCCAGTATACCCATGCCGCGCGTTATCTGGCCCAGGCCGGACACGAGGTCGCTTTTATCACGCAGCCGCGACGCGCCGAGATCGCCGGCGTTCGCAAGCTTGAATACCGGCCCACGGCGCCCGCTTCCAATGCGCATGGCTATGTCCGCGAGCTGGAGGACGCGGTTGCAAACGGTCTCGCAGTGGCCGGGCTGTGCCAATGGCTGGCGCGCGACAGCTTTGTGCCGGAGCTCGTCATCGGGCACAACGGCTGGGGCGAAATCCTCTACCTCAAGGACGTCTGGCCGGAGGTCCCATTGCTCGGCTATTTCGAATTCTTTTACCGAGCGAGAGGGTCGGACGTCGATTTCGACCCCGAATTCCCGCCCGAGCGGGATGCCGCGATGCGGCTGCGCACCCGCAATGCGGTCAACCTCCTCGGTCTCGAGGCGGCCGATCGCGGCCAGAGCCCGACGCAGTGGCAACGCGCGCAATATCCGCAACCCTATCGCGACCGCATCGAGGTCGTGCATGAGGGGATCGACACCACCGTGGTGAAGCCGGACAATACGGCGCGCTTGTGGCTGAGCGGGGGCCGCTGTCTGTCGCGGGCGGACGAGATCGTCACCTACAGCGCCCGCGACCTCGAACCCTATCGCGGCTTCCACGTTTTTATGCGCGCGCTGCCGGATGTGCTGAAACGCCGACCGGAAGCACAGGTGCTGATCCTCGGAGGCAATGGCGTCAGCTATGGTCGCAGACCGGAGCGTGCTGAGACCTGGCGCGCGCAACTGCTCGCGGAACTCGATGGTGTGCTCGATCTGCGACGGATTCATTTCCTCGGTCATTTGCCCTACCAGCAATACCTCACCGTATTGCAGATCTCGTCGGTTCACGTCTATCTGACCTACCCCTTCGTACTTTCCTGGTCTTTGCTCGAAGCGCTGGCGGCAGGGTGCCTCGTCGTCAGCTCCCTCACGCCGCCGGTCGAAGAGGTGATTTGCGACGGCGACAATGGCTGGCTCGTCGACTTTTTCGATGTGGACGGGTTGGCCGAGCGCATCGTCGCCGCTCTCGCCGGCAAGGAAGACACCATCAGCACTCGCCTTCGCGCTGCGGCGCGGCAGACGGTGATCGCGCGCTACGATCTCAGCACCGTCTGCCTGCCGGCGTATTTGGACCTGCTCCGGTCAATGCTGGGAAGCAGCAAGAACCTCTGATCGATCTTTGGCAAGGCTCGCGGATGAACATCACCACCGACCCCGCCACAGCGCAGACCATGTACAATGGCGAGTTCAAGATCATCGTGCCTGCCGCGGACTTGCCGCTGGTCGTTGGCTTCTGCCGGTTGAGCAGTAGCATTGCGTTATATGCCTGTAACGCGGCAACCACCGGCGATTCGAACTTTATCGCGCCGGAGCGCAGCGCGGAACCGCGCGCGTTCCCGTTACCGAACCACCGACCTTCTGTCTGGCATTGCTCGCGCTTTCCTCCGCCGGGAAAAAACAGCTGGAGCTATTGCGTGATCTCTGGGCGGCGGGTGCCGAGGGCTTTCTGCCGAATCCCACCTTGGTCGATGTCGAAGCCGGCCCCGACGCCGCCACCACACAGGTGTACGAATTGCTGCTCAACGCCATTGGCGGCCTCTATGGCGCCTCGGCGGCGCGGCTCTTGGCGCTGCAGCGGCAATACACGGCATTTCGCATTGTCCATGATCAACTGCAGAGCGCCTTCGATACCGTCGAACAATTCCTGACGCGCTCGCAGCTGACGCCGCTGTGGCTCGCTTTCGCGTGCGAGCCCAGCGAGAACACGGTCGCGCCGCGAGGAGCGGATCGGCCGTTTCGTGTCACGCAACTTCTCCCGATCGCGTCGCAAGGCCTGGCGGCGCTCGAACTTCACACCACCGCGGCCGGTCCCGCCGCCGAGGGCCGGCTCGTCGTCAGCATCGTAACCTGCGATGATGACCGGACCTTGGGCGAGTGGGGGATCCCCTACAGCGCGGTCCCCGACGGCTGGATATTCCTCGATTTGCCGGAGATCGACATCGCGCCGCGGCAATCGGTGTTGCTGACCGTCACTTGGGAAACGCGATCGGGAGCGCCTCCTAAACTGTCTTTGACCAGTCTGCAGCCGGTGCCGGAGAGCTGCGTTCGGATCGCGGCGAGCGAGGACCGCGACAGCAACCGCAGCCTGGCGCTTCGGCTGCACATCGGTCTGCCCGGTTCGCGCCGGGTGGCGCATCCGTTTCACATTGGCGTCAGACGGCAGCCCGAAACCGGCCGTCGCGGCCAAAGATTGGCTTCAAGCGTACTGAGCCGGTTCGCCGAGCTCGATCCCAAGCCGGGCCACGGGCCGCGCGTGCGATTGATCGACGAGACGGCAGCGCTCGAACTGCGACCAGTAAACGGCACCATGACGGTGGCCAAACTGCCCGCCGCATTGCCGGCCAAAGCCCGCCGGCTCACTGCAACGATCAAGACCGCGGACGCCGAAGGCCCGCTCGTCGAATATGCGCTGCTCGCGCTCGCTCCACGCGCCGGCTACCGGCAAGTCCTGACCGAAGGCCGGCTCAACGGCCACCAGGGCGGCTTTTCCGGCTGGCTGGCGATCCATCCCGATTTCACGACGCAGATTCACGTGACTCTGGCGCAACCGGCAACGCGGCCACTCGACCTTTATCTGGCGACGCGCCTTGCCGACGGGCAAGCGGCAGAAGCGGCGCAGGCGCGCTGGCTCGAGTTCGTCGTCGACGGCCTCGACGAGGTGGCGGCGCGATGAACCCTCCGCTCGACGGAGGCACCCGAGCAGCCGAACTTCCGATGATCGCCGGGCGGTCGGCAGGTCCGACCCTCGCCGTCGTCATCCCCGTCTACAAACACAGCGTGCTGCTCGGCGAGGCGGTGATATCGGCGTTGAACCAGCAGGCCGATTTTGACCTCGTCATCGTCATCGTCAATGACGGCTGCCCGATGGCGGAGACCCATCAAGCCTGCCTCGATTTCGTCGCCGCGGCACCGGACCGCGTCCACTACATGCAGCGCCGCAATGGCGGGTTAAGCGCGGCCCGCAACACCGGTGTCGACTATGTGCTGCGCGCCTGGGCGAGCGTCGAAGCGATCTATTTCCTCGACGCCGACAACCGCCTGCTGCCAGGCGCGCTGCAGCGCGCCTACGGCGTGCTCTTGCAGCAGGCGGAGGCGGGCTGGGTCTACCCGAACATCGACATGTTCGGACAGGAGTGGAACAGCGACTATTCCGGCGAATATTCGGTGCTGCGGCATTTGGAGGAAAATATCTGCGAGGCCGGCAGCCTCGTCAGGCGCGCCGTCTTCGAAAAGGGCGCTCGGTTTGACGAGAGCATGCGGCTCGGTTTCGAAGATTGGGATTTCTGGCTCGGCGCGATCGAGCTCGGCTTTCGCGGCAAGCACCTCGAAAATTTCGGGTTTCGCTACCGCAAGCGGCCGGAAAGCATGCTCAGCGATTCCGAGCGCGACCGCCCGGAGATCGTCTCGTACATCACGCGCAAACATAAGGCCTTGTTTCGCTTTGACACGCTCCTCGCGCTCGAGCATGCGGAGGCACCTCGATACGCGATTTACACCGCCGATACGGGCAGCGTGAATTTGACGTCCGATCCCTCGATAGAGGGCCAATCGCTCGCATTGGGGGATTTTTTCGAGCAGTACTATCGGGCGCGATTGGCGCCCGCGCGCTATGCCAGGCCGCCTTTCCTCTTAGTGATTGATTCACCATTAAGAGAGAGCCTGACGAAGTTTCGGCTGTTGCAGTGGGCATTCTGGTTGCTCGAATCGGCGATAGACTCCGGCGGTTTTGCGTATTTGATCGGCAGCGCATACGCGAGAGGCGACCGCATCGAGGTCGCTGAAATCGCCGATGCCGCAGATGGCGATGCGCATCACTCCGCCGGGCTGGTCATGGTCAAGGCCGAGCTCTTCGACGAGTGCCTGGATGATCCGCTGGACAGCTGGATCATGAGCCTCGCCACGCCCTTCCCGCAGCCGAACATTTCGGCGTACCGGGTGTCGCTGCCTGATCCCCAGGCGGATTCGCCGGGCCGCGCCAATTCCGACTTGCTCGAGCTGTTTCAGCGAATGCGAACATTCCAGTCGACGGTGTGGCGGGGACAGGCCTGGAATTGGCGATCGGAGCTATCCCCGAGGCGGGAACTCTTCCGGGTCAGCCGCAAACTATTGAACGCCTCACCGGTCTATCCCCGCGTCGCGCGGGCTCGCAGTAAAAGTATCGGGTTTGTCGTGCCGCTGGCTGAATTCGGCGGCGTCGAGAAGACCGCGTACAACCTGGCCGGGGTGATGCGCGATCACGGCTGGTCGACGCATCTGTTCGTATTCTGCCGGCAAGCGGCGCAGCCAGCCTCGCTGATCGTCGAGGGTTTCGACACAGTTAATTTTCTTTGCGACACCGGCATCGGCAATTGGGACGAAGAACTGCGATATATGGGCTCGCATTACCCGAGCTGGGTGACGAAAGGACGGCACTCGCGCGCCTTCGGCCTGCTGTGCGGCCTCGATGCCGTCGCCAATTTTCACTGCGCCGAGGCGCACGCGTTGATGGCGCCGTTGCGCCGGCAAGGCACAAAAACGGTCGCCTCGCTGCACGTTACCGATTTGACGCCGTCGGAGCGGCCAAAGGGTCATACCTACCTGACCCTTGGATATGAGCACGCCTATGACCTCTTCGCTTGCTGCTCGCAGCAGCTCGTGGACTGGTGCCACGCGATGGGGATTCCCGATGGAAAATTGGCGCTGCTGTGGAATGCGCCGTCCTACGATCTTCCGCCGGCCGCAGTCACAGAGGTGCTGGCGGGCCGGGGCTTGCGCGAGCCCGGGCCGCTGCGGGTCTTGTTCCTCGGCCGGCTCGACCGGCAGAAGGGGCTGGACCGGCTGACCGCAATCGTCCGGTTGAGCCGCGAGGCCGGTCTGCCGATCGAGTGGCGCCTAATCGGCGCCTCGGTGATGGGGGATGCCGAGCAACAAGAGCTCGATCAATTGTCGATTGCGATCGAGCCGCCCAAGCTGACCCCGGAGGAACTGACCGAATCTTACGCCTGGGCGGATGTCGTGCTCGTCGTCTCGCGCTGGGAAGGCTTGCCGCTGACGATACTGGAGGCGATGCGGCTCGGCGCCGTCGTCTGCGCGACCGAGGTCGGGGCCGTCGCCGAAGCGGTTTCGGACAAGGAAACCGGTTTCCTGCTGCCGCGCAGCGGCACCGGCACGATTGCGCGCGAGGCCGTGAAAATTCTGTACCACCTTTGCACCGACCGCGACCTCCTGCAGCGCATCTCGTCTGCCGCCGAAAGGCCTGGACCTGGCAGAATTCGGCCGAGGATTTCCTGGCGCGGCTCGATCACCTGATCGCGGGCTGAGGCCGCCGGGGCATTGCGATGGGCTCGCGTGTACCGGTCTGTGCATTGGCCTGTCTGCTTGTCGCGCTGGGCATAAACGCGGTAGCCGGCGAGACGGTCACGGTCGGGGTCAATGTCGTCAATCCGCAGCGCCTCAGCGCGGGCGACCGCCAGGCGCTCCTCGACCAGTTGCAAACGGCCGGCGTGCGCGTCATCCGCGCGCCTCTCTCTCCTGCTTGGGATGGTGACGATTACGGGCCGGCGACCGATTTTATCCGCCGAGCCTCTGAGCGCGGGATCAAAGCCGATCTGATCGTCGGGCTGCAGTACCGGGAAGGCGCGCAAAGGCGGCCTGCGGTCAAGGACCTGCCGGCAATGTGGCCGTCCTTTCCATTCTCCGTCGCCGACCCGGAACGGTTCCGAGCGGTGTTCAAACCCTTGTTCGAGAGGCTGGAAACCACGGGCATTACGTTTGCCGCTCTCGAATTGGGGAACGAGATCAACTGGACCGCTTTCAACGGCGATTTCCCAATCCCCGGCGAGGGCCGAGTGTTTGGAGAGGCGGACCTGACGCGTGATCCGGAGGCGATCCGGATTGCCGAAGGCTACCGCGCCTATCTGCGCACATTGGGTGTATTGAAGGACATCCGCGATCACTCGCGACTCAACCGAGGTACGCCGATCCTCTCCGCCGGCCTTTCCGATCCCGGTCCCGCCGGCTCGCGGCCCGGCTCGAAGACCGATGCGGTCACGATCGGCGCGACCCTCCAATACCTCCGCGCCAATGGATTGGATGCGCTGGTGGACGCCTATGGCGTACACACCTACCCTGTGGCAAAAGCCTCTGCGCAGCGTCTCAAACAGCTGGAAGAGGATACGCTGGCGGAGTGTCGGCCGCCTGGCCAGGCAAAGCCGTGCTGGCTCACCGAATGGGGGCTGCCCGCTGCTGGCGCTGCATGTCCTGGCGACGATGGCCCGCGAGCCGCGCTGATGCGGGAAATGCTTGCCGACTTCGGACAATTCGTCCGGCAAGGCCAGCTGAAGGGGATGATTTACTACGCCTGGAGTGATGACAAATACGGAATACACCGCTGCGGCGCCCTAACCGAAAGCGGCCACTTGGCGCTCGACCGCTAGGATTTCCAACACGTGACCCCCAACTGATGACCCATTCCGACCTCGATGCCATCTGTAAATGCACTGTGACGTTTCGCGAAGGACTTGTATGATGGAAAAACTGATCCGAAATTTTAACGATGAAACAGAATTTAATTATTCCATTCACATATCCGAGGAGTTTCGGTTCATTTACTTCAATAACCCGAAGTGTGCGTGCACCACGGTAAAAGCTACTTTGAACCAGTCGTGCGCCAAGGTTTTGGGCAAATCGTTACATTATGACGGAATGCAAGACATACACAACCGTCAGAAGAACGTACTACTTAGTCCAGCGCAAATCGGATACAAAAACTTCGAAGATAAATTATCCGACTGCAACTATTTTAAATTTTGCTTTATACGGGAGCCTATACGCCGGGTTGCATCTGCTTTCCAAGATAAGCTCACTTGGAATTCCCAGTTCCGCGTGGCGTTAAACCGATCCCTCGTTCGTCCTGAGCAGGCTGAAATTTCTTTTGAGCAGTTCGCCAGTGGAGTCGCCTCAGATACGAAGATCCGTGATATGGACGAACATTGGCGGCTTCAGTGCAAACAGGTTTGTTTTGATTTTGTTAAATTCGACAAAGTGGGGCTGTTCGAAAATCTGGAGGCCGACTTGGTAGCGATCCTTCGGCAGATATTCAGTGCGGAAGCAGACTCGGAAATCTTCGACGCGCGAACGCACTTTCGCGAGAACGTTTCAAAAGGTGACCGGGTTCGTTCGAGCATGCCCGCCGATGTCCGCGCACTTATCGAGTACGTCTATAGAGATGACGTTGAGCTACACGCGACTTTGGAGAAGACCTGCTCAGGAGCGTCGGATTCCTCGGTTACCACCAACCAGGGAAGCCGTTCATCACCGTCACCGTTATAGGCTGGCTCGGAACCTCACCAATTGGTGGCCGCGAGATCCAGTTGGGGTAAGAATTGTTCGAATAGCGATTTAGCTGCGCAACGACACCGGCGACATTCCCTAACTGAGCGGCGGAGCCAGGCCCTTGTTCCGCGATAGGACAGTGTTCGACGGCGTAACCAGTCCTATCTCAGCGCCGCCTCGAAAGGCCCGTTGGGCACGGTAGTCGTTCGCATCATTTTCGCGTTCAGCGAGCACACAACTCAATAAACGCTTGAAGATACTGTTGCAGTCGATCTCTGAAAGATCCTGAGCGCTCCGCGATATCTCTCGCTTTTCGAATCGTAACGTCGACATGGCTACTCATCGTGCAGGATACTTCCGCGTATTCAGCAAGGAACTCGCCAACATCTACAGAGACGAGTTTATCCCAGATCAGAAAGCGACTGCCTCGACAGTCGAAATTATAGTGGTGAAATCCGTTGTATTTTGCGCGCTCTGCCTCGTTTTGATGATGGCGCAGCAGGATGAGCCCGCCGACACGGACTACTTTCAGCATCTCAGAGATACCGCGGAGTGGGTCGAACGAATGATCGAGCGCGTTGCGACAATGGGCGATGTCAAGTGAGTTGGGTTCGAAGAAACTGCTGAGCTCCTCCGCTGGCGCGAATATCGGAGCAATCGGAGGGTTCAACCTGTGACGGGCCAATAAGCCCTTGTAAATCGAAGCCAAGGGGTCAACTGCAGTAATGCGCAGCGCTATGCCCTCGAGTTTGTATCCTATGCCGGGGACCGGCCCGGAGCCTACATCCAGGATTGACAAGTCCTCTTTGCCGAGACTGCGAGCTGCTGCGGCCACCCACGGGTCTAGGGGGGTTTCGGGATTGAAGCGTTTTCGGAAATCCTCCGGCCACTCTCCGCCTCGCTGTTGCATCCACGTGTCCCAGAATGCGGACTCGGAGGCGACGCCGAGCTTCCATTCCATCATCTGTGCCCGAAGGGTCTCTACCTCAGTCTTATGTTCGTCAATCATTGTCACCCGTCAGCGTCGGTAACTGCGAAGCGGTATTGCCGGTAACCTTACATCGGGGCGGTTAACGGCTGGTTGCGTTTGCCCGGTGGCAAACCCCCAACGCTAATCAACTTTCAGCAACCGGGAGCGGCAACGAGGGTCGCCGGCACTCCTCGAGTTTTCGTGGCGACCCACTGTTCCTCACTAAGAGGGATAGGCGGCACGTTCGCTGTGCAAAATTATTAAAATTAACTATGAATTTCAATAAGTTAACCATCAATTTTGACGAAGATTCAATTCAATCACACTAGATTTTTTAGATACCGGTGGGCGGGCGAGCCCACTCTCGCAGCAGGGAGGCGTTACGATGACGGACATATCGAAAGCCACAGCGGCGCTCGCGTTGCTATTGGGGGTGACGTACAGCACGCCGTCAATCTCGCAAACCCAGGTCGGGGTGAACCTGACCAACGGCGACCGTTTATCGCAATCGGCTCAACTTGCCGCGCTGTCCGAGCTGCAGGCGGCCGGCGCCAAGGTGATCCGCATCCCGTTGGAGTCGAGGACCTGGGGCCCACCAGGTGTCTATATCGACAGCATCGCGCTCATCAAAACGGCCTATGCAAGCGGAATAAAGCCAATCGTCATCGTGCCGCTGCAATACCCGGAAAACGTGAAGCCCCGCCCGTACAATCCCGCCTATCCCGATATTTGGGGGGCTTACCCGCTCTCCCAATCGGACCCGGCAATCTTTGCATCATGGTTCACGCCAATTCTGGCCCAACTCGAGGAAAGCGGGGTTGTTTTGGCCGGTCTCGAACTCGGCAACGAAATCAATTGGGCTCCGTTCAACGGCGATTTTCCGGTTCCGGGACAGGGGAACGTCTTCGGCGATACCGGTCTCTACAGCAACCCCGAAGCGGAAGTCATCGCGGCCGGATATCGGGCGTACATGCTGAGCCTGAAGGCTTTGAGGCAGATCCGTGATGGCTCGGCACTCAATCAGGCAACACCCGTGATCTCCGCGGGCCTCTCAAATCCGGGAGCGCCAAGGATC
>Ga0182041_10001221_pt1 | contig 12788 bp, 8 predicted proteins | sample flu12Cox44000178_FD_125967 | JGI IMG/M metagenome (GOLD analysis project Ga0182041, IMG submission 125967) | Lab enrichment of tropical soil microbial communities from Luquillo Experimental Forest, Puerto Rico - flux8day.12C.oxic.44.000.178 | ecosystem: Environmental > Terrestrial > Soil >...
ACGCGCCTGGCGGCTCGAAACATCTACTACCGGCGCCGGTGGCTCCTGCGATTTACGAGGAATGCCGCCGCCTGGCGCTCACCGCTCACCGCGCGCTGGGCTGCCGCGGCATCAGCCGCGCCGATTTCCGTTACGACGATATTATGCCGAGCGTCAAAGGGCTGTTCTGCCTGGAGGTGAACAACCAGCCGGGCATGACCGAAACGTCGCTGGTACCCGAGCTTGCCGCCCATGCCGGCACCAGTTTCGATGAACTAGTGCGCTGGATGATCGAGGACGCCTCCCTCGATCGGTAAACATCTCTTAAAACTTTACTAATCGTTTACCAAAAGGCCCGAAGAATAGGACATTGGCGGCGTTTCGCGCGCCCAGCCGACGATTCGTGCGCGCGGAGTTGGCGTCGCCGGAAGCCTCTAGGGGACCGGTCTTTCGATGTCTGATCGAGGGCGCCTCGCTCACTTGCTGATGCTGAGACTGAAAAGACCGACTTCGCCCGCCGGCCGGTCGCGCACGCTCCTCTGGTCGGCGCGGAATTCGCGGGTCCTCCGGCTGCTTCGCCGCTGGGGTTCGGCGCTCGTCGAATTGAGCGTGCCGCGCGGCACCGGCGCCAGCGCCGCCGCCTTGTTGCTGCTGGGCTCAACCTGCTACGGCGTTATGAAAGGCGGCCATGTGCCGGTCATTGCGGCGCAAATCCAGGACATGTGCGATGCCGCGGCCAACAGCATCGGCTTCCGCATCTCCGAAGTCGCGCTCTCCGGTGAGCATGAAATGAGCCGCGAGGACATTCTTGCCCTCACCGGCATCACCGGACGTTCTTCGCTGTTGTTCCTCGATGTCGCGCACACGCGTACACGCCTCTTGACGAATCCATGGATCGCGCAGGCGGCCGTGCTCAAGCTCTATCCCGGCCAGCTACGCATCGAGATCAAGGAGCGGCAGCCCTTCGCACTGTGGCAGAAGGACGGCCGCCTCGCGTTGATCGCCGCCGACGGCGCGGTGCTGGAAACATACGTGCCGCAACGCTTCAATTCGCTGCCGCTGGTGGTGGGCGCCGGCGCTGAGCACGGCGCGCAGGATTTCCTCGAACTGCTTAAGCGCTATCCGCTGATCGCCAAGTCGGTCGAGGCTTCCGTCCTAGTGGCCGAGCGGCGTTGGAATCTGCATTTGAAGAGCGGAGTCGAGGTGTTATTGCCAGAGCGCGAACCCGGGCAAGCGCTGCAAACCCTGGTCGATCTCGATCGCGAAAAGAACTTGCTGTCGCGTGATATCACGGCGGTCGACTTGCGGCTGTCTGACCGCGTCACCGTGCGCCAGTCGGATGCCTCCGCTGCCGCGCGCGACGCGGCGCTGAACGCCGCCGAGAAAGACAAGAAGAATAAACGCAAGGATACTGAAACATGAGCGTGCTGCGCTTCGGCCTCACGCCCAAGATGAAGCCGGTTTCGCCACGCCGCGCGGTTGTCGTCGCCGCTCTCGACATCGGCACCAGCAAGATCGCCTGCCTAATTGCGCGGCTCGAGCCTCAGGCGCCGCAGGACGCGCTGCGCCGGCGCAGTCATGGCGTGCACATCCTCGGTTTTGCGCATACTGCGGCGAGCGGCATGAAGGCCGGCGGCGTAGTCGACCTCGTGGAAGTCGAGCAGATGGTGCGCCAGGCGATCGACATCGCCGAGAGCATGGCCAAGGTCCAGCTCGAATCGGTTGTGGTATCGCTGTCCGGTGGCCGGCTGGGCAGCGAGCGCTTCGTTGCCAACATCGATCTTTCCGGCGGCGCGGTCACCGACGGCGACATCACGCGCGTTTTAGCGGCTGCGAGCCGCCATTCCGTACGCGACGGGCGTGCCGTGCTGCATTCTCTGCCGATAGGATATTCGCTCGACGCGGTCACCGGCATCCGCGAGCCGCGCGGCATGCTCGGCAATCGCTTCGGCGTCGATATGCACATGGTCACCAGCGACGTGGCAATCGTGCGCAACCTTATACTCGTGGTGGAACGTAGCCACCTATCGGTCGAGGCCATGGTCGCCTCACCTTATGCGTCCGGCCTGTCGGTTTTGGCCGACGACGAGGGCGATCTTGGTGCGGCAACGATCGATCTTGGCGCCGGAACCACAACGATGGCGGTCTTTTCCGGCGGAAAATTCGTGCACGCGGACGGTTTCGCTCTTGGCGGCCACCACGTCACCATGGATCTCGCCCGCGGACTCAACACCCGCATTGTGGATGCCGAGCGAATCAAGGCGATTTATGGCAGTGTTTTGACCGGTGGGTCGGATGAGCGCGACATGATCACGGTGCCTTCGGTCGGCGATGATGAGCGCGAATCGGAGCAGTTCGTTTCGCGCGCGGCGCTGGTGCGCATCATCAAGCCGCGGGTCGAGGAAATTCTGGAAATGGTCCGCGATCGGCTTAAGACTTCGCCATTCGCCGCCGAGCCGCGCGCGCGCGTAATATTGACTGGAGGCACCAGTCAGCTGGCCGGCATCGTTGAGTTGGCGGCGCGCATCTTGCGGCGGCCGGTGCGTATCGGACGCCCGCTTGGATTGGCGGGCTTACCGGAAGCGGCCAAGGGTCCGGCATTCGCCGTGGCGGCAGGCCTTTTGGTCTACCCGCAGGCAGCACATCTTGAACACTTCGAACCGCGGAGAACGCGGCAATTGATGACAGGAACGGGCGGTTACATGGCGAGGGTCGGGCGATGGCTGCGCGAAAGCTTCTGACCCTGGAAACTCAAGCACCACGCAGGACCGGTGGCGGACCGGACTTGTTTGGCGTCGCGCATTCGCGTTTGCGCACCGCCCGTGCACTAAAGAGGCAGAACTCATGACCATCAATCTGACGATTCCAGACATTCGCGAGATGAAGCCGCGCATTACCGTGTTCGGCGTCGGCGGCGCCGGCGGCAACGCGGTCAACAACATGATCGCGGCCGGACTGCAAGGCGTCGACTTCGTCGTCGCCAATACCGATGCGCAGGCGCTCACGATGTCGAAGTGTGAGCGCATTATCCAGATGGGCGCGCAGGTGACTGAAGGTCTCGGCGCCGGCTCGCAGCCGGAAGTGGGCCGCGCTGCCGCCGAGGAGGTGATCGACGAGATCCGCGATCATCTCACCGGCGCGCACATGGTCTTCGTGACCGCTGGTATGGGTGGCGGCACCGGCACAGGCGCGGCTCCAGTGATCGCTAAGGTCGCGCGCGAACTCGGCATCCTCACTGTTGGCGTCGTCACCAAGCCGTTCCACTTCGAGGGCCAGCGCCGCATGCGCTTCGCAGAAGCCGGTATCGTGGAACTGCAGAAGGTGGTCGATACCCTGCTTATCATCCCGAACCAGAACCTGTTCCGGGTCGCCAACGAAAAGACCACCTTCGCCGACGCCTTTGCCATGGCTGACCAAGTACTCTATTCGGGCGTCGCATGCATTACCGACCTAATGGTCAAGGAAGGCCTGATCAACCTCGACTTCGCCGACGTGCGCGCGGTCATGCGCGAGATGGGCAAGGCGATGATGGGCACCGGCGAAGCCTCTGGTGAGAAGCGCGCGCTCACCGCCGCCGAAGCCGCCATCGCAAATCCGCTGATCGACGATGCCTCAATGAAGGGCGCCAAGGGCTTGCTGATCTCGATAACCGGCGGCAAGGACCTCACGCTTTACGAAGTCGACGAAGCCGCCACCCGCATCCGCGAGGAGGTGGACCCCGACGCCAACATCATTGTCGGCGCCACGTTCGACGAGAGCCTGGAAGGCATCATCCGCGTGTCGGTGGTGGCGACCGGCATCGACAGGATCGCCGACCAAAGTCAGCCGGCGCAGCCGGAAGCCGCCCTCAGCGAACTCGCCGGCAAGATCCGTAGCGTCCGAAGGGCCGATCGCATCGAACGCGCCCAGGCACTGGCGGCAGCGCCCGCTCCGACGCAGGGCGCAACCGCTGCCGCGGCTGAATCGGCTGTGCACGCCGCAGTTGCGGCTGCCCTGATCGGACCCACGACGATCGAAGACGTTTCCATCCGGCCGATACCGATTAAGCCCTCGCTATTTGAGCAGGCGCCCAGCGAAGCGGCGCAAGCCGAACCGCCGCCGAAGACCTTCATTCCGCCGGCGCCTGAGCGGACAACGCTGCGCGGGCCGCGCATGCCGCGTGTCGACGAGCTGCCGTTGCCGGCGCAGAATGAAATTAAGGCGCAGCGCGGCGAACTCGCCAATGAGGACCATCCGGAGAAGCGTCGGATGTCTTTGATGCAACGGCTCGCTTCGGTTGGCCTCGGCCGCCGCAGCGAGGAGGCAGAAGCCCCACGCGCCCCGCGCACCGCGCCAGCCATGCCCCACTTCGAGCGGCCGACGAGGCCAAGCGCTCGTAACCCGGAAGGTCGTCCGGAGGAGCTAATATCGGAATACGCTCGCCGCTCGGCGCCGCAGGGCCTCGACTCGCATGGGCGGCCGACCCCTGTGCATGACTCCCCCGGGGAGGACCAGCTCGACATTCCTGCCTTCCTGCGCCGGCAGGCCAATTAGGCTAACCCTTGATGGCCCCGCCCGACTTGGGTGGGGCCATTCCCGCAACCACTTTGGACTTAACCTATTGAATAAAAACATTTTTGTTGTTCACCGGTGCAATTGGTGCGCAGCGTGCTCGCCCAAAATGGAAACCTAAACTCGGGCCGGACCGGCCATTGCTCGGCAATTACGGCAGAAAAGAGTAACAGTTCGTAAGAAGACGTGAGTTTGGGAAAGCGGGCGTTTGGTCTAAGTTATAGGGGGTAAAGGGACTTTTGGGGTCAGAGGGGACGCTTTCTGGATCGCGCTAGCCGCTGACTTGAAGGCCAAAGTGTGGCTCCGCCAGGAGCCGGGGATGGGACGCGCGGCTAACAAGCCGGCGTAAATTTGATGAAGGGTGTCAAGCAAACAACGTTGCGGGACCACGTCGCGGTCTCGGGCGTCGGCGTGCATTCGGGTCGCCCGGTCACGCTCACACTGCATCCCGCCGACGACGATGTCGGCATCGTTTTCCAGAGCGTAGCCGCCGACGGCAATATCGAGCGCGAAATTCGCGCTGACGTGCGCGCGGTCACCGCCACCGAATTCGCCACTGTGCTGGGCGACGCCTCGGGCCCGCTCTGCTCCACCGCGGAACATCTGCTCGCGGCCTTGCGCGGCCTTGGGGTGGACAACGTTGTGGTCGAGATGGACGGGCCGGAAGTGCCGATCATGGACGGCAGTTCGGCACCCTTCGTCGACGCGATCGACCAGGCCGGGATCACCGCCCGCGCGCTGCCGCGCCGCTACATCGAAGTGATCAAGCCGGTGCGCGTTTCCTCCAAGGACGGCGCGCTGGGCGAACTGCGACCCTATAGCCACGGCTTTCGGGTCGAGGCCGAGATTGAGTTTGATCACCCGCTTATCGGCAAGCAGGCGCTTGCCCTCGATATCGAGCCAAAGATTTTCCGCCGCGAAATTGCGCGCGCGCGTACTTTCGGTTTCATGAAGGACGTCGCGAAGCTGTGGGGCGCCGGCTACGCGCTCGGCGCTTCGTTCGCCAATACACTGGTCATCACCGAGGACCGCGTGCTCAATCCGGACGGCCTGCGCTTCTCCGACGAATTCGTGCGTCACAAGATCCTCGACGCCATCGGCGACCTCGCACTCGCCGGCCAGCCGCTGCTTGCCGCCTACCGCACAGTTCGCGGCGGCCATAAGCTCAATCATGCAGTACTTACCGCCCTGATGGCCAATCCGACCGCCTGGCGAGTGATCCAGGCGGCCGAGCCTGTCCGCCGCACGCGTGGTCAGGCCCAAGTCAATGCCGGACGGGTGGTTGCGGCCTACGGGCCGGAAATGTCCTGAAGGCTCGGGAATCATTCTTAAGCAGCTCTCGCCTCAATCCCGGCTGAATGTCGGCTTAATCGCTTGGCCTACTCGTGTTTTTTCGTTTAAACCACGCGGGTTGAGGGCCCTTGGGACCGGACATGAACGCGTGGGATCCAAGTTTGTGCCCAACGCATTGGCGATCAAGACGCCCATGTCAGAATTCAACGCAGAGACCGCAGTGACCGCACGCGGGGGCGCTGGCAGCTTCGCGCGTGCGGCGATGATGTTCCTTTTGGCCGGTAGCTTGGGCGCTTGTAGCGCCCTCAATCTTTTCGGCAATAGCAATGACCAGCCGCCCGACGAAGCGGCCGATCGCCTCTACAACGAGGGTCTCTACTACCTCAATGTCAAGCATGAACCGAAGGAAGCGGCAAAGAAGTTCGAGGAAGTCGATCGCCAGCATCCCTATTCGGAGTGGGCGCGTAAGTCGCTGCTTATGACTTCCTACGCCTATTATCAGAGCGGCTCCTATGACGAATGTGTCGCCGCGGCGCAGCGCTACATCACGCTGCACCCCGGCAGCGAGGACGCTGCCTATGCACAATACCTGATCGGCGCTTCATATTTCGACGAAATCCCAGACATCACGCGCGACCAGGAGCGCACCGAGAAAGCGCTCGCTGCGTTGGAGGAAGTGATCCGCAAATATCCGACCAGCGAATACGCTGAAAGCGCCAAGCAGAAAATCCGGGTCGCCCAAGATCAGCTCGCCGGCAAGGAAATGGAGATCGGGCGCTACTATCTAAACCGTAAGGACTACACCGGTGCCATCAACCGCTTCAAAGTTGTTGTCACGAAGTACCAGACTACGCGTCACGTCGAAGAGGCCCTGATGCGACTGACCGAGGCCTATTTGGCGCTCGGCATCGTCGACGAGGCGCAGACCGCGGCGGCGGTGCTCGGGCACAATTTCCCCGATAGCGTCTGGTACAAACATGCCTACACGCTGGTGAAGAGCGGCGGCGTCGAGCCGAGCGAAAACCAGGGTTCCTGGATCAGCAAGGCATTTAAGAAGGTCGGGCTGGGCTAGCCATGTCTTGCCCTGCCTCGCGTAGGCGAGGCATCCGTTACTCTGAAGCGATTCTTGTGAAAATCCGCCATTGTGGTGGTTACTGGATCATCCGCTTTCGCGGATGATGGGGTCCAGGAAAGGCACCATGCTCTCTCGACTCTCGATCCGCGACATAGTCCTGATCGACCGGCTCGACATCGACTTTGCCGACGGTCTTGCTGTACTCACCGGTGAGACCGGCGCGGGCAAGTCGATACTACTCGACGCCTTTGTGCTGGCATTGGGCGCCCGCGGCGATCAGGCGCTGATTCGGCAGGGCGCCGAGCAGGGGCAGGTGACCGCCGCGTTCGAAGTGGGGGCCACGCACCCGGCGCGCGCGCTGCTCAAAGCCAATGATATTGCCGCCGAGGACGAGCTTATTCTTCGCCGCGTGCAATTCGCCGACGGGCGTACACGCGCGTTCATCAATGAGCAGCCGGTGGGCGTGCAGGTGATGAAGGAAATCGGCGCCGCACTAGTCGAGATCCACGGCCAGCACGACGAGCGCGCTTTGGTCGATGCCTCGACGCATCGCCGCCTGCTAGACGCCTTCGGCGCATTGGACGAGGAAGCCGCGACGGTCGCCGTGTTGTGGGAGGCGCGCCGCTCCGCAGCTGCAGCCGCTGAGGCGCACCGCGCCGAGATGGAGCGCGCCAAGCGCGAGGGCGACTGGCTGCGCCACGCGGTCGAGGAGCTCGGCAAGCTCAGCCCCCAGGCGGGGGAAGAGACCACGCTGGCCGAGCGCCGCAGCGTCATGATGCAGGCGGAGAAGGTCGCCGAGGACCTGCGCGAAGCGCACGAAGTCATCGCCGGCGGCAATTCCACTGCTCCCGTGCTTGCTAGCGTGATCCGCCGGCTTGAGCGACGCGCGGCGCAGGCGCCGACTTTGATCGAGCCGGTGGTAAAAGCGCTCGACAGCGCGCTCACCGCGCTCGAGGAAACCCGCGGCCATCTTGAGGCCGCGCTACGCGCTACTGATGTCGATCCGGCCGAGCTCGAGCGCATTGAGGAGCGGCTGTTCGCGCTGCGCGCTGCGGGACGTAAATATAACGTGCCGGTCGACGAGCTGGCCGCCTTGGCGCAGCGTTACAAAAGCGACATTGCACTGATCGATGCCAGCGAGGTCCGGCTCAAAGCGCTGGAGAACGAAGCGCTTGCGGCCGAATTCGCCTACCGCAAGTCCGCCGACGCGCTGTCCCAGGAACGCACCGAAGCCGCCGCTGCACTCGACAAGGCAGTAAGCGGCGAGCTCAAGCCGCTCAAGCTGGAGGGCGCGAAATTCACCACCCACATCGAAAGCGATGCCGCAGCCGCGGGGCCAAGCGGCATCGACCGCGTTGAGTTCTGGGTGCAGACCAATCCCGGCGCGCGGCCCGGGCCGCTGATGAAGGTCGCCTCCGGCGGCGAGCTAACACGCTTCCTGTTGGCGCTGAAGGTGGTGCTGGCCGACCGTGGCTCGGCGCCGACTCTGGTGTTCGACGAGATCGACACCGGAGTAGGCGGCGCGGCAGCGGATGCCATCGGCGTGCGGCTCAAGCGGCTGGCGCGCGGTGTGCAGGTTCTGGCGGTGACGCATGCCCCGCAGGTGGCGGTGCGCGCCAACCGACACTACGTCATCAGCAAGGACGCGCTAGGCGGAGGGCGGCGCGTCGCTACCCGGGTCCGCGAGGTAGCCGCCGAGAAACGGCGCGAGGAGATCGCTCGCATGCTAGCGGGCGCCGAGATCACCAACGAGGCTCGCGCTGCCGCCGAGCAGCTGATCAAGGCGGCAAGCTGAAGCACATCACCGGCCTTGTGCCGGGCGCCCGGGCATTTAGATTTCGGGCATGACCAAAGCCCGGGTCCAGACCAACAAAGCGCCCGTCGCCCTGCTCACCGCCAAAGAGGCAGCGGCCGAGCATGCGCGACTGACCAAAGAAATCTCCGAACACGACAAACGCTATTACCAGCAGGACCGGCCGACGATCTCGGACGCCGAATATGATGAACTCAGGCGGCGCTATAACGCGATCGAAGCGCGCTTTCCCGATCTGCGCACGATAGAATCGCTGTCGCTCAAGGTCGGCGTCGCGCCCGCTGGCAGGTTCAAGAAAGTGCGCCATGCGGTGCCGATGCTGTCGCTCGACAACGCTATCAGCGACCAGGATGTAGTCGATTTCGTCGGCCGCATCCGCCGTTTTCTCAAGCTCTCCGACGACGAGAAAATCGCCTTGAGCGCCGAGCCGAAGATCGACGGCCTATCGGTTTCGCTGCGCTACGAGGACGCTGAGCTTGTCACTGGCGCCACCCGCGGCGACGGTGCCGAAGGCGAGGACGTCACCGCCAACATCCGTACGCTTGAGGACGTGCCGAAGGAGCTTAGAGGAAGGCTAGTGCCGAAAATCTGCGAGGTACGTGGCGAGGTCTACATGACCAAGCACGCGTTTCTCGCCCTCAACGAGCGGCAGAAGGAAGCGGGCGGCCAGATTTTTGCCAACCCGCGCAATTCGGCGGCCGGGTCGCTGCGCCAGAAGGATCCCAAGATCACCGCCGTGCGTCCGCTCGGCTTTTTCGCCTATGCCTGGGGCGAGATGAGCGAGATGCCGGAGGACACGCAGTCGGGCATGATTAAGTGGTTCGAAGGCTGCGGCTTCAAGACCAATCCGCTCACCAAGCTCTGTCGCTCCACCGACGAGCTGATCGCCTTCCACAAAAAGATCGAGGACGGTAGGGCAAAGCTCGACTACGATATCGACGGTGTCGTCTACAAGGTTGATCGGATCGATTGGCAGGAGCGTCTCGGCTTCGTCTCGCGCTCGCCGCGTTGGTCCATCGCGCACAAATTCCCAGCCGAGCGCGCGACCACGGTGCTGCGCGACATCGAGATTCAGGTCGGTCGCACCGGCTCGCTCACTCCTGTCGGCAAGCTGGAGCCGGTCGGTGTCGGCGGCGTCATTGTACAGAACGTCACGCTGCACAACGAGGATTATATCAAAGGCATCGGGGGCGGCGAGCCGCTGCGCGGCGGCCATGATCTGCGCATCGGCGATACCGTTGTCGTGCAGCGCGCCGGCGACGTGATCCCACAGATTGTCGACGTGCTGATCGACAAGCGTCCAGGGGATGCGAAACCCTTTCATTTCCCAAAGAAGTGCCCGTGCGACCTGCACACCGACGTCGTTCGCGAGGAGACGGCCACTGGCGATCAGGGAGCGCGCGCCCGCTGTACCGGGGAATTCGCCTGTCCCTACCAGAAGACCCAGCATCTGATGCTGTTCGTGTCGCGCCGCGCCTTCGACATCGAAGGGCTGGGTGAGAAGCAGATCGAGCTATTCTTCGACAAGGGCTGGGTGAAGGAGCCGGCCGATATCTTCACGCTGGAGAAAAAGCACAAGAGCGAATTGCTGGAAGAGGAAGGCTATGGTGAGACCTCGGTGCGTAATCTGTTTAATGCCATCGAGCGGCGGCGCGAGATTTCGCTCGACTGTTTCATATACGCGCTTGGTATCCGCCACGTGGGGGAAACCACGGCGCTGGCCTTGGCGCGCAGCTACGGCTCGTGGAACGCATTCCACGATGCCGCTCTAAAGGTAGCCAAGCGCAACGAAGAAGTGATCGCCGAGATGGACGCGCTCGATCAGATCGGTAACACGGTGATCGAGGCGATCGCATCCTATTTCGTGGAAAAGCGCAACCGGGACATTGTTGAACGCTTGATCAACGAGGTTAGGGTCCTCGACGCCGAAAAGCCGACGACCGACGGTAAAATCGCCGGCAAGACCGTGGTGTTTACTGGCAGCCTAGAGAAGATGACGCGCGAGGAAGCCAAGGCGCAGGCCGAGCGGTTGGGCGCCAAAACGGCGGGCTCGGTGTCGAGGAAGACCGATTTCGTTGTCGCCGGCCCGGGCGCCGGCTCAAAACTTGCCGAGGCGCGGAAGCTCGGCGTCAAGGTGCTCAGCGAAGACGAGTGGCTGAAGCTTATTTCCTAGTCAGCGCCGCACTGGGCCGAAATAGGCTGCCCCGGTTGCCACGACGACAAGCAGCATCTGCCCGGCCATCGGCATCGCGGTAGCCGCGCCGGAAAGCAGCATCATCACCACCTGCGTCGAGGCGGCGCCGGTCGCCATCTGGGTGAAGCCGGTCATGCCAGAGGCTGTGCCCGCGGCCTGCGGGCGCACGCTAACCGCGCCGGCGATCGCGTTGGGCAAGAGCAGGCCGTTGCCGTAGGAGATGACGAGCTGCGGCAGGAAAATGATCGCTGGCCCGGCCTCCGGCAGGGTGGCAACAAGCACGGCGGTCACGCTCGATCCGATCAGTTCGAACACAATGCCAGCAATGATCATGGCGTCGATGCCGGCGCGTTGCGACAACCGCGAGGCGGTGAAATTACCGCTCATGTAGCCGAGCGAGGCAACGGCGAACCAGAAGCCATATTCAGCCGAACTGCGGCCCATCAGCGTCACTACCACGTGCGGGCCGCCGCCTAGGAAGGTGAAGAACGGTGCCGAGCCGAGCGCGCCGCACAGCACATAACCGTGGAATTTCGCACTTCCAATCAGTGCGCGCCATTCCTCGATAAGCCGGCCCGGCGTTTGCGCCATGCTCGCTGGTCTCGTCTCCGGTAGCGCTAGAGCTGCCCAGAACAGCACGCTACCGCTGAACACCGCGATGGCGAGGAATATCGTCTCCCAGCCGAAGGCGGTGTCGAGTATGCCGCCAACCAACGGCGAGATCATGGGCGCGATTACCATTGCGGTGGTGACAAGCCCGATCATCGCCGCCGCGCGGTCGCGCTCGAACAGGTCGCGGATGATGGAGCGGCCGATCACGATACCCGCCGAAGCGCCGATTGCCTGCACGACGCGCGTCGCGATCAGCGCGCCGATCGAAGAGGTGGTCATGGCGGCGATGGAAGCTGAGGCGTTGAGCGCCAGTCCCGCCAGCACCACCGGACGGCGACCGAAGCGGTCGGACAGCGGCCCAAATAGCAGCTGAGCGGTGGCAAGACTAATCAGATAGAGTGACAGCATCAGTTGAACGGTGCCAGTATCAGAGGCGAGCCCTGTTACTAGCCCAGGCAGCGCCGGCACCAGGATATTGAGCGTAGCCGGACCTAACCCGGTCATTGCCATCAATAGCGCCAGCAGCCGCCAAGGCGTGGCCTGCTTGCCAGCTGCCTGCGCGGCATACATACGCGAATCCATCACTAATCTCCGAGCGTCTTGGTCGCCGCCCTAAGCCAGGCGCGCGTCGCCTTGTCGAGCAGCGGGTCGAGCATCTCCTGCACGCGCGCGTGATAGCTGTCGATCCAGTTACGCTGCTTGGCGGTCAGCATGCGTGTGTCGATTAGCCGGCGGTCAATCGGTGCTAGCGTCAGCGTCTCGAAGGTGTTTATCGGCTTCTCTGCGCCCGCCGGCTCCGGCGCTGCGATCACCAGCACCAGATTCTCGATGCGGACGCCGTAGGCCGCGGTTTTGTAATAACCCGGCTCGTTCGAGAGAATCATGCCGCGCCGTAGCGCCACGGTACCGAGTTTGGAAATGCGCGCCGGGCCCTCGTGTACCGACAAATAGCTGCCGACGCCGTGACCGGTTCCATGGTCGAAATCGAGCCCCGCCTGCCACAGGGCGGTGCGCGCTAGCGAATCGAGCTGCGCGCCGCTGGTCTTTTCCGGGAATATCGCTGTGGCGATCGCGATGTGGCCCTTAAGAACGCGGGTGAAGCGATCGCGCATTTCCTCCGTGGGCTTGCCGACCGCAATCGTGCGGGTGATGTCGGTGGTACCGTCCTCATACTGCGCTCCGGAATCGATTAGGAACAAGTCGTCTTTGGCGATGGCACGGTTAGAGGCACGGGTAACGCGGTAGTGCACGATCGCGCCGTTCGGCCCTGA
>Ga0182041_10001222_pt1 | contig 12783 bp, 8 predicted proteins | sample flu12Cox44000178_FD_125967 | JGI IMG/M metagenome (GOLD analysis project Ga0182041, IMG submission 125967) | Lab enrichment of tropical soil microbial communities from Luquillo Experimental Forest, Puerto Rico - flux8day.12C.oxic.44.000.178 | ecosystem: Environmental > Terrestrial > Soil >...
CAAAAAGCGAAGTCCTTTCGAGTTGCGGTTCCGCGATGGAGTTCCCGTCGTGGCCCGCCGTCTTCCACATCGCGTACAGTACCGGATAGACGATCAATTCCATCAAAACCGATGTCGCGAGCCCACCAATAACAGGTGCAGCGATACGTTTCATGACGCCCGATCCGGTCCCATCGGCTAGCAGAATGGGGATCAGCCCGATGAACATTGTCGCCGCTGTCATGAACTTCGGCCGGATGCGCCGCGCTGCTCCTTGTACGATGGCTTCGAGGTAATCTCGTTTGTTGCGGAGACGGCCCTGGCTGGCTGCCGCTGACCAGGCGAGATCGAGATAGAGCAGCATGAATACTCCCGTTTGCGCATCAACGCCGACAAGAGCGATCAAACCGATCCAGACCGGAAGACTGAGTTGGTATCCGGCAAGGTACAGCATCCAGATTGCGCCTATGCAGGAAAACGGAACGGCAAGCAGCACGATCCCGGTCTGAACCAGCGAGCGCGTATTCGAGAATATCAGCCCGCAAACCAGCAGGACTGTAAACGGCACGACCCATCGCAGCCGCTGCCGCGTCCGCTCGGATTGCTCATACTCTCCGCTCCAGGAGATGTTGTAACCCGCAGGTACGGCAACGCGCTCGGCGAGCAGTCGTTGAGCGCGGCCGATGAACGATTGAGTATCGTTTCCACGGACATCGACGTAGATGTAGGATGTCAGGAGCCCATTCTCGTCCCGGATCATCGAAGGGCCGTCCGCAAAGCGTACGGAAGCGGCCTGGCCCAGCGGAAACTGCCTCGATCCGTCTGCTGACGCGACCAATACCGACCGCAGCGCGTCCAGGTCGGAGCGGAAATCGCGTGCATAACGTACGTTCACGGAATAGCGGGCGCGGCCGTCCACTACCGTCGTCGCCACTTCCCCGCCGATCGAACGCTCCACACTCTGTTGCGCCTCTTCCATGCTGATACCCTGCCGGGCGAGTTCGCCCCGATTCCAGTCGATATCGATGTACCGGCCGCTGTTATTTCGTTCGGCGAAAGCGGACCGCGTCTCCGGCATTCCACGCAGAACGGAAGCGACACGCGCGCTGAGCTGTTCGATGCCGGCGGAATCCGATCCCGAGACCTTAAGGCCGATGGCGCTGCGCAGTCCTGTCGACAACATGTCGATTCTGCCTCGAACTGGCGTTGTCCATGAATTCGAGACGCCCGGGAGGTGAAGTGCGGCGTCCACTTGTGCGGCCAGCTCGGCTTCAGTCATCCGGTCCGGCCAAATATGCCGCAGCAGCGCGGCAACCCATTCCGGAGACCATCGGGAGTACCATCGCGGAACCACCCGCCACTGCTCCCGCGGTCTGAGCACCACGATCGTCTCGAGCATCGACAACGGCGCGGGGTCGGTAGCCGTGGACGCGCTACCCGCCTTGCCGAGCACGGCCTCCACTTCGGGAAATGATTTGATGATCCGGTCCGTCGCACGCAGCAGCCGCGTTGCCCCGCCGATGGAAACCCCTGGGGATGTCGACGGCATGTAGAGAAGCGTACCCTCCTCGATGCCCGGTATCAGTTCTCTGCCGATCTGCAATGCTGCCGGAACGGTGGCGACGAGCAACACCACGGGAAGCGCGAGAGTCGCGCGCCGATGCCGCAGGCAGAATCGGACCACCGGTTCGTAACCGCGCATAAGCAACCCGCTCAGCAAATGATTCCGTTCCGGTTTCACGTTGCGTTTCTGGTCCAGGGGAGCGAGCCACAGACGGAGCGCGGGATCAAGCGTGACGGCTAAAAGCGCTCCGGCCGCCATCGTCAGGCTCTTCGCCCAGGCGAGCGGGTGAAAGAGCCGGCCATCGCGGCCGTCCAGCGCAAGAACCGGGAGGAACGCCACCGACGTCACCATCAGGGCAAAGAAGGCCGGGCGAGTCACCTCCGTGACCGCACCGACAATCGCATAGCGATGGCTCCCTTGCCCGGTGTGCTGCCACTCTTCAATCCGCTTTTGGGCCTGCTCGACAACGATGATCGAGGCGTCCACCAGTGCGCCGGCGCCGATCGCCAAGCCGCCGAGCGACATCAGATTGAGCGTGATACCGAGCGGCCGGAAGACAGCCACCACGAGCAGCAAGGCGGTCGGAATCGTTACGATGGGAATGAGCGCCGCCGGCGAGAAGCCCAGGAACAGGACGATCACCAATACGACCGCCAAGACAACTTCTACCAAAGTCGTTTTCAGTCCGGAGACCGCCCGTTCGACCAGAACGGAGCGATCGTAGACCGCTCGCACCTCGACGCCGTCCGGTAGCCCCGGCTTGATCTCCTCGAGCTTACGTTTGACTTGGCGGATCGTCTCGAGGGCATTGGCGCGCTCACGCATCACCACGATTCCCGACACCGCCTCTCCCGAACCGTTCCAGTCCGCCACTCCCCGGCGGAGTTCCGGGCCAGGCGCAACGGTTCCGAGGTCACGAACGCGCAGCTTGGTTCCAGGAATCGCAATGCCGGCGATGTCGTCGGCCGATTCGGCGTAGCCATGACCGCGGATCATGTATTCTACGCCCGCCGTCTCCAGTACGCGTCCGCCCGTTTCCTGGTTACCGGCGCGTACCGCCTCCGCCACTTGTTGAATCGAAACGCCGGCCGCGCGCAGGCGAACGGGATCGATCGCTACTTGATACTGCCGCTCAAATCCCCCCACTGTCGCGACTTCGGCCACGCCCTGCACGGCACGAAGGTGGAAGCGGATGTACCAGTCCTGCACGGAGCGCAGTTCCGCGAGGCTGCGCCGGCCGGACGGATCGGCCACCACATATTGGAAAACCCATCCCAGGCCGGTCGCGTCCGGTCCAATCCGTGTTTTAACTCCGGCGGGAATTTCGGAAGTGAGCCCGTCCAGGTACTGCTGTACGGCGTTGCGCGCCCAGTAGAGGTCGGTGCCATCTTCAAAGACGGCGTAAACAAACGAACGTCCAAAATCGCTGATGCCGCGGACCGACTTGATATGCGGCACACTCATCAACCGCGTTACGATCGGATACGTGACTTGGTTTTCGAGAAGGGACGGATCGCGGTCCCATTCCGAATAAACAATCACCTGGGTTTCGCCAATCTCAGGCAGTGCATCCTTGGGCAGTTGAAGCGCAGCTGAAAGGCCGAAAAAGCATAGCGCGGCCGCGATCCCGGCCACGAGCGCCGGGCGTTCGATCGAGAACCGGACGATGCTTCGGATCACGGCACAACCCCGCCGCTCTTGATCTGGGTTTCGGAGTCCAAAAGAAAGACGCCCGATCGCGCTACAGCTTCACCGGCACGCAGACCTTCGACGACCTGCACGAGTCCGCGGGTGCGCCAACCCGTAGTTACGCAGCGAACTTCGAAGGCCCCATCACTTCTGCGCACGAAGACGTGTGTGGCAGATCCGGAGTCGATGACAGATTCGGCCGGGACAGCCAGTCCCTTCGGTGTGTACACTTTGAAAACAACCGTTACGTACATGCCGGGCAGCAGGCGTCTCGAGGGGTTCGCGGCTTCCAGGCGGACAAGGGAGGCGAGACTGCCGGCGCGCGAGCCATCCGTATCGAACTGCGCCACTGTCGGAAGACGGCGCGCCTCGATGCGCCCGCCATCGGGTGCGAGAACGTGCGCGGAGGCAATTCCGGTGAGTGCATCGGCATCGGTGGCGAACACCGACGCTTCGATCCACACCGGGTCGATCGAGGCGATCTCGAAAAGGTCATCACTCTTGGAAAACCGCGTGCCGGAGCTCGCCTTGCGCGCCGTGACCACGCCGTCGATAGGGGCTGTCAGGGTGAACTCACGGGTCTCGGAGCGGGTACGGGCCAGTTCGGCGATCTGCGCTTCATCCATCCCGAGTTGCGTGAGAGTCTCGTGAGCCAGATTGAGTTGACGCATCGCCGGAGCGAGCTGATCTTGCGTGTGCCCCGTCTGCTTCACTCGATCCACGGCATCCAGCGCATAAATGTAGCCTTGCTGCGGGGTAGAGACGTCACGGCTGATATAGCTTGCCAGGACTTGGCCCTCGCGTACCACGGCGCCGGTCTCCGTAAAGACCTTCTGGACCAATCCATCTGCCCCGCCCGAAACCTTGTACCGGCGGGACTCGGGGGGCCAGACCTTGCCCGGCACCCGGATTTCGCGAAGTCCATCCTGTTCCGTCGCGTTAATAGTTTCGATACCGGCCGCGCGTTCTTCATTGGGCGCGAGGTGAATCGTGCCGTCGTCCCGCAATTCGTCGGCGTACTTCGCAACCAGTTCCATGTGGCAGTCCGGAGCGATCCCCGGCTTGTCCGAACGATACGCCGGATGCATCGGGTCGTAGTAATAGAGAACGCGGCGTTGCGGCAGCGGGGTGCGAGAACACCCCGCCGCCAGTAGCAGGAGAACCGGGAGACTGCGACACACCCATTTCAATCGACACCCCTACTTGCTGGCCAACCCGTGCGGCCGCGCCGGGCCTGTCGGGAAAGCAGTGTTGAAATCGAGTTGGAATCGCGGGTCGTCGGTAAGGGTAGTCGCACCAACCTTGAGCACGCGAATCTTGTGGTCGCCTTCGAAGTGAATCTTCCCGAAATCGTCTTCATTGAGGAAGTAATCGGCGACGATCAGCCGGTCCTCATTATTGCTGAGCACGAGATTGTGCGGGCCGGTGTCTTTGCCGTAACTCACGACCGAAAGCTGCCTCAGGTTGGCGCGGTCAGTGGTGTCGAGCATACCCACCTGGCCGGCCTGGAACAGGCCGAAGATCAGGCGGTTTCCTTCGCGCGGGATAGCGAGCAACTGGCCCATGCCGCCGGTCACTTCTGTATCCACGTGCGGCGTAACCGTGGCGCAGTCGAACGCGGCTGTGGCCGTTCCGGCGACCGGATCGATCAGGTAGATGTGGCCGTCGAACATTCCGGAAGAGTAGCCGTAGCCATTAGGATCCTCGGGGATCATCTTGACATCCATAGTGCCTTGAGCCGGGCCGCCGTCCGGCGAAGTGATATCGATCGTCTTCGTAATCAGCCGCTGTTTGTAATCCCAGATGCGTACTGAGCCGCGGAGCACGGGATCGCCCGGAACCCCATTAAGCGTGCTGGCCGGCAGAATGAAATCCGAGGTCATCATGATGTTCAGGTCCGGGCGCGCCGATATGCCGTGAGGGTTGAAGCCGTCCAACGGCGGCGAGGCTGGCCATTCCTGAAACAGAGACAGAGTCCCGAAGTGGTTGGCGACGAAATGCAGCGAACCGTCAAACTCCGCCACCCGTCCGGGCGAGGTCCCATCGGCCGCTCCCATTTGCGTAATGAGGAACCCGCCCTCCGGCTTCGGCAGAAAATCGTCGGTGATGCTGGATTCCACCGCTTTGGTGGAAAAGAGAAAGCGCGGGTTACGCTTGTCCGTCACATCGAAGAAGAAGATCCCGTTCTGACCTTTGAGCAGGCTGAGCAGTCCGCCGCAGCCGAGAATTTTCTGATCCGCCGAGAGATGGCAATGATGCGGTTCGTTGCCGACATTCCCGGGAGGCGGCACTGGCACTGTGGTGATGACCTTGCCATAGTTTGCCGAGTTCTCGTCGAAGTCAATGACGGCCAGGAAATCCGGCGCTACGCGGGCCTGGTCGCCGGACCATACATAGAGCACCGTATCCCGTCCCTGGTTGCTCCCGTGATCGGCATGGAGGGGAAGGAACGTCAGCGTGGACAATACCACTGCCATCGTAAGTTGTGTTTTCAATCGCATGTTCTTGTGCTCCTTTCGCAGCGGCCCGTGAACATCGATGCCGTACTTTGCAGCCAGCATCACTCGGGCTCTTGGTCATTGTTTCTGTTAGGCGCTTCCAGGATCCGGCGCACTTCGAGTAAGTTCTCCTTCAGGACATACCCACAAACTCCTGCAGTCTGGGCTGCCTCGCGGATCTTCACATCGTCGTACTCGGTCACCATGACGATTTGGGCTTGAGGGAATACGGTCTTGATTTGCTTCGTCGCAGCGATTCCATCCAGATTCGGCAACACGATGTCCATCAGCACCCAGTCCGGCAGGTGCTCGCTGTAAGCGCCCAGCGCCTCCGAGCCATCGCTGCACTCGTAGACATCCTCGGCCAGATTGGCTACAACGCTACGGATCAAGTGGCGCATCCGGGCGTTGTCTTCCACGATCAGCAACCTCATTGATCACATGCCGGTTTACAACCCTGTGCAATGATCGGGATGATGAGACGAAAGGCGGACCATTGGAATGCGTAGTTCTGCCCTTTCTGCATAGGTACAACTGCGAATTCTGCTGGGTGGTTCTACGGATGGCAATCGCCGGGTGAAGAGGAGTTGCAGTCGAGCATTAACATGCAGAAGAGCCCAGTTTCGTCAGGATTGCCCCATGGACCGAAGCCGATCCCGCCGCAGTGAGACAGAGGCCAAAGGGAGGGCCCAGGCTAGCATTCCATATACTCTGTCTCTACAAGTGAGAGGGCTTTCCAAAAGTCGACCGTATTCTCTTTGAGATCCTCTTAAAGATCGGATTGATGTTCGATGGCGAATTTGAGCAGGGTGTGGGTCCCTTTGAGTTCAAGTTTCTCGCCGATGTTGGCACGGTGATGCTCGACAGTCCGTGTGCTGATGCAGAGTTCACTTGCAATCTCTTTGCTCGTTTTGTACTCCGCAATCAGTCTTAGCACTTGCCGCTCGGTCGGGCTGAGCCGGTCGAGTTGAGGCTTTGCATCCGCCAACGCGGCCGCGCGGCGGCCGCGATTGACGAGGAATCCGGAAAGCTGCGGGCTCACGTACTCATGGCCTGAGGCCACTGACTTAATACAGTCGACAATCTCGGTGACGGCGCTGTCTTTGAGCACATATCCCTTCACGCCTAAGTCGAGAGCCGCATTGAGGAACCGTTCGTCTTTGTGCAGGGTCAGAAAAACCACCTTGACTGGCCAACGCCGCTGGCGGATCGTCCGGACTACTTCGAAGCCATCCTTAGAGGGCATAGCGACGTCAAGAACGGCGATCTCGGCGCCACACTCCGGCAAGCGCTGCAGTGTCATTTCGCCGTCTTCGGCTTCACCGACCACTTTGAAGCGAGCCTCTTTTTCGATGATTTGTTTCAGTCCCTGGCGAAAGATCGGATGATCGTCGGCAATCAGTAGTTTGATCTGAGTTTGCATCATGGTCGTGCGCTCGCAGCGCTGGCCACATCGAGCGTGATTCTAATAGTCGTGCCCCGTCCCGGAGCGGAACGAATAGTCTCCTCCCCACCGAGAATTCGCACCCGCTGTGAGAGGCCGACCAGCCCGAATCCTCCGTTCCTTGCAGCGTCGGGCGTCGGTGGTGCGAATCCTCGGCCGTTATCTTGAATGGTGATGGTAACCACCTGTGATTCGCGCTCGATTGTTACCCTTGCTTCGCTGGCCTGCGAGTGTTTCACGACGTTGTTTATGCTCTCCTGCACGATGCGAAAGATAGTGATCTCAGCTTCTTTGGGAAACAGACCGTCAATCGAAACCAGTTCTTGAGTAAAGTGAATCGACGTCGAAGCAGCGACCTTTTCGATCATCGCTTCAAGCGCCTGGGTCAGTCCCAGACGATCCAGATGGTAAGGCCGCAAATTATAAGCAATCTGTCGCACTTCCTCGATCGAGGTCGAAGCGGAGTCGGCGATCTCTCGAAACTGCTCTTGAGTGGCAGGTTCAGCTTCGGCAACCATCGAGCCGAGAAGAGCACGGTTTTTGATGATCAGCAGATTTTGCCCCAGACTGTCGTGCAATTCGGCAGCGATCCTTTTGCGCTCGCCCTCCTGGGAGGCGATCAACTGGCGCGAGAAGGCCTGCTGCGTGGCGTGCGCCCGCTTTAGCTGCGACACTCGGACTTGCCAGGCGAGATACGCTGCCGCCCCTGCACATACCAGTGCGAGTGCCAAGAACCACCAGGTCCGGTAAAACGGCGGCACAACCACGAGCGGCAAGCTCTTGCCTTTCGTGTTCCACACGCCGTCGCTGTTGGCGGCGATGACTCTGAAGACGTACTGGCCCGGAGGCACATGGGAGTAGTACGCCGTGCGCCGCGTACCTGCCTCGATCCAGCCGCGATCCAGCCCTTCCAGCTTGTACTTGAAGCGTATCTGGTCCGAATTGATGAAGCTCAGCCCCGTGTAGTGAATCTCCAGGTTCGCTTGCGTTGGGTGGATCATCAGCCCCCGGCGAGAGTCGATCGAATGGCGGTCGACCGTACACTCCTCGATCACGACTGGGGGCGGATTGTCATTGGACAGCAAGGCCTTCGGGTCAGCCAAAGCGATGCCCTTCTGCGTGCCGAACCAGAGCTTGCCGTCTCTCGTCCTAAAACCCCGAGGCTGACCCTCGCTGCTGCCTTCCGCATTAACGAGGCCGTCCGCTTTGCCGAAGTGCGTTGAAGCGATGAGCGGGACTCGGCCGGCGGCGAACTCGTTGAGTTCCTGCTTGCGCACGCGGTACAGCCCGAGGTGGCAACCGATCCAGAAGAAGCCCTGGTCATCTTCGAGGATTTGAAAGACGGCGTTGTCGTAAAGGCCGTTCTCGGTTGTGTAGCGGGTGAGCTTCCCCTTTTCTAACCGGTTCAAGCCCCCGTCAAGAGTGCCGATCCACAACACACCCGCCTCGTCTTCGTACAGCGAGGTTACGCGACCCGACGACAAGCCTTCGACCTCGGTGAACGAAGAGAATCCGCCGTTTGCGAAATGCGATAAGCCGCCGTCGGTCCCGATCCAAAGCGTGCCCGCGCGATCTTCCAGTATTGCGTCCACATCTTCGCCTGTGAGGCCCTGCGCTCCGCCGTAATGGGTCAGCTTGCCATCACGAAGGCAGTACAGTCCGTGATCCGACCCAAACCACAAGGTGCCCGCGCGGTCGCGATGAATGACACGAACGATACCATGGATCTGCACCGACAAGTGTTTCTCCTCGAGGAATCGCCTGTGTTTGAAGCGCGCAAGGCCATGCCAAGAGCCCAACCAGATCGCGCCATCGCGGTCTTCATAGAGCGCCGACACAATGTTGGGGAACTCCCATCTGCGGCCGGAGCGGTAAAAGTTCTCGAACCGCCCATCTCTGAATCTCGCCAGTCCGCCGCCGCTGCTCCCAAACCAGATGTTGCCGGCCCGATCTTGGAGGATGGCGCGAATGTCGTTGAATTCCTGACCGCCGGGATGACGATAGACTGTGATGGCTGGTCGTCTCAGATGGTATAGCCCTTCGTTCTTCGTCCCAATCCAGAGGGTTCCCTCATGGTCTACCAAGGCTCTGAAGATGAAAGGCGTGGAGAGACCCACCAATGGGGTGAGTTGGCCGTCTTTCCACAGCGCGTTGCCGCCTTCATGATCGGACAACCAGAGGTAGCCTTGCCGATCCTGATAACAGACGAAAGCATCTCGCGGCAAGCCCCTGAAAACTGTGAGATGCCCATCGCTGACGCGATAGTACTCGCCAGGGCGGTTGCGTTCGCTGTACCAGAGCCGGCGCTGCGAGTCTTCGACAAGTGAGCCGATTTCCAGCTTCGCTGGATCAGTTATGTGTGGGGGCAACGGCAGGCGAGACCATCGCCCGTAAGCGAAGCGTTGCCATCCGGAAGAGTCCAAACGCCAGAGACCGAAATAACCGCCGTCCACACCGACGTTGGCCGGAGTCGCCAGAACATTGTTGAAGGACGAGCCGGGCTCCGGCGCAACCACTCTTAAGTGCCCGCCGTTCCATTTCGCAAGGCCACCCTCGGTAAAGATCCAGATCGTCCCTTCCGCATCTTCGTCAATCCGCATGACGGATTTGCCCGGCAATCCCTCCCTGGTTGTGTAAACGGTGAAGAGGCCGTCGTAGTATCTGACTACGGCGCCGTCCAATGTGCCGGCCCAGAGCGCGCCCTGCCGGTCTTCAAACAAGGTGAAAAAGGAGAATTGATCGCTTGTGAGCCCGGGCGTGTTGGCGCGGTTGAAGACCCGGAAGCGCACGCCGTCGAAGCGCACCAGCCCGGCCTGTGTCGTCAGCCAAAGGTAGCCGTCGCGAGTCTGCTGCAGCGCCATGATGGAGTTTTCCGGGAGGCCGTTGGCCGTGTTCCACGAATCGAAGCGGTATTGGGCGAGTGCAGGAGAGTTGAGGCAGAAGAAGACGAGCAGCCACGGGAGACAGGCTGCGCCGTGGGTACTCCAGCAGCGAGCGAACCCCGCCGCCATGGGGAAAGGACGACGTGCCACAGTTGAGATCAACGTGTTAACGGATCTTCGCCGGTTGTCTCACCAGGATCGTACAGCAACGTAAAGATTAACCCCGGTTGCCACCCGTGTTTATCCTATCCAATCCGCTGAGGGCAGTCAACTTGGAGTGCAATTCGGGAGCGCGAGTTGGGAATACCGAAAGAGGAAAATAACGAAGACGGGACTGACCCTCCCCAAAGCCGATGGCCAGGGCGTGCCCTATCTCATCGACTGGTACCCCTGCAAGAGCGCGAGTGAGGGGCCTATGGAGCTTCGCATACACGAGTTGCCCATGAATAATAGCGTCGTCGTATTCGGGGAAGACCACGGTAAATGAAGATGAAGAGCATGCCCTAACGACAGCGTGATTCTGGTCTGTGACGCGCCACTCGGATGTTGTCCCAGACGGCCTCGCCTCGCCGATTCTCCGAGGTGCCGAACGCGGTCGGCCGTCCCTGCGCCAGTACCGTCCATTACTCGCCTCCGCAGCCAACCGCCACAATCCTGCCATGTAGGATTTTTCACTAACTGCGAATTTTCAAGAACTCTGATACGGATTTTCATTAACTGGGGCGACCCCCGTTGGTGAGACAGAATGGAAATGTCACAGTTCCATTCGCTGAAAAATGATTGCTCCTTTTGGGAACCTGATGCAAGCGGATTCTCTCTCTGCATTCAGAATCCTGGTACTTCCTCCGGTCTTGGAGGGTTTTCCTATATAGGGTGCCTGCCTTGCCCGCCAACTCCAGCGCTAACCTGGGCTTGGATCGCGCGCTTGCTGCTTGCGCTGCCAGCCCTGGCTTTCGCTGGCCCGGCTGGAGCGGAGCCCTGCGAGGCCGTAGGCCGAGCGTTTAGGGCAGAGCGGAGGCCGGGCTAGCGAAAGCGCGCGATCGATTGGGCGGTGCCATTTGCCCCTCAAGTCCAAAGACGTGGTCGTAGCCGAACCCATGCGAGTAGCCTCCCTTTGCACCGGGAAGACCTCGAACCTCGTCCGTTGGCTGCTGCCAGCGCGACAGTGTGGGTCTAGAGCCAAAAAAATGCGCCTAGGATGCCACCAGATCAACGATCAGACATAGAGCCGACCGTTAGCACTACCCGAAAATCAACGGAGTGTTCACCGAAGCCTTGCCTGGCGCGCCTCGTCCGGTTTAATTTTGAGCTACGCACTCGGATGGAGTGGCCTCCTCATGGCCGAAAGAAGCTCATCCGCGGTGCGGTAGTCATCCCGCCGGTCTCACCGGCCCCCGACGCGGCGGCCTCGAAGTCCGCCGGCGCCCGATAGCCCAGGGCAGAATGCAGCCGCTGCCGGTTGTAATACTGGTCGATAAAAGCCTCCAGATGCTGGCTCAGGTCGTCGTAATCCCGGTAATCTCGGCAGTAGACCTCCTCTCGTTTCAGAGTCTTCATGAAGCTTTCGCAACTGGCGTTGTCGTACGGATTCCCCGGCCGGCTCATGCTGGGAATCATGCCATGCGCCTGCAGCAGATCCGTGTATTCCCGACAGGCGTATTGAATCCCGCGATCGGAGTGGTGCACCAGGCCGGGCTGCGGCCGACGCAGCTCAATCGCGGCTTTCAAAGCGCTTTGCGCCAGCTCACTGTGCAGGCTCCGAGCCAGGCCCCGGCCCACCGCCCGGCGGGAATACGCATCCAGAATCACCGCCAAGAAAACAAACTCGCGTAGCAAGCGAATGTAGGTGATGTCGGCCACCCAGAGTTGATTCACGGCGGTGACCTCCATGCGCGCCGCCAAATTCAGATACACTTCAAAGTCGTGCTCGGAATCCGTTGTCTGCACCACATACTTCCGCTGCCCGACGGCGATCAGATTGTCCTGTTGCATCAGCCGGGCCACACGCTTGCGATTGACCAGCATGCCGCGATGGCGCAGCTCGGCGGTGATGCGGCGGTACCCATAGTGCCGCCGGTGCTCGAGGTAAATCCGCTGGATGGCGTCGCGCAATTCCATCTCTTCTTCGTCGGGTTCAATTTCCACCAGATGCCGGTAAAATCCCGCTCGGCTGACGCCCGCTAACTGACACATCCGCTCCACCGAAAGTCTGCCTTGCAATGGCATCACGTCCCGGATGTAGTCGTAGATGCCTCTCCGCCAGTCGCGGTGTTCGGCTGGCGTCGAGCCTTTACTCTTTGCAAGGCACCCTTGAAAAAATCCACCTCCAGGGCGCGGTTGGCGAGGGATTGTTTCAGTTGTCGGATTTCGTCTTCCAACTTCTTCTCTCGCGGCACCGGCTCCCTGATCTTCTTCGGCCTGCCCAGTTGTTTATCTTTCCAGTGGTACAACGTACGTACCGAGATCCCCAACTCTTTGGCTAAGAGGCCGAGGTTTTTGCTTACCTCCATTCTTTCCACAGCTTGCTTCCTAAACTCTGGCTTGTGCCACTCCCACTTGGCCACGCCGTCCTCCCCATTCAATACAAGTTGTGACATTTTAAGGTGTCTCAACTTTGGGGGGCACTCCAAACTCTGAGAACCTACAGATGACCCGCTTGTGGTAACGTCGATCAAGGTTGCACCGGGTGGTGTGCGTCTGCATCACGCCTGCCGCGGTGGGTTGTTA